>Ga0066648_10001430_pt1 | contig 13011 bp, 9 predicted proteins | sample CryGeyCG12114_NA_FD_59537 | JGI IMG/M metagenome (GOLD analysis project Ga0066648, IMG submission 59537) | Groundwater microbial communities from aquifer - Crystal Geyser CG19_WC_8/21/14_NA | ecosystem: Environmental > Aquatic > Deep subsurface > Groundwater | place: USA: Utah: Grand County... | reverse complement strand
CTGGGCCATGCGCGAGGCTTTGTGGCCGCCGAGTTCGGCGAGGACGACGCCGACGGCGATATCGTCGATCGCGGAGGGGTCGAGGTTGGGGTTGGCGGCGAGGGTGGCGCGCAGCACGTGCGAGAGCAGCTCGTGGTCGTGGGTGTCGCGGAACCCGCCTTTGACGGCGCGTGTGACGGGGGTGCGCAGGGAAGAGAGGATGACGATGTCGGTGGGTTTCTTGGTGAGGATCTCTTTGAGGCCTTTGGCGGTGGCCATGGTGGACTGGGCTGGGTGGTGTTTATCTGTTGGTGCGTTGTCGGTGTTGGGGGCTGTATAGCCAGGTGGGTGGATAGAAGGCTTCGTGGAGAGCGAAGGTCAGGATTATGAGAGCTGCGAGGAACTTTAGGAGCTTGAGGAGGATGGAGGAGAGGCCGAGTGGCAGGATGGTGTAGAGGAGCAGTGGAAGGAGGAGGATGGATGCGATGCGAGAGAAGAACGTGAGTTCGAGACCCATGTTGACAGGAGCTGTGCCGGGCTCGCCATCGGGTAATTGCAGCGGTAGCGGGTGCGGCGACGAGCTTGTGCAGCTGAAGCGTATGCGGCGAGGCGAGGCGAGGCGTTTGGCTCAGCCGTACCGGATGTGGGCTTCGGCACCGCAGACGTGTGGGGATGAGAGTTGGAGATGCCTCGGATGTGGCCAGTGGTGCCTCAGGCGTTACTCGCAGGCGGCTTACTCATCCTTCCAGTGACGTTCGCGCTTATCAGGACCCCTACGTCCCGGCTCGCCAGGCTTGCCGTCTGCTAGTGCAGTGACGCAGCACTGTAGTGCGACCAGAGGCAGGACCTGCTGGCTCACTAGGAAGACAATGAAAAACTCGACAATTACGAGCTTCACATTCTCAAGCATCTCCAAGCATTGCATAGCGCTTGAACAAGTCTAGTAAAAAGTTTGTAGTTTCCAGCCATCCGTCGTCATGGGGTCCGCTGTAGGCAGCAAGAAGTTCAAGGTGGCCTTGATACAGATGAAGCCCAAGGTAGGATGCTATTCGTTCAAGCGTGTGTCATGAAGTCCGAGCAAAATGTCATACGTTCCCATGAGCTCGTCGCGTATCCCTCTGACACATGACTTTGACAGGTTCTCGACCCAGAGTTCAATTTCGCCCATGCCAAGGCCGAGCTCACAAAAGCAGCAGAGGGAGGTGCCTCCCTAGCTATCCTGCCCGAGTATCATCTTACCGGCTGGGAACCACGCAACCCCAAATTCGCCGAGCTCGCCAAAGGCGCGCACAAGTACGAGAAGCAGTACCAAGAATTGGCAAAGGAATTGAAGATCAACATCTGCGCAGGAACCATCTGCTACACCGTGCCTAGCCAAGCGAGCAACGGCACTTCCGAAGCAGGAGCCGACGCCAATGAGAAACCGAACCTGCTCAACATCTCCCCTTTCATCTCCCAGACGGGAGAGCTGCTAGGCAGCTACACCAAGGTCAATCTGTGGATCCCCGAACGTGAACATCTCACCTCAAGCGTCGAATATGCCCAAACATCCAACTCGACCTCCGCGTCCGAAGCACCGACTTCCAAGTCGCAGACAGCGAAAGACCTTCAACACGCCGGTGTAGCGCATTCCGAGCCTTCAAATCCACCCATGGCGCCGCACGAAGTCATCCAGACACCGCTCGGAAAGATCGGCGTGTTGATTTGTTGGGACCTCGCGTTCCCAGAGGCCTTCCGCAGCCTCATCCGGCAAGACTGCAAGATCATCATGATCCCGACTTTCTGGAAGCAGGATGATATGATGCCTGCGGGGCTGGAGCTGAACCCAGATGCGGAAAAGTTGTTCCTCGAGAGCACGCTGGTCGCGCGGGCCTACGAGAACACGTGTATGATCATCTTTTGCAACGCCGGTGGGCCGAAGGAGGAGGGGTATCTGGGATTGAGTGGCGTTTATGCGCCCATCGTCGGGAGAGTCAAGGGTAGCTTCACTGATGGAGAGGAGGGGATGAGGATCGTGGACGTCGATCTCGGTATCCAGGAGTTGGCAGAACAGAACTATCGTGTGAGAGAGGACATGAAAGGGGACGATTGGCATTATGGGTATGACAAGGTTAAGGCGGGAGGATGAGCGACCTGAGTCAAGGCAACGGTGGCCGTGGTTCTCGAGATCTGCCAGGCAAGCTGGAGCTAGGTCGTGCACGAGACTGATTACATCTCGAGACGGCCTCCTTCATTGACCGTGCCATGGATGGCGAACTTTGATGGAACATCATTAAGTAGCGTCATGAGGCGATCCCAGGGTCATGTGGTGCTCTCTGCTCTAGACAACTGACGTTTCGGATCATGTGAATAATCTACAATGACTCCGGCCTCACGGGGTGGACATTTGCAGGCGCGGCAGCATCAACCCCGAATGACAACAAGAAGTTCTGGGTCGAGTATGATCCGTTGAAATCCTGTGGAACTCACAGATTACTGACTTGCGTGGCGGAACGGCGGTCTCTTCACCCCCCAGCCCTCCCCCCAAAAGACTTCCCAGTATTTCCTCGAGCACCACGAAACAGCTGCCGGCTAGTCTTCGATGCAGAGCAGGGATGCCACCACAAAATCACCATAACACCATCATTATAAACCTGAATCATCAGTTGGCTATGGGCATGGAAGTTCTGATTCGTGTACCAGACTTGCCGTAGTAGTGGCTATCCTATCTCTCTGATGTCCGTAAATGTGACAACGGGTGGGTCCGCTCACATCGACCGTGAAAACGGGTGATACCGATGGCGCTGCTACCGTTAGCCCCCAGTACGTAGCTATGTGCAATGTCGACCGTGGCTTCTGCTTCAAGCAGAGCACAAGTTCGTGCGGACGGGATGGCGAAGTCGACTCCAGGGCCCTTTTTCTGCTCAGCCCCGTGCTTCGACTCGGCAGGTGATGACGTTCGATTTGTGCATACACGGTGGCTGGGAGCTTGCTGATGCGGGCGGAGGTATCAAGGAGCTCTACCTTGTCAGCATGGCCTAGCGTTGCTTGGTGGCTGGACTGACCTTCTTCGACGCTTTTGGCGATTGTTCTTGCCGAAGAAGGGGGCAGACGTGTTTGGCGCGGTATGTAGCATGGATGAAGCTGACGAACGGTCAATGCTCGTAGTATCCTTCTGGCTGTCGAACTACTCGTGGCGATGCACCACGGACAGCAGAGCAGCAGCGAGAATCAGAAGCTGGATCGAGATAGCTAGAGCGTACGAGATAAGAAACTTTGCGTTGATCTGGTGGCGAACCTTGGTCGTCTATCGTGTAAGATTGTGGTGCTCGCTAACTGGGTATGGACCGATGCGCGAAGAGGTAAGCGCAACGAACAGGTTCCACCCTAGCCCAACTTCCCCTCCAACGCCCCAACGCCCCTACTAGAGAAGATGCCCATGATGCCAAAGCCGCAGTAGAACAGGGCCAGCGGGTACGCGACCAGCCCCCTCATTCCCGACATGCGCCCTACAGACACAAACATGCCGGAACTGCTATACGTGCACCAGCCGACCGCGGCAGCCGTGAGACAATAACCCCAGAAGGAATCCATGGGCAACAACACGCCGAACAGGGCGATCAGACTCAGCGGCAGGAAGCAGTAGCCCAGCACCGACGCACTTCGGCTGTAGGTGAGCGTCGCGCTGAAATGGCCGCCAGCGCCGCTGTCGGCGTGGTCACGGAGCCCTTGTTGCATCTGCATCTGGGCGTACTGGTCTTGCTGGGCGAGTTCGTTAGGATCGCCGGGCGGGGTCATGAGGGCGAAGATCCAGTGCAGGGCTATGCTGCCGAAGAGGGCTATGCCGTAGATGTAGCCCCAGGCGAATTTACCAGAGAGGGCGAGGAAGGCGCCGTAGGCGCAGACGTAGATGAGAGCGCCCCAGAGGTCGGCGTCGTCCATTATGTGAGGGGAGGGGCGGGAAATAGGGTTGAGGACTGCTTGGGTCTGTGGGGGATGTTAGTGCGGGTTTGGGAGGGGAAGATACACGGTGTGGCCGTGATGGGGGCTGTGATGTGCGGGCTGTATTTCCTCGGATAGGTTGCTTTCCAGATGTTTACTCACCTTGGTCTTGATATGTCCAAAGTTCACGCCCAGCTCTTCCATGAGACCTGGCTCCCCTTCGTACCCCTCGGTGCTGAAGGCAGCTATCCATCCTGTTCTCAGGCCACCCTGTTCACCCATACGGCCGCTGACGCCTTGTGCACCGAAGCCAGCCGAAACGCCGGAGCCGTAGGCTGGGTATGCATTTGGTTGGCTTGCGCCGGGGTAGGAGCCATAGGAGGCTTGTGAAGGTGTTGTGTGGCCGCTCACGCCAGGGCCGTAGTTGGACTGGTAGAAGTTGAGGTTTGGGGCATTCTGCGGGGTTGCGGTCGGCTGATATCCTTGATTGTAGAAAGCCATGGTGGAGAGTGAATGTCTACTTCGTGCGGTGTGAGGGAGCGTACGACTATGCCAGTGCTGGCTGGGTGGAAGAAGGTTGTGCGCAGTCGGTAGAGTAGCCCGTGGAGTCAGTGCCAGAGGTGTGGATCAGAGTGAGCAGTTGAGGAGATGTCGGCGAGGTTGCGTGCGACTCGTGTCATGAACTTGCTACCTATTCTCAGAATTGTGACCAGAGTTGCGGCCAACGAGGCGTGCCCACGGTGCGGTCAGTTGTCAGTTATCGGGGGTCGACAGGTGCCGCACTTTCTACGGCAGACCTAGTCGGCCTAGTGCGCAGGCTGAGTACCCCTTTAATGGACCGAGATGGGATTCTTCATGTGTGCATTCGCTATGTATAGTCTACAGAAAATTGATGCCGATGCCGAATTGCAGTCCTTTTCGCCCCTCCTCGCCCTTTCGCAACACTAAAGGCAGAGAGAAATTCAGCTCAAACCTGGCCGCTGGGTGAGCATAGACAAGACCGACGCCTGCTGACATGCTAGGCAGGCCATTGCCCAGCTCGGAAATGGTCTCCTTCATCGACTGTGCCACCTCGTCACTGGACAGTGCTCCTTCCTTCTCCTTCGACCTCAGAGCCAGGAGTCGCCCACCGTTGACAAAGGCTTGTAGTCTCAAGGGCTTGTCTGCTCCCACTTTGGGTACCGGAAAGAGTAGGTTGGCGCTTCCTGCCGCGTAGACATCTCCACCAACTGCGTCAGCACCGTCACGGGGTCCAAGGCCCGATAATCTGAAGCCTCGAACGTCTGTGGGGCCGCCCAACTGGAACCGATCATTGATTCTTGATAGCGAGGGCCGACTCGCGCCGTTCAGGGTAAGGGGATATAGCAGACCGGCGCGAAAGCCCGTGGTGAAGCTTACACCGCTGTCACCCTTGACGCCTGGTATGGGTATGGGCAACGCTTGCTGAGTCTCAAGCTCTGACTTGAAGAAAGCCACGTCTCCTGCTAGCGGACCTAGTCCAGCAATTTCGTTACTTGTTCTGGCCAGGTATCCGGTCGTGGGCAGGATTGGGTTGTCGCGTTTGTCGTTGGTCCAGGTATGGCTCAGACTGCTCTTGAAGGTGTCTCCCGCATCGTTCCGCACGGTTGGCGAGGCCTTCTCGGACAGGCCTGTGACCTGGCGCCAAAAGCCGTTGTAGCCAAACTCGTGTAAGGTGCCCGAATTGCTCAGATACCTGAACTTGGCCCATCCTCCTCGCAGGACTTCTTCGTGGCTGGCAAAGACCTTCTGGGTTGTGCTCTGGACACCGCCGACCTGGAGTCTGGAGTGTGGGTTCGCAAGGACTGGGGTCTCTAGACTGGCCTGGTAGGAAGACCGTGTTCTCGTGCCCAGGGAAGCGTTCACATCGAGCGACTCAGCACCACCAAACAAGTTTCGCCACTGCACGTTGGCATATGCGGAACCCTCGGCGTTGCCCACATCTGTCCCTGTCTTTGCAAAGACCTTGGACTTCTCTTTCACCTGGTAGTATATGGCAACATCGGTCGGCGTGGTGTTTGGGGCATTCTTGTCTGCCTTGTCGATGTAGACAGATACCGGAGCGTGGAAGATGTCGAACTTGGAGAGCTCGGAGGCAGCGGCTGAAGCTTCTCTTACCAGCTCGGCTTGAGTGTAGGGCCGATCGCGGTTGGCAGTCAACAGAGGGTCGACTATGCTCTTGAGAAAGGAGTGTCGGGTGTTTGGGGCGCCGAGGACAGTGACTGAGGAGACGGTGGTAGGCAGGGTCGAGTGGTCATCTATGAGGTGGGACAGGCGCTGTTGACTCTGCTGGAAGGTGGCTTGGATGCGGTCGTTGATGGCTCGCTGGCGCTTCTCGACTTCGGTGGGGTCGGCACGTCGGATCTGGTCGAAGAGGCTGTTGCCCTCCTCAGGCGGCACAGCAGCAGCCATGTGACGAGAAGAGTGAGTCTGGCACTGGCACGTGTGTGTAGCTGGCTGCTGCGGTACCTCGCGTGCTTGCCAACTTTGCGGCGAGCCAGACTCGGAGCTCCATCTCCATGATCGACGGGGCTGTTTGCCGTGTTTGCTTGGTTTGCATCGAGACCACGCTAGTCCACCGGTGCGGCGTCATGCTGATTGGAGGCTTCCGCAGATGTCGCGTTCCCGTCGCTCGTCGCTGCCACTGGACTTATACCCACGCCCCCAGCATTTGCCATTGCCTACCACCTGCAACTGCAACGTCCGTAGACCTATTCAACGACCCCAATCTCACAACCAGTGTTCTGGCAAGATGGCGTTGGACAGTTTTTACCAGAACAAGATCGAAGGGCTCAAGCTGGAAATCATCAAGGGCCAAGCAGTCCTCAGACGTCTCGAAGCACAACGGAATGACTACAATTCGAGGGTGCGCCTCTTGCGGGAAGAGTTGGGCTTGCTGCAACAGCCGGGTTCCTATGTGGGAGAAGTCGTCAAGGTCATGGGCACCAAGAAGGTGCTTGTCAAGGTGCATCCTGAAGGCAAATATGGTGGGTGAAAGTATGCCAGTCAGTTGAGGTGAATGCTGACGAGATCTCTAGTCGTCGACATAGCAGAAGATGTCGACATTGCCAAACTCACCGTCGGCAAGCGCGTTTCCCTGCTGAGCGATTCCTACAAACTCGAGAAGATGCTGCCTTCCTCCGTCGATCCTCTCGTCTCGCTCATGATGGTGGAAAAGGTGCCTGACAGCACATACGACATGATCGGTGGTCTAGATCAGCAGATCAAAGAGATAAAGGAAGTCATCGAACTCGGCCTCAACCACCCAGAACTCTTCGAATCGCTGGGTATAGCACAACCCAAAGGTGTTCTGCTCTATGGCCCCCCGGGTACCGGCAAGACCCTGCTAGCAAGAGCCGTCGCACACCACGCAGACTGCAAGTTCATCAGAGTTTCGGGTTCCGAGCTGGTGCAGAAATACATTGGTGAGGGTAGCAGGATGGTCAGAGAGCTGTTCGTCATGGCAAGAGAGCACGCCCCCTCGATCATTTTCATGGATGAAATCGACAGCATAGGCTCTTCGCGAGTCGAGGGAAGCAGTGGAGGTGATTCCGAGGTCCAGAGGACCATGTTGGAATTGCTCAATCAACTCGATGGTTTCGAGCCAAGCAAGAACATCAAAGTCATCATGGCCACTAACCGTCTCGACATTCTCGATCCCGCTTTGCTACGCCCCGGCCGAATCGACCGAAAGATCGAGTTTCCACCGCCATCCGTCGATGCAAGAGCTGATATTTTGAGGATTCACTCGAGGAGTATGAACCTCACCAGAGGTATCGACCTGAAGAAAACCGCAGAGAAGATGAACGGCTGCTCCGGGGCCGAGCTTAAAGGTGTATGTACTGAAGCCGGTATGTTCGCCCTGAGAGAACGGAGAGTTCACGTGACCCAAGAAGATTTCGACCTGGCCACGGCAAAGGTGTTGAACAAGCACGATGACAAGGAAGTCTCTCTTGGCAAGTTATGGAAGTAAACAGCTGTATCTCAATCACTTTCTCGGGCGTCCACGGCCTCTACACGTATTTTGAGCGAGCATTTGTTGCACTTGCCGAGCTTTGCTGCCTGGCCACAAGATAGAGAGGGCAATCAATACTGAAGCACTCCATTCCCCATTCTTCAGTAACTGCAGTGCTTGTGGCGTCTACATGGCCACAAACCGATCATGCCTGGACAACCTCTTCCGTGATTGGACGCATTTCTGCAGCTTCTCGTGCTAGCAAAATAGTCAGGGGTGTAGAGCGGGACACGTCGACCAGACCATATATCCTTTAATACTCTCTGCATGATCTCAACGGATCGACGCGACAACACATCACCACATCCTACAAGCAGCTACAGTGGCATCCTCAATATCAGCCGTCACGTCAACATCCGACCAAAACTAGCCTATATCATCGCATGTCTTCTTGCACAAACACATGGCTAGTGACCAGCCGCAGGAGCACACGATCAAAGTTACAAAGCATATGGTGTTGAGCTTGGAGAGGCGAGAACACGACTCTGACGACCCAGACGGTGAAGATCCGTCAAACTCTACTCACGTCTCAGGCAATTGGCAATGTGATCGACTTTGGTAAGGCAGGTTGGCTGTGCTAGGGAAGGTGGATGGGGATGGTTGAGATGTTCAAAGCAATTCAGTGAAGAGGCCAGTGTGTCGACGTGCTGGATCATGAGTCCATGGGGGTAGAAGATCGTGGGTGAGGACATGCGAAGTTTAGTATAGATGGGGATGACGTGGGGCGTTGTCTGTATGTAAGATCTGGTCGGCGAGAATGGGAGGGCTCTGAGCTGAGGGGCAAGAGGTAGAGGAGGCAGATATGCTAGTTGTGGTGATGGTTGCGAACGGGAGAGCTGTGAGGTGGTATCCTACCAAGTATCTATCTATCGCCAGCCGTCTCACAGATCGCTCTATGTATAATAGCCTACCTGGAACGCCCCGAGGGTCTAGTCCGGTACGACGTCGTAGCTTCTCGTCTCTCTATAATTAACTTATCAAGTAAGTGGTAACAGTGATATACTAGGCTGGGACGCAGTCTTGCGTTACTTTCGTTGTGTCGTACTTGGCAGACTGTAGATGTATTTGTGTGCCAGCGGCGTTGACCAGTGAAGAGAGCCACAACTCTGTATCACCTGCAGCTGGAGCTTCCGCATACAGCTGCCGTCCATCAACGGGAGAGTGATACCCCGAATGTTGGAAGGTCTGAGAGATCCCGTTCCAATACGGTGCTCGCTGTTGTTCTTCTCCAATCTCATGACGAGCAATGCTGGCACTCGGTCGACAGCCGAAACATGGAAGGGGGGACACAATCACGGCAGAATGAAAGATGTTGTACGAGCACAAGTCAAACTCGGAGTAAAATTTCGAGAAGACGAGAGTAGGGAGTGTTGTCACCCCTCATGATCTCACCGTCTGGAAAGAGCTGGCAACAAGGCTGGCTGGCCATCCCCATGTATCACAACTTCTCCCACCGCGTCATGAATCTTCGGCTCCTGTGGTCTTGCAGCGTGTCGAACTATGGTTGGTTCGATGCTGAACTTACCAAAGCCACATGTGTACATGGAGAAGGTGATAGGGCCGACGGGTGTGTAAGAGAGTAAGCATGTTGCTGTGAGTTGGCAACCAGCTTTCAATAGGTTAAGCATCTCCAGTACGTCGCGCCCCTCACCGCCACGGGTTCCATGGATGGTCGATGCCAGATGGTTGGAGGTGTTTCGGTCATGCTGGTGCTTGAAAGATCATAGAAGGTAAGGAACTGACGAGAGGCTGGACATACGAATTGTGCCACTACACTAGTGGTGCAGTGATGGGGTGACAATGTCCTAATGCAGGTCCTTTGTTGCTGTGCGCTGCTGTATGCACAGGTCGGATTAGTCGCCCGCATCAGGCAGGCGTGGGGAATCGTCATTGCCGTGGCTGTATCCGTCAAAGATGTCGAGGTTCGTATACTAGGCAAGGCTTCAGGAGCTATGCTCCATCTCGTCAAGTCTGCAAGAATATCCTCCATTTGTCTTCAAATGAGTCTAGACTGTCTCGTGTTAAGATCGTATGGTATGTCGCTTGTCGGGCTCATACCACTGAACGCCAATCACTTCTGACTACTAGCGTAGCATCTTACCATGCAGCTCGACTAGCGGAGACCTCGTAGCTACGAGAAACCTGACCAATGCCGGCAGAGTTGCGAGCCAAGCGTAAACCAACGGAACGGCAAAAACGTAGGGACGGAAAGCGCATAGTCTTGGCGTACAGCTTCGGGTTTTCCGCGACAACGGTCATTACCTACCTATGCTTAGCCTCGTGCCCAGCATCTGTAACAGGGATGGTAGTGGGGAAGCAGTCGGTGCCACAACAGAGTTCTTTATTGTAACAGAAAGTCAGACTCATACGAGACATCCCCAGCTGTTTCGAGACCCTGCTGGTTTATGCTGCCTTGCAATTTCTGAAGGTCACAGAGGTAGCATCAAGTATTGGGTCGTCTTAAGGAGCACGTATTGTACATTTCAGAGTGATGTCTTTCGTCGACAACGGCAACTAGTAGACAGGTGATTGATGGCGGTGGATATAAACTTCGGCTTCCACAGGCTTCTCGAGCCGAAGATGCGGATGTTTATCGCCTAAAACACCCTAACCAGCTTCGCCTAAATATTACACCTCCTACTATATTTGGCAACGTCCCTTCACCTAGGTTCCTGGTTCCTGTTTTCCGACTCGACAACATCGCTTTACGCTCCAAAGCTCTCGTCTCTCCTTGTATGAACCTTGACTAGGTCAAGCCTAGTATCTCAAAGACGACTGGAAGTTTTTTCAGCTATGCCGTAATGCCATTGACATGTATGTCACTCGCTTTCCTTGCGTGGCGTGGCGTCGCATTTCCTTCATTGAGCCGGGCCAGCGAGAATATTAAGTCCATCATTTCGACCGAGGCCCTCGATCCATCCTGGGAAGTTGCACACACTAGGCTTAAACGATGCTCGTCTGGAGACCATAGCCCTGACTGGGCACGCTCATCTTCCAGATGTGGCAGCATGCTTCGAGTTGCTGTAGAAGACTGAACAAACGGTTTCCGCTAATCCTTGTCAGTTTGACGCAAGGCACTGACCTTAAGGCTTGATTGAGAACTACCCATCGACGACAATGCTATAATATCCTGCAAAGGAAAACATTGTGGAGCACTCGATCATGTGCTCTTCCAATCAGCCTGATCGAGATGTTCCTGGTAGAGCAAGAGCATTCGCTACCTCCTTGGCAAATCTCCACGAGCATTGCAAAACTACGTGCTTTCGTGTCGTGCATGAACATCCTATGTGGAGTGAAGCGGCGGAAGGGGCAAAGACCTGTGCCCAACATACACTGGAGTGCCGTCAAGATCTGAACCACCACGATTCACGGATATCCAATGTGGGACCGTTACGAAAGACACTTTTAGGCCTGTAGGAAGCGAAGACGCAATGGCACTCGACCGCTATATTCGGTCTGCCCAGCCTGCAAGAGATCAAATTGAGGAGTGATGCAGAACGCTGAGCCAAACACGCGAAACAGAGAGCAATGCGAGAAGGGACCGAAGTACAATTGCGGCAGCCCTGATGCAAGAGGACAATGTTAAAACAGGTTATTCACATCGCAAGGAGACGCCTTGTGACAGGAAATTGTGAGAACAGGGGGAGCGCTGTGCCGTGTCCCTGCTGGCACCTTTGAAAACTCAAGCTACTTCAGCTTCATCCTGGAGCATTGTATAACACCACAGAGCCTACCTCACCAGCGGCTGTGGTACACCCGACCACGATATGCGAGCTTTGTTTCCGTGGCGTCTGGGGTGTACTGGATAGGACGAGCGTACTGACACATGCCCATGCACGGCCGAATCCATCCCCAGGCTGGGTGCTGGCTCCGCTCAGGATAAGTCCTAGTACCTTGCCTTTGTTGGCATTTGCAGACCTACGTACGTGATGCCATTCGGTATGTTCCAGACAGTGAAGCGTGCATGAAAGTCCAGACTCTTCCCCTCCTCAACTGGCTTGCCATGCAAGAGTACTGAAGCACGAGAACGAACGACTGGGCATCAGCCAGAAAAGGGTATAAGAATATCGTCTTTCTGCTCATGATACACTGTTCTTCTCTGGTCAACACACTGTAATCTTCCGGATAACAACCACATAGTACAGAACTCAATCAGGATGCGCTTCTTCTTGCATCTGGCCGCACTACTGGCTTTCGGTAAGTCTGGCGGACTGCTCTGCCCTAGCAACGCCTTACCCGGAGCTAACAAATGATCAGCCACGAGCACTGTGCTGGCTGTCCCCACTGATTCGGGCAGCAGCGACTGTACGAAATGGTGCCAGGACAATTGGTCCAAAGCTGAGTGCGGGTACAAGAACCAAGGAGCTTGTGTATCGGACAAATGCACTTGCAAGTGTGACGGGGGCATGAGCTACTGCTCAAGCAGCAAGAAGTGCTGTGACCTCAAGAACGACAACAGCAACTGTGGTAACTGCGGTAACAAGGTACGTCTACAGCTTTGCAGGGAGCTTGTGTTTCATGCTTGCGCAAGAACTGATAGCTGATTCTGTTAATAGTGCACTGACGGCAAGACCTGCAAGGATGGCCAGTGCCAAGGCGATTGCCCAAGTGGTCAAAAGAAGTGCAATGACAAATGCAGCGACGTCCAGAACGACAAGAACAATTGCGGTAGTTGTGGCAAGCAGGTATGCGGTCTTCCAGAACCTCCCATCTTCCCCCTTAGTAAGGTGCTTGACCACTGACCACGAATCACACAGTGTAAGAGCGGTGAAAGCTGCAAGAGTGGCTCGTGCAAGCCTGATCAACCAGAGTGCCCAAGTGGCCAAAAAAAGTGCAATGACAAATGCAGCGACACCCAAAATGATAAGAACAACTGTGGCAGCTGTGGCAAGCAGGTTCGTGATCGCTTATCCTCTTGCCGATCCCTTTGTCGCTGACCAACATAATAGTGCAAGAGTGGTGAAAGCTGCAAGGGCGGCTCATGCCAGCCTGATCAACCAGAGTGCCCAGGCGGTCAGAAGAAGTGCAACGACAAGTGTAGCGACGTCCAGAGCGACAAGAACAACTGCGGTAGCTGC
>Ga0066648_10001429_pt1 | contig 13014 bp, 10 predicted proteins | sample CryGeyCG12114_NA_FD_59537 | JGI IMG/M metagenome (GOLD analysis project Ga0066648, IMG submission 59537) | Groundwater microbial communities from aquifer - Crystal Geyser CG19_WC_8/21/14_NA | ecosystem: Environmental > Aquatic > Deep subsurface > Groundwater | place: USA: Utah: Grand County... | reverse complement strand
TATCTTAGGTTACGTAATTACCTAATTAGGAAACTTACGGCTATTTAGATAAACAAAAACCACCTTGCTATCTTGCTAATATACTAACTTATATTACTCCTTACGATAATAACCTTTTACTATATAGTATACGATATTTTATAGCTCGTTAGTTCTTATACTAACTCTATAGTTAAACTTAATCTTTATACTTAACCTTTAAGTACTCTTACTCTTTCGTTATTATTTAATCCTTACTATAGCTAATACTAGCGATCTATATTTTAACCTCTCTAGGTTCTACTCTAGGAGTAAAGGAGCATCGTAATAGTTATATAGGCCTATCGCTTAATATCTAACTCTAGGTATATATCTATTATAGGTATTTATTATATTTAATAAAAGTAGCTATATAAGGTTATAATAACTATACTAGTATTTATTAAATATATATTAATATAAATTCTTATTATATTTAACTTATACGCGTATAAGTAATTATAAGTAGCTAAAAGTAATATTACTTATATTATAAACTTTATAAGTCTTTATATATTCTATTAACTAAAGTTTAAAACTTTTCTTTTTATTACTCTTAAAACACTACGTTAGATAAGTATACTTAAGTATCTATAAGCTATTAAAAAGGTATAAATATTCGCGGCTACTTACTTATTATAAGATTTAAAGTTATTTTAACCTAGTTAATAAAAAGCTTTAATTTTTTTTAACGTTAACTTTAAAGTTCTTTAAGTCGTTTTAAGTCTTTATAGGTATATATAGTATCTTACCTTTTAATTTAATAAGCTTCTTTTAAGTTCTAAAGCGCTTTAGAGTACTAAAAGCGCTAGTTTACTTATAAGAAGCTATAGTTAAAGCGATTAAGTAACTATTAGTAATTATAAGTAGCTATAAGTATTATATATAGTTTTTTTTAAGAATCTTATCTCTTTTTATATAGCGCGAAAAAGTTAATCGTAATTACTTAAGAGTATTACTAAGCCGTTATTTAAGCCTTAAATAAGGTTAGAATAATTAAACTTACTAGTTTATAGTTAGTAGTTATATAAAAGAAAAGATTAAAGAATTATAAGTTATTATAAAGTTATAAGTACTAGTAATTAATCGTAGCCTTATAAACTACGCTAGCTTATATAAGGCTAGCCTTATATAGGCCCTATATACTGAGTACTTACGCTAAGCGGTAGTTTCTACACTATCATATGTAACCTCGAGACCTTAACCCTGTTGGCTGGACGCCTTACCTACTCATCTGTGAGGTTCGCCTTAATCTGCTCGTACTAGCGCAAGTCGTAGTTTAAACGTTGTACATCCCTTCGGCATTAAATGCACGAATAGGCCAACTCCATCAAGGTCTCGCTTCCATCATGCACCGACTCTTATTCGGTTTGGCCTCTCATGATCGTCTTCATACGGTCTGAGCTCCGACATGCAGCTAGCTACGATGGGGATGGGTTCAGACCTAAGCGTGATCCCGCTGAACATCCTTGCTGTGATGAAAGGGTATAAATGACCTGATCACCCACGTCGAAGGACCTCGACACAACAAGCAACGCAAGCATGACTGATCGATACTCTACAGTAATTGTCTTCGGACCTACCGGCAATGTTGGAGGTGCCACAGCTCTGGAAGCCAGCAAGAGAGGTGCCAAGGTCTGGCTTGCCATGCGAGATCCTAACAAGGCGATCGATGGCATAACTAAAGAACAGGAACAGGAGGGCAAGTTCGAGCGGGTCCAAGCAGACTTGACAGACGCGGATTCTATCAAGAAAGCCGTGCAGAAGTCTGGTGCTAAAGCTGCCTTCATCTATCGTGCTTTTGGCATGGACGGTGCAGTTCAAGCGTTGAAAGAAGCAGGCATCGAATATGTCGTGTTCCTCTCAAGTTTCACTATTGGGCCTCGTCAAGACCTCCGACAGATACCCGCATCCGAGCTCATACCACACATGCATGCACAGATCGAGATTGCTCTGGAGGATGTAGGCATGGCCCATGCAGCTCTGCGGCCGGCTTACTTCGCTACCAACTGTATCAGTATGAACCTCGATAAGTCCGAGAAGCCGTACAAAGCCAGGAACGCCTATCCAGACCTACGTGGTGACTGCATCACCCCTATCGATATGGGACGAGTTGGTGGGGCCGTCCTTGTCGAGCGTCCCTCGTCAGCCTCGAAGGAGGTCATATTCCTCTGTGGACCACAACTAATCACACCGGATGAGCAATGGAACACCATCAACAAGACCTTAGGTCAAAACATTGAGGTCGTTCATGAGAGCTCCGAGGAATACAAAAGTTACCTCCTCAGAAAGGGCTTGCCGCCTCCACTGGTTGACTACTTGACCAGCACCATGGCTGGGCAGACGCTGGAAAGCTGGTATCCGGATAATCTTCACGAGGAATGGGTGGCAAACATCAAGAGATATTCCGGATATGAGCCAACTTCTTTTGAGGAGTTCGCAAAGACCCTGACATTGACTTGAGCAAGGTTTTACATGAGCTTCAGTGACTGAGCAGGACCTGGACATGGCAAACCTTCAGTGCGCCCCACGTCTGCCTCCGCACAATACAGAAGGTGGCCTGCCTGGATGTGACGGCATCCATAGGTTGAAATGTAATTCAAAGCGAAGCCAAGCAAACGAAGATGAAGCATACAATTCTGTTCCTATCTTTACACTTTCCATACAGGCGAGCTTTCCCAAGGTAGGTGAATCGTTCGTCTTGCATTACGGATTCTGGATGAGGTCAATCTCTCTAGTCGATGCCTTTTTTGTAGTGTACGAGTAGTGAAAACCCGACGACAGCCACGTTGCGATGTGACGAGTCCTCGCGCCCTCGTCTCACGCTTGGCTCCGGTTGGCAGATCTTGTCAGATGCCCGACGCTGCTGAGGCCTTGTCAGTCTAGTCGCGGCAGGTTTCCGCATTCCACTTGAGCTTGACCTGGAAGCAGGTCTACGGTCTGTAGCAACGTAGATTCCAAAAGCCGTGAGCGGCGAGTGACACAACGTTGCTGGAGGCGATTGTACCATACAATCTTGCACTCAGCCGGAAGTCTCATTCGTCCGTCCTTCGGCCGAGCGTTCCAGGACACCGGGAAAGCTTTCCGGCCGTCCAACCGTACATGGTCGACCGTCTCTTGTTTGCCTAGATAAGAACCGTGAGTGGCAACCCTGTCACTCTCTTTTACAAATCATGTGCTCTATTTGTGCTGCGTTGAGTATTGTTGACGGTATAAAGCGAAACCCATTCTAAAGACTAAGTGTACAGCAGGAACAGTAAAATCTTGGACTCGTTACAAACCAGCAGACACGGTCTAAAGGTACTGCATCATGTCTACTGAAACACGACTCGGCTTCATCGGTCTCTCACCGAGCACAGGTGGATCTGGCGCAGGAGGCTCATGGGCAGCCAAATCCCATCTCCCATACCTGCAATCAGATCGCAATGCGGGCAAGTACAAGATCGCGGCCCTTCAAAACTCAACAAAGGCATCTGCTGAGAGCGCAGCAAGCAAGTTTGGTCTCGGAGACGTGAAATGCTATGGCAATGCTCAAGACATCGCAAATTCTGATGTCGACATTGTCGCCGTGTCGGTCAACGTTCCATCCCATTATGATGCTGTTATGCCGGCATTGAAGGCCGGGAAAGACGTCTTCGTGGAGTGGCCACTAGCTCGAAACTTAGCCGAGGCCGAAGAAGTGACACAGCTGGCGCGCGAAAAGGGTGTGAGGACGCTCGTCGGCTTGCAGGCGCGTCAAAATCCGTCTGTGCTGGCAGTGAAGAAGCTGGTCGAATCGGGCGATCTTGGCGAGATCCTTGGATCGACGATGCATGGGTACGGCTTGGTATTCGGAGCGGTGAACCCTAAGAGCTTTGCCTACGGATTCCCTGTTGAGGCTGGTGCGAATCTCCTCACGATACCCTGTGGACACGCCATCGATGCTATGTGTTATGTGCTTGGCGAAATGAACTATGTCTCTGCCACACTTGCAAACCGCCGACCGAAGTTTCAGGTGGCAGATGGGGACGGCAAGATCGTTGGTGAAGACACGAAGACTGCCCATGATTACATTACTGTCTCTGGCACTCTTCAGAAGTCAGGTGGCGTGGTTAGTGTCGTCTACGAAGGTGGTCAGAACCCGTCCGGCGGTCCAGGATTCTTCTGGCAGATTAATGGTACTAAAGGAACGGTCGTTCTGGAAGGTGACACGGGTCACCTGCAGATGTACCAACCTAAGGTGAGGTTAGCGAAGGCAGGGGAGGAGGCAAAAGACCTGGACGTGAAATGGGTTGGCGCCGACTTTGGGTATGCCGTTGGCGAAGCCTGGAATGCATTTGCTGGCAAAGGAGATGGCCATGTTACTACCTTTGAAGATGCCCTTCTGAGACACAAGATGATTGAAGCAATCTACAAGAGCAACGACAGCGGAAGGAGAGAGAGCTACATCTAAACGAAGGCTCCTTTTCATGAATGCCTAGCCTGTATTCCTCCTCTTCCAGGGCCGCGCGGTATTCATCACTGGCTAGTAGTGCTTTTCCGTTATGTCAACATCCTCGACATCGACACCGTCCACATACCATCTCCCCTCAATGCCCTCCTCTGGCACCGAAATACCATCCCCGTCACGACCGAGGAGTACATCGTTCCCTGACATCATCCTTTTGCGCATCTTCCCTCCATCCTGCCTCTGTCAGCATCGCGCGCACGCCATCGCAATCTTGCGAGAACCTACCTTCTCATCGAAAGTCCAATCCTCCAGACCGTAGCATCTTTTCCATTTCATACCGTCTTCCCTGTCTTGGTACTCATACCAGAACTGTACAGCGATCAAGCCAAGCCATCTCTCTTCCCCTTCATATCCTTGGAGACGCTGCGGCCCCGCGATGCGCCTGTTCTCGAACGCAAACAACTCCTTCCGCAAACGGTAGTTCTTCTCACGAGCCCATTTCATGGTCAGAAGTCCTTCGATCTCTTTTGTACCTTTCACGAAACAGTGCCGATTGCGCCATACCGAGTCAGGAGTATAAGCCGCAGCGACTCGCGCCGGATCACAACCGTTCCACAGCTGTTGAGCTGTTTTGAGCTTCTGGACAGCTGTTTCACGTGTGAATGGGGGAGTAAGAGTAGCCATACTGCTTTGGTAGATACGAGAATCGACAACTTACAGCTTCGGACGACTCAAAGGGTGGAAGATTCTTTTTTCGCGAAATAGTACTCGTCCTTAAAGAACGTCGGCTACGTTAAACTTTGAAGCATGGTTGCTTGCTTTAGTGCACTCGCGAAGCAGGAAGTTAGGTGACATGCTCTGGGTACAATCACAATTCTCGGGATTGGTGCGTGAGTGGGTCGCTGACTAAGCGCGCCTGGCGCTGTTACATCGCGTCTCGCTGTTGACTGCTTGCTTATTGTTCCTGGCTTTGGTGCTGTAATACACTATCATGGTGACCACATTCATTGTAAATACGAGACTGGCTTGATTACTGTGGCATTAACGTTACGCTTGGCCTCTGCAGGCAGCCAACGTGGTTCAGGGCCTTGATGACCTCCACTTTTTCCTGGTGTCACCTGTACTAGTACTTGATCCCTACTTGTCAATCCATATTGCGAATCTTTATCGTCTTCGAATGCCGAACCGAGCTCTGGTGCTCGGTCGATTCCGTCATGTTGCCTTGTCCAGCCCCTTCTGGCGAGAGAGTAGGTGTTGGTGTGGGTTTGCGCAGAAGTGCCAGGCGATGTTGAGAATCTTCTGCCTCTGAAGAATGTGATATAGGATCTTAGCAGCACCATATTCGCGGCTATGGCACCCACTCCAAGTCCCAGATTGCCCCAGATTGCTGCGATTGCATAATCCCAGGACAGGTCGTTGGTCTTGAGCCCTAGCGATCTGGCTCGAAGAACGGCGCAGATTGTGGCACTGAGCTTTGTTAGCAACGGACACGTAACAGGATATGGCAACTTACCACAAGCCCATGGACATAAGCGCACAAATGCCCAACTTCTTCTTGAGCTTCATCGTAAGCCTCCAGACAAGAGCTGCAGGCATCAAGGAGTATATCACATCCGTGATGATGCTAAAGCCGACCTGGATGTAGATGGAGTATATACGGTACTTATTCGGCCAGCATGTGCCGGCATCTGTGTCCCAGTATGCACTCATTGGTCGGCACTCGGCGAACAGCACTATGAGAACTTCTAGATTAGTAAGTACAAGGCCGGCGATAAGTGTCCATTGGAATATGTTGGACTTCTTCGACTCCTTGATGCGCATTATTAGTAGCCCGATGGAGATTTTCATCAGGCATAAGGCGATAAAGAGAAAGATCTGGCCCAGCCAGCTGAGAAACTTGGTATACGTGTATTCGTCCTCGTTGAGATCATTTTGGTGACGACCATATCCGGCACGGACCGCGTGGATATTGATTGAGTACCGGATGACTGTCATAAATGTAGCAGCGACCATGAGGACGTCGTCAGCACCAAAGGCTCGACGCGAGATTCGTACCGTCACCCGAAGCCATGTTGTGAGAATTGCGATGAATCCGAGAATGGATGAAGAAGTGATCAGAGCAACGCCAACGGAGGAAGGAGTAAATTCGGGCATCGTCGTGTCGCAGGCTAGGGTACAGCGAACGTGTATTGTTGCATTATCTCCCACTCGTGTGGTTCGTGCTAGACAGCTGCCCTCGTTGCCCTGGTGCTCGAGTGGGCGAGGATGTTCAACAGGAAGATCCCCATTTCAAAGCGAGCGAGGAGAAGGTGACGAACACAGCACGAAAGCGGCTGATGACTTGCAGGCGTACCAGCCCAGCAGAAGACGTCTTGTTCTGCGCACCTTCATGTCGCAGGTTGGCTACCCAAGCATGGATGCGAGGCAGATCGGGCTTGATCGACAACCTGCACCCTAGAGGCATGATCAGACTGGACTAAAGGATTGTTTCGCCATCACTAGCACAAAGTTATTGTAAGTCACTAACCTCACTTTTCGACGAGGCGCCAGGGTATGCCGAAGACCCGCGACCATGATACTTGGTACTCATCTTCCCGCTAGTTCGTTCATTTTCGTATCTAGGTTCTGGAGAGCGTGCCATATGGTGGAGGTGGTTGACCTTTTCTAACTACTGACACTGCGCATTCGTCTGCCCTATCGATGAGCATAAGAGACCGCGTCCGGGGAAATGGATCAAGCTATGCCTGTTCGTCATTGACCCTATATAAATACGCTTTCAGATCAATAGCGGACCGGGGAAGGCACGATGCAGGAGCGCCGCGAGCCTATTAGCGCTGATCGGATGTTTAGCCTGGATGTGGCTGCAGAAACTTCAGCCACGATCAAAGAGCTTGATCTCGAAGTCTTTCCTGCATGAGTGTTCTCAAGCCTTCCTGCCAGAAAGCTGCGAACCTATCAATTGGCGAGGGTGGTGCAGCGGTTTGATCGCACTATCTCCAATCTGCTCATGCTAGTTGTGTATCGTCAGCTTGGATATATTCGAGGAAGCGAATCTTCGCCTGATGCTCAACAGCAGCACATGCATAATCCTGGCTCAAGCGACTCACGTAGCATACACTTGCCGTGCAAGGTCAAGCGAAAGTCCACAATCCTGGCATCCTGCCTTGATTGTTCTGTTCCTACATTGAGATGCCACCTACCAAATCGGCAGTTGAACTATCATGCCGAGCCGCCTGAAACATAAATCATGCAGCTCTCACCGACGCAGTCTTGCTCTCCAGAATTGTCGTGTGGCGCTCTCAACGAAGCAAGATGCGCCCCAGTAACCGCACGAAACTCGTATTGCTCTGGCTGAACGGGTTAATAGGTGCCAATGCTTACGCCACGGTGGGAGACTGTCTGGCTGGGGGTGACAGCCACGATTTCGTAAGATAGCTTAAACAAGGTTGAGCACACGCTGACAGCTGCAGGTCGTGATTGGCGGAGGCACGGCTGGGTTGGCGTTTGCGTCGAAGTTGAGCCAGGAACGACCTAACGACAAGATTGTCGTTTTTGAGGCAGGATCCGACGGTCGTGAAGACCAGAGAATCTATATACCATGGATGAAGGTTAGTGATTGTTTAGCACAAGGATCGCACGGGTGGATGCTCATCTGATGTAGGGCAGCGCTCTTGGCACTGAATATGACTGGAACTTCACCACAACACCCCAACCTAATGCCGATGGCAGGGTCCTGCCACAAAATCGTGGAAAAGTCTTGGGAGGCAGCTCGGCCGTCAATCTCATAGTCTGGGATAGGGGCACGAAAGACGAGTTCAACTCATGGGAAGCTCTGGGCAATCCAGGCTGGAATTGGGGCACAATTTATCCCGATCAGCTTCTTGCTGAAAACTTCCTGCCGAATTACACGATATACGGCGACAAAGGCACCGCACAAGGCGGTCCCATTGGCACCGCGATCGAAGAATATGCATGTGAAGCAGCCAATGCTTTCTTCCCAGCAGTAGAATCCCTTGGTGTTGAATACAACTGGAACTCGTTAGCCGGCGACTCCTTGGGTTCATCAAATCAACCTAGATCAGTCAGTGGTATCACGCACACAAGGTCCTACAGCCCAGATTACATGAAGCTAGCAAGCTCGAACATGTGCGTGCAGCTCGATGCCAGGGTTGCAAAGATCATAATCGAAGACGAAGACGAGCTGGTCGCAGAGGGAGTGCTTCTCACCTCTGGCGAGCAAGTCATGGCAAATAAGGAGGTGGTGCTGTCTGCAGGGTCTCTCCAGTCACCAGGCATCCTTGAGTTGTCCGGTATTGGCAACAGCACACTTCTTGAAGCTCCTGGCATAGAGTCCACTCACCATCTACCAGGAGTTGGCGAGAATCTACAAGATCATATGCGAATTCAAAACTCATACCAAGTCAAACCTGGTGTTCTGTCAGCTGACGAGCTTCGAAGCAATGCAACATATCGCCAACAGCAGCTCGCGCTATATAACGCCTCCATGCCGAATATTTACTGGAGCTCGCGCAACTCGTACGCTTTCCTCAATTGGGATCAAATTGAGGGTGCGGACGCAGAACTGCTTACCACTCTTGCCTTGCAGGCAGTCGAAGCAGACAACAGGACTATTAGCAGGCAGAAGCTGGAGTTCCTTATGGACCCCGCAAAGAAAGCCGATGTGCCACAGCTGGAGGTCTTCCTCGCAGATGGATATTCCGGCAAGTTCGGTTACCCAACTGACAACACGACAGCCGCCTACAACGATGGCTTCTTCACGATTTATGGGGCTCTCGAGCATCTGTTCTCCCATGGATCCGTGCATATTACATCCACAAACATCTCTGTGCAACCGGAGATCAATCCCAATTACATCTCGACCGAATATGATCTTCAAGCTCTCGTGACTGCAGCGAAGTATCTGCGCGAAATCGCATCCACTCCCCCACTGAATGCACTCTGGGTCAAGGAATATGAGCCAGGCAAGCAGGTACAAAGCGACCAGGGTTGGGCGAACTATGTGCGGAACTCGAGCTTCACGATCTATCATCCAACTGGAACCTGCGCGATGCTGCCGCTTGAGGACGGGGGTGTTGTGGATCCCGAACTCAAGGTGTATGGCGTTAAGAGCTTGAGGGTTGTAGACGCGAGTATCATTCCGTTGCTCGTTAGTGCACATATCCAGACTGCGGTATACGGTATCGCGGAACGAGCTGCGAAGATGGTAGCGGAGGAGTGGCAGGAGTGGGAGCAGTGGGCCTAGAGTCATCATAGAAGCGTTCCTGGGCTGTTATCAGAGTTTCGTGGATAATTTTGGGCTGTATACTGATCCGTAGAGAACCGCATGCTCAAACAAATCAAAATGAGATGAGGATTCCGGACAGCGACTATCAGCACCATCAGAGCAACCAATTCATGACATGCTAGAACGTTATCTTCCTCCGTGCTAGCAACCGCTCCGACCTTGTCCCGAACAGGGTGCCAGGTACGAGGCACAATGTTACTCCATATTCGCACACGCTCTATACCATGTACCCGTATAACCCTCATTCTGCTAGCAAAGTGACCGTTAGTTGCTCATGCTTCTCTTCATCTTCTCAAACTCTGCGGTCATCCTCTGCAGTTAAGGCACCCCAGTCGTTCCGTCGCTGTAGCTCACAGTACGGTCGAATAGCCGAGGTCGGAAATCAGAGCGACCTCCGGTATCTCGGCCAAGGTTGGGACTGATATCAGACTAATCAGCGTATTCGCACTGCCAGTTAAGGGTTCTGAGCACATCGTGGAAAGACATCCAGACGAAATTTGCTGGTGGAAAAGCAAGGTGGTTCCCATTTACATGCATGCACAAGTTTGGATCGACCGGTATCTCATCAGGAATTAGCCGTGACCAAACACTAGGCGACCCCGAATTCCTCGAGACGGGGTTTGTGATACACAGACCGGCGAGGTCTTCTACGGGACTCTTGAAGATTTCAGCCGGCGCGGAACTCATTGCACGTTCCCGCACTCTAGATCACGAGTCCACAAACTGCTGTTGGGCTAGAGCATCTTAAGCACTTGCCAAGCAGACCTGTCCTCTGACGAACACCCATTTCCCAACTGTCTGACCATCTTCCATATCAACAACAAGAGGCAGCCATGGCCGGAACAACCAACGGCGCGCAAGAATGGTCCCTACAGACACCACCTCCCCTCCCACAAGGCTACGATAAACACCACATCGTCATGCTCGAAGCCGTTCATCTACCGCTCGCAGAACTCCCCTTCCCACACACAATAGACAAACACCTGCGCACTTCGCCCGACCAGATAGCCGAACGCATCAAATCTGCTACGATAGTCATTTCCAACGTTATCGACGTCAAGGCCTCAGACATGGACCATGCACCTCACATGCAGCTGCTCGCTATCCTCGCGACAGGAATGGGCTGGGTCGACAAGCCGTATTGCGCCAAGCGGGGCATCAGCGTCGTCAATGCACCGAGCGCGAACATTCCGGCTGTGTCGGAGCATTTTCTGGGTCTTTATTTCGCGAGCAGGAAGCGCATTGGGGTGATTAATGAGCTAGTGCATACGAATGATGAATGGGTGAAGACGGGAAGTTTGACGAAGAAAGTGTGGCCGCAGGGACCGCCGTTAGGGTGTAGTCAGGAGACGTTGGGGATTGTTGGGTATGGTGCTTTGGGGAAGAGGATTGAGTCTCTGTGTAAAGGGATAGGCTTCAACGAAGTGCTGATTGCGGAGCGGAAAGGAGCCAAGCAGATCAGAGAGGGTCGAGTTCGATTTGAAGAGGTGATACAAAGGTGCACGACTTTTTGCATTGTTTGCCCGAGAGAGCCGGACACCATCGATCTGATTGGCGAGGAGGAGCTGAAGATGATGAGGCCTGATGCGCTGTTAATCAACATTGCTCGAGGTGGCATTGTGAATGAACTTGCATTAGCGAAGGCATTGAAGGAGGGCTGGATATTTGGAGCAGCAACGGATGTCCTGGACCAAGAGCCTGGTGGCCCGGGAACAACGCCACTGTTGCCTGACCTGGAGAAGGGTGAGGAGGAAGTGCCGAACTTGATTGTCACGAGTCATGTTGCCTGGTTCTCACAAACCACGATTGCGAAGCTGCAAGGTATCAACCGTGATGCCATGACGGCGTTCGTTGAAGGGAGAATATACGATCCGAGAATCAGAGCTTGTGTTGCGGTTCATGATGGCAAGATCTGGAAGCAAACATAGATAGAAATCACAACAGATCGCCGATGTGGTAGACTGCTGCGCTATGATTCGAATCATGGCAACCGCAATGTCAGTAGAATGCCTCAGCCAGCCTCAGGAAGGCCGTCACTTTTTGGAAACTGATGAATTGTTCCTCTCAAGGCTAGGCGTGGGGGTGATGATGATGCTGCGTGACGAGTCGTACCCTAGTACTTGGATCAATAGGCAGGTCGCCTCGAGCGTAAGGTGGATATAGTCTGTCGATCCGAAACAGTCATTACCGGTCTCAGTCAGGCAGCTACACCTGAAGCGCAGGCTGACATGATGAGAACATGAACAGCACTGCACAGAGATAGAGTCTTTTCGTCAAGTGTACATGGATCAAAGTCCGGTTACCAGCGTATACACTTCGAGGACACAGGGTTGGCGTAAGTGCTGTCCTATCGGTAGACATGGGCCGTCACTTTCGGCCTGCTTCCGTTACAAACGGGCCTGTCACAAGGAGAGTGGTCCTGTCAGTCTTGAGAGTTTCCATCGATAACTTGAGTCATACGGCAGACACTAGAGCGTGTTTGCCTGATGAGCAGGTTAGATGCAAACAGTCCAGAAAGCAATTGTTACGTAATGATACTCGTACTGCGTTGAAGAACCCAAACGTCCGGTCAGCAGGGGAGGTGGAGTTTCAATTCCCACTTGGGCTTAGCGTCTTGTCGAGCCAAGAGTTCGAGTTGCCCACACCACGTTCCCTCCAAAACTGATAGCCTGCGGTCGGAATCTTGACATCGCAGCCAGCTTCACCTCTACGAACGACTTTAGATCACAACCTTAGTCGCAGACTCAGAATCAATCGAGATGTCTACCGCCGAGCTCGCAACCTCATACGCCGCCCTCATCCTGGCCGATGACGGTGTCGAAATCACTGTGCGTTCTTCCTGAGATCCTGATTGTGGGAACACAGCAAAACAGGGTGCTAACATGGTTGCGATTTACAGGCCGACAAGCTTAACGCCATCATCAAGGCCGCCAACGTGCAGGAAGTCGAGCCCATCTGGTCCAACCTCTTCGCCAAGGTCAGTAGCGACAGAACCGCAACCACCCTACTCCAGCTCGTTGCAACGACTGCGAGTATGCTAGAAGGACTAGAACGCTGACTAGGCTTAACACAGGCTCTTGAGGGCAAGGATGTCAAGGACATGCTCCTGAACGTCGGATCTGGTGGCGGTGCCGCTCCAGCTGCTGGTGGTGCTGCCGGTGGTGCTGCCGCTGGCGGCGCTGCTCCAGCTGAGGAGGCTAAGGAGGAGGCCAAGGAGGAGGAGAAGGAGGAGTCCGACGAGGACATGGGTTTCGGTCTCTTC
>Ga0066648_10001427_pt1 | contig 13040 bp, 10 predicted proteins | sample CryGeyCG12114_NA_FD_59537 | JGI IMG/M metagenome (GOLD analysis project Ga0066648, IMG submission 59537) | Groundwater microbial communities from aquifer - Crystal Geyser CG19_WC_8/21/14_NA | ecosystem: Environmental > Aquatic > Deep subsurface > Groundwater | place: USA: Utah: Grand County... | reverse complement strand
GATGCAGAATGGCTACGTCGAGAGCTTCAACGGTCGCATGCGCGACGAGCTGCTCAACGAAACCCTGTTCCTCAGCCTGGACCATGCCCGCGTCGTGATCGCCGCCTGGGCAGAGGACTACAATCAGGAGAGGCCGCACTCATCCCTGGGATACGAAACCCCAGCGGCGTTGGGCGTTTGCTCTCGAGCAGCTCTCAAGTGCCCAATGCCAGCTAGCGAGCCATCGTCCAGCTAGCTCTTGGGTACGGAAATATCCGGAAGCGGTCATTCATTCAAGTGCAGCGCTTTGGCTTGGAATGGGCCGTTCTCCGCCGTCAAACGAAAAGCCAAGTAGGCACGATGTGAAACGAAATTGATTATAAAGCGCTCAAAAATTGTACTCGACTGATGCTGCCCATTCGCGTGGCCTACCGACTGTACCCAAGACAGCGCCGGTCACGCCAAAGAGATTGTCATATCGATTCGCGATGTAGTATTCGTCGAGCAGGTTGGTGGCGGAAAGGGCGAACTCGAACCGTTCACCGGGCATGACATAGACGACGCGCGCATTAAACAGCGAGCGCGCATCACCAAAGTTTGTCGGTCGGTTTACCGCGTTTCCGTACAGTGATGCCTGAAAGGAATAGTCGATCCGTGGTGTGATTGTACCGCCATCATCCAGATCGAAGCGATACTGAACGCCAGCGCTCGCTTTCCAATCAAAGACGAATGGCCCCGACATGTCAAAAGCGATTCCGGAGGCGATCGCCTCAGGGGTGAGATCCGTGTAGTCGAAGTCAAGATAGCCGACAGAAGCATCAAACATGAGGGCATCGGTGGGATTAGCCGTCAATTCAGCCTCTATACCCTTGATCTCAGCCTTGCCGGCGTTGATCGGCACCGAAGCCGGCGAAGTGCCGCGGAACCGAGTGTTGAGAACTAGCTGAATCGCATCATATTTATTCCAAAAACCTGAAATGTTCAGACGCACGGCGCGGTCAAGCAGATCGAGTTTAGTGCCGACCTCATACGCGGTCAGGGTCTCGGGTTCGAAAGGCACGACTTGGACCGGGTCGAAAGGACGAGGGTTGACGCCGCCACCCTTGAACCCGGTCGCGATCGAGCCGTAGACCATCACTTCCGGACTCAAGCGATAATCAGCGCTTAGTCGATAATCCCACCGGGAGCCTTTGAAGCTGCGCGTCAGCCCGTTGAGCGGCCCTTGGGTGTACGGTGATCCTGGTAGAAGGTTCTCGCGGAAAAAAGAAATATCTTTGCTCTCGTCCGTGTAACGGATGCCACCTGAGATATTGAAGGCATCGGTAACCATCACCACTGCGTGAGCGAAGCCGGAGATGCTGTCGGTGGTTATGTGCTCGGTACCGCGGTAGAACGGGTTCACCGGCAATGGGAAGTCTAGCAGCGCCTCGCTATATCCATCGCCGCTGAAATAGTAGGCTCCCAGCGTATAGTCGACCAGAGTTGAAATGGCGCCATTCAGGCGGAACTCCTGGCTGAAAGAACTATAGCCGATGTCAAAATGTTGTTGCGCCAACGGCAAGGACGAGCCGTCTAGATCAAGATTGTGGCTGGCGTCATAGCTACGATAGGCTGTGATCGAGACCAGCTCGAATTGGTCCGCCAGATCCCATTCGACTTGGCCCGACAATCCCCAGCCCTCGAACGTGTTGTCATCAGGCAGAGCAAAACCTCGGGTGCTACTGCGATAAGTAGCGTAGCTCTCGTAGGGGCCGCTGTTGAGGAATTGCGGCAAGCCTGCGAGCGTCGGATTAGTGGGGAACCGGTCGGTCGCGACGACCAAGCGCGTGCCCTGTGGTTCGCCATTGTCGATCGTGTAGTCGGCGATGATGTTGATATCGATCTCAGGAGAGGGCTGGACATTGAGTTGTCCGCGTAACCCGTAGAAATCCTCCGCTCCCTGCGTCCCTAGCTTGCAATTGCGATTGACGTTTTCGGCTGGGATCCCCGCATTGGGGAAGCGGCAGCCATAGTCAATTCGGTCGATGAAGCCATCGCGCCGTTTGGCAACGCCTGAGATGCGCAGCGCCGCCAGGTCGGAGATGACCGGCAAATCGACTGCCGCACGCAGATCGACGCGATCGAACGAACCGTAAGTCGCAGCTATAAATCCGTCTCCGCTGCCACTCGGACGTTTTGAGTAAAGCTTTACCGCACCGCCGATGGAGTTCTTGCCCGCCACGATGCCCTGTGGCCCGCGCAGGATCTCCACTCGCTCTAGATCGAGAAGGTCGAACTGGCTGCCATAGACCGTGGGATAGTAGACATCGTCGACATAGATACCGACGCCCGGCTCATAGGCGAAGTTGTTGTCGAATTGCCCGACGCCACGGATCGCCACAGCTGCGGAATTGCCGTAAGCTGAAACCGATGGCTGGATAGTGACGTTGGGCGCGGTCGCTGCGATGTCCGACAACTCGGTTTGGTTACGCGCTTCCATCATCTCCGAATTGAAGGCGGTTATGGCGATCGGCGTATCCTGCAAGCGCGTCTCGCGGAATTGCGCTGTAACGATAATGTCGGGATATGCGGTCGGGACATCCTGCTGCGGCTGCGTTTCATTGCGATCCGCACCATCGGGCTGCGCTGCAGTCTGGTCCTGCGCATGGGCAGCGCTGCTCCAGATTGTAGCGCCGGCGATCACCGCAATAGCGGAACTGCGCGCCAACCGGCTAACACCGGACTTATGGCTCATTGCGGCCATCTCCTCCTCCCTCTTGCATACCTGCTTGTCTGTACAAGTAATTGATATCGAGAGTTGCAAAGGACAGTTAGGCTGGCGGCGAATACATCATTGTTGTCAGCGAAGAGTGATCGTAGAGTCCGGGGTGATGTGACGCAGCGGGTATGCCGAGGGCGAACCGAGCTTGTTTGCAAAAATTGCCGAACTGATCGCACATTGAAGGCTAGGCGCACGGCAGCCTCTGCCGCAGCAGTGCTGGCCTTCCATGAATCGGGCCGGTTTGGGAGCTGAGATATGGAAACCGAACTCTCAGAATGTTCAGTACGCTTGCGAAAACGGTTCATGCATCAAGTTCAAGCCGCCGTCATGCTCATCATTCTCGCCACGCTCGAAGCTATAAGATCCAACCCTCTGGAGTAGGGCTTCGGAGTAGCTTCGCCGTGCGTCAGGCAAACCTGGGGTCCCTCTCGAGCGTCGGGTGCGTAAAAGGCAACTATTGGTTCGCGGAACTCGCCTACCCTGGAAGGAAGGAGATTGTACGCAGTTCGATGCTCTCCCGGGCTGGAGCGTCGGGTGCGGCCGTGGGGTCCACGAAAGCCGTGTGGCCGGTCCATTGAGTCTTGCTTGCCTCGCTATCGAAAAGCTTGAAGGCGAGGATCTCCTCCGGCCTCATGCGAGGCGCGTAATACCAGCGATGATCCGGACTGTACTGCAGATTAAAACCGAACATTGACGGACGATTCGGGTCGCCCAAGCCGCCCTTGATCTCACTCTCGCAAAGGTCGCAAGCGGATACGGTAGAAGCATCGACTAGCGCCAGCGGCGCACGATGCACTTCCTTGATAGGTCGCCACAAGTTGATGAGCATATGTCGGCGCTTCAGCCAGCGCTGCGCTTCCGCTTTGCCGAGAATATCTTCACTGAACTGGCGCACAGTGCGGTCCCCATAATCGATATGCGCTCCGAAGGACGGAAGGGAGCCGTCCGCTGTCGTTCCAGCATCACTGCGGGTCATGGTGCCGAAGATCAGAACCTTTTCTGCGCCGGTGAGCCCCTGCACCAATTGCGCGATTTCAGGGTGGTAAATACGCTCCACTTCATCTCGATCGTAGAAGTCGCACACCGCCGAGGAATGGTCGATGAGGAGGAAACCATTGCGGTCGAACGACAAATGTTCGCGGATCGCTCGCATGTCGTGCATCGGCACGCGATGCTCCTCCTTGGGCCAGTAGGACTTGTGCCGCTCGGTAGGATAGAAGATCACGCGCTCGCCGGGTTTGACATACGTGACATTGGTCTCGAATGAAGGCGATGTTGTGAATGAAGGTGACTGTGTCGCCAGAGTCTCAGTATCGGTCATTTTGGATCCACTCGAATTTAGCGCTTCAACCCTCTCGCGGTCGTCACGCGGCGATTGCTTGTGAGCGGCAGCCGGCGCGATAATCGCGCGGGGTCAGGTCGAAGCGTTTCCGGAATGCGCGGCAGAACGATGACAGGTCGTTGAAGCCCACATTGAAGGCTACCGCAGTGATAGAGATGTTCGGACCTCCGCGAGCTAGCTGCGCTGCTGCTAGCTCTAGGCGCCGATTGCGCACAAAAGCGGAAGGCGTTGTCCCAACCTTGGAGAAGAGCATCTGGACATAGCGCGTGCTCGTGCCTGTCACGTCGGCCATTGTTCGCGTGTCGAGATCCGGCTCGCACAGATTCTTGTCGATGAATGAAAACAGGCACTGGCGGCGCTCCTCGCTTCGACTGGCCTCCACCAAATTGGCCCGCTCGGCAGTGAAGACCATCTCGATCATCGGCCACAGTACTTCACAGAGCGAGGCGCTCCATGTGCCATCATAGCGCTGCAGCCCCTGCCAAGCGTCGCGCATAAACGCGGAGAGCAGCGCACCCGGCCCGTGAGTTCCGGATACGTGCAGTCCAGCCAAACGGCGCAGCCATTCCAAGCGTTGGCGCACTACTGCGAGCGGCAGGGAAAGCATCAGAAATTGGGCGGGGGCCGCAAACTGAAGTTCCAGCCTTGCTCCGTCTTCATGCAGCAGGAGGTCGCCTTCCGCGAATACGGTCTCGCCCGATATCGTGAGGCCACTGACGCTACCTCGATTTATCAATAGCACGCACAACTGACCGCTTGCCTTCGCCTCACTTTTGCTCCGCAGCGTACCAGCTGGGCAATCGAGTGCTATTAGCTCGCATTCACCGATTTTGTGACGCATCAGGTCGGCGCAATGCGGGTGCTGTTCGCGTGCCAATAATTCAAAAGATACGGGCGCCTCCAGCCGCTCAGGGCTCCAGAACCCTTTGTTCGCTTGCGACATCAGGCGAGAACTTTGTTGCTCAACTGTGCGGATCATCTTCCCTCTCCTGTGATGGCGGCCCTTCGTTGAAGGCCACGCTATGGACGCCACTTCTGGGCGGCCTGAAGGAAAGTAATCCCATTCGAGCAATAGGAGCAAGTCTAAGACGCAACATGTCCGTACAGGTGAGCACTCACCTAAGGTCACCGCGTCAACGAGCCGCAAAGACGCGGTGAGGAGAATTGCATCTGGCTTGCGACGGCATAAAAATCCGCAGGAGCGCTCCGCTGTGTGGCAAAGCTGAGCCAGTAAACACGATGGAATATGTCAGCAGCAGCAATGGCGGCTTGTCGGAAATAAGACGGCCCATGTCAGCCGATCAGCATCATGTTGGAACGCGCCCAATCCGACCTTAATGCCACGCGGCTGCCCCATCTCCGCTCCTGACGGCTACTGACGTACATGGCTCTTCAGTTGCGCGCCTTAGCACCGACCCCGCAGCTAGGCGCAAGCGCCCCGTCTGCAGCATCGGCGGAAAGTTGCACGGTGCCGATTCGTGCGACCTCGCCCGTGAGCCGGCTGACTTCAGCATCAACGCGCTCATGAGGGCCGTGATCCTGGTAGACCATTCTTCTTGATCTGCGCGTCGCAGCTTGCTCTTGTACGGTCAAGTTTGCGGGAGAGATGCGCATGCCCGAATTTGGTGTTAGTGCTCCGCCTCGGCGCAAACGTAAGCCGATGTTCTGCCGTTCTTTAACGAGCGGCGCTCTCATATCGGTTTTGGATCACCGATCGAAGCGTTGGCAATCGTCGGAAGGGGTCATTTATGAATAGGCCCCCGGAGACAATCGGCCCGCGCCTTGATGAGCTCGCGGCAGAGCGTTCCGAAGAGGAGGCAATTCTGTTTATTAACGGCCCGACTTGGTCTTGGGCTGAATTGCAAGCACAGGTGCGTGCCAATGCTGCCGGCCTGCAGGCAATGGGCATCGTACGCGGCGAACTGGTCCTGAGTTGGCTACCCAACGGGCCGCTCGCGGTGCTGAACCTGCTGGCGCTCAACCTGATCGGCGCCGTTTATGTGCCAGTAAATCCAGCTTATCGCGGAGGCGTTCTGGAACATGTCATCGCGTCTTCGGGTGCGCGGCGAATGATCGCGCATGGGACGCTCTCGAAGAGACTGGCGCAAGTGAATACCGCTGCGCTGGAAACGCTTGTGATCCAGGGACCGGAACGGCCGGAGCTGCCTGGGATCACGCTAATCGATGCCTCCGCATTAGCGGGAGACCCCGCGGAGTTCCGCGCGCCTGATCCGGCAGTGCGTCCTTGGGACCTTCAGATGGTGATCTACACCTCGGGAACTACCGGGCCGTCGAAGGGCGTGCTGTCGAGCTATCGGCACGCGTGGCGCAGTGCCATGGAGTTTCGCAATGTTGGTTCTGGTGACCGCAACCTGGCGATGATGCCGATGTTCCACGTCGGTGGCGTTTATGGCGTTCTTTGGGCCCTCCACCACGGGGGATCGGTCGTAGTGGTGAATAGCTTCCGAGCAGCCGACTTCTGGTCTTTGATCCGGCGTTATCAGGTAACGACCACAGGGCTGCTGGGGTCCATGGCCGAATTGCTGATGGCAACGCCGCCGGCGCCTGACGACTGCGATCATACGCTTCGCAGCGTACTGATCGCGCCCTTTGGCCCAGCGGCCTTGGCATTCGCCGAGCGGTTTGGCGTGAATGTCTTTACCGAGTTCAACATGACCGAACTGTCGGTGCCAATGTTTGCCGGGCCGAATCCGAGCGCGGTTGGCACCTGCGGAGTAGCGCGTGAGGGAGTCGAGCTGCGGCTCGTCGACGAGCATGACGTCGAGGTGCCGGATGGGGACGTAGGGGAGTTGATGCTTCGGACCACGGAGCCATGGGAGATCAGCCACGGGTACCTGAACGCACCCGACGCGACGGCGCGGGCTTGGCGCAACGGCTGGTTCCACACCGGCGACCTATTTCGCCGCGACGCCGCGGGGTACTACTACTTCGTAGATCGTGCAAAGGATGCGCTACGTCGGCGTGGCGAGAATATCTCGTCCTTCGAGGTGGAGAGCGCCATACGGGCATATCCCGGCGTTGTTGACGTCGCAGTCGTGGGGGTGCCGGATGATGCACAGGCGGAGGATGAGGTACTGGCGGCGATCGTACCCGCGAGCGGCGTAGTAATTGATCCGATCGCGCTAATCGAATTCCTGCGCGAGCGCCTCGCCCACTTCATGGTGCCACGCTACCTGCGCATGCTGCCAGACTTGCCGCGAACGCACACGTCCAAGGTGGAGAAGCACCGCATACGCGCAGAGGGTGTGACCGCGAATTGCTGGGACCGGGAAGCGGCGGGGCTGCGCCTGAAACGCGAGCAGCTGGAGGCACGGACATGACCGCCAAACGGCAGGGGCCGTTAACGGACCTCAAGGTGCTGGAGTTTGCCGGAATGGGGCCCGCGCCTATGGCGGGTATGCTGCTTTCCGACATGGGCGCCGATGTCGTGCGGATCGATCGGCCTGGGGCGATCTACGACCGCTTCGCCGTCGAGACCCGCGGCCGGCGGTCTATTGTGCTCGACTGCAAGGATCCAGCCGGATGCGAGACAGCCTGTCGGCTCGCCGAAGGTGCGGATTTGCTGATCGAGGGCTTTCGGCCCGGTGTCATGGAGCGGCTTGGGCTTGGACCGGAAGTGCTGCTCGCGCGCAATCCGCGGCTTGTCTATGGCCGTATGACCGGCTGGGGCCAGAGCGGACCGATGGCAGCGCGAGCGGGGCACGACATCAATTATATCGCGCTCACCGGAGCCTTACATGCAACTGGCCCTGCGGAGCGCCCCGTGCCGCCGCTCAATCTTATCGGAGATTTCGGAGGCGGAGCGCTGTACTTGGTTGTCGGTCTTTTGGCGGCGTTGCACCACGCGCGCGCGACCGGCGAGGGACAGGTCGTTGATGCGGCAATGACTGACGGGACAATCGGGCTGATGAGCCTGCTATATGGTCACTTCGCGCGTGGGACCTGGATCGATCGGCGTGAGGCGAACATTATAGACGGAGGGGCCCATTTCTATAATTGTTATTGTTGTGCCGATGGCCACTGGATCGCGCTTGGTGCAATCGAACCGCAGTTTTACGCTACATTGCTTGAGCGTGCGGAGGTGAACGATCCTGAGTTTGCAGAACAGATGGATCAAGGGCGCTGGCCGGAGTTGAAGCGGCGCACAGCTCGCCTGATTCAACAACGAACAAGAGCGCAGTGGACTGCTCTGCTGGGCGATTGTGATGCATGCTTCACGCCGGTGATAACGATGGCGGAAGCCCCCAAACATCCACACAATCGGGCGCGCAAGGCGTTTGTGGAAGTGGAGGGGGTGCAGCAGCCTGCACCGGCGCCACGCTTTTCAGCAACGCCAGGCGCCGTGCAGCACGGGCCCGTGCAAGCCGGGAGCGGCGCTGAGGCGGCGCTGGCCGACTGGGGTGTCCAGCCGCGAGCTTGATCCGGCAGGGAAAGCAGGACCGGAGTAGCGCCACTGAGCCCTCAAGCCAGAAGTATATTTATTTGTCGCTCCGAACCCGGTGTAGCTTCATCGAGAAGCTGAAATTTGTCGCTTTGTAGTAGTTAAGCGTGATCTCGGCGGTGTGGCCGTCGCGAAGGCGATAATGGCGGCGAATTTCGATTAATGCTTCGCCTGGCTCGATGCACAGCCGCTCGGCCAAGTCAGGCGTAGCGGGGCACGCGCGAAGCTGCTGCTCGACTTCGGCGATGCTCTCGCCATAAACGGTCTCTATCAACGAGTATATCGGGCCGGAATGGCACCCAAGAAGCCGCTCCACTGCCGCAAAGGCAACGGGGATGTAGATTTCGACCACACAGATCGGATCCTCGCCATCATGCTCGAACCGCTGCCCATTGATCTGCAACCAAGTTTCGCCAGGACGAGCGCCAAGCCGCTCGGCAAAAACTGGATCTAGTATGACGCGTTCAGCGGTGTCGTTGTAACGAGATTCGACCCGAAAGTCGTGCAAGTCGCCTATCGAGCTTACTTGATGGACATAGACTTGGGGCCCACCCGGCTTCAGCACGAGCGTGCCGACACCTTGACGGCTTTCGACCAGCCCGAGGTCGCGCAATATTCGCAATGCCTCCCGTACCGTGTGGCGACTGACGCTAAAGCGTTCGCCAAGCGAGGATGCAGACGGCAGCGGCGTGCCAACCGGATGCTCGCCGCTAAGGATCTCGGCTTTAAGCGCCCGAACTACCATCTGGTAGAGCGGCGTGCTGCTTGCGGTGCTGGCGTCCGCCGCTTCGCCGTCAACGGTTTTCGTGCGGGCGGCGTCGCGGTTCACGGTAGAGAGGTACGCCTTCAAGAAGTTGGACTAGCGGGCAAGGAGCGCGTTCCCTCGTTCTCAAGCCCGCACACTCGACGGTCACTTTGCATCATCTCGCGGACCGGGGAAGCGGAAATACGAGAAAGAGAGATCGTTGCGGGTCAGGCCCGAAGTGCCACAGGAGCAGCGTCCTGACAGCTCTCAATGCCTTCGGATAAGATGCGTAAGACGGCCTCGCCGGTAGCTATAGCCTCGTGGATCATGTCGCTTGGACGATGGTCCTTGTCAAATGGTCAGTGGAAGGCCAGCCAGTATGCATGATCACGGCCACGGCACTAAAGCTTGCCTCCGTTCCGCGCCGCCCTCCCCGTTTTTGCGCGGCCTCCCCCTTTTGGCGCCGGACGAACTGCGGGACCACCGGGCGGTGAACTGACTTGTCCTTGTCTGCCCTTGGGTTCAACGCGCCGGGCCTGGCTGAAGGTTGCGGCCGAGAGCATGGCCGGCACGGCCATTGCCGCGCAAACAGCACCGACCGTCCAGCCGGCATCGAGCAGAAAACCGCCCGCCAGAGGACCGAAGATCGAACCCACCCGCCCGGCGGTCGTCGCGAAGCCTAGCCCGGTTGCTCGAAGTTGCGGCGGAAAGGCGTAGGCGATGGTCAACCAGTTGGCTGTCGCCGAACCGAACAGCGCTGCACCGATAAACGGCCCAAGCACCACCAGAACCTGGCGATCATCCACGAATTGCCCAAAAAGGGCGATCAAGATCGCAAGTGCCGTCATCGTCAGCCACATCATGCGCTTTACGCCGACGATCCCGCACATCCACCCGGTAGCCATTCCGCCGACGATTCCTCCATAGCTGACCCAGGCGGAATAGCGCGCGCCGGCCTCGTCTAAGCCCGCGGCTCCGGAAACAAGCGGTGGCCCCCAGTTGATGATGTAGTACCAGGCGAACATGTTCAGCGCATGCGCAACACAAAGTTTTGCAAGCTCACGCAAATGGAGGGGGCTTGCGACTTCCCGCGCGGCGAAAGCACCGGGGGCGCTTCCCGAAGGCAGCGGAGGAAGGGCGGGGACCGACGGTACCCGCATGCGCTTCAACACCTTGTTTGTTGCGGTCAGCGCCCCCTTCGGCTGCCTCGTCAGCAAGAAGTCGAGAGATTCAGGGAGCCAGATAAATGCTATAGGAAACAGCATGCCTGACAGTGCCGAGCCGACCCAGAAAATGCCCCGCCATCCGTAACCGTCGAGCACGGCGATGGCGACATAGGCTCCTAGGATCGTTCCCACGGGGTAGGCTGCGGCAACTGTGCTGGCAGCAAACTCGCGGCGCTTCTGCGAGGCGTATTCGAGGGCAAGCGTACCTGCCGTGCTGGTCATCCCGCCGATCCCGATGCCCGTGATCAGCCTTCCCGCGGCCATGGTCAGGAACCCGCCCGACAACGCGGAAATCATCATGCCCGAGCTCATGAAGAGGAGGCAAATGAGGATTGCGGGCCGCCGCCCCCAAGTATCTGCGACTGGGGAGACCCCAAGTGCACCGAACGCCATGCCGACAAGATTCATGCTGAACAGGGTTCCGAGCATCGCGTCGGTAAGGCCCCATTCGCGTTTAAGCGCGGAGGCCGCCTGGGCGAGCGCGAGGATATCGTAACCGTCGATCATGTTGATCAGCACGCACAGGGCGACCACGCCATATTGCTTTAAGTTCATCCTGCGCTCGCGTAGTACGACGCGCGGATCGACCGCATCCCCTTCCATCGAACTCTCCCGCCCCGCTTGAAGGCGAGTGCCTAGCGACGCTATGGCAGTTCCAACTTTGCGTCAAAGCCCGAAGCGAAGAAGAGGTTGGCCCCGAACGAAGCGCTCGAAAGTGGTTAGGATTTGTCCGCACAAATGAGAGAGAATGGCGCCCGACGAAAAGCAAACATTGCTCTCGGAGCTCGACAGAAGAGCTACTGGATGGATCCGGAGCTTCCCTGCCAAGGCCGCCGTATCACCCGCGACGCGTGGCGTTTCCACAATGATTTAGAAATTAGCATTTCTGCTGTCGCCCGGGCATTGTCAGAGCAACTGCACTTCCGCGACTCGAGCCGCCAACTTCCCTCCGCTATCATTCGGATCTGAGGCAAACGCCGGCAATTCTGGAAACGCGCCGGTGACAAGTGCAAGACTAACAGCGCCTCATACCTAGCAGGTGCATTTGCTCTGACAGTGCCCGACGGGCACCCTGCCAATCGCATCGGCGACCTTGCGCCGTGGTGCTGGACCACCGCTGCCTAGTTGTACCAGAGGCGCGTAAATGTCCGCTCCTAGGTGACGCTGAAGGCTGGCTCAATGGCGAGGTGTGGGTAGTTACCGGAATGGCGGCTTTTGGCAGAACCTGGGTGGTTTGCGGATTGGCGGCTTTGGGAAAGCGAAATAGACAGAGCTGCCGAACGCAAAACCGGATACGGTGCTCCGGATGGACCAGATCGCCATCCTGCAGATGCTCATGATGAGCGATCCCTTGCGGCGTCGTGCCCTTACAACTGTGGCGGCGCTCAACCTTCCTGACTGTTGGATTGCTGCCGGCTTTGTCCGTGATGCGCTATGGGATTACCTTAACGGCTACGAGGTTACCGAACCGACCGGCGATGTCGATGTTGTCTGGCATGACGGTGCCTCGCCTCAGCCTGACCTTGACCGTCGCATTGAGCAGGAGCTGAGCAGCGCGATTCCGGAACTGCTGTGGTCGGTGAAAAACCAGGCTCGGATGCACCTACGCAATGGCGATGCGCCATATGAATCAGTAGCCGATGCCATGCGGCACTGGCCCGAAACGGCAACGATGGTCGCTGCCCGGCTCGGGAGTACGGATACGATAGAGTTCAACGCACCGCTCGGGCTCGACGATCTGTTCGCATTACGATTGCGGCCAACACCAGGCTTCCGAATAGACAAGCTCTCAATCTTCAATGAACGAGTATCCTCGAAGCGCTGGATGGATAGATATCCCAAGCTTGCGCTTGAAGCGCCAGAAGGCGCGCGGACAGCGGCAGCTTGATCGAACGGCCATCCAATGTAGTTTCATCGGCATGCCTCTTCCATCGACAGCTAGGCTAAATTTGGTGCTCGCGGCACTCGCTTTGGCCACTGCGCATCCGGTGCATGCAGAGCCACGCATAAGTGTCACGCCGACCGACGGCGTGTTCGACGAACCTTTTGACGTGAGGCTCGAAGGTGCGCCGCCGAATGAGCGAATTTCCATTCGCGTCATTCGCACAGACGCAGATCAAACGGACTGGACGACTACCGGTGTCTTTAGGAGCGACGGAGCCGGGCGCGTCGAGGCGGCCGCCATGCCCTCTCTCGGAGGTAACTACCGCGGGATCAGCCCCCATGGACTCCTCTGTTCCGCTTTGCCGGAGGGGACGAGCGAGTTCGACGCTTACATCGAGCAGTTGAAGGCAAACCCGCGGTTGCCCCGGTTCTTTCCAGCTCCGTTGGAAGCGACGGCAATCCGTATCGAGGCGACGGTTGATAATGAAGTCATTGCCACCGCTACGGCATCGCGCGCCTACGCCGTCGGTGTTTCAGGCGAGGAGATCGCTACTCCGGAGGGAGTGCGCGGTGTATACTTTGCCCCAGCTGAAGGCGTGCCGTCTCGCACTCCCGTCATGATCCTGAATGGCTCGGGAGGC
>Ga0066648_10001424_pt1 | contig 13061 bp, 4 predicted proteins | sample CryGeyCG12114_NA_FD_59537 | JGI IMG/M metagenome (GOLD analysis project Ga0066648, IMG submission 59537) | Groundwater microbial communities from aquifer - Crystal Geyser CG19_WC_8/21/14_NA | ecosystem: Environmental > Aquatic > Deep subsurface > Groundwater | place: USA: Utah: Grand County... | reverse complement strand
GAACTGAAAGCTCTCGAAGATATGATAGAAGGCGGCACATTGGAAGAACGAATTGACAAAGCCATCGAAGAGGTGACACGGACTCTAGGTTATGAAATGCATAACACAAGCAGTATCACTGGTGGCATGGTAGCGCAGGAGGCAATCAAGCTATTGACCAGGCAGTACGTTCCCGTCGATGGAGTTGTGATTTGGGATGGCATTCGGTCGAGGACTGAGATTGTGAAGATCTGATGTTTACCAAACTCTAGATGATCGCCGAAGCACGCGCAGAAATTGCATCAGAGAGCACAAGCACCATGCTATCAAAGACGGCACAAAGTTCTAGAGCTGTGGAGGCCCACCAAGATCCTACGTCCTTGAAGCCTGACACCCCAAAGAAGCAAACCGTGCCGCAGCTTAATTGTGGTCCAGGCCAGACCATAAGGTAGAAACACGCAGTACGCCAGGTCCTTGCACAGCGGCTCACGATGTACGAAGCAATGAATGAATGAACAAGCGACCGAATGGATGGATGAACGCAGTATGAGAGACCTCAGTCGAAGAAGCGAGGAAAACCACCACCGGCCGATGTCAAGCTCACCGTTGAAAGTTGTTAGCGGGCGAAGCATAGTGAAAGGTATATGTCCTCCACTAGCTACTACTGGAGGTCAACCCCGACCGAGGTAGAAGCCCGTCAAAGCACACATTGTAGTGAAACTCAAAGGTGCTCTAATATCAGGTGACGCGGGAAAGGCGAAGGATAGCAGGACCGTAGTGTATTGTGTACCTATCGTATCTTGTTGGTGGGTTTGATTTCTAATTCTGTAACTTGTGTACAGATGAAAGCATGACATGCTAAAACCCTCCCATCCACGGCTGTTTACCGCCGTTGAGGTCATGATCTTGGATGAGGTAGGCTGGAAGAGCAGTAGGTAGAGCACCCGACAAGGCACGAAGATAACGTATATAGTGTGTGCGATGCGAAGAGTACCCTATACAAGCTTTACCTGTCTTGGACCATCAAAGTTCTCATATATCTTATTCATGTATGCAGCTCAGCTGTGAGCTGTCCAGTCAGTCTATGGATATTGCGTAGATGTTGTACATTTACAAAGTCGGTCCGGCTACATACCAGATGGTCGGCAGACGACATTGCCATCGCGTTGCTGAAGAGACTTTGTGTATCAATCTTCCAACTTGCCGTATCGACTAGTATTCATACATTCGTTGCACATGAAATCTTTCCAAGCACATCTTCGATCAAGCTCATTTCTCTCGCCAAAGCTGCCTATCCTCGTGTAACACCTCGCTTCTATAACGCCGATACTAATGGTGAAACGTGTAACAAACGGCTAGTTCTGCTGACCAGGACTCAACGGAGGCGGATTCAGTCCGGTCGGGGTACCTGCACTCTGTGTATTATGCAAATATTCTGATGGTATTCGTGGCATCCGCGGACTCTGATTCGAATTGCCTGCAGCAACATACTGATTTTGTCCTGAGGAAGGAGCACGCAGACGAGCCTTCTCTTTTGCACTCTCGCTCTTGCCGCCCGTCAACCGCCGCATGCCTCGTCTCATGAAACCGGCAGAAGCGTCTGTTGCTGATGTGGGTGTGACACTCACACTTTTCGTACCCCCGTGCGAAATGGTGGATACGATGTTAGGAAATGGACTGTGTTCGGAGTCTGACAGAACCTCTTCAGCGACAGATGGGCTATCTGAAGGAGATCGCAGGTCAAAGGTGGCGGGCGTCAGTAGCAACGGGCCACTGGGCGTGAGGTGTGAGAGTTGAGATTGGTTGGCTGGTGAGGTTATAGACCGAGCATGGAGCCCTGGCCGTGTTGATGCCGTGTGTGAAGGTTGCGGTACGGAAGGCGATTGCTTATCAACGGTGGGCAGCGATGGTCCTGGTCCTTCATCTTCCTCGATAGATGAAAAAGAGGTCTGGTACGAGTTTGCTGCGGACGAGAAGCTGAACTGAGATCGGTGCTGATGGTTTGTGGATGGCTGAGAGTCGCTTAGCGCATTACGAAAGCTCATTGATGAAGAGGATCGTGCGTACGATCTCGAGATGATCGGTGCTGTCTGCTGGTCATAAACAACCGAGCCATGATCGCCATTACTGAAGTATGTGTGTGAATCGTGTCCCCCAATCGCCCCAGTCTCAGCTGTAGGGGTGGTAGGGGAATCGTTCTCGTCGAAAAAGTCGTCGAGGCTGTCAAGACTGCTAACAATATCGCCCATGCTAACGTCCGTCGTCGAGTCGAAGGAGCTATAGGCGCTATCCGTAGCATGCGGTGGGAAGTACGAATCCATGAAATCGTCCTCGTTGTGAAACTCGATCTCTGGAGTTTGTGAAGGTGTGTCGCTATTGCCGTCAAGAGCACTGCAGGCGTAAAAGACGTGATGGACGTTGTTTCGCGTCTGTGCTGAAAGAATGGCGGGCGTGGGTATAGACCATCCAGATGCCTCTGGGATGCCATACAGACTCTGTGTTCTTTCATACTCCTTACGTATGGCTCGCGCGGGACCTGATATCATGCTCATTCGCAGGTGGTGCCGCTCCAGCGGTGTGATATTAACCTCGGTGACGTGATCCATGACTTTGAGGGCTTGATCACATAGGTCGGTCTGTAGCAGGCGGAGCAATGGCGATATGAGATCTGCTCCGTGGCTTGTGAGTTTTGGATTTTTCCTATCGACGAGTGGAATCAATTGACACAAAATCTCGAGGACGTTGACTCGGAACCAGGTCGTCGCGTTCGTCAAAAGACCCATTGAGAAGATTAATGCTTCAGCCTCGAATGCTGGGAAAAAAGCCATCTTGAGAGCATTCAGCACGTCCGCCAGACAATGACTCACAGATGTGTTCTGCGACGAGAAGCTACTCAAGGCCTTTTCCAGGTCAATGTAGCCTGCAAGATGAGCAGAGTTTGCTAGAGCGCTTGTGTCCACGACAGTGTTGTCGGGCGGTAATGGCTGCTTGCGACTTTCGAGAAGGCTCGGAAGGTGAGCGAGCACATTGAACAGCAGACGATCATTTGTGCCGATAAGTTCGCTGTCGGGGCTACTGGCGAGCTTCCTCAAAACAGACAACGTGCGCTCGAGACACTCCGATGATTTGAGACCGTTGTATACTAGAGGCTGGATGCCTTCGAAGTCACCTTCCCATTCGACCGGTCTTGCATTCAGTATAACATCTACCGCTGCTGAATCTGCGAAGTTGAATTTCCCTGCAATTTTCTCCAACATTCCAAGACTCTCGAAGAACTCGCGTTCGTGTATGGTGTTTAGGCAGGCGATGGTTGTCCATAACAGCTGAGGGAATTTGAGCAATTCCTTTTGTTCCAAACCAGCAATAACGACCTTGAGCGTGGTCAGTATCTCCAACGAAAAGGTTTTGTAGTCCGCGTGCTCATCGGCGATGGTATTAGAAAGTCGGGCAAGCATATCTGACAGCAGTATCGTGTCAAGCTTGACGGAGATGCATCTGAAAACCTGGAACGACCGGCAAGCGAGATGACGGACAGGACACACAGACGCCCAATGCAAAGCCTCTTTTGCCCATGCGTCGTTGATGCCCTCTAGTGCTGATGAGAAGACCTCAACCACCTGCCCAGCCAGAAAAGACATTCCATCAGGCACACGATCGCCAGTATCGGCGACTTCATCCTTGCCTGCGAGATCCCCATAAGACCACGACAACCGCACATCGTTCTTCCTGATCGACTCGACAAGTTCCTCGATTTTTGCCAGTAGCCTTGTACTTGCTGGCTCCGAATCGAGCCGTGCGACGACGAGAATATGCATCAGGTGCACGAGCAGTTCCCGGGCATGCTCTTGCACAGAGGGTGTGTGATGGTCCCAGAGGATGAAAACAGTATGCAGTAGCTTCATTGCATCGGTCTGGTTGATTTGAATTGGCGGAACTAGGAGGTCGACCAGGAATATCATTGAAATTTGTCCTAGCGATAGGCTCGCTTGTCTATTGCCCATGGGTAGCAGAGTCTCTAGATCGGCGACATAAGGCAAGTGAGCTACGTCAGGCACAGGCTGAGCCGTGGCTTTTCTTTCGTTCGGCATATTCTTGGCTGTCAATTGAAGCAAGAAGTGCTGCAATATCTTACTTCCAGCTGGTGTCACCGACAGGAAGACCACTATTTGCTTGGCGAAGTAGACAAAATTCTGCTCACGTCGCTCCAGAGACAGTTCGATGATGAAGTCCAGAACAAGCTGCACATTGCCCCCATATGGACCAGTGGCCAGTGCTTGCCAAATTGCCTGAATTTCGTTATGCAATGAGCTCGCTGACCGTACTGTAATCTCTATCATGTTGACGAGAAGCATGTATGTGAGGTCAGTCGGATGATTGGAACCAGGCAGCAACTGAAGTTCCAGGGTTTGTAGCCACGGCAATATGGCAGCAACCATGCTACGCTGAATGTCCGTTGATACCTTGCGAAATTGTAGGCAGAATTCAGAGAAGATGTGGAAAGCCAGGTCTGGATGTGTCTGCGCAAGACGCCGTGAATACTCAAACTGGGCTGCCTTGTACACTGCTCGCGTTTTGTCCGAGATACTTATGTCGAAATGCTGAAGATTTGAGCTCTTACGCTCTTTGTCGTCGAGGAAGCGAAGCAATCTAGCAGACCTGATGCGAATGCCTCGACTTTCGTGCCCAAGCGTGAAGATGACAGCTCCCAAGACCTTGATGGTGCTGATCGGAAAGTTGGGTTGCTGCATGATCACATCTGCAAGGACGTTGAAACAATTTTCAAGGGCCACCAAGCCCTTGATACCGAAACAACACTGAACTGCATGCTCGACAAAGATAGGTGCGTTTGCATTGTTGAGGATGAGGTTCTTGAGTGCTCGCTGACCAATCTCGTGCAATTTATGTTCTCGAGAAGTGAAGACAGAGTCGATCCAGGACAACATTCGCGGAACGTTAAACTGCAAGACCGTGTTCGTTTCCGTCACAACACTGACGGGTCCAGCGCAGAGTGTCGCCATAGCGCTAAGTGCTGCTGTCCTTAGGCTGATCTTATCTTTGGCAATTGTGCTCTTGTCGCCAGGCTCTCCTTCCGGAATGTACGCAGCATGAAAGTCTGACTGGTAGCCGCACCATTCTTCCATCAAGGTGAAGGCTGATTTCCGCGACTCAAATGACATGTACTGGCTTGACTCCGGGTATTTCCTGATATTGTCATAAACGACTTCTACTAAGCCGCAATAATGGAACCGGAGTCTCGAGAACTTCCAATCCATCTGGACTTCACTGTCACTGAGGAAAAGGCGGAGCTCTTTCGCATAGTTCATCAGGTTGTTCAGAATCCAATCGTCTCTTAGGATCTCGTCATGTCGGAGAAAGCTTGCTGTAAGCTTGTAGATGCACGTCACTTCAATACGCATGCGGTCTGTCATTTGAGACCTGGACGGGCTGCTGGGCGTTCTCTGGTGGAGGCCTCTCCTTGCTTTCGCCTCGTCGGTGCAGGTCACCACAGCATATTGAAGTGATTCGAGGAGTATGCGGTATAGCTTGCGATTGACTGAACCCAGCGCAGTGACGACCGCCGATCGCAAGGGATCTACCCCGGCACCAAGCAGAGGTATGATAGCTGAGAACAGAGAGCGCGCAGAACTGAGCTTGTCTTGTAGACCAGCGGCGTTGCGAGACGTCTTCCTAGAGTGGAGAATGTTGTCAAGCTGGCCGCGAGATTGTCCGCCAGTCGAGTTCAGAGTAACACATGCCATAATCAGATACAGTTTCCACTGGTCGAAGAAGACACTGATTGGTGTATTAGAGCTCCGTCCCAAGAGCTTGAAATCTCGCGATGCCACCGGGCTTTCCACGATTCTCTCCACCTCCGGCAACATCAGGGCCAGGCGATCACAAGCGAATTCTCTGCTAAGCGCAGCAGTGTGAGGACATATCTCGAAAATGTGTCTGACCATGTTTGGAAATGCCTTGTACCAGAGAGTCGAGTCGTAGTAGTTTTCGCTACTACTCAACTCGATTAGAACGTTCTGTGCGCCCTTCCGGCGTCGATCTCTTTGTAAACGGCTTCGTTCTAAGACAGTGAGATCGTCGTCCGCAATCTCTAGGATCTGCTCAGAATTTGATACAAGAATTGTAATAATGCGCGCTTGTTCGTTTCTGCCGAGAACATGATCGAATTGAAGCACGGTCTCAAGTACCTTGATCGCATACGCTCTTACTTTCCGTGACTGAGAACACAAAAAGTAGAGACCGTATCCTTCTATCTCGTCCACCAAAGGAAGCACAGCTGTCATTTCCAGCTGGATTGCTCGAGCACTGGAGTCGTACGGATTGTCTGCCTGCGCTGCCGGCGCCGCGATTTTCCTTCGTATCTGTTCTACCCAGATGTGGAGTAGATCCAGGTACAGCGTAAGTGTGGTCTCAATGTGCGATGGAGCCAGGCGTCCTTCATCCGACATGGTGGAGTACTGATGATCATAATTGAAGATGAACCTTGGGAAGGCCGTGGCAACTGGTTGAGCATTGCCTTGGCTAGCTATAGCTTTCAGTGATCTGTTGGCTGCATGCGCTATGTAAGGCTGTACATGAGCTGACGCTGTGCAAAGCAGATTAACCAACGGGCTCAACGGGACCGTGTCTGACAGACACCGAGGGAGTGCCTGAATAGCGACGTTGAGAAGCTCGTAGTAAGAGTATTTCTGGTCCTGGCTCGAGCCATCATCTCTTCGGTTCAGCGCAAAAGCATCCACCAGCGGTGTTTTTGGCGTTACCGCTGAGAGCTTCTCGTTCAGCGCAGCCGAACTTCCAAATGTGCTATCGCAGAGAACCGCGATTCTGCCAAGCATCTCGCAGAAATGGGCATAATTTGTCCTTGAACTCTCGTCCAGAGCGGACACATTTATGGGCGAGGTCGAGGTGATGAATTCATCCCTTCTAGGAACAGTCTGGAGGTCGGCTGGTTGAGGCAAGGCAAATGGCATCGGAGATGCGGGCGTCGAGTCCGTCGCCGGTAAAGAGACATGAAACTGGGGGTAGGCTCGCCACGCATTGAGACCTTTCTCTTTGTCTTCCATCACCAATAAGAACGACTTGATGCCTATTGTAATCTTTTCTGGTTCCAATTGTTCGATGCGCAAATCGCGTCCAGAGAGTACTGACTCAGGATTGACCAACGGGAATATGCCCAGCTTGAAACACATGTCAGAATAGTGAATGCCGACAATACGGAGGAAGCAGATTGTCGCTTCAGTCATCGATGATTCCGTACTGATATGCGTCTTCCTCCCGGAAGGGAATACAAGCCTCAGTACTTCCTCGACTTTCTTCATTTTTATAGTTGGGATGTCTGTAGAACGTTGTAGGTAAGCCCAGGTCAATTGGCATATGGCTCGCATTGCTGGAGCCCTTGTCGGCCGATCACGGAGTTTAGTGGATAATGCATTCAACTGTAGCATCCATTGCGAACGAAAGATATCAAACGCGGACAAGCATAACAATATGATAGAGGGTGGCAAGGCGCTGCTCCAATGTCTCATTTTGGTCAGCATCTGGTTGATGCGAGGATTGACAATATCGACAAATTCCTTGAATCTAAGGTCGCGTTCAGTGATTTCAGGCTGAGATGCTAGCTGTAGCAGAAGCGATTCGAAGGCTGCACAGTAAGCTTGCTTGATTCTCGGGCCATGCGAGTTCGCGAAGAGGTGTGCTAGAGCGATCAGAAAGTCGTAGGCCTGAGACAAAGCAGCAGACGCAGTGTCTAGACGCAAGTGTTGCATACTCAGTAGCAGCAACTCAATGCGTGTCTCGACGTCCCGCGCCTTGGCTGTGGTGCCGGCGCCTGTTGCAATCTCCTCCTGCCACAATTTCAACTGTTGCAAGAAACGTTGGGTGACGCGGGCAAAGTCGAGACGACTCATACGGCCGAGCAGGTGACCATATATTCTCCAATTTGCTGCACGGATCTTGTTAGTGTTCAGGTGAGTGGGCTCGAAACCTTTCAGCTGCTCAAAGACTATGTCCTCCAACTTCAAAGCTAGTTCAGGCGTTATGGCCTCGAGTGTACTCTGTTCGAAGACTTCCATGAGACCGCGGCAGAGGATGAATATAGACACAGTGGCTTGCTTATCGAGTAGGATGTAGTCCTCTGAAAAGGAGTCCTCTCCTCCTTGCAAATTTGTGACAAGCACACCAGGATGGGCGAGACCCTGCTCCTGCACAGGCTCGGTATGGCGGCGTGGCAGGGACGCTGGGAGACCGGTAGCTGCAGAGGGTGATCTATTTGAGCCGAGCTGTTTTCTCGACGCAGTAGCATTGTCGGCCTTGTTCTGCCGCCAGAACATTAGACTGTCGACCAGAGCTTTCGGCTGTAGACGAGTGACATGACCAAGTGCCAGCATAAGCTGGTCGAAGGCTGGATCGCCACCTGAGCCACATATTTGTTCAACTGGTAGGGCGAGCAGGTCCAGTTTGGATAAACAAAGATTGATCTTCTGATCGGCCTTGATAACGAAAGCATTGAAAAGATGGTGCATAGCATATTCACTTGGGGTGCGGCCATCAGGTTGGGTATTGATGGAACCACCAGATGCATGACCTTTACCAACTCTTGAAGTGGTGGACTGTGTCCGTATGGAGGCTGTGCTTCCCGACTGTGATGAATCAAGGTTCAGGGTGGAATCGATCGAGGGAGCGTGGAAATGAGCGGATAGAGGATGGGAGGTATTGGGAGAGTCCATATCCAATGCGGTACCTGGCCCTCTTCTCGCGCCAGCATGTCTGAGGCCAGCATTATGTAGCGACTCAGGGCTCAAAGGGCTTGCTGCCAAGGGAGAATTGAAGCTTGGGTTCCTTGAATGTTGAAGGCCATTGATGACCGAAGTCTGTCGGTGGTGACGGTTCGAAGCCCGTCGTTGCAGGCCCGTGTCAATGGCACCTGAATCGACGGCCGGCTCTGCCTCTGGTATGATTGGTTGTGCCGATTGCGCCCTCGAGGATGAAACGACGATCTGAGATGGTTTGTGTATATTCCTACCTCTTGTCACCGACGGATCCCTGGACTGACTGCCATTCGGGGCATGGCCAGCACGATACAGTGAAGGCGCCGAAGGAACGTGGTCTGTGCTGTCGTGGGCGGCATGATGATTCGGAGGCTCAGAGTTGGGCTGCCTTGACGGGACTGAGTCTACAAGCATTCCATCAACATGTCAGCAAGTCTAGTCTGATGCATCGAACGAACGTGGCCTCGCATGGCCAGATGCAGGTACAGTACCGATGCCCTGCGGAAACTCTCCGGGGCAGAACTTGAACTTAGAATTTGAACGTACAATTGTGGATCATGGTGCCAGAGTTGGCATTGTCAGGCACCGTATCGACGGTCTGCACATCGCGGTTGTGCGTGTCGAAAGTCCTCGAGGGTGCACTCTATTCAAGTACTTACAACGTAGTCCAGGCGTTTGAACCCTCGAACATAGCGTGGTAGTTGCGACTGGGTGTCGATCGCACAACAACCTAGTCGACCCAGGCACGAATTAGCCGCTGCCCCTGGTGATCACCTAACTTCGTCCACGTGCTTTAGCCTGCCGTAGTGTCAGAGAGCACGGGCGGGAGGTTTGCTTGTGTTGACTCTCATGGCTAACATATCAGATCAATGGCTCGCCACTAGACGAACGAAACGCCAATATGGACAGGTCATCGCAACTGGCCAAAAACGATATTGACTTGACCAACTACATTGCTTGCTAGGAAGGACAACGACAGTCTTCTACTACAAATATGATGGACGCCTTAGCCGCGTCGGTTTGCTGAAGAGGAGGACTTTCTTACAACTGGTGAGCAAACTTGAGGGTACGAATCATTGATGTCCAGTCACGACAGGTATTTCGGTCCCTGCTAAGCACCGCAATTAGACTCTCACGTAAGAACAATGTTACTGTCCCCCAAAAGTAAGCCTGGCGCCAATCGTGACAGTGAAGGGGTCATAGAGCCATGGCAAGCCCCGGAAGGTTGTGGCAACGGCAGGCAGCCATCCGGGACATGATCATATTCGTGAGCCTGACGCTGGCATGAATTCCGCACTCAATTCAATAGTCGCGCACACAGGTCTACCGCGGCAAATTTCCATGCTGACAGAGTAATGTATTGTATAGGAAATATAGAAATAGATGTATACAAGGGGATATTGAATTACCTTACCATCTGCCAGGCCTCGCTTTCGATCACACTGCACGAGGATTCGGCTCTAACACTGGGATTTGGCCCTCTTTTTAGCCGATCTCAGGTGGTAGATCTGCCCTGTGATTGACCCCACAAAGTTAAAGCGGGACACAGTGCCTCTTCGCAGGCGCAAAAAATCACTGGAAAGCATCCTTCGGCAGTGCCGTGTGGTTCGATGTCCAGCGTCCGGGAAGCGATTGCAGCTGGCTCATTGCCTATCACTGCTCTTGGCGCAATTGAGGCCACCTTGGGTTCATCACGACTGTATCAGATTTACTGAGCGTACTTCTTTCCTTATGTTGACTTTGCTCTCGCACCAAACAAAGAACAGAACTCTAGACAGAGCGATATCAAGGCTACTCCTCCAGTTCCGACAGCGGCATTGATAATCCCGGCTTCTGTGCCACCCGCCGAACATCATCCCCCTCCCACCATGGCACAGTCCATTGACACTCTCGACCTTGTCGTCCTTGTCGTGCTTTTGCTCGCCAGCGTCGCCTACTTCACCAAGGGAACGTACTGGGCAGTCCCCAAGGATCCCTATGCCGCCTCCACGCTCAATGGCAGCGCCCTCAAGAAGGGCACCAGGAATATCCTCGAGAAGATGGATGAATCAGGCAAGAACTGTGTGGTCTTCTACGGCTCCCAGACTGGTACGGCGGAGGACTACGCTTCCCGCCTTGCAAAGGAAGGCTCTTCAAGATTCGGCCTCAAGACCATGACTGCCGACTTGGAAGAGTTCGACTACGAGAACCTTGACCAGTTCCCCGACGACAAGATCGCCTTCTTCGTCATGGCCACCTACGGCGAAGGTGAGCCTACAGATAATGCTGTCGAGTTTTGGGAGTTCATCAACAGCGACCCACCAAGCTTCTCCGAATCTTCGGACGAGAAGCCTCTGGCCAATTTGAAATATGTCGCCTTTGGTCTCGGCAACAATACCTACGAACACTACAACTCGATGGTGCGAAACCTAGACAAGATACTGTCGAATCTCGGTGCTAAGAGGATCGGGACCCCAGGCGAAGGAGACGATGGCGCAGGCACCATGGAAGAAGATTTCCTTGCTTGGAAAGAGCCCATGTGGACGGCGTTGCAAGAAGACATGGGTTTGGAAGAACGAGAAGCCTCCTACGAGCCATCTTTCAGCGTCGAAGAGAAGGAAGAGATGAGTAAGGACGACCCGAACGTCTACCTTGGTGAGCCCAACAAGAACCATCTGGAGGGCAGCCAAAAAGGTCCCTTCAACGCGTCAAACCCCTACATCGCCCCAATTGCTGAATCCAAGGAACTGTTTACCGTCAAGGACCGGAACTGCGTGCATATCGAGGTTGATGTATCAGGATCGAACATAAATTACACCACTGGCGACCATATCGCTATCTGGCCCACCAACGCAGGTCTGGAAGTCGACCGCTTCATCAAGACTTTTGGTCTAGACGAGAAGAGGCACAACGTCATCAGCGTCAAAGGTCTCGATCCGACAGCCAAGGTACCCTTCCCGACACCCACCACGTACGATGCTGCCGTTCGTTACCACATGGAAATTTGCGCTCCCGTCTCTCGTCAATTCATGGACACTTTGGCCGAGTTTGCACCAAGCGAGGATGCCAAGAAGGAGATGAAGAAGATGGGTACAGATCCAGACTACTTCAAGGAGAAGATCGTGAATCAGTACTACAACATTGCCCAGGCAGTCACATCAGTTCACCCCGGCCCCTGGTCAGCAGTTCCATTCTCATGCTTGATCGAAGGTCTCAACAAGATCCAAGTCCGGTATTACTCCATCTCCTCTTCGTCACTAGTACAGCCCAAGAAGATTTCCATTACAGCTGTTGTCGAATCTATCCGTGTTCCAGGAGCTGGTCACGTCGTCAAGGGCGTCACCACGAACTATCTCCTAGCTCTCAAGCAGAAGCAGAATGGCGATGAAGACCCCTCGCCACACGGCCTCACCTATGAAATTACAGGTCCACGAAACAAGTACGACGGCATCCATGTGCCAGTCCACGTTCGACACTCTAATTTCAAGCTCCCATCAGACCCAAGCAAACCAGTCATCATGGTTGGTCCGGGTTCAGGCGTAGCTCCCTTCCGTGGCTTCATCCAAGAACGAGCAGAGCAAGCCAGGCGCGGCGACAACGTTGGCGAAACGGTGCTTTTCTATGGATGCCGCAAGAAGAGCGAAGATTGGCTGTACAAGGAAGAATGGGAGGTAAGCCACACCAAGCCACTTCAACCCCTTACTTATCAGAGTGCTAACATATCAACCTAGTCCTACAAATCCGCCCTCGGCGACAAACTGAGCATCTTCAACGCCTTCTCCCGAGAAGACGCAAAGCAGAAACACTACGTCCAGCACGACGTCGAGGCCAACGGCAAGCTCGTCAACGACCTGCTGCTGAAGAAGGCAAACTTCTACGTCTGCGGCGACGCCGCCCACATGGCACGAGAAGTCAACGACGTCATCGCGCAGGTCATCGAGAAGGAACGTGGCGTGCCGAAAGAGAAGGCCGAGCAGATAGTGAAGAGCATGCGCAGTAGCGGTGTCTACCAAGAGGATGTCTGGTCGTGATGAGCGAGGCCAGTCGAGTTGAGTCACGACTCCCCACATTTGGTTACGCTTCTGGTTCTGGTTGTTGCTGCGATTATGCGTTGTACGTATGCATGCATGCTGGCTGACGAGCCTATGCTGGAGTTAGGTGTGGACGGATGGATCAATGAATGAAGAATGTTTGGATGATGATGATGGTGATAGATATGAACTGCTGCAAGTTACTAGTACGTGATGACAGACACGAGCATTATATAGTAAGAATCGACATACTCTAGACCTACCTACATCAGCACCTCGCGTCTAGGAC
>Ga0066648_10001421_pt1 | contig 13076 bp, 10 predicted proteins | sample CryGeyCG12114_NA_FD_59537 | JGI IMG/M metagenome (GOLD analysis project Ga0066648, IMG submission 59537) | Groundwater microbial communities from aquifer - Crystal Geyser CG19_WC_8/21/14_NA | ecosystem: Environmental > Aquatic > Deep subsurface > Groundwater | place: USA: Utah: Grand County... | reverse complement strand
CACAAAGTACTATGACAAACTCGCTAAGGAAACTACCGCCTACTATGACAAGCGTGTCAAGAAGATTGAAGATGCGATTAAGGCAGAAGAAGATGCCGAGGCAACCCGTCAGCGTATCTTTGAGGCTGAGCGCACACGTATTCAGCGTTTGTCTGAAATGTACAACAAGAACGTTGACTTCAATGTAGCCCTCAATAGCGGAAACCTTGACGAAGCCGCCAAAATCGCCAACGATGCACAGGCGACTACTCAAGGCTGGGCAATTGATGATGCGGCTGCATTGTCTGCTAATTCCAGCGGCTCTGCAACAGACAAATTGAATGCCGACAAGACTAAACTTGAGAATCAGCGTACCAAGGAAATGGACCGTCTTGAGAAAGACCGTCAGGCTCGAATGGACGCATTGGATGCAGAAGAAGAGCACGCACGTAAGGTACTGGAAAAGCGCCGCGAGCGGGAAGAAAAGGCTCTCGATGACCGAGCAGACAGCGAGAAGCGCCACCTTGAGGCCCGTAAAGAGCGAGAGCAAAGGGCTCTTGAGCAGGAAACCAAGCGTTATGAGAAGTCCGAAGCGCGCCAGAAGAAAATGGAAGAGAAGAAAACTGCGCGGGCTAAGAAAAATGCAGAGGCTCGTTACAAACTAGAGTCCAAGCAACTTGACTTGACCTTGAATGCTTACCGTGCATTTATTCCTAGAAACGAAAAGGACATGAAGAAGTATGCCACTCGTCTAGAAAATGCTTACGCAAAGCACGGTTACAAGTTGAACATTAAGTCTCAAGAATGGGGAGACTATGTAGCCAGCGCACAGCGTAGGTCTACTGATGCTGCTCGCCAGGCTCTTGAAACCGACATCAAATGGAAGAGCATCGGAAAGAAGGCCGGTGACGCTCTTGTAGATGGAATGCTTGGAATGAGTTTCAAGGACTTCAACACCTGGATGGCTACTGGAAAACTTCCAAAGGGCGCTCAGGCAAAGGCCAAGGACAGTAAAAATTCTGCTGGAGTCCACCGACAAGGTGCTGGCGGTGGAGGAACAATTACTCGTCATGGTGGAGGGCCAGTTGGCAGCGGCACCGACAAGTACAACAATCGTCTAGGCCGTCCAATGGACGCACGTCTTTATCACGACGAAGTGCCACTTATCGCACAGCGCGGAGAATTCGTTGTCAAGCGGGACGCCGTAAGAAACATTGGCCTAGAAAATCTTCATGCCATTAATAATGGCAAGGGAGGAATGAAGCGTGGCCGTATGCACGCAGGAGGTTCCGTTGGTGGAGGTATGCTTTCTGCTGTAGCCGCAAGAGTATACAAGACAATCAGTGACTCTCTTGCTGTATCCGTAGCCAAGGGTGCTCAACGCAAGGCTACTGAACTGGCTGGCAGTGGACATTACGATCAAATCCCGGCAAAACTGATGGCCCAGTTCACTCAAATGGGAACTGCTGCTCCTGGTAAGTACGGAAACAGCAGTTTCAATTCCGAGCAGATGGCAAATGCTGCCGCGATTATCTCTACCGGACGAAACATGGGAATGAGTGACCGAGACGTTTTGATTGGTCTTATGACGGCTATGCAAGAGTCCACACTTATCAACGTGCCTTACGGTGACCAAGCAGGACCGGACTCTCGTGGTTTGTTCCAGCAGAGAGATTCCTGGGGACCACTTGCCGTACGAATGAATCCTTCTGGCGCTGCACGATTGTTCTTCCAGGCTCTTAAAGGCGTTCAGGGTCGTGACAACATGTCCTTGACTCTTGCTGCACAGGCTGTTCAGCGTTCTGCTTTCCCTAATGCTTATGCAAAGTGGGAAGATGAGGCTCGTGCAATTATGGGGGCCGGTTCTTCTGGAACAACCGGCGGGTTAATGGCCGGAAGTTACAACAAGAAGACTCCATTTAAAGCATTCGGTGGAACAGTTAATGGAGACGTAGAAGGACTGAACATGACCTTCATGGAACGTCTTGCCCGATGGTCCGCTGCTGTTCACCAGCCATATACTGTTGGTTCTGGATATCGTTCTATTGCAGAGCAGCAGAGACTTTATGATCGTTGGATTGCTGGAGTTCCTGGTCAGGCACAGGCTGCAAAGCCTGGTACCTCTAATCACAACTTCGGTTTGGCTTCTGACGGTCCTCACTGGGGAGGCCGTAATCCTGGAGCGTTCGGTCTTCGTTACCCTATGAGTTTTGAGCCTTGGCACGTTGAGCCTGTTGAGGCCCGAACAATGCGTGCTGCAATGCTCGAAAAAATGCCGGGTATGAAGGTTGGCGGAACAGTCAAATACGACAACACCATTGCCAACCTCCACCGTGATGAAACAGTACTTACTGCTCCATTGAGCCGTCAACTACGCGAAGGAATTGCTAATATTGACGGTGGCTCTAATTCCGAGTATCATTTAACTATGGATTTAAGAGGCGCGCATTTTGAAACAACCGTCGATCTTGAGCGAGCAATCGAAAACGTTATGGACCGCAAGGATTCGCGGGTTGGTCGAAAGAGAGTGATCAAGTAATGGCAATGACCTTTGCTAAACCACGTCTCATGCGTTGGGCAAACAACGGCATCTCTGATCACAATCGCAAGGAATTGGGAATTGCCAACGAGCGAATCGAAAACTCTCAGCGCATGGCGAATGGCACCATGAGAAAGTATTACATCGCAGACAAGAAGACCTACAGCACTAGTTGGGATATGCTTCCAAACAAGGCTCAGTACACTGTAGATGGCCTTTGGGGTGCTGATGAGATGGAGGCTTTCTACCTTGCCAATCCCGGCGGGTTCAACCTTGAGTTGACCTTCGGAAATGCGCCAGTTCAGACAGTGCAGGTAATGTTCACTCATTTTGATAAGACTCTTCAAAAAAGAGGAAAGTTTGATTTCTACAGTGTTTCTGTAGATATGGAACAGGTGTAATGCTCCGGTCCATAGATCAGGCAGCCACCGATACTCTCAAGGCTGCTCTTAATACTTCCAGCGTCCTGATTGCCAAGCCTCGGCTCATTGCTGAATGGAACATGAACCGTTACGCCAAAGAAGCGCCCGATAAGGTGATCAAGGTTGATAACGATCCACCAGAGGATGAAAGCGACAACGATCTAAGCATCTTCCCTATTCGGTCTATCATTGGGCCACAACGTCCAGCGGCAGGAATAATAAAGGCCCGCACCAGTCCTGACTACGTGCGTTCTACAGAGTTTGTCAACCCTGGAGGGAAAAACTCAGGTCCGACAACGACCGTCATTCAGCGTGGAGATGAAGGATTTACTTCGCCACAATACACAAAGAACCCGACAAAATCTCGGTACTACACTGCTGGAGACGATGCACCGTTTAAGTATTGGTCCAGTCCAGGAAGGTCTGACACCAGTGAGGACGCCAATGGAGCATTCTCCTTCAAACTTGCTCAAGGGGTTCGTCCTTATGTGGAGTATCCTATTGCCTTGTGGGCAAACAAGGTTGTAGTAGGTGTTGAAAACAACTGGGCCTCTCCTAAGTCCTGGACTATTCAGATTCGGCGTGGTGGTGTTTGGACAACAATCGCCACCAACCCGTCTTTAGATGCCGATGGAAGAGCCATTCTCTACCTACAAGCAAACGGTACCTCATGGGCGAGCACAATCAACCGGGGGAATCCAGTGTCTATTACTGGTCTTCGTCTAAATGTTGGTGGACTCGATAAGCCTGATGCTTTCTTTAATCTTATTGAATTGTCTCCTCGTTTAGAGTTTGATCTTTCAGAACATCTACTAGAATGGTCTTGTTCATTTTCTCAGTCAGAGGCAAGTGCCATTGCTCCATTTGGTGTCGCCTCTTCAAATACGGCGAACGTTAGTCTTTCCAACGTATACAGCAACTTTGAAAACGACGCCCTTACCCTTAGAGACATTAGCGGAAACCCAACGACAACCAATTACTTGGCCGGGCTCATTGAGAGAAACATCAAGTTCACTCTCGACCTTGAATACACTATCAACGGAGCAACAGTTCCAGTAAGACAATTCACCATGTATTCAGATTCGGTATCTGGTCAGGGAGAGGAAGAAGTAAACTTCTCACTCAAGGACAGTTCAAAGTTTCTCCAAGAAGAAAAGGTCCCTCACATCTACATGGAGAATGCAACACTAGGTGAGATTGTTTGGCGTACTTGCGATGCTGTCGGATTTACCAATTATATCTATGACAGCAGAGACGTTGATCCTGCAACAGCAGTGAACTATTTCTGGACAAATGAAGATGAGATGGTGTGGGATGTATTCTCCAGCATTGCCGAAGGCACCCAGAGCGCAATCTATTTCGATGAATACGACCGCTTACTTATTCAAACCCGCGACAAGGCTTACGACCTGTCCGTAAGTGTTCCTCAATGGAACTTTCAAACTGACAACAAAAATGGCAAACTTGCCGATATTCAGAGTTTGAGCAAGTCTGCTGAGTTTGAAGCGAATACTGTCAACGTCAAGTACACCGAGCGCGGGATTAGCGAAGAGCAGAATGGTTTTCCAAAAATGGAAACTGTATGGGAACCAGAAGGAACCTTTGTGCTGCGTGCCTCTCCTTTGGTCAAAGACTTTCTCAAAGACGATGTTCAATTCAGAATAAACCCTTCCGATGCAAGATACTGGCCCTACGAAGGAACAGTGAACATTCAAGGAGAAATCCTGGATTACTCTGGAAAGCAATATCATTGGTACGACAAAAAGAACGTACGACAATTGAAGACGCTGTACAGTGCGGAAGACAAGAAGACCTACGATGACATGTCAAGCCCTACTTTGGGATGGATGAATTCTTTTAATGGTGACATTCGATCCACAGAACGAGACACTCCGAGAAATCATTACATCAAAGACTTTCGATACACCGGAAAGCGATTCAATCCGGACAATGACAACTCAACGACCTGGAATGGTGGACACTCGCTTGACAGCACTAATTCATTGATGCGGCTAAGTCTCAACACCGACTTCAATGCTGACAACGGAAAGATGTACACAATGTCGTCTTTCGCCAGCGACGCCCACAACAATGAGTCCTTCAACAGATACGGTTGTCGTATAAGGCTTCCAAGCACCAGCCAAAACAGTGGTCAGAACGCCGGTATTGGTGGAATGGCCTTTAACCTTGGCTCCGGTGAACAGGGATACTTTGTTGAAGTAATCCGCTCCTACTTCCTTGATAGAAAAGAGGGAGCGAATCGTAAGTTCTATAACGAGATTCGTTTCTTCACCCGCGATGCCAGTGGAAAGATTCGCAAGTACGGAAGTGAAAACGGAAAAGGAAGTGCTTTCCTTATCGCTAGCAACGTCTGGTATGATCTTGACATCGTTATGTCCTACGACACTAATGGTGCCCACATCATTATCATCTACATAGACGGAGTAGAGTGTGAAAGAATCACTCTTACGGGCAACCAGCGGCTCGCAAAAACCGGCCGGTTTGGACTGTATGGTAGAGGTACCAGCATTAGTGAATACGAATACATGTACGCCTACGTAGATGTAGGAAACCCAATACCAAGCCTCACATATGACGAGTCCTCGTACTTTGACAAGCAACGAGGCGGTTACGTCAGCGGTCGATTCGATTACCACTACCTGTACAGCGAAAGATGGTGGAGCCGAAGAATCAGCAACAAGAAAAACAAGAAGTACTTGCAGAATTATCGTCAATGGGCTTTCGATGAGTTCGGTCCCATTGTTCATGAGATTCGAGAGGTAACTGTTCCATTCAGCAAAACGCCGGTTCGTCACAGTCGTTTCTACATGAGCAATGATCTGCAAGCAACTTGTCCTGACTACAATGCCGACAATTTTGAGGCTACTTTTGTTCTGGCAAATACAAGCAGAGACAATGCCGTTCTTAACGGAACAGATACGCTTACCTATGGTTCAGAGTCGCCGGTCGAGCAAAAGATGTTTGTTTATGGACGCATAATCACCGAGGGCGAAGAAAAAGTCAAGACTGTCAAAAATGAAAATTCTATCCGTCGTGCAGGACCAGTCGAAGTAGATTTCGACAGCCGTTGGGTCCAAAATGAAGCCGAAGCAAAATCCCTTGGTGGCTGGATTGTAAAACACTGGGGAGATATCTGTGACGAAATTGAACTACAGACGTTTGGAAACCCACTTGTTCAACTCGGTGACTACGTAAGCATTGATAACCCCGATGCTGGAATGACGGCGCAAACTCATCGTTATTTTGTTGTTCAGGTAAACCGTACTTGGAATGACGGACTGGAGACGACATTTACGTTGAGGCGGGCGCGTTAATTGACCCTCCCTTTTGATTAGCGTACAATAAAGTTATGGCTAAAACGATCAGTGGTAAGAATGTCACCAGCACGGACGAGATTGTTCTCGATCCTCAGTTCTTTCTACCTCCAGGTATTGTAGGAACAAGAGTTCTCACTCCTGACGAAATAGCACAAAGAGCCGGGTCTTATGTGGAAGAAGAAGTCGAAGCAACCTTTGACTATCAAGATGATGTTGAAGGAGAAGAGTTCTTTGACCCAGGCTTTACCATTGACAATCCCGCCCTTCTAGATGCTCCGAGTTCCGTGACGATTGTATCACAGACTGTTCGGGAGACTGCCGGTGGACAAAGCGTGGTGGATGTCGTCATTGAGGTTAACGATGTTCCAGGAGTAACAGAATACCAGATTAGAGAAACGAAGGGATAACTTGCTAACAAACGAAGGAAGAAAGAAATTCTTGCGATATCTAGCCAGCCAGGAAGCAAATCCGGCGGGTTCTTTAGCCGTGGGTATTGGTAGTGCTCCAGCAGCAGTAACAGACACTTGCTTGACGTACGAGTTTGCTCGTGTTAACCTTAAGATCACTACAATAGACTTTAATAACTCAAGAATAATCTACAAAAGTACTCTTCCTATAGAAATATCAGGTACTATATACGAAATAGGTATATATAGTACTAATAATAATACATCTCTCGCTTCTGGTTCCCGATCTTTGCTGGAGTTCGAGAGCGGTGAAGAGCAGTGGACTGGTGGAACATTTGTTACCTCTGAGAACCGACTCGGAGAGAATGCCCTGCGTATTTCGGCCGGGTCTGGTGGAACGTCAGTGGCTACCCTAAATAACTCTACAATAGACTTATCAGGTTACTCCAACCTAGATACCTTCTCCTTTGCTTTCTTTACAGATGCGAATACTTCTTCTGTCCGTCTTCGCTTTGCTGACCCCATCACTCCTGGGTCTTACTTTGAGTCCGTTATCGTACCCACAGCGGTCGGAGCAAACTTTGCCACCTTTAGCAAGAGCAATTTCAACAAGGTTGGGGCAGTTGTTGACTGGGCGAACATAGGTAATATCGAAGTTGCAGCAACCGCCAAGGCAGCGGGTGCAACAAATGTTGATTTTTGGGGTCTTCGTATTGAAGACTCTGACATGATAAACCCGGATTCTGTCTTGGTAGCCCGAAGTGTTCTTCTCACCCCTGAGGTAAAAACCAGTTCTTCACCTATGGACATTGAGTATGCCGTGGATTTGAGAGTCAATGGCTAGACTTCTGCTTAGGGACCTTTCTCCTCGTAGCAAGTACTACATACAGGTTCGGTCAACCGCAAATGGTCAGTACTCTGAATGGACGCCGATCACCACATTGCAGACAGGTGGTGACAATGTTCCAACAAAGCCGGTTACTAATTTGATCGCCAGCATCAAGAATGGTACCTTTTCGTTCACCTGGAACGCTCCCACCCAAAACACTAACGGAAAGCCCATCACTGATTTTCGTGACTACATGCTTACTTTTACTGACGGGCTATCTATTCGAACTGTCTACACTACCTCAACACGGTTTGATCTAACCCCAGATTTAAATGTAGGCCTGTTTGGTGCCTATGCGAACACCGTCTCCGTTGCCGTTGGTACCAGAGACACTTCATACAACCTGTCCACCACCGTATCGGTGACAAAAACGCGGGTTGTCCCGAAACCGATCAGTGATCTTACTTGGACTCCTGTGGGTTCCTCGTTTGTTGCTTCCTGGAGAGGTCCAACACAGCACACTGACAACTCCCCTCTAGATGATTTCAGAGACTACGTTGTCACCGTTATGGCGAATGGAATAAGTCAAACCTTCTATGCTGCCCACCCAACATTCACGCTGGCTTTTGAGCAGAATGCCTCCTTGTTCTTTTCCCCTCAAGGTGTAGTGGGAATTTCTGTACAGGCTCGTGACAGGTTTGATGGAACAAGCACCGCTGTTTTGGCGACTGCGCAGAATCCTGTTCCTGCCATGCCTACTGGACTTGTTGGTACCTCTTCTTATGACATGATCAACCTCAAGTGGAATCGTAATCCCGAGGAAGACGTAAAATATTATGAGGTTTACTACAGCACGACCAACAATGGTGCAGCGGTATTGGTCTATCGTGGAGCGGCAAACTCCTACACGCATATGTCAACGTTGTTTGCATCAGATCATTACTTCTATGTTCAGGCTATTGATGTTTTTGATCAGTCTGGTCCTCATACTGCCTACACCGGCCCTTTTCGACCAAAAAGTTCTGGTGGCGTGGATTCTGCTCCACCGCTCGCTCCGACTGGTTTAGTTGCCTCTAGTTGGCTTAATATTGCTAACCAAATTGTGACCACCGTGTCGTGGAACGCTGCCTCAAGAACAGAAAATGATCTTGCGGGGTACAAAGTACGATATTCCCCTATAAACGACTCTGCTGTTTTCGAAAGAACTTGGCAAAATGTTATCGTAGGTGATGATCAACTCAATACCACAATTCGCGGGTTACTTCCCAAGAGAAGATACATATTCGAAGTAACCGCATTCGACTATGCCCAAAACACATCTGCTACAGCATCCTATACAACACTGGCCTATACTCCTGACGACAAAGTTGTAGAGCCAATGGTTGTAGAGGGTGGAACGATCAAGTCTTCCAATTACACAGGGTTGACAGGTTGGCAGTTGAGTGATTCTGGCATTGATATTCAACAGGGAACGATCAATGCCCGTACGCTGCTATTACAAACCGGCGCAAATATGGCCGGCGCAGCAATTGCTGGGTTTGAGTTTCATCCAAACTACCCATTTGTCTCAAGCATAAACACTGGTACCTGGAGAATAGACGCTACGCGTTCCAAGTTCCAAACTCAGTCTCTTATGCATTCACACACTGGAAGCAGTGGGGTATCTTATCTGTTCCTTGACGGAAGCATTCCTGTGGAGCCGAACACAACTTATATCTACTCCGTGTATGCTTATTGTCAGGCAAGTACAAATGCTCGAATGTTTGTTGAGTTCAACGACAAAACCGCCACTTTTGGCGGGCTTACACATACACTGATACCGAATGCGTGGACACGTATATCGATTCCTTTCACCACCGAGAGTACTCATAGTTCAATCCGTTTGAGACTGGACAACAACGTTCCAGGAACAACTATTTGGTGGGATGGTGTTCAGGTAGAACGACAAACCGGCGCTCTTTCTACACCTTCTCAGTGGAATCCGCCGGGTGTGACAAGTCTAGACGGTGGAGTCATTCGAACAGGTGAAATCCGTAGCAGTACAAATTCCGCCTTTGGTGACGTTACTCAACCTTCATGGTCATTGAACACCCAAGGAAATATGCAAATTAATGACGCCTATGTACGCGGGCGTCTTGTTGTAGGCTCTCCTGAGAGCATTACCTCTTCCAGCGCCATTTCAATCCAATCCTACAACTATGTCGCCGGTAACGCCGGGTGGTCAATTAAGGCAGACGGAAGCACTGAATTCTTCAATGGTACCTTTAGAGGTTCATTGCAGGCTACCTCTGGTAGCATTCTTGGTGACCTCAATATTACAAGTAGTGGAAGAATCATTCTTGATGATCCGACCGTGGACTATGCAAGTGTGATTCTGAGCAGAAGTGGAATCGTGGCAAGAAACACATACAACATTCCCGTTCTGACTGTTGATAATGGAATGTTTACACTGGCGAACATTCTTAGAGGATTTAACACTGGGGTTAGTTTTAGTTCAGAGTTCGGCCTTGAGGCTTTCATCAACGATCCTCGGAACAATGGTATAGCGTACGATTACAACAATGCTCTTGCTCTTGGTGGGTTGAATACTGTCCCTGGCACCTTTGCACCGATTATAGGATTTAAACTTGATCCATACACCGGCCGGGCCTACAGTACAGAAATGTCTGCAACTCGTCTTCGGGTTGAGTCTGCAAACGACGCAACTCCTACCAGCACCACTCACGGTCTTCAAATAGGTCCAAGTAATGACCTTAACCTTATCCTTGACGGTAACGAGATTATGGCAAGACTCAATGGCTCCACATCTCTTTTGTATCTAAACAAGGATGGAGGAACCGTTATTATCGGTGGAGGAATTTCGGCGGATCGTATGAAGATTTTGTCTGGCGCAAGTGGTTCAAACGTTACGGTAACAACCGGCAGTTACACCCAAGACTCAAGTGCTGTAATGGGTATTGCCTTTGTAGCCCCTCCTTCCGGTAAGGTTATTCTTCATTTCCAGGTGGCAGCCTTGGTAGGATCAACCGGAGGCGCAATTTATGTTGGACCGGAACTACGAGCCGGTGCCGTAATTGGAAGAGGAAGTCTCATCGAAGACAGTAGTCCTAACACCAGCGTTAAGTTCTATACTCCAGGAGGAAATGGAGGGTCAACAGCAGCCTACCAAGGTCTTACCGAAGGTGCGACCTATAATCTTACACTGGCTCACAAACTTGATAATGGAGCCGGTCAGGGTACAGTTGCCTATCGTCGTATGATGATTGTTCCTTCTACTTAATTGACACTGCCAGAGCAATAAGATACTATTGAAACATGGATCAAGAAATGTTAGAAAATATCGCTGGTCAGTTGCAACAGCGTATTGGAGAGATTACCTCAAGATTTGAGGTAGAGATAGCAGTACTCAAGGCAACCGCTGCAAGGCAGGCTGCTGAAAAAGACAAAGAAATCGCCCGGCTTACCGAAATGGTTGAAGCCCAGGCAGAGGAGAAATAATGACTACACCAAATGCACTTTCATATGAATATAGAGTAACGTCTCTGTCTGAGTCAGGAACAGAGAACGTTGTTGTCAATCTTGTCCAGAAAGAGAATCAGGGAGGAACCCCGCTTTCTTTGGTTCTCTCCGATCAAGATGGTCGAGAGTTCTTTCCGGGTGATGAATTCACGGTTACTCTGACGAAGAAGGAGTAACGTGTTTTCTAAACGAAAGCAGCCTGTTGATCACAGAATTCGGACTCCGGTAAAGTATCCGTCCTGGACAGCAGTTGAAACAGAGACAGGCACTTATTTGATTATGGGGTCAACCAAAGCGCGGGTTGCATCAGAAAGAGCCCTCCAGTCTTGGCGTTTTGAGCCGGTTAAGGGAAGTGAAGAGTCTCTTGTAAACTTTAAGTCAGCAGGAGTTCTTGGATTCCGTAATGGCTCTTTGATTCAAAGTTTTGCTACTGGAAAGATATATGTCATTGTTAACAACAAGGCATGTCACATAACAGACCCGGATTATTTTGTTGCTGTTGGGTATGACAAAGACCGAATCTGGTTGGTCAGTGAAGAAGAGGTCAACTTGCATGAGTTGGGAGAGGTGCTACCATAGTGGCAACTACTCCTTACAGTCCCGTAACATGGGGCGACAATGAGCCGGTATTTACAAAAAAACTCAACAAGATGGCCCAAAATGACCAGTGGCTATATGAAAACACCCCAAGAATGCTGTACAAAGCACAGGGTGTTGCTCGTACGCAAGGTGTAAAGATTGCTTCTGGTATTGCTACTGTTCATCCCGACAAAGATACCTTCAACCGAGACACTATCTACTTTGGTTCGTTCTTTACCGTTGGTTGTCGTCCAATTGTTGTGGTGAGTCTGATCAATAATGGAGAGGCATATATTCATCTGTCTACTCATGGTATATCCGGCCAATTCCCGGATCATCGAGGCTTTGAATTGCATGGTCACACAGACAAGAGGTCTGGACTAAATGTATTCACCCGAACGTATTACGTTTCTTGGATAGCAGTAGGTTACTAGCGGTTGACCGCGATCTTACACCTGTGTTACACTGAGCGACGACAACCCGTGACCTTCGTGTCGCGGGTTGTTTCATAGAAAGAGGTAGTAAAATCAGCAACGATCTTAAATGGATGATGGGTAGTGATTTTCACCTACCCTATCATGACCCTCGGTACGTAGCCCTTTGGTTCAAGGTGATGAAAGCCTACAAGCCAGATGTGGTAGACTACCTAGGAGACATATCGGACCAGGATTGTTACTCTCGGTTCGCAGATGGTCACACAAATGAGTTTTTGAATCAAGTACGAGATGCAGAAGTGACCGGGGTTCTTCCCATTGTTATTGAACAAGAGAAGAGCGTCCGAGAATTATATGCACAAACGAGGACCATGCTTCCGAACGCAGAGTTGTTCTCCGCATTAGGTAACCACGACATTCGTGTGTTCGACTATGCAGACAAGAAGATGCCCGCTTTGGTAGAGCATATCACGCCCGAGGCGTTGTGGGACTTTGGCAATCTCGGCATCGATTACATACATTACAATGATCTTCCTAAGCACCGTTATGGTGACATCTATGTCCATCATGGAATTTCAATCTCCAAGCATTCCGGCGAGTCTGTCAGGAATGATGTGGAGAACTTTGGTGTTTCAATAATAAGAGGACATTCACATCGCATGGGCAGTTTCTTCAAGACCCAGGAATTGCGCAACGAAACTTTGCGCGGGTTTGAAATCGGTCATATGACTGACATCAAGTCTTCGGGAATGAAATATACCCAGCAACACAACTGGCAACCGGGTTTTGCTGTCGGACATATCGAGAATGGTCAGTATCCCCACATTCAGTTGATTCAGATAAGCCCGGACTACACTTGTGTTGTTGATGGTAAATTGATTAAGGGCTGACCTCATAGTATAATCAACCTATCACTAGGTAAAGGAGGTTAATCTATTGTTTTCAAGTTTGTTTTGGAAGGATTTTGCAGAGCGTCTGATTGCAAAATCCTTCCAAAACAAACTTGAAAACAATAGATTAACCTCCTTTA
>Ga0066648_10001419_pt1 | contig 13096 bp, 9 predicted proteins | sample CryGeyCG12114_NA_FD_59537 | JGI IMG/M metagenome (GOLD analysis project Ga0066648, IMG submission 59537) | Groundwater microbial communities from aquifer - Crystal Geyser CG19_WC_8/21/14_NA | ecosystem: Environmental > Aquatic > Deep subsurface > Groundwater | place: USA: Utah: Grand County... | reverse complement strand
GGGTCAGCCAAGGCCTGTGCGTCTCGTGGCGGGACATCGGTTCGTTCCAGCGCCGTCATGCAAGCCCCGTGAGGTTCGTAACGGCTTCTTCTTCACCCGACCGTGTTAGAGCGGCTTGCAGCGCCCGTGCTTCCCCAGCAAGGAGAGATGGCGCCCTATCTGCCGATACAACGACCGGGGCGCTCTGAGGCGACAAAGTACTATCGTCCTTCTTGATACAAGAACCGGGTCGTAGCTCAACGCAACTTTGTCCTTGCTCAAGCCCCTTTCTGCCGCGCAGCAGGGTCCAAGCAGGCCGGGAGCGCGCCCGATTGTGCGCGCGGGTTGCACCGACTAGGTGTTGACCGCCAGAACGTTGCGCTCTCGATCGGCTCCCTTGCAGGCGAAAATGGGCTGGATGCAATCTCGGGAAATCGCTCCCGTGCCCCGTCTGCGCGGTAGTAGCCGGTCTGTTGGTCTCCGCTCCTCGCGACCAGCGCCTGACCGGACGTCCGGTCTAGAGAAGCGCACCAGCAGCGCTGAACGCCTGAAATGGGTTTGACTGCCGCGGAGCGACCGGGCCAGTCACCACCACACACCTCAAGGCGAGCCGGTCTCCGGCGCAACCCGGAAGCGTCCGTCCAATCTTACAGCGTGCCACCAGACAGTCGTTGGCGGGAGCTTACGGTCAATTTCCACAGTCGCATGGCACAGCGGAAGCGTTCTTGCGCGTTCGCACCAGGACTACGTCCGCGTGAGCTCAACGCCCGCTTCATGCCAGCAGGTGAGCTGCCACGATGACAATTGTCAGCACGATGGCAGCGCCCAGTGTGAGCGTAAGGGACAGCGGAACCTTGTCGCGCCAGAATTGGAAATGCTTCTGCTCGTCGATCCACTCAATCTGGTGCTGCCAAAAAAACTTGTAGTGGGCGTACCAATCGGCGAACAAGATTTGCTTCGACAGATGCTTGCTTGACGCCTCGGCTTGGGCTGCATCTAGCCGGGTGCGAAACGGCGTGAGATCATCTGGGTCACTCAGCGCATGCACGTCTCGGTACAAGTTGCGCAGTCGACCGAATAGGGCGGTCAGTCGCTCCCCTTCGTCGCCGTACTCCTTCTTGTTGTGATCGTACTGAGTGACATAGAGGCTTGCGACCCCCAGCACAGCGAGCGTTGCGGCAATCCACTTGCTGTTCAACGGCTCATAGATGAGCGCGACGATACCCACCGCCAGAGACACAAAACCGATGCGGCCTGGAGCCTTCTGCACGATGTCGTAGGTGGCGAAGTTCTTCTTCGCGCCGAACCCAACATTGTAGCCTGCCTCAGCTATGCTGAGGAGAAGGCCTGCCCTATTCATGAAGGTCCTCTTGATTTGCACTGATGGGAACGTGTATGCGATCCGTCGCTACAACAACCGCGTCAACCACGGCGTAGCACTCCACAACATGGTCGCCCCGGAAACTCGTTCGCTCAACCCTGCGCCTGTGACCCTCGTCGGCAACAATCTGACCTCGCACGCAGTCTCGCCTTATCGCCTCCTGGCCCCGATTGAGCACCTTCCAGAATAGGCTGTGATGTTCCGGGATGTCACACCCACTGATTGAGAAGGTTAGTTTCTTACGGGGGAGCAACAGCTTGCCCTCCCTTATGATCTCTCTGAGAGATGCCGGTCTGAATCCGCTCTGCTCAACCTGACAGTCTATGCGGATGTTGTGCCGTACATCGACCGCCGAGAAAACATCCTCAGAAAATTGCTCAGTACTGTCCGGTGAGTAGCCCTTGTACTGTGCCGTATCCGCCTTCTGAAGCTTCTCTGGGGCAGGGAAGCGCCTCCCGTACACAGCGCGCCACTTGGTGTTCTGGTTGTCCTGCCCCTCTGCGTCGATGGCCTTGAGGCAGAGTTCGTATGCCTTCTTGGCCTTCGATTGGAACGGCTTCTTCACCTTGACCCGCTGGCCGCTGCCGAGTGCTGCAAAGTAATCCTGCTTAGGTAGATCCTTCAAATAGCCGAAGAAGTCCTTGCTCATACCGTCATAGTGGCGATAGCTCTTGATGTCATAGGCATCTGTGGACTGCAGGAAGTTGTGCGCCAATGTGTCAATTAATAATCCACTTATGCCAACGCCATGTTTGTTTTTCCAAGCACGAACCATTTTGCATAGACGCCGCAGATTGTTGTTCTTCTCTGCATCGAACTCTGACATAGCCTCTATCTCTTCGCGAGGCTTTGTTATCTTCCAACTGCCATCATTGTAGGTGTCGGGGTACTTGAAGCTGCCGTCATCCTGCTCGAACACGGGCTGTGCCTCTACTCGGAAATTTGAGTAGACGATCGTCACTACCAGTCGGTCCACCCGGACCTTGGTAGTTGGGTAGCGAGCCCGGATCGCTGCGGCTGCATCTTCCAAGAGCTTGCTTTGCCCACCGTCCTTGTAGCTGTCCCACTCACTCTTGGGCATGATGTATAGCATGTCGAGGTCCGAGATGCCCTTGATGGCTGTGTGCCGCCCATAAGAGCCAACCTGCAGGGTATTGGCTTTCTTGGAGTCCGTGGCACGAAACTCCTTGTTGAGCGCGGAGGTAATTTCCCCGTAACGATCTGAGATCGTCTCCGCGTTATCGACCGTTAGATTTGCCCTGAACTGCTTGAACGTTTCAGCGATGCTCAAGTTCTTGGTCCCTACATCGTGCCTCGTGTGTCGCGGGTGTAGATCATACCAAGAACAGTGCAAAGCTTGCACCGGGGCTTATCAACGGCTGAAGAGGCCGCGGCCTGAACAGCAGGGCCGAACCGAGGGACTCGCACCGGCACCGACGGCGCACTACGTCCTTGGTGGTAGCTGCAGCGCCGCTGGGCCTCTGGGCCAAGTGCAGCTATCGCGTATACTCTATCCGGAAAAGTCGTTGTCGGCTTCCCTTCAATCAAGTCGTCCAAGCCACTGGTGAGGGGCACCGAAAGCAGCCGTCACCTGACATGTATGAGTGACGGCTGTCAGGGAGCGACAAACCTTCGTTGAATGTCCAAGACGGGTCACGCCAGAGGAGCGTACGGGCGGCAGCTCGCGACCAAATGCGTCGTGCGCCGATAGGACTTTGAACGGCAGTTTCAGCTGAAGCCTGCCGTTCGCAAAAGCAAAATCCTGGCGAGAAAAGCGCTCATCAGCAGATCGCACTGGAGAGCCGAAGCTGCCCTTTCAAGCTTCAGTAAATCTTCACGGGTAGACGAGGCTATGCTAGGTTCCAGGTGTGGCCTCGCATCAGAGGGATCGTCCTCGAAGGATTTGGCGCGGCCGACCTCTGGGTCTCAACGGCCTGTTCCGCACGTTGACGCCCGACCCTGAGATGGATGGTGTCATGGGGCCAAGTCCTGCTCGATGGCCCGGATCGCGTCTGCGGCGGCCTCGAGGCGGTCGATTATCTCTGCAGCGATGACGCTAGGTGGCTCGGCGATGTCGACGCTCGTTGAGCCGATCGCCAGGCCTAGGTCCAGGCTGCACCGTTCGAAACCGAGGATGTCCCCGATGGCGAAGGACCGGAATGGTCCGTCGGCTGTCAGACTTTTGCGGTTCGTCCCGCCATACCGCCCTATGAAGTCGTCCATCGCCTCGTCCGTAAGCGGTTCGGACCGGAGGCTGAACCTCTTTCCCGTCCGCATGTCGTAGGTCCACAGGCGTTCACTTCCGCGGGGCTTCGATTTAGTCGGCCTGCGATCGAAGAAGAGCACGCTCGACTTCACCGATCCCGCGTAGAAGATGCCCGGAGGCAGCCGGAGTAGCGTGTGCACCTCAAACAGTTCCAAGAGAGCCCGCCGGACTGTTTCGCCTGCGCCACCCTCCGATAGGACGCTGTCGGGAACGACGACGGCGGCTCGCCCCTTGCGACCCAGCAGTGACATCACGTGCTGCAGGAAGTTCAGCTGCTTGTTGCTCGTCGTGGCGAGGAAGTCATCCCTCCGGTAGACGAGTTGGTCCGCATCGGCGGCGGCCTCGTTGCTGAAGGTCATCGAACTGCGCCGGCCAAAGGGCGGATTGGTGAGCACGACGTCGAAGGCGCGGTCCGGTGCGGCGAGCAGGGCGTCGCCCACGTTCACGTCCATCTCGTGATCGGGGACGCCGCGGAGATAAAGGCTCATCAGACATAGGCGCGCGGTGGCCGGCACGATCTCCCAGCCGGCTAGGATGGAGGGGTCGAGATCACTATCGCGGCGTCCGGGTCTCGATCGGATAACCCGGAGCGACTCAAGGAGGAAGCCGCCAGTGCCGCACGCAGGATCGCAGACGCTCTCGCCGACGGCGGGTCGCACGACCGCGGTGATCGCGCGGACCAGTGGTCGGGGCGTGAAGTACTGCCCCGCGCCGCTCTTCACGTCCTCGGCGTTGCGCTCGAGCAGCCCCTCGTAGATCGTCCCCTTCACGTCGCTGTCCATGTCGGACCAGCGTTCGGCGTCGATAAGTTTGATCAGCCGCTTGAGCTTCGCACCGTCCTGGATTTTGTTCTGGGCGCGCAGGAATATGCGACCCACCGTCCCGGGCGCGTGGCCGAGCAACTGCAGCGCCGCGATGTATCTGGCCTCGAGGTCGATGCCGGATCGCCCGACGAGGTCGCTCCACCGCGCCCCTTTCGGAAGTGTGGATGGCCGCCCGGTCTCGCGGATGGCTTCGTCCTCCATCTTGAGGAAGAGCAGGTAGGTGAGCTGCTCGACATAGTCGCCATAGCTCACCCCGTCGTCCTTAAGGACGTTGCAGAAGCTCCAGAGACGCTGGATGACGGCGCGAGCATTCCGGTCGGCGTCCGGTGTTCTATAGGTCGCGATCAAATATCTCCTGGATCCAGGGATGGGTCTTGTAGGCGCCGAGGTAGATCCGCGCGGCGGTTGAGAGTTCGGCACGGTGACGCGCCTTGCTGATGATGCCCTTCTTGGCCCTGCGCCGCCCGGCCATGTCACCGGCCGCTATGGCTTCCTGGCCGGCGATGACGAGCTCGCGGATGTCCATTTCGATTTGCTTGCGGGCCCGCGTGAGGCGGGTGTGATTTAGATGGTAGAGCTTGATGCTGCAATCCGCCCGTTCGTAAGCTTCGCTGGTCTTGTCAGTGGCGGACGGTGACGCGAATCCGTTCTTCAGGAAGGTCAGCTGCTTGGTGTCCTCGTCGACGAGGGGATCGAGGATCTTGGGCCGGTCCTCGGGATCCGCCTCCGCCAGCTGCCTGGCGGGCGGTTCCAATACCGGGAAGTAGTCCTGCTTGCCGCCCACGTGGCCGGTCTCCACGTCCCTTCGCCGCGAGTTGCAGTAGGTGCACGACAGGCGGAGGTTCTGCCAGTCGAACGCTTTCCACCAGTAACCGGGATGTTCCTTCACGCCATGCACGCGGCCCTTGGGCCTGAAGTGATCGACGGGCATGTCCGACCGCTCCTGCCGCATCTCGCAATACCAGCACTTGCCGTCGCTCGCGGTCCGCAACGCTTCACCCGCCTGACCCCAGGTCGGCGCCTTCTTTTTGACCGCCTCGTGCACCGCCTTGAGGGCGGCATGCTCGGCTGCCTCGGGTGTCGCGCCGGCGGCGAGCGCATCCTCGCGGGCCTTGTGCGCCGCGTCCGTGACCGACTTGCGGGCGACCTCGACGAGAGCTTCCCAGTCGTCCGGGAGCTCCAGCTCCACGTCGTCTGCGAGTATGTATCTCATTCGCGGGTAGCCTGGCCTGCGTCCTCGGCCTCGAGCTCCGCCAGGATGTCGTCCGTCTCCGCGGCCAGCTCGTCCATGTCGGCGCCCGAGAGGAACTGCTGTCGTAGGATTGCGGCGGCGCGGGGTCGCCTCTGCAGCGCTTGCAGGAAGCTGCGGTAGTATGGATCCGAGCTCGCCGTTTGGAAGCCGAGCTTGTCGATGTCCTCGGTGACGTCCGCCAGCCTGTCGCGCTCCTCGTCGGAGAGGTGATCCTTCCCCGCGAGCTCCGCCTGGGAGTGAAGGAGTTCGAGCGTCGGGCGGTCGAGGTCGGAGGCGAATCCGAACATCTCGCTGGTGAGGATTCCGGTGAAGCCGAGGCCGCGAGGATCCTCGGTCGCGCGCTGCCACTCGCATCGGCCCTGGGGCTCCACGCGGCGCAGCAGGTGGATCTGCTCCTTGTCCTGGGCCACGATGACTAGCGGATCGTGCGTGGACATCAGGATCTGGCTCGTGCCGAGGTCCTGGCCGCCGTCGTCCATGATGCGGCCGAGGAGGTCGAGATAGTCCACCGACCAGTGGGGGTTGAGGTGTGTGTCCGGTTCGTCGAGCAGCACCAGCGAGTCGTGCGATCGGGTGAACCGCAGCAGGCCTAGTACCGTCAGGAGCTGCTGCTCGCCCTCGCTCATCTCGCGGAAGGTGATCGGGGTCTCGACGTGCTCCTCGCCGTCGACAATCACGCTCACCTTTACCTCGCGCACCATCTGGGAGAAGTCGGCGCTCTCCAGCGCCAGGAAGAAGGTCCTCGCGTCGGGATACTCGTCGGCCAGGAGGCGCAGGTGCGCCGCGTCGGGGATGAGGAAGTGCAGCTGCTCCTCGCGCGTCTGGCGATAGCCGTCATCGATCGTCGCGTGGATGCGCAGCGGGGCCAGCGAGATCCGCCTGAGGCGTTCGAGGAAATGCCGAACGACGCCGGTCGCGCCCCAGAACGTGTTCGCGTCCTCGCCCGGTCGTGCCCAGCTTGGCTTCCGGATGACGAAGACCGCCGCGCCGAAGCCCGTGATGCGAAGCCTCTCCCGGAGGAACGCGCTGATCAGCTCGTCGTCCTCGTGGAAATAGCCGAGCATCACGTACTTGGCGTGGTGGATCGCCGCGCAGAAGAACCTCCGCTCGTCTAGCAGGCGCAGCATCTCAGCGGGATCCTCCGACGTGCTGTCGACCAGGCGGTGGTAGTGCTCGCGGTCGAGCGGGAGGAAATGGTCGGCGAGGCGGTTCGTCGGCCCGGAATAGTAGCCGAACACGAAGCGGGGCAGGGGGATCTCGTCGCGGCTGATGGCGGTCATGCGGCCGCCCGGATCGCCCACGGCGGACGCCTTGGCCGAGATCGGCCGGCGGGATCCCGGCGTCCACGAGACCTCTACCTTCCGGCCGCCGATCTCGTAGCTGATCCGGTAGGCGAATGGTGTGCCGGGCGTCTTGCCCTTCGACATCTGCAGGTCGCGGAAGATCACAATCAGGGCTTCGAACAGGTTCGACTTGCCAGTGCCGTTCCATCCCAGCACGATGTCGATCGCCCGTTCCGGATCGAAGTGCACGCTGTAGTTCTTGAGGTTCTTGAACGAGCCTATCCAGAGGTCGATCAGCCGGAACCGGTGTCCTGGCTGCCGCGGGCTGGGTGCCGGTGCGAAGCTCTGCGGCGCCGAGGGCTTGCGTTCGCGTTCGCTCAGCGCCCGGAAGTGCTCGACGATGCTGGGGTCGGCGAGGATGTCCTCGTAGAACCTAGCGACGTTCTCGGCGTCGTAACCGGCCTCGTCGTATAGGGCGCGCGCATCCGCCCCGGGGCCGAGGCCGGCCAGCGCCTCGGCCAGCGACTTGCGGGTGACGGCGCTCTTCGACATGCCATTCCTCCTCGTTTTACGGGATACGTCGGCGCTCATGGCGTCGAGTTCCTCCTTGTTCTCCGCTATCTCGAGCAGCGCTTCCGAGCCCGAACCCTCGTGGACGTCGCGACGCACGATTTCGCCGCTGGACGCGCGCGTCAGGATGGCGCGGCGCATGACGGCGAGGCGTTCGGTCATGTCGCCCACAGTCCGCACCGCCGTGGCGATGCCAGCTAGCGCGATTTCGAGGCGTTCCGCGATGACCGCCTGCTCCGCGTCCGGCGGCACGGGGAGGATGAAGTCGCCCAGCTGCTTGGTCGACATGTGCTGGATGAGGCTGCCCTTGGGGAGCCCGTCGATGAATTCGCGGAACTGCGGGGACCGCAGCACGTGGAACAGGAACCTTGGCGAAAGTCCCGTGGCGCTCACCCGGGCGATCCGCTGATTCAGGATGCACTCGTCCTCATCGCCCGTCATGCAGACGCGGCCAAGGAACTCGTCGTTCAGCGACTGTGCGGTCAAGTTCATCACGAGTTCGCTGGCGCCGATCCGCAGATCGGGGGCCCGTGCCGCCAGCTCGAGCGGCAGGTGCCTGGTCGCAGCCTCTGTCCATGAGATCGTGCCGTCCTGCGCCAGGTTCCCGGGCCTGAGCAGTCGCACGCCCTCGTCGGCATATTGAGAGCTGGGGAAGGACCGTCCGTTCTGCTCGTGCCCGAGGTGCCGCCACGCGACGTGGACCCAGGTTTCGGGCCGGTCGGACGATTGCTTTCGGATGTCCGTTGGTGACGGACTGAGCGTCTTCGTTTTTGCGTCCGGCTTGCTGGCGTTCCGCCGGACGATCTCGTCAGCGTGACGTCCGCCAAGCTCGGAGAGCCGTTCCGCGACGTCGATTGCAATCGGGTTCGCCGCACGCCAGTCCTCGCTCAATTCGCCCGTGAACGCGCGGTGCAGCAGCGAGCGGCGGTACGCGTCCGCGCGCTCGCGCGCCGCCGTCAGTTCGTCGCGGGCGACATCAAGTCGCTCGAACGCGGTCCGGACCCGCCTGGCGATCCTGACCTGTTCGGCGAGCGGGGGAAGGTACAGCTCGAAAGCTGCGATCGCCTCGTACGCCACGCGCGGATAGAGGGCGGAACCTGTCGAGGATGAGGCGAAAGCGATGAAGTCGTCGGTGAGCAGCCTCAGGGCGAGGAAATCGGGATCGATGCCCCGCAGGCGCCTCATGACGAGGAACTCGGTCGAGCAGACGCCGTCAGTGGTGGCGCGCCAGACCTTCGCGAGATTGGGCCGAAGACGCGCGTACAGCACGTCGCCCCATTCGAACGCCGCTTTGTCGCTCCGCACGTTGCCTTCGCCGAACGAGAGTGCCGCCCGGTGTCGCGCTGGACGTGCTCCAGACCCACGTAGGTCCGGCCGCGGGTATCCCGCGCCACGACGCGCTCACGGCGGAGCCGGGATATCGCGCCGAGGGTGGTTCGCACCCAGCCATCCGGCGGTACGGATTGGATCACCTCATCGCTCCGCGGCGATTCCCCATCGTTGCATTCATTCCAGTCGGCGCCCCGTGCGGTCCACCCGTTCGAACCGCGCTAGATCGATACGGCTCGCCGTCATCCGTTGGCAAGCGTTTCGCAAACGGGTGCGACGGGCCGAAGGCGCTGACATCGGGGTCGTTTGCCAGTGCATATCGCGCGGTGAGTTATCGAACGCTTGCGCGGGTGCTGTCAATTTGAAGCGAAACGCTCCCTCCACGACGGGCTTCGGTTTTAAGGGCAGGAGCTAGTTCGCGAGGGTACGCCGTGCGGTCGGCGCGACCGGGTGGGACGACGGTCTGCCGTTTTGAAATATCCCATGGTCACGGCGCGCGTGCGGCGATCGACCGCCTCATGCTCGAACATGTCGCCATTGTCCCCCGCGCAGCAAACGAAGCGCATCTCGTCGAGATATCGGGAGAGTTCCCGAAATTGGCGGCAAGCGGCGCCATGTTTGTGTTGGCCGGCCGCGCGCTGGCGATACAGCGCTTGCGCCGGGTTTTGCGCGACATCGGCGTTTCCAGCGATCGCGTAGCCAGCAAGGCATATTGAGTGTCCGGGAAGGTTGGGCTCGACCAGGTTCCGCTCGTCAGGGGTTCGGTCCCTCGGGCCCGACCCTTTCGGGTGATTTTACTTTGCTGACGAAGGACTGCGCCGGCTCCGACCGTCCGGTCTTCAAGCTTGGCATCTGTAAGCGGACTGGCAGAATTCGGCCCATTTTCTGTTGCTCTGCGATACCGGTCGGGCGAACGTCGAACGTCATGTTTTCATGAGAGCTGCCGTTCGACATTTCGCACGCCAATGTCGGTAATGTCCCAGCTAAAGCCGCTCCAAGTGGCTGGCTCAAGTGGTCGAAAGGCTGACAAGCTCACATGGATAAAATTCCGTTTCCGGGCAGCTGATAAGAGGCGCTGAATGTCCGAGAAGGGTCGCTGCCGCCGCATGGCTGCCGTTCAGCTCACGCCCCATTCGCGGACGGTTAAGGCTTCATGGTTGCACTGGGTATCTGACCGTAGCCGAGTAGCTTCCGCTAGCCAGCCGTGCAGATGGCATCTCGGCTAGCAACGGATAAGGAGCACATCGCTCAATCAAGCGAACCGCGCGCTTCTTGTATTCCTCCACGAGACGCACATCGGCTTCTCCGGCCTTCACTAGCGTCGCGGTCGGCGCAGCATCAAGGTTGCCCGACGCATCCACTTCGAACCTGATCCTGAGCTTTGGGCCTTGCGGGTTCGGCTGCTGAGCCCCGCCTTCGAACGTAAATCCGCACCGGCGGACTTGCGAGACGAGTTCCATCATAGCGTTGATCTCGCGCTCAGCGGGTCTAATCGGCTGCGCAGTTCGACCCGTCCCGGCTTGCGGCGCAAAGGCCACGGCAGGCGCGGAAATACAGATCAGCATCACTTTTGCCAGCCGTTGCCACGGAATGCTGACTAGTGACTTTCGATGTGCACCGATGCTGCGCCTCATGACCGTCTGGTAACACGCAGCGCGCCATGCGGGAACGTCTGCTCTCCACTCAACCTTGCCCTGGATTAGCTCGATTAGAGCGCTGGAAAGCGGCCGTACGATCGAGGTGAACGAATGGCCGAAGTCGGGGAGCGGAACAGAGGCGCTAAACGTCCGAGAAGGGGTCACGCTGGAGGAGCGTACGGCGGCAGCTCGCGACCAAAGCCGGCCGTTCACTGCATCTCCTGTAAATGTCCGGCGTCGACGGAAGCTGACGATGGCACCGGTCAAAGCGGGCGCTCAGTAATACGGCCAGGCGCGCTGCGGCGCGCCTTGTCGTTTATGAGCGCCAGCCAATACGCTAGGTTTCTCCGCTCGATGTCATGGCTTCGAGCGCGGGCGCGACATGGCCGTCCCAATAGCGCAGGATCTGCGCTAGGGTCAGCATGTAGACCATCCAGCAAGCGGTAATCGCCTCATCGGCGTAGAATTCATTCCAGGTGAGCTTGCCATGGGCGAGCTCATTGCGCAGCGCCGGTCCAGGGCGGAAATTGAGCAGACTGTCGATTTACCACTCGATGTTCTCGTCGAGAATGGCCTCGAGGTCGGCGCGGTAGAAGGTGAGTAGCACATTGAGTGGTCTGTCGCCCTCGATGCCATCTTCCTCTACCTTTGACGCATCGCGCCCCGCCATCTGGAGGATATGTGGCAGCAAATTCTCGATCTGCGGGATCAGCAGATGGGTGGCAGTCGCATAGTCGCCCTGCCAAAGCCGTGCGAAGCCGATCGAGAAGATGTGTTGGTGGCCGGCGGGAATGAAGCTGCTCAGCTGAACGATCGGCAACAGATGCTGCTCGTTCACCGAGTAGCGCTCTAGGACGGCTTGGCGGGCGGGTTCGATATGGCCATGAACGCGGTATCGCCGCGTGATACCAAGATGGCGGATGCCATCGATGCGGGTTCCTTCAGCTGGCGCCATTTCGCGCCAGACGTGCCGGTGACCAGACACCGCATTCCCATGTTCACAGGCTAAAGCTCGAAGTTGAACAGACGGCCAGTTGAGAGGCACGCTCCAAGCACCATGAACGGCGGCTTGTAGGTCTTGTGGCTCCACGCGCATGGTCGTGTCGATCAGGTCAGTCCGCGTTCTCGCGCCCACGCTACGGCCGCAGCGCGCCGGTTTACGCCTGTCTTGCCGTAGATGTTGGCGACATGGTTGCGCACGGTGTTGCCGGACAGCGAGAGCCGTTCGGCGATCGCCTTGTCGTCCAGCCCTTCACAGATCAGCCCCAGCACCTCGCGCTCGCGCGGACTTAGATCGACCGGGCCCTTCGAGGAGCCGGTGGCGCCGGGGTTGCGCAGATTGGCGAGCTTGTCGAGGACCGAACTGCTGAACCAGCTGGCATCCTTCATCACCGCCTCGATTGCGTCAGCGAGCTCCAGCTCGCTGTGCCGCCGTGGGGAGATGTCCTGGTAAAGCCACAGCGTGCATCGCTCGCCCCTGATCTCCATCCGCTCCGCCGAGAGCAGGCAATCCACCGGACGGCCATCGGCGTGAATGAGGCGGACGTCGCGGTTGCGCACGCCGCCGCTCTGGTCGAGCTCGTGCTGCACTTCCGCGCGCTGCGCTGGATCGGCCCACAGCTCCGGGTCACCCGCGATCCGGCCGATCGACCCGGCCGAGGTGCGACCCGTCAGCCGTGCGAATGCATCGTTTACGTCGATCGTGCGATGATTGTCGGGTGAGGTCAGGACCATGGCAACCGGCGCCATCTGGAACAAGGTCGCAAAGTGCGCCTCGCTCGCGCGCAGCGCATGTTCCGCCCGGCGCCGCGGCTCGAGGTCGGCGAAGGTGAACAACATGCACCTGTCATCGCCTACTTCGATCGGCTGCCCGGCCACGATGACGAGCTTGGTATTACCATCAGGCATAGGCAGTTCCGCTTCCATCTGCGGAATGGTGCGCCCCTCGGCCAGGCGCTGGCGGGTGAACTCCCCCCGCTCCGCCTTGTTCAGCACGTCAAGGTCGTAAAGGCTCTTCCCCGCGACCGCCGGCGCGGAGTAGCCCGTCATCTCCAGGAACCCGCGGTTTGCGCGGGCATAGCGCTGGTCCGACAGGCGCATGATCAGCGCCGGTGCGGGGTTGGCCTGGAACATCGCCTCGAACCGCGCCTCGGCCTCGAACTGCTCCGATACATCCTGAAGCACCAGCGCGAGGCAATCGGGCTCATCGTCGGCACCGGTCATGACGACATCTCGCACATGATGCGTCCAGCGTGGCCCGTCACTGCCGGCCGCGGCAACCTCGACGATCAGGTCGGGGAAGCTCTCCCCCGCCAACACGCGCATCACCGGATATTCTCGCCTGGCGAGGCGATGCCCGCTGCGCAGCCTCAACGCGAATAGCTGCGCATACCGATCGGCATTGCCGCCGAGCTCATCCAGCTCGCTGACCCCGTGCATCGTCAACGCCGCCTCGTTGGCCCACAGGATCGTGCCCGCGAGATCGAGGAGCATAACGCCCGCAGTCACCTCCCCAATCAGCTGTTCCAGATGTTTGAGGGTATCGCTGGCGAGAATGTGGGGCAGCGGATTGGCC
>Ga0066648_10001416_pt1 | contig 13137 bp, 6 predicted proteins | sample CryGeyCG12114_NA_FD_59537 | JGI IMG/M metagenome (GOLD analysis project Ga0066648, IMG submission 59537) | Groundwater microbial communities from aquifer - Crystal Geyser CG19_WC_8/21/14_NA | ecosystem: Environmental > Aquatic > Deep subsurface > Groundwater | place: USA: Utah: Grand County... | reverse complement strand
GGCACCTCGTGGTACAACACCCGCCTATGTGGTCGGCGTCGGCCTGACCAAGTTCCTCAAACCTCGCCGAACGCGGGAGTACCCCGAGCTCGGCTTCGAGGCAGGCGCAAAGGCCATGCTTGATGCTGGCATCACATACGACGACGTTGAGACTGGCATCGCGTGCTACTGTTACGGCGACACCACATCCGGCCAACGCATTTTCTACCAGTTCGGCATGAGCACGATCCCCATCTACAACACTAATAATGCTTGTGCTACGGGCTCCACGGGCCTACACATGGCCAGAACACTAGTCAGGAACGGGGCTGTCGACTGTGTGCTCGTCATCGGCTTCGAGCAGATGAGCCCCGGCAGCATCAAGAGTGTGTGGAGTGACAGACCCAGCCCCATGGGCCTCAGCACCGCCATGATGGAGGACACCCACGGCAAACACGAAAGCCCAAGGAACGCCCAGTACTTTGGCAATGCCGGACAGGAGTACATGGATAAGTAAGGGCATATTCTTCCATTCAAAACTCACAAGCAAAACCAGTCACTGACACGACCCCCCAGATATGGCGCAAAAGCAGAAGACTTCGCCGAGATAGCCCGCATCTCCCACGAACACTCCCAGCGGAACCCCTACGCCCAGTTTCAGCAGAAGTACACCCTCGAAGAGATCCTCAACAGCACCATGATCCATCCACCCCTCACAAAGCTCCAGTGCAGTCCCACCTCCGACGGCGCCGGCGCAGCAGTCATCTGCTCGCAATCCTTCCTCGACGCAAGACCTCACCTCAAGGACAAGGCAATCTTCATGGCTGGGCAACAGCTCATGACTGATTCTCCACAGCTCTTCTCGAAGAGCGCCATGGACCTGGTGGGCTTTGACATGACGGCTCGATGCGCCAAGGCTGCCATGAAAGAGGCCGGCGTCACACCCAAGGACATCAAGGTATGCGAGTTGCACGACTGCTTCAGCACGAACGAGTTGATCTTGCTTGATGGGCTAGGCTTCTGTGAGCCGGGGAAAGCGCACGAGATGGTCAGAGCCGGTGATATCACTTATGGAGGCAAGGGGCCTATCATCAATCCCTCCGGAGGCCTGATCAGCAAGGGCCACCCGCTTGGAGCCACCGGCCTCGCGCAATGTGCCGAACTTGTCTGGCAGCTGAGAGGCTGGGCGAACAACGGACGTCTGGCCAAGGACACAGACGTCGCACTACAGCACAATCTCGGCCTGGGCGGTGCTGTCGTGGTGAACGTCTACAAGAGAGCGGATGGAAAGAAGAACACCGACGCCAGCCCGAGTGCCGAAGAGATCGCGAAAAGCAGTGGCCTTGGCTACAACCCGGCCATCGAAGCGAGGTATGTCAACCCTGAGGATGCGCAGAAGGTCAGGAGTAAGCAGTTCAGGGAGGAGTACGCGCTTGGCGACACGGTGGAGAAGTTGCAGGCGCGACTGTGATGAACGGGTGTTTCTCCCTCTTGTGCCCCTTGTGTGAAATGGAAGAACTTGCTGTAGTGATTCGTATACCGGGAGCATGTCTCCCTCTTTGTTCTGTCGTGCATGGCTTCCTCCACATGTCACGTAGTGATTGCTGCGACTTACCAGCTACAGTCTGTCCATGTGTTGTCGTAGCAATGCCGGCATTCTCCTACCTCGCAGTCGGTCAAAGATGACGGTCTTGTAGGCAGTGACCACTGTGAACGTCTCAGAAGGAGTGACTAAGCTTGATGTGGACAAAGTTGAAGAGTCGTCGAGGGCAATATGGAAGTTCGCGCAAAGGCAATCGGACATTGATTAGAGGTAGAAGTGAGCTTGAACCTCAGCAGGATCAATACCGTGCCACTGAAATAAATGGCTCAATCTTGCGGTACACTGGCGTCAACAGCATTCAGCACGACACAGGTGTACGCATACATCCCAACATAATTCGTGATTGCAACAACCCCATCTTGACCCAACGCTTCCTTCGCTTTGTCGAAGATCTCCTGATCCAGTGGTCCTTTCTTCTCTACCAGGGCATACGACAGCTCATATGCTGCCTGACACTGCTCGGTCAAACCGTCCGGCTTCTCGCCCCTTGCCAGTGAGGAAATGACATCTTGGCTCAAGGACGTCTTAGCCGCGGCAACGCGTTCGTGCGCGTACAGCTCGTAGCCGCATTTGTAAACCCCGCCGACTGTCAATATGGCTATCTCGCGCACGTCAGGTGTCAGGTCAGCAAGCTGAGCGATGGCGCCGAGCAGTTCGAAATATGGTTTTGCGAGCGACGGGTATTTGACTAGCGTGGCGAGCGGACCGATCAGTGCTCCATCGTCGTTCTGAGTCTTGAACGTGTCGTTCAGGCTGGGGCCGAAATAAGCTTGCAAGGAGGATACCAAGAAGTCGTGGGCTGTTTTCTGGGCTGAGTGCAGGTCAGCTGGTGCTGTGGGAGGGGCTCGGTCTTGCGACATGATGGATCTAGGTCGCCGTCTATAGTACTGTAAGTAGCAGAGGGATCTCGAGATACGACTTGTAGGTCAGTTCGAGGAACCAAACGAGTTCTACCAGCCTTCTTTGGTGTAGATGACGTAGACGTTCTAGGTCGGTGCAGAGCTCGATGATATATACATATGTACATTGCTGCGGCGTCCATCGTGGAGAAACTGTGCAATCTACGCTTCAAGGTCGCTCTCGAGCAACGTGCTTAGTGCGGCGGCTGTAGAGGCGGCGTCCTGGTATTTCTGAACTACTGTACACTGCGGTCGGTCCTTGGTAGGCTCTAGGTAGAAGCTCCGTTAATACGTCTAATCATCACCTTGTCGTCGTGACTCGACGCTTTCCCAAGACCCCGCACGAAGTGAGCTAAATGAAGCTGCAGGACTTCGTACTTGCAAACACGCTCATGAATGGAGACAGAAATGTACAGATGTAATAGTCATGATAGTAGTCAAAGTGCGACGATGTATATTGCTTTGGACTACGATGGGCCTATAACCCCGATCCCCTTTGGTTTGCAGGAGATGTAGTGCGAGAATTTTGTAGATACAACACAGATTGGTAACATCAGTCCAGTTGAGCCACGGTGCTGCCTCATTTACCAGCTTCGGCCTAGCCCTTAAATCTTGGATTCAGAGTGCTCGTGTTGGCAAGACGGCTAGGCTCCGCGGACTTCGGTTTTGGGCGACAGACGACTTGCCTGGAGTCGGGACAAGTGCGCAGAAGTTCATTCGGGCTCCGTGAGGGCATACCTTCCGATTTAAGCCCCCCAAGACATGTTGAACAAGCTCGTCTGACATATTCAGGTTGTTGTGTAGCACGACACTACGTCTTCCGGTGTAGTCGGCTTGATCAGGAGCTGTGACAACAGAAGCTAACGCCTCACAGGTTCGTGCACTTTTGTGGCTTCTCGAGAGATATATGATGGTTGAGGTTCCGTGTCCATGACCTTCAGGTCGCATCAGCGATGGCTACAGCAACGGCAGCACCGAGTATAGTCGCTTCGTAGGTAGGCTGAATGAGTATTTCGTGATTGCGCCCGGATGACGTCGAGGGTTGGCCTGCTGCAATCAGGTCTGCGACGTACTTTTGGCATCGAGTACCAAAACCGGGATACATGAGCACTACACTGCCGCTGGCGGCGACTGACGTTTTTGACGTCGCCTCATGCGGGCCACCATGCTCCAAAGACCACAAGGCATGGATCGCCGTCGCCATGTAGGCGGCTGCACGGTGCGAGACTGCTTCAACGACTGTGCGCAAGAAAGCCATCTCGGCCGTCGTCGGTAAGCTCGGTAGGCCAAACTCCTTCTGTATCCTTTCAGCCGAGCTGATGCAACCTATGGTAGTGTCTTCTTCAATAGCTGCTAGAAGCGATGTATCCAGGGTGTATCTGTCACTTAGGCTGTCAGGCATGAGGCCATCGAACATTTGACAGGTTCCTACGGCTTCTGCGATGACCAGTCGAAGAATCTCGCCAAGGTAGCGACCAGTTGTCATGTACTCCAATGGCTGAAAGTCTGGCGCGCTATGTGTGCGGTTGAGCTCTTCGTCCCACCGTGTCACAGGTAGGATGCCTTTGCCGAACATGGAGACTTCGGTATTGATGATCACCTTCTCAGCTTGCTCGAACCAAGAAGGGTCCCTCATGCCGAACTTGTCTAGGCCAAGGTCTTTGACAGGCAGGTAGATGGCAGCGTTAGTGCCAGTGCCGAGGATTAGACCCATGGTGGTAGCCGGATCTTTGTAGGCCTGGGAGAGTAGGGTAGCTGACGAATCATTGACGATAGCGTTGACTTGGACCTCGAGTCCACGTTTGCGGCAAGCTAGTTCTAACAGATTGCCGAGATCTCGGCCAACGACCCCTTCGTGCGCCCTGAAACCTTTGCCCATAGGTTGGACAGTGCCACCTTGGTGACTGGTCTGCTCAATCGGAAAGCTCCAGGCTAAGCCTATCGAGATTGACTCACTTTGCGGTATTTGGCTATCTTTGCATTGATGTAGCGTGTCCTGTATCTTTTCTGCCATCCAAGCGAAAAAGTGCTCAGCGGGTAGCCCTCGGATCGACTCATTGATCCTGTTAACGGTCATGCGCTTGATCTCCATGCCGCCATTCTCTGCGGCCCTCGTGCTCAGCTCAACCAGTGCGACTCTGAAAGTAGAACCACCCATGTCAAGGGCAATGAATGTGCCCTTCTCCTGACCTGTTGGCAGGGTGTGACAAAAGGACGGCAACATGCATTGCGTCCCACGCTTCAGCTTCTTGACATATTCCGTACTCAGGCGAGCCGACATGTAGCTCAGTCTGTGTACATTGCATGGTTCGGAGAACAGGGCCACCACCTCTCGCTGGAACTCGTGGAGTGGTCGCATGGTCGACGTGGGAAGGACAACATGGTGATCGTTGGTTTCAAAAATCCTGCTTGCTGATCTGGGCAATCGCAGACCAAGAGATCTGATGTTTAAGTAAACCAAGAGGCGGTCGAGTTGACGAAGTATTGTCTGAAATATCTCGAGGGGCAGCAGCGTCATCTTGACCACTGGCACAGCGAGACTTGTTGCGATCGTCGTGTCGTGTCTGAGCCGAGCCTGAAACTATTAGAGAAACATGTTGAGCTAGGACGGTGAGGATATCTGTTTGAGAACTGTCAACCGTCGAGAAGGAACGCTGTACACGATTGAATTGATGCTACGACGGCATGGCCATCCTGCGGATTGCTCAAGGGTACGTCGCCAGGTCAAGTGTCAGGGATGCGATGCCAGAACCAAGAAAAACGTGAGCGCGATCGACAAATGTTACAATGGAAAAATATTCGGGTTAGTATCGAGATGTCACCTGGCAGGAGCATATTCACGATTACTGTATGTTGAGCTGTGGTGTTGTTGATGGATGTTACATCTGCTGCCCCAAGCCGACCGACCGCTGCACCTTTCTGGAGAGGAAGAGGGACTGCCGCCCGCCAAAGGACGTCTTCCGATGCCGCGCCGACTCGTACAGTAAGTGCAACGTCCTAGGCCTGGCGGGTCACATTGAACGGTCCCCGATGCGAGAATCGGCCGGTGGACTCACCCTTTTGGAGCCGCAATGTTACGACTGTACGGAAAATCCTCACTTTTAGCCTGCTCGCTTGTGTTTGTCTCCATCGCCAAATCTGGTGTCGGAGATCGTCCAAGCGACATGAGCGATGCATGATGATGCGCGTCATGTTTCCGACTCGGTAAATTGAATGTACCATCTTTTTGTTGAGCCGGACTTCTCTACTAGTTAGTAGCGACTCTCAAAGGCCTTACACCAGCAACAACGGCTAGTTTCATATATCCTAGAACGCTTGTGTGAGGCATCCTATCTTGAATCAGTGTACAGCCCCTAGTGGGTTTCGTAATGATATCTGACGACGTATCATGGATGTGAATTCACTGTGAAGAAACGGTCGGCATGACACTCCAGCCTGAAACCATACTGTAGTATGACCTCGCAGCCACCGTGCTGTGTTGGTCCGTTCGGGGCTCATGTTTGCATCTTTTACTGCAGCTTCGTATTTCTTTTGCAGGAAGCACACCGAGCACGCGATCTCGAGGATTAATCTACCCTCGGTACAATCTCATGCACATTCTTGGACTGGTTGACCTGATACGGACGATTGTCTCCGTTTCTCTGAAAAGGAAGTCATATCTGATAGCATATACATTTGAGCTAAGACGAGTAAGGCATGTTCTAACAGAACCAAAATCCAGCTCATTAAAAGCGCCAGCCGCACGACAGAGACATTGTGTGTGCCACAACAGTCTTTGGCGCAGCCACAGAGCTCAGCTTGCGATCAACAGTCGGCGGTGAACAGTCTAGCCAAGCCTGGATGTCAATAAATAATGACCTTGGAAGGATGACTGGATATTCCTCCTTCTGTTGCAGGTCCCACAAAATGAGTTGGCCTACGAGACAACTCAAACCCGGTACATTTTCGACCAAGGGAAGCAGAACAACGGGGATCTTCGAACGTTGAACGCCACAGTACTTGTGGAAATTTTGCGAAGCCACACGAAGAAAGCCTGAGGATTCTTAATTCTCTTGACTGTATCCCGACCACCGTCTTTTGGACCTTGGTAGCCAGCGGATTGCTTCGTAGCTAAAGACTTTGCTTGTATGCGATGATTCGATCTAACAACCCCTGTCTGCAAGGAATAAGGAACTTGCACCTTGCGCGCCGCTACCGTGGTTGAAGCTGCGTAGCATTTCGCGCTTGCGGATTTGTTTGGCGGTCTTTACCTAAACCTCAACCTAAACAAGCAAAAGCTAGCAGAGCTAAGCGAACGGGTCAGTCAGCGACCAGGCCCAAAAGCAAAGACCGTGGTTAGCACTGTGGTTGGATTTCAAAGCTCTGGTCTTGTGCCTCGAATAGTACGCCGTGCACAGCTTGGGTCACGATCGAGCATAGAGTATAACAAATCTCGAAGTCATTGCATGCAGGTCGCCGTCCGAAGCCTCACCGGACAAGTTCTTGCCCAGCTACCATTGTGCTGTTGTGGCGTTCGTGTCGTCCCCACGTAAGCTGCAACTCCAGGCGAGACCTGCGCAGGGTTTCCAGGCTTCCTTTCGCTTCCGGCAAGGATAAGCCAGCGTGCGAACTCGACGTTTGGCTTTCTTAACGCTCCCGCCCCCAGCCCTCCAAGCACAAACTTTCGGGTGGAGACCATCCTATGCGATAAGTCGTAATCACCGTCAACACAGGGTTCCCTAGGCTAGCTCACATAATTCAATTTAGAACCGCCTTTTGTACACCTTTGGCGATGACATGAGAGCTCTGTTTAAGACCTAACATGCACCCCTCAAACTCTTTGTCAACCTGCATCCTTGACTTTTGTCCGCCGTTGTACAAAAATAAATCTGTCAGCTAAGCGACTCATCTAGGACGACATTTAATACGGGGTACTTTCCCGGGTCCATGGTTCAGTCACGCCAACACTCACGTCAATGCTCTGTCTCTTAAATCAGCAGAACCGCGAATATGGAAACGCGCTTCAAGAAGTTCATGATCAAACGGCGAGCACGATCAGCGACAGAGCCTGACAACAATCTGATTCGTAAAAGCGCGTCATATGAGGCTTCTCCACCCACAACACGCGCACCAATTTTCTTGTATCAGCCACTAGCCAAGAGCGCGTTGGAAGTACGAAGAGATCGCGAGCAGGATGCCGCCACTATGCGCTCTTTTTCATACAATTCAGTGACTTGCGGCAAAGCGCCCGTTTTCATTCAATCTCTGCCTCAGAAAGGTAATGGTCCAGTCAAGCTTGTAGCAAATCGCAGATTGAGCTCCGGGGAACTGGTCCCGACTACGGACGAGTCGCAAGAGACACTGCAAGAGCTCAGAGACGGTGGTTACGTGGTTGCGAGGAAGCCAAGATCCATGTCTATTAGCCAAGGCAGGAGCAACACGGACAAGGACGAGCTTCCAAAGAGCCCAGTCCAACGCTCTAGTCTTTCACCTTTGCCAACACCCAGTTCATACACATCTACCTCGTCGCATACGTGGCCAAACCTCCCCCGCCTAGAGATCGACAGCCACCTTTCGTGCTGGAACAGTCCAGACACAGCAGCTCCAGATATTGATCTCGGCTTATCTCCTTCTACCAGTGCCAATGCAGGTCAACCGAGACCAAGTCAGGAGTCGGCCATCGATCACAGACCTTTCAGCCGCGAATCTGCCTCCCATGAAGGCGTAAATCCTTACCCAATTGCAACGCACAACGGCAATGCCACTCTTCAAGCGCTCCGCAGAGCAGAGTACAGTCGGCTAGTGGAGTTGTATGGAGCTGATGCTGCAGCACGGAACCTCGCACGACTGAATCGCGAACATTATCAAGCTGCCGCCAGCCCTGTGGCGCTAATGAAGCCACTCTATTCATCTATTATCTTTGAGCCATTGCCAGCTCCTCCCGCCGACAGCCGCCATGTCGAATCGCGATGCGCAAGCCGGTTGTCAGGAACTTCGAGTGAACGGTCGAGCACGTCATCCCAAGGTCGCAATTCATATGTCTCTTCCTATGCAGGATCTTCGACTGCTACAGCGCAGACGAGTGTGCTTGAGGAAGACTCTGCTACTACAAGGGAGGATATCAGAAACATGATCGCGCAAATGCGGTCTACGTATCTTGATGCGCTCGAGCAAAATTCGCCGCCTGCCGCGAAGTCAAAGCCGCAACGGAGAAAACAACGGAAGGCGAAGTCTATTCCACCAAGTGTGCTAAAAACATCGGACCAGCACTGGGCCCGCGCCTTGCCATCCCCTGGGCTACAAACGGTGCATCCAGAAGATGTGAACCAACAAAGGCTGTACACCAGGCGGATAAACTCCCAACCACTCAAAGCCACCGGAAGATTGTCACCAATTCAGGCTTCGCCCAGAAAGAACGATGACAATGACGCAGATATCAAGCGAGCAGACTCTACCACGCTGGGCGGTGTTATGGCCGACGCCACGCGATCAAGCATCAAAGCTGGCCAGAAGACAAGACGTCGGAGCGCACGAAAGCAGGGTTCTTTTGTCCCACGTGCGGCAACAATCCGACCTGCAACGCTACAGCGACCACTCCAGGAAAAGAAGAAAGCCAGCTGGCTCAACGCCGAATCCGACTCTGCTGAAGATGTATTTGTCGAGTCACCTTACGATTTACCAGGGGTACGCCAACACCCGCGTATCGTTTCACACCACTCCATTGAGAAAAGTGACTCCGACCACACTGAGCCTCAATCGTCGGACAATTTCGAAGCAATTTACGAAGACCTCTTTGGGAAGGATCCGAATGACTTTTGGTCGTCTTCACCAGACGTTGGCAGAATGCCCTCTCTGCGACTACCCCTCTTAGATGCAACACGCGACGATACATATCAGTTGTCGACGCCCCCAAAAATGTTGCAGGTACGGTCCATATCTGAATCACCAGAGTACACACGTCTGGCTCGTCCAGATCAGATGGGGCCCAGATTCCTCTGAGCAATACCAGACACGCCATTTCCTTTGTTTATCTAACGACGAATGATTGTATGTAGCACACACGCAGCCTCGAGAAGATACCCACAAGGCCGGAAGGAGAGCTTTTAGAGACCATCACGGCGTTACAACTCAATTTGGATCTGAGGAAAACGCAACTGAACGAGATACGAGCTTTAGAAAGTACCCCATTACGACACCTTGGCTTACTTACGATGGAACGAGCAAATTTGACGAATAAACTACGGTCTCTTATGTACATAGAACGCAACACCAGCTCGATGGTAGCTGTGCTAGATGCAAACCACGATGCGAGCTGGCAGCCCAGTATCGCTCGACCAATCATCAATCAACTAACATTGAAGGATCATCAAGACCAAGTTTCTGAAACGGCGCTTGTTCGTGCTTGCTTTGTCGTGCCTTTCTCTCGTTCACGCCGGCTAACATGGTCATGGCTTTCACCCTCGTAGCTATACCGTAGTGTCGAGCTAGCGGTCTAAAGTCCCGCCACCGCGGCTAAGAGCGTGGTCCACGGTTACGAGAACCTCGCGTATTGACTTTTGGATCTGGCCCGCTGAAAGAGGTTCAATCTATGCTTCGGGATCGAGATTTAACTATCGGGGGATGGGTTACGGTACGGAGATGCAGAGATCTAATTTATTCGGACAACCATGTTCCCTGCATCGGAAGGAAGATCGTGAGCTAGATGTATGCTGCAGGTACCAACATGCTGGTACATCGGGACTGAGTCTCCAGGCGCCTGTGATGTTCGATGACACAGCGGATTGATGAACGCAGGTATTTCTGAATTGCCGGGCACGCGCAGGAAAAAGTTTCCGGCTTGATGCTTGCGCGTTGAGTTTGTGATCGACATCAATCATCTGATGGCTGACTGTTTCGTCAGGGTCTCCCAGTCCTCACATCTGCTATCAGGTTAGGCGACTTCCCCGTCGATGCTTGCCGTCTCTGTTCGTCTAGAGCATGCCAGGCTTCCGCCCTGCCTGGCCAAGCTCACAACCACGTCCCATTGTCCGATGCTCACTCGGGGCCTCCGTCATCTTGCGTTGTTCGTTGTCAATGCCTGCCCCGCTAGGGCCCATGCGATATACTCTTTCGCCAGCTGCTCACTGAAACATAGACTCGGTCCCTTGTGATAATGACGCGGGCTATTTTGCTGTGCTTCATGGCTGTTGCGTATGCTGCGAGCATTATTGCTTCCCTTTTGATGTAGCACCGAGGGGTCACATCATTCTAACAGTGTGCCTCGTTTCCTGCAGGCTCGAGCAGGTTTTCAATGCGTCGACTCAACTCGCTGATGCATGGGGCGACGTTTCTCGGTCCAGACACTAGCCAGTGGACGTTATGCAACGAATCCTGCGCTGCATCGCTCAGCGGTAGATTGTGAGGGCGGCGTTTCAGAAATAACTGAAGCCCCGTGATGGAATGCCTTTTATCATACCAGCAGTCTGTCCCTCGTCGAGTATCGGTTCTGATGAATTGTAGCATCAATCATAAGTGCCTGTGCAGTGTTTCATGGCAAGCTCGTAGACAAGAGTCGCTTGCGCCTTTGCTTCAGTCATCATCCCGCTTGCTCCTGCTGAACGTAATTTTCTGCCTCTTGCTACTCCTCCCATCTTCTTCATCCGCGGCAGCACTTGCTCCACCTTTCTTTTTCTTCTTGTCCTGGCCCTTCTCGTTGAAGCTGCCTGACGGCGTGCCAACTCTCGGCGTGCTCGCTGCACTCCCACCCGCAGGCGTGCCGCTGTCCCCGTCCCTGCCCATGCTATAGCCAACACTGCTTTTGCTGAATACTCTATCGCCATCACTCACTGCCACTTTGCGTCGCGCGCCGCCCGCTGCAGCGCCACTAATAGTTCCACTGTTCACGTTGCTCGATGCGGTGGTAGCAGCGGCCTTGATGTAGTTGTCGAAACCTTTGACTATGTTTCCAGCCGCGGAGGTGTCTTCGAGGTAGTTCGTCTCAGCTGTGAAGATCTGAGCTTCAAGTAGTTGCAAATTGCGGTCTAGCAGGCGCTTCTTCGTGATCGTGTCTCGTAGGTCGCGCCTGAGTTTCTCGTAGTAGGGGAGGCCGCGGTCGTTCGCGCTGGGGGCTGGTTTGGTGGAGGGGTTGGGTGGAATGTTTTCTGCCATCTTGGCTATTTGGCGAGAGATGATAAGTAACAAGGTTACGCGAGAGGGGACATCAGTTTGGACAGGACTGCCTGCAGCTCTGTTGGTTGAGCTGTTGGCTGAGATACAGACGTGAAACGCAATCAGTCGTGCTTGCGATGGCTGAACTTCGGGAGATGGAGGCAGTGGTGTGGGTGCAATGCATGTGAAGGAAGGCACGAGTGTCATGATCGTCTGCCGTGGTTGCACTTGCCTCAGCGAGGAAACGTATCACTTTCCAGCTTTGTTTGTCTCGCTTGTGTACCCATTTACCAACACCCCGCAATCCAGTCGAAGAGATGGACCACAGTCACATGGATCACAGTGGTATGAACCATGGCGATATGGACATGGGAGACCAATGCTCGATGAATGTGAGCAGAGCCGTCCCTCGAATGCACACTATTGGTGCTGACTGTGCTAGATGATCTTCACATGGGACTCGACGAATCTATGTATTATCTTCCGGCAATGGCGAGTCACCGGCACACTCTCCCTCCTGATGTCCTTGGTTGCCATCGTCATCCTGACCGCGGGCTACGAGGGCCTGAGGCGGGCCAGTGCCCGATACGAAATGTCCCATGAAGCACGAATGTCCGCCTACAGCAGCGCTGGTTCACGTACGTCCCTCTCCCTGCCAAATGCTCGTTGTCACTGAGACCCTGTCAAGGCGAAGCCGCTCAAGAAGAAGGCACAAGCTCATGGTTGATTGTAGGAAGAGATTCAAAGATGAATGCTGAGCGTCAAGGCAAAATGGTTAAAGCCCTGTTTTATGCCTTGCAGGTCTTCTACAGCTTCTTCATCATGTAAGAGCACGTTCACAAGGGAACTTAATTGGCATGCTGACAGGACTGCAGGCTGCTCTTTATGACATACAATGGCTGGGTCATGCTAGCTGTAGCCGTGGGAGCTTTTGTTGGCTACTTGGGCTTCAGCGTCGATATGCCTGCGACCAAGAGCGTCGCCTGCCACTAGAATCATTCTTCTTCAAGGTCGTCGTCTCCGAACCCAAAGCTGAATCCGCCACGATCAGCCCCTGCCTCGTCGTCTACCGCTACCACATCTTCCCACTTTCTCTTCTTCTCACTAGCCGCTTGCATACCTTCATACAGCTCAGGATGTGCATCCTGCAGCCGCTCCATGAATAATGCGTAGGGATCTTGAATCGTGCTCCGGAACCCCGACACTTGATCCGGCTTGTTCTGCAGGAAGTTGATCGCTGAGCGAAGGTGAGACTTGGGCACGAAGTTTTGGGTAATGGCAATTGCGGGCTCCAGGTTGACCACTAGATGCCACCAGCCGGAGGGAACATGAAGTACCTCGCCGGCATGGCAAATACCTTCAACACAGCCCGGTGTCTGCCGAGCTTCTTCATGAAAGTTCAATAGCCATTCCGCGATCGAGAGAGGACTCGTCACCTCGCTCTGATCATCAGAAACATAGACACCCGGAGGAGTGACTGAGTTCGGAAACATGATCCAATATTTCGAACCTCGAATGACAGCATTCCAC
>Ga0066648_10001413_pt1 | contig 13166 bp, 11 predicted proteins | sample CryGeyCG12114_NA_FD_59537 | JGI IMG/M metagenome (GOLD analysis project Ga0066648, IMG submission 59537) | Groundwater microbial communities from aquifer - Crystal Geyser CG19_WC_8/21/14_NA | ecosystem: Environmental > Aquatic > Deep subsurface > Groundwater | place: USA: Utah: Grand County... | reverse complement strand
AGCTCCGGTAAAGTATTAACATGTAGTTAACACCTCTACTGATGATGAAGAAAAGAAAAGGAAGCAAGAAGCGCAGGGACAAAAAAGTGCAAAGAAATGTTGCTCGCAGAGCCGCACGCTAGCGTTCAGGCTTGGCACAGAGCCTCGTCAAAGTTCAGCCTCGCAATGCTTCGAGATTACTACTCAGACCCGTTGCGTGTTTGGCTCTGGCCGGACGACTAAAGTGATCGCTTTAGGCAGTATCGAGTCCGAAAGCGGTAACTTACAATGTCTGAAGTAATCTTGATTTTGTTTACACGTGCTGCTAATTCTATCTGGAAACTCATTAGCCTCAAGTATAGGTGCTTTGATCGAGCTCTACGTCAACAGAACTGCCTGCCCGCGAAAGACCCAGAAAGCCAAACACCATTGGAGCCTCGCCAACACTCTATATATTATTGAAAGCTACGACTTACCAAGACCTCTCTACCTTTGCGAATCCCAATTTATGTGATCACTCGTGTCTTTTTGCTCATGCTCCCAGCCCTGTTTCGACCGCTCGGACTCGGCGACACAGGAATGAGGCGATCTGGCGGTGTGATCGCATATGCACGGTGGCCTTTTCAACTAGGTAACTCCAGGCAACCACTGCTCTAAACTGATTTGACACCGGCCACTCCTTCGCTCTTTTGAGCATTGCAACTAGTTTCGCAACTGATGTGTCTAATACTTGACAATGATATCCGTCGTCGATTCTCCGCTCACCGGTTGACTCGACACCCGAGGTGTTTCATGCCATGGCCGAAATTTTTGTGGTTGTGGTGAAGACGGCGGGGTGGGGCGGAAGAAATGCCAAGGCAAATCAAATCACGTGAATGGCGTGGGCGGTCCTCTGGTGCTCGGTGATCACCGACTCGGCCTTGCCCCAAACAATACATCATGAGCCGTTGTCGATAGATGTGCGGGTCGGTAACGACGTTGGAGTTCGGCTCAGACGAATTACTTGTCGAGATCAACACTATCATTATTGGCGATGAAGGAACATCAGCAGTGACGCTACCTCATGGACAATAAAACAATGCAAACTCCGAGCTACATCGCGTCCGTGCAAAAGGACAAAAAAGAACTGAAGAAAGTCGCAGTGGTTCCCTCTCATCATAAAATTCCAAAGCAAATGGGGGTCAAGAACAAGAGCTTGGTTGAGCAGTAACAAAGACCTCTTCGACATGCGAGCATACAGTGACTTGTAGGAGTAGCTCTCTATGAAGCTTCATTGATTGTTGGTCCTCAAGAAGTGGTTTATTTGCTCGCATGACTTCGATACTTAACGAAACAGATATGGCGATGGGCTTTAGAGGACGCTGCGAGCGCCATTCTGGCTACCTTCATTCTGCGTGTGTTGTCAGTAGCTCGGTCTATAAGGTGATTGGTCAATTGGGAAATGTGAATGGACAGGTCGGACCAGAGCCATCTCTTCGGCTTTGCAGCGCTGAGCGATCAGGTCGTGGCAAGTGCCACCATCCCAACGACAGTCTGATTAGGCTTGGCATATCAAGGTAAGGCTTGACTTGCTGCAAGACACCATTGCTATCCACGCCAGCATCCTTTGATGTTTACCATTCACACGGTATGCACCCACCCCGCAGGACTCTTAAGCTCCAGCCTCTCCGCAGTACCTTCCGTCTGTTTTGCTTTCACGTTGACAGCGTCCATTTCGAATCCCGCAATCTTCTTATATTGAGCACCAATTTCATCCAGCTCCTCTTTGAGTATCACGTCGTAAATGTTCTCAAATCCACCCGGTGCTCTTTCATGGGCCAGTTGAAGGACTTGATCAGGGCCATTTCCTCTGTTGGCCATGATAATCTTCGATGTCGGCGGCAGTCGCGCCTCCTGGTACTTCTCTAGAGCGCGCGGCACATCTTCTACGTCCTCTCTGAGACATTTTGCCAGCATTTCGGCGTCTAAGATCGCTTGAGACGCTCCATTCGATCCGATTGGATACATGGCATCTAGTATATGAGTTAGTAAGCTTGTAACTGCCGCCAGAATGGACCACACATTGGTGGTTGCACCGCAATGTGTATAGTGCATTTCAATGTCAATGCTTTCATTAACATTCGTGCTGGGCTGGCCGTATTGAGAGGGAAAGACTTACGAGCTGCATCCCCGAGCAACGTCATCCGCCCGAAACTCCAACGCTCGACAGGATCTCGGTCACACATTGGGTACTCGTACACGCGATCTGTATCGTCTATTAATTGCGCCATGCTCAGACCTCCACAGTGCCAACTCTTGAATGGCCCAGCGAATCGCTCCTTGGGCACACTTTTCGTCCAGTCCGGCTTGGGCGGAGTCCTATCCGTGTCGTTTTTATCGCGAACTCGCAATTCTGCGATCCAATTGATCAACGATTTGCCCTTTCGTGCAGAAGTGCCGGAGATGGGGTATGCGATGAATTTCTGGTCAGCGTGGCCGGCCCATACCATCGATGCACCGGTCAGGTAAGGCGCCTGTTCAATACATCCCCGCCACAACATTCGGCCTGAGAATTGTGGTGGTCCTTCGTCTGGGTATAGAAGGTTGCGTGCTGTGCTGTTGATTCCATCGGCTGCGATCAGGACGTCACCTGTCATGTGCGGGATCTCTGCGGGCGTCCCGCCATGACTCCGCTGAACGAAGTGTGCGGAAATGTTACTTGGTTTGCTAGTAGGCGTCGCGGGCGGCACCGTCCCATCCTGCTCCCAGCTCGCTAGTGCATGGTTCAGATGAACATGCTCATCTCCGATCCGTTCCCTCACTGTTGCCAACAGCAGCATTTGGAACTCACCCCGATGAATACTAAATTGGGGGACCTCGTAGCCCGCGTCTACACCTCGGGGCTCGCTCAAGATGCTGTGACCATGTGGATTGTAAAAATTAAGCTCCTTGGTCTTGATAGCGATGCTCTCGAGCGCGGGGAGCAGGCCGAGATTGCGCAAGATCAGCACCGCTGATGGCTGTACATTGATACCAACGCCTAGAGATGCCAGCTCGCTAGCTGCTTCGAAGACATGAATGTCGCGAAACCCCGCAGCGTGAAGTGAGAGAGCAGCACTGAGGCCTCCGATACCGGCGCCTGCGATGAGGATGCGCGGTTGGGCGCCGGTCAGGAAAGGCATTATTGAGTGACTAAGGGAGTTAACACGTGGATAAAACAGATACTAGGATGGTGAGCACCGCCAGAAAGGTCAATAACTTGCATGAGTATTGGTGAGGAGGGCAGAATATATTCTTCTCTTCCTCGAGCCATGGTCCATCTTTGGTGTGAACCTTAATTCGTGCAGCGATCTAGGCGCTTTACTAGCCATTCTACCGAGACCCATCATGTAGGAAAACGGCTCGGGAAGGGAACTCATTACCTACTGTTCTCCGACAGCACGAACCAACATGAGGAACATCAGAGAAAAGGATGGAGGTGAGAACAAAGATCAGAAACCGAATCAGACATCTCAATTGGTAGCACTCGGGCAGGGTGTTCGGGAATGGAGCCACCCGTCCACGCTTGGTAAACTCAGCCAATCGACCACGACCGCGGCAATAGCCCCAAATTCTTCCCACACCCCACGGGCTCATGGTGTTTAGACCTGACCTTGTCTACTAGTATTTTACGTTGCTGTCTCCAAGTACGGGACTGGTGTCTTGTATTTTTGACGACCACTGTAAGCACTGTTTTCCAGTACTCTGATCGCAGGTCTGGAAAGGAGCAATTTGCGAGTCAGGGACATTTGGTTCGAAACTCGTTCGCTAGCCCGAGTGTTCGGTAGCCAGATCACTTCCACGACACCCCAAGGATGATACAGCCGCCTTCGCAACATACGGGGAGAAGATGCGGCCCATTGTTCATCTCGCGCAGAGGTCCACGCCAGGTGCACTACACATAATGAACCCAGAACTGGCTCGGGAAGTGTGGCCGTTGAAGGCCAACGTGAGCTTCTTGTGCCAATTGGACCGGTTCAATGTCGTTGCTTAGCGGTCAAGGGTCACGCGAATTGAGTCGATCCAGACACTCTTCGTAAGAGTTCAGTCTGTGATACTGGCTTGCTACATCTACAGCCGAACACACATGAGAACTGACATTACTATCATGTCTTGTATGCGTTAAAGCAAGTTACTACATCCTGATTGATACGAGTCTAGAACGCCACGTATATGCACAAGCAACTGGCATTAAGCGGATGGTGCTCTAGCTCTGGAACGAAGAAAATGCATTCAATGCTTTTATTATTGCACGGTCACGACATATTGTGTTTCTGCTCGGTCCGACCTTGTCACTAATAGCACAGGGATGACGAGTGCCTTTCCGATAATAGACACCACCAGCGTCTATGGTGATCCGATGCTGGAACGCATAAATGCGCCTGCAAGACTACCAAGAGCCAGAGCAGCAAGGAACGATATACGCCTGTTCCTCGCACAACCTCTCATGACTCATAACTTTGGGTCGATCACGAGGATATCCATGTCGCTGTCGCCATTGCTGTCGAAATTTCAGTCATTTAGACGCAACGTTGGCAAAGTAGAAAAAATCACCTCGATAACCTGTCAAACCCACGGTCAACACGACTGTGTATTCAGTCTGATCGGTGGCAAAGCAAAGAAGATCCGGAAAGCTAATGGCGGCCTGAATGCCGGTGCTGAAAAGGAGGAGGAGAAGTTGCAACTCTGTCACAACGTTGGCTTTAAGGGACTGGAGTATATATCGGCTAATCCGACTATTATGGGGTTCTTTATGTCGGGACTGCGGCTGCGATGCCACTGTGCAGTCTTCAGTCTCGACAGGCATACTGACACTCGCAGCTTGGAAGGCTATGACAACGGTCCAGGTTCAAGTTGGGAACCTAATTCGCCGTACCGAATAAGGTCTGTGCGCTCTCAGCACACACATTGACTAGAGCAATCATGTGTCAGCGGCGTCTCTTCTTCTAACCGGGGACGGAAGAAAGTCATTGAACTTGCCGGTATCGCATTCAGTTAACCCGACCCTACTGTCCCCTGGACAGTCCAAGCCGCAAAGCATCAGCATGGCGTTTAGTGTGGTCCAGCGCTTGCTTCTGCCACAATCAAGCGCGAGATGGCACAACCGTCGAGCAGGCTAACGGGTACCTCAGCAGCAGACGAACAACGATCTGGAAAAAAGAGAACTGAGAGCACCTTGCGGTATCACCCCTACAGAATACGCCCCGGTCAGTAGTTGTATACAATTCTCTTAACATGAGCAACAGTGTTGGTATGCATCTGGGATAATGGCGAGCACGGACGCCGTTTTAGATCGCCGATTGGGTGTTCTGGTTGCATGAGAGGACCGTTCTGATCAGCCATATCTGCAATCGCATTCCTGCTACCAAGCCTGCAGCACTCTGCAGACACTCAACCATCTGCGCTGGGTGGGAAAGCACATCCGTGGGTGGGGATTTCCAAAGGTCTCCGAGCCAATCATATGACTTTGTTAGACCCCGACTTTGGTCGCCGTTCAATATCTCAATATGAGTCGTTTGGCCTCCCGCCCACTATAAAAAGTCACCGAAAGCTCAGCAAGTGGTCGAAGCCGTACTGCCGCTGCTTCAGTGTACTCAAAACCACGTCTCTCGATCTGTCACCCAAGCGAAATACATCAGTGATAGACACTAGATCAGCCCAAAATGTGCAAGAAAGCCACATGCAGTAGTTGCGGTACTATTCCATTTCCTTTCTCCCGCGTTAGCTACAGTTCTGACAATTTCTAGGGAAGCGCTCTTGGTGGGGGTGTGGGAACCATATCCCAACAGTCATGGATTCGGTGCCAGAAGCTGAACGATGTGTATGCGAGCCTAAGGTGGAAGTCCAAGGAAACAGCTATCCACCCAAAGCAGAAAAGGCAGATCCCTGATGTCCCCCAGAACAACTAGGATCAGGGGACTGACTGTTAGTCCGGTGGCAGACTATATTCGGGGCGTGGTTCAAGTGAAGGGCGTCGCGCCAGCAACTAGTAACAGACCTTCTAGCGAAAGACCGCCTCGTCCGTGCACTATCATTTATAGGCAACCTTTATATCTAATTATAAGTCCATACGCACGTGGCTTCTCTTCTAGTGGTTTGAGACTCTGGGTCACCCCATCACGTGAAGCATCACTCAGAACGTATTTGATCGCGGCATAGTACACTTATAGTCGTTAGCCGACTGGCATTTACACTTTGGAGGTTAATCGCGATATAGAAGTCGACCGCATCAAAGCTTCCTAGCGACAAACTAAAGGCTACTACAAGCGTGGGTCGAATGTTCCCCAGTAAGCATACAGTACGCTGCTAGCCCCGAGGGCCACAGGTAAAGTGGAACTCCTGTTTGCCGCTTTGCTATGGCTTATACCACTGGGACCCTCTGCTATACTCGCCTGTAGTGAACCATCGATATCTCAGCACCGGTTGTTGGTGCACTAATCCTTGATACACATCGTTTTGTAGGTCGCCTCATCGGAGTTGGGTACATGGTCCCCAAGCACGTCTATGAGACTCTGGAGCCTGAGGAACAGAAGCTGTGGCACAGCCATGAGTTCGAAGTGAGCAGCGGGATGCTGTGCGTGCCGAGGCCAAGCGGTGGGCCCGAGCCGGACGAGTGGGAGAACCCAATTACCGCTTGGCAGCCTGTGTTGATGCGGAGTGTGACTCATGACAGTCAAATCGACCTTGATGCGGCAGTGGCGCAACGGAACATGGACTATGGTGTTGATCATAAGAAGAAGGCAATGAAGAGGGCAAATGGTGGTGTGAAGGGGCCTGGCATTCGCGAGAATGCGGACTCGTGGTGGAAGGGGTCAGGAGTACAGGGAAACGACGGTGCGTAGATGTTGATGGGGTGATGGTGGCGAAGACTAACGGCGTTTGTTTTTGTGTTAGATAGGCTAGACAACACAAGGTTGCCGCAGTCATAGAATAACGTTCGCTCACAAGGCATTCCTCGTACCGGACTGTTATCATCGTGAATCATCTCATGGGAGCTTGTGTGCAGTTGAATCGGTGTTGTCTAAAACAATGCATGCCTGCTGCTCCAGTGAGTGTCCCTTTGTGCGGAGGGCAACATTTCGTGAGTAGGCGTCTACCTTAGTGACCGAAAAGTCCACATCGTTATTCACTAGGCCTTGCAACCATAAGCCATCCCAGATACTGGCATCAAGCTCAATCGGTAAGTGCTCCGCCACATCATTGATCTGTCCTTGCAATTGCGACTGGGTACCAATTACAGCAAGTGAGGACTGAGGGGAGTCAGAAAACTCCGTGAGGACTCTGCAGTTATTCTCTCGACAGCCTTGGCAATTGGTCATGTCTGATCCATGGTGTACTGACAAACCTTCGTAGTATCGAAGGTGAGCACGCAGGAAAAGCAAGGAGAGGCAACCTTCGTAGACTCCAATTGCCGATCTATCAAGACTTTTGACCGTATGTCTGTTGCGAATCGGCTGTCTGACGTCGCACCTAAAGCGATGCTTCTGCATACATTGAACTCGAGAGTAACCGGATCTTTAGCCACTCCCTTCAGCAAACGATCATGTGTAATTGTGCTGACTCAACCCAGCGACTTAGAAGGCTAAACCCTTTGCACATGCCATAGGTTTATTCGCTGTGCTTGGCATTTCGCCTACGCTATTCAGCAGTCAGTTCTCACGTGAGCGCACCTTGTTGGCTACTCGTAGCAGAGTTTTATAGATGAGAGCATGGTGGAAGACTACTCCGTGGTGCCTCCCACTATTAGAGATAAGGCCAACTTCGTGACTACCGTCCGCTGTGCCAGGGAATGTCTCGGTCAACGGAGGGCTCTCTCCTCTTCAGCTGCAAAGTGAGAGGATGACCCTCGGCCTCCATTCCAGCTACCAACTCCACGTCAACGAGATCTCCTGGCCGATCTCGAATTGGAGCGTGGTCTGTCAAGCAGGTAAGGTAACAGACAAGTAAGCCAATGACTGGCGGTTCCTTACACCATACACGGTAGGTTTTTACCTCGTTGCGACCCCGTTTCCCATTATTCTGATGCCATCAATTGCGAACCCTGAGCTGGCAATGCCACAACATTCGAAATCTAACAAGCACTGCAACACCAAGTTCTTGGTTCGGACTTGGGAGGGCTAGAAACTAGCGTACGCCGAGGGGCCCTTTGTGACTCTATATTCATTCGAGGCTTTGTTCGGCGTGCGTCCATTGTCTTGCCTACAACGCAAGACAACAAAGCATGCAATGCTGCTTTGTGTCATGAGATCCTGAGGGGAATGAAGCCGTATGCTTTAATATTGGCGGTGTACAGGCAGCTTCGGAGACCTCTCCCTCCATTCATAGACCGCACGAAGCACAACAGTCTGACCGCACACTACACCACAGATAACCATTAACTACAGAATGAGTGGCCCACCATCACCACGACCAGAGAACATTATGCCCACCGAAGGCTCCAGACCACCACTGCCCACTCCCATCGAACTCCCGCTACCGAGTGGCCCTCCTATGAGGCTCGCGGAACGAGAGTCAGCGACTCCAGAGATGATAGGTGTTAAGTCTCAAACAGGGCCAGCCCCAGACCGAGACGACAAATGCACCATCTGCCAGGAGCAAGTGCTCGTGAGCGATGAAGCACTGGTCCATGAAGGCCACTGCGGTGGCAGCTTTCACTCGCAATGCCTGAAGGACGCCCTGCAGCGAGACAGTAAGTGCCCCTTGTGCCGGGAGATGATCCAACCAGCACTCAGCCAGGAAGCTAAGATGGTGCAGTTCCGGCGATACTTTGAGCGACGTGAATTGATATAACGTCACATGCGAGATGATACTGCGTTCTTCGAGAAACCGGGCTACAAGGCCCAATACAGATTCTTGAATGCCTGCCGGAGGGCCATGGCTGACCGCATAGCAGGCAAGCGAAAGGCTAACGAGCACTTTCAACTCCGACAGACCGCTATTGCTGTCCACAAGCGAGTTGTAGTAAGCGCAAACGACCAGGAGATGTATGAAAAGTCACGAAAGCTGTCACTCGAGGGTTACCGACGGGTGATGCAGGGCGAGCATGAAGACGAGGTCAAGGCAGAAAATTCGAACGAGAGGAAGATCTTGAAGGACAAGTCCGACAAGGCTAAAGTGGTCGTGGACCAGCTGGCGGAGCAGGAAGAGAGTCGATGTTTGGACAACCTTCTCGAAACGACCAAGACCCTTAATGACATGTACGAAGACACAGTAGGGTATCACCAATGGGTGTTACGCAAAGCCCGAGAGGAGGACCCCCGGGCAGCGGAGTGGGAGGATGACCCCATCATCCCTGCTTGAGAAATGAGGATCGAATGATAGGTAAGTGCGTTGTTGAGGCGGGAAGCGAGGTAGGACCTCGCCAACCGCTTTGATCTGGCCCAAGAGTCAGCAGACACACAAAAAGATCAGACTAAACAATAACATCGTTCAACAAGCCGAGTCACTGAGACTGGTATTGTGGCTAGGCCATGGACCAACACCGAATAAGACGAATATAAGAAATGAGAGTGAGGTAAGCCCAAGACAATTTCCAGAAAGGCAAGTGCTTGTAGATGAAAGATGGTGTGGTAGCCGTAGCTTCCATTAACATTTCCCATCGTCCTCAATTGATCGCGTCGTGCACCGATACGGCTTTGTCTCAACATCTCATGAAGGAGAAGCAAAATGTGTGCTCTCCGATATCGTGCCGCATCATTTGTGCCTGCTACGTGGTACGCAACACTTGCAATTGAGACCAATAGCGGCTGATCGTGTAGTTGATGTCTCCTCGATCTCAATGGCGTATCAGCTATCCACTTGCTACCCAACGACGATCTTTGCTGATCCCGAATCTCCGGACGACGTCCTCGTATTCGTTCAGCGGAGCCCTGAGGTTCAGGTCCCACACTGGATAGCCACGGGTTTCGCGCGTGCAATTTGTTTACGGTGGAGCACGTGCAGATGTGGTGTTCTCATGCACGACTAAGCAATTGTCCACGTGCAGCACTATTAGTCATCGCTTGGTAGTAGGCTGGACCTCTGAAAACTGTGTCCAACAGCAATCATCGACAGGGTGTACTCGCCACGATGGCGTCTTGCAGCTGTGTATCTGAAACCTCGTTTGGTCACGTTGCACAAAGTTGCAAGCATTACTTTGATTCGGACACTTGTGGCACGGCCCTGGCATAGTTGATGGTTGCATTAGTCCTGCCGCTCACACGTGCCGCTGTCAGTCTAAGTGTTCAGACGCTGTTGGTCAGTTGAGTGACGAGCGCTGCGAGAGGCTTGCGAAGTTGATACATGTGGCAAACATTGTCCGGAGGCCCTTGTGCAAGAGGCTAGGGCTACTTATAGCCTGTCATTAATGCCATGTACGGCACCTTTGGTTATCTGGGTGAAGGACAGTTAGCATAGGCAGGGTTTCTACCAATCGTCAGTGCCAATGCAAGTTTGGAAAGCTAACAATTCAAGCACCAGGGGTTTGCCTGGATATCCTCGCATGTTAGCTTACTTGGCCGGACAGACTTGACAACATCGGACAATATTATCCATCTCGAGAATAGTGTAGGTTACATCGTAGCAGCACCAAAGGCAAAGTACTATGCTGTATCGGCCTTGTCCAGACAACGATCTACTGCCTTCATGTGGGCCAAACATGCATTCGATGTGAATGTCTGAGTCGCACTTGTCTGACAGGGCCAGTTGAGGGAGACTTTCAGCAGGTGAAGTGAAGGTTGTTGAACGCGACAAGATTCGAGTCAAAGAGCTTGCCAGTTCGCTTTCTCGACAAATTAGCAGCACGCACGTACAAGTACTCGGTCAGTCTACGATGAATGTTGCATCCCCACATTGGGCCACGGTGATATATCCGCATCTTCCAGACTGGCGTTGAAACGTGTCTATGCTGGACACAGTCAAGCTCTCAACATCTTTGTGTTCTCGATGATGCCCATTGCAACAGACATCGGATGTAGCACCTGCAACGGCTTCATGTCGCATTGCGACGAGCATTGGCGCCCAGGATCAGGGAGCATAGTTGTCCTTGTGCGGGTACAGCTTGCTTATCGAGGAAAGCGATGTGGACCACTGCCACGCGGGACGTGGAAACGACCGCACCCGCGTCACGCAAAGACGCCAATTTCGCACACCAAGCAGCAAAACCTGAAATCGTTTTATTGTGTACGATACAAGCAGCTGACAAACATTAAGCCGATTGTAGCGCGCTGAAGAACCGAGCTTCCGTTACGAAGATTTCCGAACGGGATAGATTCTGCCGTAGATGCTGGTGGAGGTTGCCGCTGCTGAAGCGTTGGCGATGATCGACCGACTGGATCGGGCAGTCTGGCAGGGGTGATCGAGGCTCCTAAAATTCTAGGTGCCACACGGAACACGTTTCAGAGCACAGAGTCATTTTCCGAGAGATGTCCGCCATTCTGTACAGTCCTTGGCGACGTTGTAGGCTTCGATAAAGTTTCTACCCGAGACCCTAACGCGGCAGACGCCCCTCTGGACACTTGGTCGGCTAGGCTGTTTGGGGACCTCTTTCAACCGTCGATCGCGGCAACCCCGCCCAGGAACCCTGATGAGGGCATGATCGTATGGTTCTGGGCCGCTCGGGCAGTTGTGGATACCTTTTGTAACAACGATCCATGATCGTTTCTGGCGGCCGTTGCCATCCCCAAGTACCTCTACTGTCGAATCTCTGTGCTGTAGTTCGTCGTCATACAGAGCTGCTTTGTTGATCTAGTCGCTCCAATCGCCCTACGTGCATCTGATCCTCTCATCCGCCGCATAAGGGGTGTGTATTTGTGGTGATGGCTTCGCTCGACACAAGAAGCAAAGCAGCTTGCGTGTCAAACTAGCTAGGAGAAGGTGAAAGGGAAATAGGTCAACACGAACGGAAACTATGGCTACAGAAAGCGCGACGGCTACTGTCTCGAGCAGCTCTGGCAGTGCTGGTGCCGTACCTGCCCGCATTTTGAAGAAACGAGAAACCGACCGAAGATGTCAGCGCATGATCAGAGAGCGCACCAAGGCCCACATCGCATACTTGGAGGGACTAGTCGACGATTTCCGATCACAAGATGCTAGTGGAAGAGTCGAAACACTGATGACACAATTGTCGGAGATGAAGGAAGAGCGTGACACGTTAGCAAAACAAGTGAAGAACATCAAGAGCATTGTCTCCGACAACAACCCGCTGAAAGAAGAGCTTGACACACAAGAACTGTCCTTGATCAGGTCGAGGTCGGAAGAGAGTGAGCAGCCGCCGTCTCTAGCTATCGACACACAGCAAGCTCACCACTATCATGCACCTTTGCTCGGCAATCAGCCAAGCTCCAGTCCCCTCGATACGCCCAGCTACGCAGTGCACAACAAAGAGTATCAAGCCTACATTGAGAGCTCCTCTCGATCTTCGTGGGCTGCATCGACCTCGCAGCCCGCACCGAGTGCGCCATGCGAATGCTCTGCCCACTACACCGCGCCCGACGGCACCAAGACACTCAATAAATGGCGGTATGCAAACGAAACGCTCACCGAATGGTTCAAGTGGGCTCCGTCTTCACTGAACGTGTCAAAGTTCGCTGCTTACAACGACGACATACCTGTGCGGGCCATCGTTGAAGGGTGGGATGCCGTCGAGAAGGATGGTCACATGCACCCTGCCTGGCAGCTACTTCGCGGTATCGATCAGATCATCTTTTCATCATGCGAGCCTAGAGAAAGGCTGGCCATCCTGACAGTGATGGGTTTGCTCCTACAAGCACACCTCAATCCGACTAGAGAACAACACAAGAAGCTCCCCTCGTTCTACGTCAAGCGCCCATCACAGGATTTGCTTCATTCCTACGCCACCGAGTATTTCGCTTGGCCGGGACTTCGAGAGCGGTTTGTCTTTTCTGAGCACCGCTACTGCTCGAACCTCTTCTGGACTCTCTTCTGCAGCAGTCTACGAGTCCAGTGGCCGTACGAATTCCGCGATTGCTACACTCGTAACGTAGAAACTGGATTATACAAGATCTCGCCAACGTTCCAAGAGCGGCTTAACGACATCCGGTATTGGAGTATGGGCAGGGACTTCCTTAAACAGTATCCAGAACTCTACAGCGATATTCCAACGTGGAATCATGTTCCAGTCTCTATCACACCAACCACGAATGCCCAATGGCGGGGCTGGCGCGCACTAC
>Ga0066648_10001409_pt1 | contig 13194 bp, 16 predicted proteins | sample CryGeyCG12114_NA_FD_59537 | JGI IMG/M metagenome (GOLD analysis project Ga0066648, IMG submission 59537) | Groundwater microbial communities from aquifer - Crystal Geyser CG19_WC_8/21/14_NA | ecosystem: Environmental > Aquatic > Deep subsurface > Groundwater | place: USA: Utah: Grand County... | reverse complement strand
GGTAGGTAGGTATCTAAGTTACGTAAGTAACGCGTACGCTACGAGCCCCTAAGCACAGCCTGGATTAGTGACTGACATTGTTTAGGCGGGCCTGTTATACTACTATGCTTTAATTTATACAGTATTTACGCCACGCCTCGGATATAGAAGTTCAGAGTCCAGCTATAATGGCTGAACTGAAAATGATTATGCGTAAGGCTAGTTAGTCCAAGGTCAAATGCGGTCCTATAATCTATTCACACATGTACGTAGCTACCCCACTACCTCGACACGACCGTGATATCAGCAAAAACAAAAATAAAAGGCTGAAATAAGCCGCAAAAAAGGTACGACACCTGAGAGATTCGAACTCTCGCCTCCGAAGAGACGGGCTGACATCTCTATCCGTATAGGTAGAATAGCAGGCCCGCCTAAACAATGTCAGTTACAATTTCAGGCTGTGCTTAGGGACTCGTAGCGTACGCGTTAACCACTCCGCCAAAGTGTCTCGAAGTAAATCGAGGGAGCTGAAACCAGTGTGTGCACTGGTGCGCATTTGTTGAGGACTTTTTGTGTTATTTGGTATGTAACCAATTTTGTAGTGCGGAGAAGCGATCCCCCTGACCTCACGAAACTCTAGGCGTTGTAGTCTATCTAGTTTTCCAGCTAGCGTGTTAGTACGCAGACCTACTATTTGATTAACTCAAATAGAATTGTCAGCGCGGCAGTGAGTCATCCTAGAGTATGTCGGGGCACTATATTAATATCGCAAGGGTATGGTAAGCTTCGCAGGCTACGCAGCACCAGCAACAATTGCTCGGATACTTCTAAAACCAAGTGTGCACCAATTATTTCGTTCTTCCTCTTTGTCCCTTTTCCCTCATTCTTCGAACACTCGAACATCAGCGAAGACTGGCGTCCCGATATGACAAGCACCTTTCCAGCGAAAGTGCTGTGGATACATACTGACAGTGACATTTTCGCTGGCAATTTATAAGTACCTTCACCATTTCTCAACACTTTCTTCGAGGAAAGTTGTGCTATATTTCCTGCATTTGTGTAAGGTACCGCAAGACATTCTTCTAGTGCACACTCACAGACTCGAGTGAGAACCCAACTATACGACAAGGATAGATTACCTACATTTTAGACTTAGGAATTTATATATTGAAAACGCTAAGTCGAAAATTTGATTTCGTAGACTATCAACTATCCCCTAAGCTAGGCCCTGATAACGAGGGTCATGATACAGGTGGTATCTTTGTTACCAGGGAACTAATGTATCTCTACTGCCCCAGATAGAGTGGCGATGCTTTAGCGATGGACAGATAAAACTATGTTAGGCTTGCAGGCAGCCCTGCAGTGGCGTCTCACATAGCAAAGCACATACATTTCTTGGGGCTCCCGAAAAGAGGTAAAAAATTTCGTTCCAGCGAGGAAACCTCGAACCCAACTTCGAGTGTCGGGAGACCTCCAAACAACATGGACCGTTGCGAGGCTACGAAATGGTGCAAGTTAAATATAGTGACGTCATGAGAGTGGTTACCTCAGGTACCTCAAAACCCACCTGAGAACCTATATCCAAGCACTGAAAGCTGATATCTCTTCCCAGATCTCGCCCTGCTCGCTTGTAACCCTGACAAGTCTGACGCATTCGCACTTCAGCAGTCATGATAAGCACAGACAGTAGCTCAATGCGATCCTACGGCAGTCCCTTTCAACGCCACCTCGCCTTCTTCGATCGCGACAATGACGGCTTTGTCTACCTCGGTGAATCTCTCAGAGGTTGCCTATCCATAGGTCTGGATTTTCCCGCGGCGCTTTCTATGGCTGTAGGCTTTCAAATTCTCTATGGCAATACTCGGCCTTTCTTTTTCGGACCTTTTCGTGGCATAGAAGTCAGTCGAGTCACTAATGAGCGCACAATGCTGCAGGACGTGCCGATTGACCTGAAGCATAACCCGGTGTTCTCTCGCAAGGAATTGTCTACTGTGGTCAGACAGAAGGGCTTTATGGATCGTGCTCATATCTTTGGTCTGTGGGCACTTGCTGCGGATGGTGAGGGTAAGGTATCAAGACGCGACATTGAGCTTTGCCAGGCTGGTATGATCCTGCCTGAGCTTGAGAGACGGAGAAAGACTAGGAGTGATGTGTTGCCTCTGTATAGAGGTGGTCCGATTTCAGTTGCTGGTCATTCTTGGGCTGTCGACAGGGTGTTCGGAGTGAAAGTCTATCAGAAAGAGTCGGCCGATGCAAAGGATAGGTGACAACACGCAAGTCAGGGAAGAGCCCTACGAGCGAACTTCTACTCCACAGGATGAAGTCGAGGACGATAACACGCTAATGGTCCGTTACTTTCCACTGGAAGGAAGACCACTATACCGCTCAATTGTCTGTATGAGCAACCGCAATTGGGCCAGTGCTACCAGCCGCTCCCTCATTCCAGCTGCCTTCGATGTAATGGTTGAGAGTGCAACAAGTTGACACTGCAAACTACAAACACATGGTTTCGAAGCTGCACTAATTATATCAATATGCCACAGCATAAACACCCCGCACATTGAATGTTACCAAACGTCTTCACTTCACTTCAGTGTACATGTCACTTGCACTGTGTTGATAACTTACTGCACTGCTAGGGAAATGCCGGACCGAATTCGATCTGATTCTTCTCTAACTCTCTCTCGTCGTTCAGACCATCGATACTCCCAATAAGTAGACAGCCTGGTATACCTCTGGTCTCAGTTAGCTTTTTTCCAGCAAACCGCTTCCCGATAAGACCCGGGCCATGGCTACTAAGCCAATTAGTCCTGCCGCCTCCGACGCAGTTGCCGACGGCCGAAAAGTCACAGTCGTGTCCTACGACCAAGCATGGCCTGACCAATTCAGGCAGATTCAGTCCGAGCTGGCAGAGCTGCTTGATGAAGGAGGCGTCAGCTATGATGGGATTGAGCATATCGGTAGCACATCTGTTCCGGGTCTAGCCGCCAAAGCTAACATTGACATTGTCATCGTGGTCAAAAGTGAGGCCGAGGTTGCCAAAGCCATCGAGGCTTTCGATTGGCAGTTCAAAGCTCCGAGGTACACCATTTGGCCAAATGGAGGAGGGATCATGGGCCGTGAAAGTTTCAAATTACCCTTGAGCGTCTTGCCCCATCGCTCGGTCTATGTCATCAACGAGAACGACCACAGAGGCCAGGTCAACTTGCGCAACTACAGGGATGTGCGAGAGACCTTGATCAAGGATGACGAGCTTATGAACGAGTATGGGAACATCAAGCTCAAACTGAGCGCAGAGGTCGTCCAAAACCCGCTTGTTGAATATGGCAGAAAGAAGAACGACATTGTCGCAAGGATTCTGAAGAAAGCAGGGTGGACAGACGAAGAAATTGCGGAGACGTTTTCATTCGACACGAGGACAGTAAGTCCTCCTAGTCCGCCATATTGATTCTCGCAGCTCCAAATACAATATGCCGCCCACACTTAGTTGACGTCCAACAGATGCACTCATCCCAAAGCTTTCAAGATTGCGGTACTATTTCCCAGGAAGCCATCACTGTCTGCGTTGTACCTCACCATCTGCGAGGCATACTCGGGCGAGTTTGTTGCGCTGATGTCGTCGACATATATCACATCGTATCCTGGATTCGTCAATTACACAATCAACAATCGGTGGCATTGCAAACTGACCTTTGAAATACGCATCGATAAAAGTACCCCAAACACATTGATCAGCATTCACACCGCCGAAGAACAAAGTTGTGACCTCGTTCTCCTGGAGCCACAGACCAAGCGGAGTCTGAGCACCCCACAGACCGCTCAGCCTGTTTTTGTTGAACCACAAGTCAGTTCCGGCTTTCAATCCTTCGTCCTTCATGGTGCCCAGGATTCCGTAAGGTTCCGCATTCCAGGCACCCCTCATCAGCTTGGGACCGACCTGAATGGTAGTGCCGTTATCGTTGATGGTTCCCATATCACTACCCCAAGATTGACTTGCAATATCGGAACCATTGGTGCTGAATTGCGACTTAAAGGCGGGAGGAATGGTCAAGAGGTCGTATGCAGTCAAACCCCAGTTCGTCCAGAGGATCTTCATGCCGTGCTTACGGAATCCATTGATCATGTTGACAGTTGGTTGAACTGCGGTGCGACCTGCTGTAGCACCTGGCGACAGTTGAGGGTGGAGGAAGAAGTTCTGCATGTCGATGATGACCAGGGCAGAACGGCTGGGCTCAATGATGATTTCACTTCGGCTACCAAACATGGGAAGAACCTTGGGTGATGTGACTGGAACTTGGTTTGACCGAGTCAAGTCGAAGGTGCCATTGGGATATTTCTTCCAATAGTTCATGGTGTTGCCAAGGATGGTTGTGTCGTTGTCGAATCCGGTGCCTACAAGGTTGTTCTCCTGACGTGCGTGTAGGTCGAGAGGAATCGCCGATGCCGTTAGGCAGAGAGCAAGGGACAGTAAAGTCTTGGACCACATCTTGAATCTGTGATGGCTTGGACAAGCAAACTGGAGGAGGAAGAGTGTGATGGAAAAGAACGAGAATGGTCTGGTCAGATACAGACTGGCTTTTCACAACAGGATCAACTATTTATGCCTTCAGGCCTCCAGTTCGGTGCCGGCATCGGCAGCCCATCTTCGATGCAATGGTCGAATATCCGCTGAAGCAGACGGAGATGTGCAACATCCATAACCCGAAGAGGAAGCTCGTCTATCATTGCGATAAGGATTGGTGTTGTAAGTTGTTCGGGCTTTTTAGCAGTCGGACTAACGCTCTGATCACATGAAACGGGTATCAGCCGTGCCACGAATCTTGCATTCAGCGAGGTAGGACTATGGATAACGTGGAATGGAGGACGTGTTGACATGGCTGTTTAAAATGCGGCTCTTGCACGTGGCTCGCGTGGGTTGGTGGCGTGGTGGCGTTTGTAGATCGAGACTCGGAGATAAGCTGCCGACGTGGGGGCGTACTCCACCTAGATTACAAGACTTGAGCCCCGAACCCGACAACATCTCTGGACCTTTTTTTGAGCCTCATCACAAAGTCCTTCTTGAGAGACATCTACGTTCACTTTCGACTGTAGTGCATTAGTTGAAGCATCACTATGAGCATCACCCGTAGTTCTTGGAGACAATGCCAAACCTCGCACAGACTGGCATATAATCGAGGCACACACGTCACGCTTGCTTGGAGGAAGATGAATCCGAGCCGTTCCCATGACGTATAACATGGTCATCAATCTGGCAGGTTGTAGAGAGAGCGACGATGCAAACTCACTTTGCCAATTAATATCAATTCTCTAACCTGACGACTTGCTGATTTAGCCCTCATCTCAAAGTGACAGACTCATTACCACGTGTGCACATTTCCAAAACCTCATTACCTCTCCAGACGAGGCATCCTTCTTAGACCAGCACTAATCACAACCCCCCATTGGCACAATATGGTCATCCAAGGCCCCAGCAACATTCTCCTTACGGGCGGTGCTCAAGGTCAGTCCGCCAAGTGCCCATCGTCTAGCATGCCTGCGAAACTCCTGTTTCAAACATAATATCTGAAGACGTTCGGGTCAAACACGAGCCGTACTTGACGTCGCTGATCGATTTATGATCCTTTATTGTTCCTACGGATTGGCAACATTATGCTGATCACGTTGCGTTTTCATAGGTATCGGAAGATCCATGGCCCGCTTTTTCCTTGAGAAAGGCCACAAGATATTCCTCGTAGATCTCAATGAAGAAGGACTCAAGCACACAGTCAAAGAGCACCTTAACAATAACGACCGGATATCTTATGTTGCATGCAACCTGCGCTCAGTCGATGAGATTCGCTCCTCAGTCAAGAAAGCAGCAGACTTTTTCGGCGGACGCATTGATTTCCTCATCAACAATGCTGGCATTTCTGGTAAATGATGCCCTTGAAGGTTGCTCGAGACCCTGCTGATTCTCCTTTCTAGCACCATACTGGAAAGATGGAAAGACCATGGAAGACCCCGACACGCTTGACCAATGGCTCGCCTATATGGAAACAAACATGACAGGCTCATTCGTCATGTCCCAAGCTGTCATCCCATACATGAAAGTCAGCTCCGACGAGCAGAAACAGAAACTACCTGGTTCCGGCATCGGTGCAGGGCCTTGTATAATCCACGTCAGCAGTTTCCGTGCCATGATCTCCGACCCCAATCAAGAAGGTTACGCATCGACCAAAGGTAATGGCCCCTTCCACCACCCAACTCCTTGGCTAACCACTTCACAGCTGGCGTCATTGGTCTCACGCAAAGTATGGCAGTCAGTATGCAACAATTCGGCATCCGTGTCAATGTGATCTCGCCCGGCCGTATCAAGGTTGCACACGAGTCAAAGGAAGGAGAAGAACAGGGTGAAGAGTGGGAGGCAACCGAAGACGACAAGGAGCTGCATCCAACCAACCGCGCCGGTATGCCAGAGGATATCTGTGAGGCTGCAGAGTGGCTTCTTGGTGCGGGTTTCACCACCGGCCAGAACATTGTCATCGACGGTGGTGTCAGCAAGATGAAGAACAAGTCGTGAGTGGTTGTCTTGGCTTTTGCACAAGCGAATCTTGTGAGGACACACTGCTGCCTTGTCGATGCACCGATCATGGAACCCGGCCGAAAAACGAGACCTCCCGGCTCGAGAGAACGTAGAATGAAGAAATCAGACTCGCTCTACAAATAGAATTGATTATTCGTACCTAGGTACTGAAAAGAAAGTCAAGTTTCAACAAATGCCAAGTCCGACAACCTGTATCACCATAAACCAAATGAAAACCACGTGCCATCTCAAGCACTTGACAATCCCGATCGCACCGCATTTGTTGGCGCCAAACTGAATATATCCAGATCAAGCACATACCTACCTAGGTACCTAGGTAGGTAGCGTACAAAGGAATACGCCAAGAACTCCCCAGTAGGTCAAGTGCCAATTGGGTATACCACTCCGAACACCGTGTAGATGTTAGCACGAGGTACCCAATACCGTGACCTAGCCACAAAACCCCCTTCCGCCAAGCAAATTTCCCTCCCCAAAAAATCATCGCCCCTTCACAACCAACTTACAAACACTACCACGCCATTACATATCTACCGTCGTTCTATATACTCACTCACTCGCGAAACAAAAAAAAAACGACAAAAATGAAAAGGACCGAACGTGGTTCGAACACGTGACCTGAAGATGATTGAGCTCTGAAATGACTGCAATCTTCCGCTCTACCACTGAGCTATCGATCCCAAGTCAAATTAGATGACGAACTCGAGGACGAATCTGGGGCCTTTTCCGATAGGTGTTATTTATAACTGGATTACTGAGTGCGGAGAACTCTAGACGTGCGGGGTACGTTGGTTCCCCTGGGCTCTCTATCCGTTTGGTGTGCCTGTGAGGAGCGTGCCTACCTAAGTACCTACTCTCCCATTTCTGTAGTGTATCAGGCTTTTGTGTCGGGCACCATGAACCCAAGTATCCAGGCATGCCCCAGGTCGGTAAAGCTTTTCGAGATCCGAACTTGCAGTGTTCTCGGAGACCGCCTAGTCGTAGCAGCGGGCGTCGATCTTCTCGGTCGCTGGAACGATTGAGTTCGGGGAAATACGGTCGACATACCCTGATTACCGCAACGAATGTACGCTTGGATGGTCCATGTGGACTTTATCGGCGGCGAGAGGCATGGGTGTATATCTTCGGATAATCCATAAAATGCGGCATGAAGTAGCGTAACCCTCTGAAGGTCATCTGGGACATCAGTGATTAGGTACCACTGAGCTGAATATCTGTGTTCGGCTCGACTAGCAATTCTGTAGTGGTAGAATTTGTGTTGATGTGAACTATTCAACGGTGTCATTGCAGGCTCGTCGAATCAGCGGAACCATCTGCTCTCATCACATTTCGCTTGCTCGCTCTATCTTCGCTCTTCGAGGCCACAGTAAACACTCATACTACACCGCGACTTCCTGCTTCCCACTTTCCATCTACGACACCTCCTGTATATAATTTGCGGGAACACTTCCCTTTACGCCATCCTTCTCCACCTCTGCCCACCCATCCCCTGTTCCCATACTAATCAGTACGAACCGCTCTCCTTCCACCATATCAAACTCCACCTCGCTCTGCGCCGTATACGGATATAGAGCCTCTGCATGCTTGAGCTTCTTTGCGCCTCGTCGTGGAGCTACAGCGGGACCTCTCTTCTTTATAGTGCCGGTGGTTGCGCCCATAGAGGTTAGGGACGCAGACGAGTTGGAATAGACGGATGGCGGCCGTTCGCGGCGGATAGGTGAGGTTAGGCTGTTGTGAGAAGGAAGCTCATCCAGGTACGCGGTTGGAACAACACCTTCACGGCCTGAGCTATGGCGTATTTTGGTCCAGCCACCGTCTTTGATTGTTAGCATGGGGAGATCCAAAGGGTGTACGAGATCTTACCATCTGGTTCCAGGATCGTCACGTCTGCACCTTCCTCAGCCGAGATCTCCCCGTCGTCTCTGGCTTCGTAGGGATATTTCATCCTGCCTCGCCCATGATCAGAGCCATTGGCGCCGTTCGCTGGGGTGCTGACATAAGCTGATGGTGGAGGAGCGACGATCCGATTCCGTCGAGCTCCTGCACTGTTATCGGTAGGTGCACTTGTCGGTCCAGGGCCGTCGTTCGAAGACATCGTCCGCAGGGCTGTGCCTGATACAGATCTTGTGGCGCTGGCAGCGTAGCCGGAGCTGAGACTGTTCATCGTGTCCTGCCGCGTCAACGCTGGTGCTGCAGAGCCATCCGAAGCGGGCACTTCCTGGCCTGTACCCGCGGCCGCTTGCCTTTCGGCTTTTAGCTTTTTCTTCTCTTCCTTTGTTTGCTCGCCAGGACATTCGGCCGGTACCTTCATCTGGCATTTACTGTGACAAGTAAAGCCACAGTCCGTGCAGAGAAAGCCTTTTGCACTGAGACCCCATATGCGATCACCACAGAAGTCGCAGTTAGTGGGTAGCTTGAATGTCTCGGAGCGGAATGGATGACCTTTACCACTAAGGCTAAGGTCTCCAACCGTCGAAGTAATCGTAGACGTCTCGACTTCAGCGGTCAATCGCTTTCGCTCAATAGCATGCAGCTCCTCTTGCACCGCAAATTGTGATCGCACGCAATCTACTTCATCACGCCGGTCTTTGCCTTCACGAATATTCTGACGAGCTTTTTTGACGTTTTCGAGATCGCGCTTCTTCTGCTCGGACTGGCTTTTCAGCTGGCTGATAAGAGGCTTGCTCTGGGTTAGGATGTTGCGCAAGAACACTTTGGCAGTTTCATCTACTGCCATGGCATCTGAATCTAGCCAAACAGGGGACGGCTCGAAGAAGACGTCAGGAGGTGGTTGCCAAGATTGCTGTGCGTTGTGCTCGATAAACATCCTGCTATCCAAGGTAGGATCATTCCGTGGTATCTCGCTGGTGAGCCGCTTCATAAGCTCCGCGCTTCTTTGCAATGTCGATGTTTCCAGGTTTGACGCGATGGTCCAGATAGCGTTTAGCTTGGCTACCCTCGTTTGTGCCAGGTCTTGCAGTGAATCTAGTAGACTTGGAACGTATTCGAAGTAGTAGGTCTCCTTTAGTTTGTTTGTGACATTGATTCCAATCAGATATGTGTTCTTCACGTTGTGCATGTCCATCAGTTGTTGATTGTATGCATTGGCCGCCTTCGACCTGCCATGGTCGTATGCCGACTCGCTCTTCTTCCTTCTGCTTTCCACCTCCTGACAGACCTGGTCATATTTGCCTTTCAGCTTTTTCAGTTCATTGTACGATGAATCGCGTTCCTTCACGAGATTGCTTTGGTATTCTGCATGAGATTTGCGCAAATCTTCCAATTTGTTTTGATTGTATTCCAAAGGCGTCGCTACCTGACTGATAAGGTCTCTGGAGAACTTATCATGCTCGGCAGCCCGGGCCTCGAGAGTGGTCAACTGAGTCGTCCACGTTGTCAAGGACGCAGATTCCAGCGATCCTGGTGTGAATACAGGATTGTCGCCAACACTCAAGCCAGTAGTCTTCTTTGTTTTCTTTTCATAATACTTTTTTGCCAATGCTGCAAGTTTTACACTGTATTCCTTTTCTATGGTCGACCGTTCCTTGTAGAACTCACGAATGTCTTCGAGCCAGGATATGCCATTGGAAACCTAACACTGTATGAGTGGGGTCGGAGGGGTTCGGATGTTCGTGCTCACCCAGTTGTCGACTGGTTTGTACCCATCCTATTGCCTTCAGCATGACTCGAGGAAAGTTCTGCAGCCACTCACTCTTAGTCTTTCGCCGAAGCTAACGACTCCCGCCTGTGCCATTGTGATTAGAGTGCTAGGAGTTGTTTGATGTTTACATTATGGAGTGGGCGAGGATTTGCAAGATGATGGCCATTAATAGCGCACCACCTTTGTGATATGTAAGCAAGGCAGCGAGATCGAAAAACGAGGTGTTGGCTTGCACAACATGAAGGCTTGAACATGCGCACAACGAGTTCCGGACAGCAGGGCGAAGTTGCGATACAGGGACATGGTGGGGAAACATGCATGAATGGGGAGACCGCAAGGCTGAGACTGATGTATTCCGATTGGCTAACTTTGGGCTACCGAAATGCCGATCCTGGCGTCTGCGCCCCGGAAATTCTTTGAGCGAGTCAGGCTGAGGAGGGTTTGAATGGTTTGGAGGGGCCTTGGGCACATGGTAGAAACACCATCATCTTTTTGTACTGCAGCCTGAGCCGCATTAGAGACACCTGAACACTGGACATATTCTTGACTTCGCCTCTCCACCGTCAACATCCTCTGCTGGGGCTCGACGTCGTCGAAGATACAAAGGCTCTCCATTATCATCATAACCCACCGCTCTTTCAATCTCTATCCGCCAATTGCGATCACTTACCGCAAGAACACCCTCCCTATCCTTGTAATCCTCCACACGGCTATTTGCATACGGCTATGGCTTCAAACAATTCCACAGGCGGCTCCCTGGCCGACCGTATCACGGCACCGGACAAGCCAGAGTCAAACTCCACCCCAAAGACAATGAACGCTGCCGCAGCCTCTTTTGAACCTGCTGCAGGCAGCTCTTGGGCAGATGAGGTCAACTCACCTTCAACCGAAAATCCTCCTGAATTACCAACCAACACAGCCCCAGCACCTGCCGCAGCTGCACCCGACCAGAGTCAACCAAACATCCCGCAGATGGACGGCGCAACAGAGCCCTTCAATGGGTCGCAGCTACACGAACCAGACTATGCTGTAGAGGTCAAGCTTGCTGACATGCAAGCCAATCCCGATAATCCACTGTACTCTGCAACCTCGTTCGAACAGCTGGGCCTGTCAGTACCACACATGCAAAGTTCGACCATGAACTGACGATAGTAGGAGCGAAGAAATTCTTAAAGGTGTCTATGGCATGAACTTTCGCAAGCCTTCGAAAGTACAAGAGAAAACACTGCCTCTTCTCCTCATGGAGCCTCCGACAAACTTGATCGGACAGTCACAGTCTGGTACTGGAAAAACCGCTGCTTTTGTGCTTAATATCCTCAAGAGAGTGGACCTCAGCTCTCCACAGACGACGAAGACACCTCAAGCTCTGGTTCTCGCACCAAGCAGAGAGCTGGCCCGACAGATCGTTGGAGTCGTCAAAGTCATGGGCTCCTTCGTGCCAGGCTTGATCGTGGAAGCTGCCGTTCCTGTCGATGCCGCTTCGCGATCTCGCAAGATTGAGGCTTCAGTAGTTGTTGGCACACCAGGAACAGTTATGGACATGATCCGAAAGCGATCAATGGACGCAAGAAACCTGAAAATCCTCGTTCTGGACGAGGCCGACAATATGCTGGACCAGCAAGGACTTGGTGACCAGTGTATTCGTGTCAAAGCGTACGTGTATCAATCGTATCGACATTCATACGCTAACAAGATCTTTCCTAGTATGCTGCCCAAGTCTGTCCAGACAGTTTTGTTCTCTGCTACGTTCCCTGACAACGTCGTGAAATACGCACAAAACTTCGCACCAAATGCCAATCAGATGACACTGCGTCATGAAGATCTGACCGTCGAAGGCATCAAACAAATTTATCTCGATTGTGACAATGATCAAGCAAAATACGACATTCTGGTGAAGTTCTATGGCTTACTCACAATTGGGTCTTCCATTATCTTCGTCAAAGTTAGTGTAAATCCGACTTTGTTGAGAGCTGACTGACCCAGAATTAGACTCGAGAGACAGCAGCCGCTATCGAACAGCGTATGACAGTTGAGGGTCACAAGGTCGTCTCGCTCACTGGTGGTTATGAAGGTGCTCAGCGTGATGTCATCATCGATGCCTTCCGTCTCGGCCATGCCAAAGTTCTCATCACGACCAACGTCCTGGCCCGTGGTATCGATGTACAATCGGTCTCCATGGTCATCAACTACGATGTTCCTGATCGCTTCATCGGTGGCGGCAAATTTGCTGCTGATCCCCAAACGTACCTCCACCGTATCGGCAGAACTGGACGTTTCGGACGTGTCGGTGTGGCTGTGACGTTCATCAGCAGTCGGCGTGATTGGGAGATGCTGATGGAGATTCAAAAGTACTTCGGTGCCGAGATGACGAAGGTCGCAACCAATGATTGGGATGAATTGGAGGAGACGGTCAGCAAGATCATTAAGAGCTCCCGTGCAGGCCAGAACTTCAAGGAGGGTGCCAACATGCAGATGCAGATGTAGATTCGACCAACGGCAGGCCTCACCTTCGCATAGCCAGCAGTGGAAAGAGTTGGCATAGTCGGCAGGGACAGAGTCGAGGCGGCATGAAATCCATCCAAAGAGGCCAACGATTGTGCCGACATACTCGCACACATGGCCAAGGTTTAACGGGAGCTGCAGAGATGGCAAATTCCGGCATATGCACTAGGGACATCTTCACTATGAGGAATACCACAACAGAGCTCTTCAACATTTTCACCAAGCAAGGGACTGATGCAGCTAGATAGAGGCAAGAAATGATACCCAAGAAATGAGACTATGAAAAGTTGACCAAAGGTCATCCGGTATTCCGTCAATGGAACCATTCCACGACCGTCGCTATCCAAGCGCCCGCCTACTCTTGAACTCATCCCTCATAGTCACCAGTCGCATGCGCCAGCCAACAAACCAGCTAGTGCTTCGAGCCCTTCTTTGTCGGTATTGTCGAAGCCCGCCTGATCGGCACAATCGA
>Ga0066648_10001408_pt1 | contig 13205 bp, 7 predicted proteins | sample CryGeyCG12114_NA_FD_59537 | JGI IMG/M metagenome (GOLD analysis project Ga0066648, IMG submission 59537) | Groundwater microbial communities from aquifer - Crystal Geyser CG19_WC_8/21/14_NA | ecosystem: Environmental > Aquatic > Deep subsurface > Groundwater | place: USA: Utah: Grand County... | reverse complement strand
AACTCTGCCAGGTAACCATTGAAAAAAGTTACTCCGTATTTCATTGAAACGGACAGTAACGCACAAGATACAGGAGAAAAGTTGAGGCCATCATCATGCTTTGTTAGTTTCTTTCATGTGTTGCTATAGGATGAAAGAATTTCCCTCGCAATCTTCAACTAACCATTTAATTGTCAAGTTTTGGTTTGCTGTTGCATGTATTGCTCCGTTCATATTTTCAGCCCAAAATCACAATCATCAATTTCCCTGTAGAAACCCAACTAACAATGAATGTTGGCTTGAAATCTAGCTAGCAAAAAGCATCTAGTTTTCGCTCCTCAGCTTTCAACTCATACAGACAGACGACACTTATATAGTATACATAGGTAGTAGTGCGGTATGGCGAAGTGAAGGCAGAGAAAATTTGGTATCAATGTATGTAAAAGGCAAGGAACTCTCTCCACCAACTAGTAGTCCACATTTAGCACTCGTGGGGAGCAGTTGGGGTGTAGACTTTGGTCCCTGGTTTCTAGTCATGCTGGTGAAAACGGGTAGTTCCGGTTCAATGTGGGGGAAAAGCTATGTGTGTGTATAGTTGAGGAGATTGATTGCTGATTGTTTCGGTTTTAATCCTTTCCTGTGGTTTCTATACAGTGAGAACATGGAAAGTTTGTGCAGAAAAGTGGTGAAACTTTTAAAGATTTAGAGAAATGAAAAGTTTTTTGTGTGTGAGAAAAATGCTAGTTGTTAGGGTTTGCAAGACTTGACAAAGTGGATAGTTGGTTCGTTAGTTCACTGCTTGTTTGTTAAGAACTTGAAGAAAGGGAGAGAGAGAAAAAAAAGTGTTGTTGATACCTTTATTTTGATGTATTATTGGTTTTACGTAAAGCACATGTGTGCGACCTGTTTGTTTGAAGCAAGTAAGTAAAATGCTCTCAACTCTGTGTTTTTCTGGGTTTATTAGATTATCTGAATTTGTGTTGTGTGCTAAAACTTGAGCTGTCTGTAATAATAATGTTATTACTTGGTCATTAGTTTTTTCGGGGAATAGTGTGCTAAGGTAGAGAAAGGATTAGTTAGTTTCTGGTTGGTGTTTTTGTTTCAAGACAGTGACGAGAGAACACGGGGGAGACAACATGACAAATCAGCCTTCCTATGGGTGTTGTAAGTTTGTTTTTTGTCTTTTTTTGTGCAAAAATTCACCCTAATTGGTCGGTAGGTTCCCTTTGTGTGTACAGTTAGTTGGTGAGTTAGTTAAGTACGGTTCCACATAATAACATGCAAGCTGACTAACCAATTAACTAACTAGGTTTCCTTTGTGTTACGGTTATTTGTATTTGCTGTGTGTGTCGAGAGAAGCTTAAGAAATTTGATACGAGGATGGTAATAGTTGTTGTATTCAGTTATAGTTAGAATTCCTGTGCTTTATGAGTGAAGTGAGTACAAGTTATGTAGCTTATAGTTTGCTTGTGGGCCTAAGAAAGAGTTGAAAGAAAGGGGTTGGAGCAAAGCTTCACATTTTTTCATCTACTGATTTGAAAATATTTCTCCATGACTGGAACAGGGCTCCAATGGACTGCTCTAGAAATCGTGCAGACAGGCACTTGAATTGTTTCATTTCGCTGCCATATAAATATAACTTGTATATAAGGTGTACTTAGTTGGTTCAAGAGGGTCTTTGAAACCTTTTGGGCTTTGTTCTTCCTTTCGTGGTAATCTTGTAAAGGTCATCTAAAAAGTGGGTGAAGACTTGTCTCCTCTATGGTTTCTAACGCTAGTAAGGTTACATAGCAAGTGATAGATAGTCTATAGTGGAAAGGAAGAGACTGGAATTTCAGATTTTTTAGTTCCCTTGATTCTAGGCAGAAGTCACGAACTGTACCTTTAGCTCGCTAACTTGAGTGAGTGAGTGGCTAAATATTAGATTATGCGGAGTTAGAGTTAGGAATAAGTTGAAAAGTGAATGGATGTTTGTAAGTAAAGTAACTGACTTAAATGTGGGAATCAGATTGAGGCCTCACTAACGAAGTAACTAATGGTTTCTAACTATTAGTTCTATGGTATAGCAGCTAACTAACTGGACATATGGAATTTGAATCCATATTTTTTTTAACTACGGCTCTTGCATGTAATATGACGGTTGTTGGTGCGAACAAGGAAAAGTTTTCACCCCCAATGGAGTGCAGGGGTAAAAAAGGATACTTGAAATCTTTGCTTACTTCTCATCTGTCATCGGTTTGGAAAGAGGAAATGTGTCATAGTCAAAGCAGCAGTCTCCGGAGTTGGAAACAAGTTTGAGTGCCACATATTTCATACATGGGTAACCATATGCATTGCGCTTATAGTTAGTTGTTACGTACGAGTTGTTGGAAGGAGCTAGTCCATGCATGTTCCCATTCATATGCATGCGTTCACATCTGTATGTACAGCCATGTTTTTTATGGCACAAAAAGTGGTATCTTAAAAATAGATGGCTTGTCTTCCCTATGGTGGGTAACCCTGTAGATATACGTATAGATTCTTACTGTGGCTGGTGTTTGTTGGTCCTACCAATAACAAGATTTAGAGATGGAACCACTATGTGTTTCTAACCAACCATGTATGTAAAAAAGGACCATAAGAAAGCATCACACACGATGCCACAACAAGCTCATCTTGAGTATGATGATGATCTAAAAGCACAGTTTTTTCTTACCTCTTGTGCACACTGCTCAACAGTGTAGAGGATAAGCAGGCAGCAGAAGACGGAGAAAAAAGGAACGGTGCTCTTCACTCGTATAATTGACAGACAGGATGGGTTGATGTTGATGCACTCTTTTGACGAGAATTGATTTGTTTGCACTGATTTACTACGGAAGGAAACAAACTCACACATACAGATCTAGTGGGACTCACATCTACTTGAGCATACAAGGATTGGGCTTGTTCGTTATTTCCTCTTCTTGTGCCGTTTTGTTCAGCTTTTAGTCACTGTAGCTTTGTGTGCCAATGAAGTTTGCTGCGATGTATGTATCCTTCCTTCCTCACGGCCCGTGCAACCACACAGTGAGTAGTATGAAGTGGTTAGTTAGTTGTTGGTTGAATGAATTGCTGGAACAAATGGATAGATTTGTTTCACAATCTTTTTTGGGATGTGCTCAGTGAGATGAAATGAGTCGTCTTCTCAAACAGTTATTGTATGGAATGCTGGGCTCATTTGTACAAATGTGTGTAAGTATGCAAGGAAAAAGGATATTGTTGATAGTTTGGAGGAAAAATTCAAACAGTATACTATATGGATGTATTGTATACTTCTAACTAACTAACTAAGTAATCATTGTATGTTTTTTCTGTGCTAATTGATTTGGCAAGTTGATGAAGTTTTCCACCTGAGCAGAACTTAAGCTGTCTTAAGTGCTATGGGTTGGCAATATTTTGGGATGTGGGATGTTCATGATCAGTATGTTGTTTCAAAGTGTTTTTTGCAAGGTTTACAGGAGAAGTAGTAATAGGATCATTAAAAGTTGGCTCCCAAGATTTTAGTACCGGAAGGAGGACTGAACAATTGATTATTTTAGTGCGGAGTAAATTGACTGTTTATGTTTGAATTAGTTATCACTCACTTGTCGTATCAATGTTGGGTGTCTCTTGTAAAGCTGAGTGACAGGCTTTTCAGTTCCCATGTTTCAATTGCATTCTAGTTTAGTTAATTGGCTAGTAAGGAATGGTAATGCGATATTGCTGTTGAAATAGTGATGAGTTGATAGTTCCTAGGGTCTGTGGCATTTTCGCAAACTGTTGTGAAACAGTAGTAAGTATGCCAAATTACCAGGGTTTCTACGATCTTGTACAATATTGGGATTCATCAGATTTGTTTACCAAAACCAAGAATAAACAGGGATTTAAATGACTGGGACTAAACAACAAACAAGAGATTGTATACTACAAGGAAATGGTGAGCTAGTACAACTAAATAATGATACTACTGTGTCTCATACAATTTCAATGAATTCATATATTCTTAGGGTTTGTAATAGGAAAATTAAATTTATGTTCCGTCCCCCTGTTGGTAATTTTTTTGTCGCTGTGTGCAGGAAAATAACTACTAGGTACATTGTTTGCATGTTGTTGTGCATGGGAAAAAGATTGTCAATTTGAGAAGAAAAATGGGCTAATTATTGGTGGCTAGAGTTTTCATATCCAGTCATACTGACTGAGGGAGCCTCATGCATCCAGAATAAGGCTTGGGGTCCATTTTTCTGTTGAATGGTGAACTAAAAGAGCCTCCCTTGAATGTAGTTAGTTAGTACTTTTATGTAGTGTGCACAGGGAATGGTGCAACCATAAGGATAGACGAGTTGGCCTATTATTTCCTGGGGTTACAAACTATAGTAAGTGCAAAAAGGGAATAATAATAATAGTTAGTGTGTAATAAGAGAGGCATATAGAGATCTCTTTATTTTTGTATCTGTTGGCGAGCAAAAATGCATGCACACACACTGGTTAGAGAGAACATAGGGAAATGAATATTATGTACAGTGGTGTTGACGGTGATCCTTGTGTGTGGGTAATGCCAGTGTTATTGTGTTGTATTGTCGTGACAGGAATGGAAAGTGTTTTCCATTAGCGAAATTGTGGCCATAAATTCTACTCTGGATACGTCTTCGTGGACTGATATATTCTTCCGATTTAACCCGATTTATCGCTCCACGTTTTGGATTCTTCCTTAATACAATTCCCCTCTCTCATTTCATGTTTGTTTCACTCCTCATTCTTCTTCTCACTCTCATCATGTAGTATGTATTCTCTACGAGTGTATATTTTCACTCTGTGTGTGTCTCTTTTCCCCCCTCATATTCTCTCATTCTTTTGGTGAAATGTCCAATTTTGATTTCCTAAATGTGCTCCTTCTTGTGAGCATTCTATCCATGTGCGCCTTATGTGCACTTGGGATCCATATTTTCTCCCTTGTCGTCCACATGTTTACATTATATATCCTATGCTATTATATCCGCGATCATGATCGTCACCACCATAAGGCTCATGAGTTCAACTGACTAGCATCACTCACGGGGATACATTGGTAGACCACACTGTATACATTTTTGAGGACACGTAGTACTATGTAGGAGTATTCAATTTGTGTGGAATTGCTCGTACTCCTCTTCAGAATCCCTAATAGACACTCGCACTGGCAGGCTGTATATATATTACATGCCATTATGTATGGTTCGTATGTTTTGCAACTGTTGGAGAATCACAATAATATGGTAGTGTTCACTCCTCATGATTTCATGGTCTATGGCGCATTTCTTTTTCTTTCTGGTCCTTTTGTCGTCCTGACTGTGAAACAATTGGGAGGACTGTCTCTTAGCCAGCAACTTTGGCTCGATTGTCATGGGTGTTGATAGGGTGAAATGTGGCGGGCCAGCTCCATTTCATGTCTATGTCACTCTCACTCACTCAGTCACTCACTAGGGATATAGATGCACTCGTAGAATGCAAAATTGTTTTTTTTATCCCTCCAATTGGTAGCCATATATTGTTTGGAGAATTCGTCATCGGGAGGAAGGAAGGGTTTGCGGGAACCACGGAACTCACCCTTTTCTGTGCTCCTGGCTCTTTCTTCTGGGCAATGAATGTAAAATTAATGTACCATGTTCAGAAGTGAGCTCAATTCCAATGCTATATATGTTCCGGCCAGTGCACACTGCGGCAATTTGGAATGAAAAAATGAGCATTGTGGATATTGTTAGTTAGTTACTAGTTTGTTGGCTCTCGTTCCTGCTCAGAGGTCAATGGTGAATTGTGGGAAAGAGTAGTTATAGTTGGGATTGTTTGTTTGTTTCAATTGGTATATATATGGTAGGGTGATTGAATTTACATTTCCCGAGAAGCGCGCTTAATTGGTTTGTTGGATATGAGTAGTTCTCATGTAGTTAGTTTCCGGTGCTTGGAGACAATTTTGGGTTTTGCATTTATGAAATGAAATCAGACTGGTATAGCTAAATAGTTAGTAAGTTAGTATATGTTTTTGTCACAAGATTTGTAGTATTGTGAATGGAATGTAAATACAGTGATTCGGATACGGTAGAGTTAATTAGAGTGTGTAAATCGGTTTTGAACGGTTGTGTAAAATTGTAAACAGCTAGCAGAGCTATGTTGTTATTCAATCCTCCCTAAGGTATTATAAAGCCAGTAAGTTTTGCAAAGTTTCATGTATGTTGACTAACTTGTAGCTAGTCTGTGTATTTAGTAATTTGATTCAATGTTTGGTGAAGCTTTGATGATGAAGGGAAATTGATATAGTTTGTATTCCCCGGCTCCTTTCTTTTGGTATTCATCAACTAATAATGTCGTGGGCGGGCTTAGTTAGTGAAATTTCAGCAAGTCGAATCTCCTTTGTTTCCCGGGTTTGAATGCAGTGGATCTAGACTGTAATTAAGTGATTGATTTTTGGGAATGTGATGGAAAAAGTTGAACGCTTTTTGTTTGTCCCATGCTCTAGCCCTTTATTTACTAACTAACTAACCAACTAACTATATAACTACCATTTTATGCATAAAGATGATAGTGCGTGTGCCATTTTGTGTGATGCCTAGGAAAGTATAATTAGGCAGGAAGCTGCGTACATGAAACTGAGTCGAAAAAGTTGAAATTCATAAAGTTAGTTAGCTACTTTTGCTGCTTTTGTTTGCTGATGGTAAACTTTTAAAGTTTGTGTATAAACACACACATGTTTTTTGGGAGTGTCTATAAATTGGATGAACCATTTTGTTGAAAAGGAACTCAACTTTTCATATTCCATATATTCTCAACTTGGACCACGGCTGAGCAAGTTTCCCATTCGGTCTCCTCTCTCATTTCATATTTGCGTGTGCTCTAATGATGATGGTTATATGAGTTTGTCCACAGACAATAGTCTCTGAGAATCCAACTTGGAGTCCTCATTTCAACTGAGCAGTAGTACTTTTAGTACGTGGCATATAAAAGAATATAAGCGATGATAATTATGAAATGAATGTCTTGAGAGTTTTGTCTCCTCATCACTTTATCCTTTCTAGCTTCAGCCTTTCTCACATTCTACAGAGTGCTAGTGGAGAGGATTTAACGAGTCTTTAATTGGTTCATTTGTTTGCATCCCTCATTATTCATCAACTTTATCTGCCTGCGAACAAAATGTTCCAGCCTTCATTCCACATATACATACTAGCAGTAAGTAATATGATTTAGTCCTCATTCATTTTGTTTGTGTCACTGGCTGATTGCTTTGGCACTTCCTTCGCACGGAATTAGTTAAGTGATTCAGTAAGCAGAGGACAAAGTGCGAGCTACTATAGGAGTCTAATACTGTGTGTGAGTGAGTGAGGAAGTGAGTCTCTTGAGTTCCTTTGGGGTGGATAATATGTGCGTATGTTCCTGTCATCTTTGCCCTATTAGTTGTTGATGGTGTGACGCCTTCGCATTTCCAGCATATGGCTCAACTTTTCTTTCCCTGGTATGAAACTCGCTAACTAACTAGCTAACTGGAGTTAGTTGTACATACAGCCGGCGTGAGAAAGTAACTAACAAACAAACTTTATAATCTATGCTTGCTTTATGCAGTATATGCTCATCCCTGAGTGAGTGACTGGTGTGATTGTGCTGACTTAAAAATTAAAGCTTTTAAAGCGTCCTTTTTTTTACACATTAGTTACCACCAGTGATTTTGAGCAGAGTTGACTAATTTTGACGGCTTAGATGAATGGTAAGCGAGCAAGGAGGCAAGTTTTTCTTGCTATTTCATAATTTCAGTAGTAGTGAGTGAGTGAGTGACTGACTGTAAATGATATGGTAGTCAGTCAGTAACTTTACTTACTAACTAACTAGGTGGTCTCAAAAGTCTCTGGTTATATAGGCCCGGTATGTGTACATGTTTTCATATTTGCATGATGATGATCTAAGCAAGTAATTTATGTAAGCAAGGGACTAACTAACTAACTAACTAGTTAGCTTATAACTCACTGTGTGAAGAAAAAAGAAGCTTTTTGGATGAGTTGCAGAGATAGGATCATGTGCATATGTGAACAAATGTCAAGTTCTCATCAGACTTGATGCAAATGACAAAGTTGTAGAACAGCAGTTGCTTTTATATTGCTATCTCTTTTTTCCCCTGGTATGCATATGTGTATGTTTAGCTATAGGGAGTTGGTATCTCTACTTTTAAAGGGTGTAATAAAATGTGCTCCTTGTGATTAACGAGTGCACAAGACGGAGGCCTCTCTTTGTGTATTCTCATTTTTAGAGCTCTTAAGTTATGAGTTTTGATTGCACTAGAAAGCCATGTTTGCTCTCTCTCTGCTTAATCAAGTGTCTAGCCTAGAGTTGGCCAACTTTGTCTATTAAAAGAAACTGGGAAAGAGGGAGCGAGCTAGCGTGCAAGTTAAATTTGTGTGACTTATTTGTTTTGGGTCCAAATGGAGGAAATACTTTTGGCAAGAGAGAGAAAGAGTCATCCTTGGTATGGGAATTAAGACATCATTATTATTACTAGAGGACAGGGTGGAGTTGTAGTTCTCTTGCTCGTATTATCTATGGCTGTTTGAGTGGACTTTTATGTCGTCATTGTTCTGTGAACTCGATGAGTTGAGAAATAAAAGTGGAATTGAATTTGTATGTGAGTGAGCTAGAATTGATGAGTAGCTATTATTGTAGCCATAGTGATTCCCAGTGGTATATTATATGCTGTTGTATAGCATTCTATACATATGATTGTCGGTCGGATTAAATGGATGTTGTAGCTGGCTCTATAGTTAGTTAGTTAGTTAGTTAGTGAGTTTATTCTTAGGATTATTGTTATGATTATGGCAAGCTCAAAAAAATGAGTTGGGAGTTGGTTATTTAGTTAGTTAGTAGTAGGAAAAGTGATGGGAATTGTAATAGTGTGTGTAATCGGTGAAGAAAGGAGTTATGTGCCACGCTATATATGTGTATAGCTGGTTGAAATCCATGGTTGTGGACAGTATCCATCCATTACTCTGGACTTTTGACTCTGGCACATGAGTGAGTGAAAGTGGTGGACTCTATACTAACCGAGTGAAGAGCATTGACATTCGACTCATGTTGGTCAAATTGCTCATCTCAAATCAGTTTGTGATGATAGCCAGTTTTGTTCCCCTGAACTTTGGCTCTCTTGACTTTGTACATGTATGTGAGACGCAGCGGTGGAAGTGAGTACGTGTGTACGAGGAGAAAAAATTGTTTCCTCTCTATAAAAATGATCACATCTCAATTATCCACACTGTTGGCTTGTTACACACGCTCCATAATATAGTACGCAATTTTTTCTTTCTCTTCGTCACTTTCTTTTTGCTCTTATCCCAGCGAAGTGCACTTTTTGTGTTCACTTTCTGGTCTTTGTCTGTGTGGTGCTCTGAGTGCTCGCATACTTTTTATTGTCTTGGACCAAAGTGGATTGCTTGTGCACTGAAAAAAATTAGATGGCGACTAACTTAACTCACTGTGAAGAAGCAGAGAGTTAGAGTTAGTAAGCAAGTCAGTGCTCACTTGTGAAAATGAATGTAGATGGTACTTACTCGGGTACTCGGTGCACTCACTCTTTCTCATTATTGTGAACAAGTAAATGGACATTAGAGCTACATTACTTACTCGAGTTAGTTTATTACCACCACTTTGTTTTGTTGTTCTCTCCATGTTATGTATATAGGATGGGGTAGAGGAAATAAGTTGCACCATAATGTACTCTAACTAACAAACTAACTGGCCCTGTAGATCTGACTGACTGGAGTGAATGCGTAAAAATGACTCTTTGTCAGTGAACTTTGTAAACAAGGACGTAAATAAGATGGAAAGACACACTGTAGTTAACTTGATTTGGCTCATTCCATTGTACACACATATTTGGTGCTGTAAAAGGACAGATATATAAAATGTAGAGCTCTTCTTCTTTGTTCCTCCAAATTGGGATTGCTCGAGTTTGGATAGAGGAAATACAACAGGAGTAACTATAACTAACTTATGGTCCTGTAGTTTAGTTAGTTAGTTAGTTAGTAAGTAATGTCGTCTGCCTGCCTATGGCCTATGTTTTATAATGGCAGAGAGTAGTTAGTTATAGTAACTAACTGTATGTTTGATGGAAAATTTGGTAAGCACCTCTTAATGACTGTGCTTTATTCCGGAACTGCTCACCACTCTGTGTGTTAGATTTGATTACGTTGCCTTTATTGGAGGAACTTGGAAAAGTTTTCACGCTCTTTGCATTTGACTCGCCAAACACACATAGATATATAGGAGAGAATCGTGTAAATGCCTTCTCCTCAGTTTGCGGTATGCTCTATATGCAATTAACAGGCCGATGATTGTACTTTTAGTATTGTATATTCAGTTAATGCAAGATGGGCAGTTATTTTGTGTACTTCTTTGTGCAAGTATCAAGTTTTAGTAACAAACTAACTATTGGAATGAAAACTTTTCGTTTCATACTTGGTGATTTTTTTTATGCGCCGAATGGAAAGTGTATGCGGGAGACCACAAAATGGCCGCCTGTACTTGTTTGAGCCACCTTTTAGCTTCATGAGCTTCCTGGATTTGTGGTTCACACACATGCATAGTATTTCCTTCAACTTATGTATATAAGTTAGTTAGTTAGCAGGAAATACGGCGTTCAGTGATTGTGGTACGTTCAGTGGTCGCGCTTCTCATAAGTTCTCTGATAATGCGTTTCTTGGTGCTACAATAAGAAGGCGACTGGGGCTTCCATATTCTTTTCGCAGAGCTAGCTGCACAGTGTGAGAAGAAAGCAGAAAGGATCCTGTGTGCGTCAGTGGACTTATTACTCTCCCATACAGTCTATGTCTACATGTATTATGTATAGTGAGTGTGTGATAGTGGTTAGCTAGAACTTGGAAACTTTCTTCTTATGTCTTTTCCCTTGATCTGGGACTCTGTGTGTCTACAATGGTAACTCAGTGGGCTTTGCAATCCAATGGGAATCGTATGAAACAGATTTTGGATACAATGGTGGCTGAGCATTCAACTCGTCCCTTTGGTTCAGTAATAATAATATGGTAGCCAAAGTTTGGAAGAAGCTTATGTGCAGTTTATTTTCACCAGGTAGGTAGGTAGCTGGTTTGTACTATTGAGATAAAAAGGAGGGAAATAATGGTTGTGGTAGGTAAAAGAAACCACATGATGCATAAGGAAATTGAGCGAGGCCGATGATGATGATAGTTTTTTCCAGTTACGAGGATTTGTAAAAACAGAGATATTAGGAGTGGCAGAAACATCAAGAAATCATTTGCCAAGTCAATTTAAACGAAAGTGAGCTTTCTATAGCTAGCCATAACTCATTTGGGGTGAAAGTATATGTAAAATGGGCAAATCCATTCGAGTGTGTCAGATTGGGTGAATTTTTTTTCACCCATTCAGATAAGGGAAGGCACATTGTGGCTCCTCATATGTTAAATGAGAGTGAAAGTGTAGAATGATTGTAGTACACTATGGTGTTGAAGTCAGTCAGACGTTGGACAAAATGATGATATGATGGTGAATAGATGTAATTCTTGGTGTTGGATACTTTTCTTTGACGGCCCTATGCTGGGGAAAGCAGAAGGAGAGTGTGAGGAAGAAAAGAGGAATAAAAAATAGTTCTTTTTGTGACAAGACGATTCTTAAGTTTTCTCAAGGATAGACTTTTCTCTTTAGAGACTGTCTCGTAATTCCACTTCATGGTGTGATAAAAAGATCGAGCAGCGATCGGTTACCACTGATACTAGAGTACAAGAGATTTGCTCACTTTCCCCAATGAAGTGTTGAAAACTTGAGTTTCACTACTAGTTGTCCAAGAAAAGGAAAACTTGCATGAAGGGTTAGATGGATCTCTTTTCCCCCTTTTTCGTGTATACACTTGTGTGTGTGTTATAACACCTCTATACTATGTTAGCACACTGGCTTTAGGAAGAGTTGGTTGGTAGTTGAATCGTTTGCACGAGTTCGTTAGAGTTTCCTAAGAAAGTGGATGGCACATATAGAATGGTTCCTGGGTACTCACTACATCATGTCGTCTCATTTTGGGCGTCCTGGAAAATGGATTTTTCTTTCAACGTGCGTTTTCATACGCCTATTAAGATCTATGGGAGAGTAATGAAAAAGTGCACTCACACAAAGCATCTGCTGGCATAAGAATAGGCGGGCTATGATAAGTTTTTCTCTCCCGTCTTGTGTTCCTGCTTTTCAATTTCCGAATCATATGGTGAAAACTATTGAACATGGGTAGACAACAGTTTCCGTATTTTCCTCTCTTTTGTTATGTGAGCTGTAGGCCATTATGATTATTTTGCTCGTTTTCCACTCACATGGTCTGTGTGTGGCTCTCAGGTAAAGGATTTACCCAACCAAGTGGAAACAGCACCATGCTGCTGCTGTTGCTCAAATAAATTTCTTTTAGCTGAGTCAATAGCTCTTTGAATAGCCAGTGTCCGTGGAATGTCTTGTATGTAGTTTAGTTAATAGTTTAGCTGGACTTGTGTAGCAGACAAATGCTACTGGTCCTCTAAATAAACTTGGACACACACACATTGAGAGAGAGAGAGAGAGAGGATAAAAAACATAATTGATCTTTTGCTTTCCCTTTTGCATTGTTCTGCTTGGTACTGTGAGAAAGTGATTCTCTCCATTCTTTGAATTGACGACAGGCTTTGTGGTGAATTTTTTCCCAGTTGAAAGTTATTTATTTACACAGATATTGCGAGTTGGGATGCTGTCGAGTCTCAAACAAAGGAGCAAAGTTGAATTCATGGGAAAAAGTCAACTTGGCAGCTCACAGTTTTGTTTTTTTACCTGGTTGGTTTGAACACACGAAAACTAGAGTCAGACATCACAACTATTATTCTGTTTGTTCTTCCTCATAGAGCTCATGACTTGTGAAGCAGAGGTAATTTGTTTTGTTTGTTGTACATATATTTTCATGGTAGGACAGCATATGGGTGAAACCTTTAGTCTGTGTATTTGTGCATGCTGATGGATGTGTATCTGTTTTTTTGAGCCAACTTTCAAAGACCTTTTAATAAAATGACTGATGAGGTCACTCAAAGGAGGGAAACACCGAATGTTCTGGCATCCTTTTCACCAAATATAAATTCCCTTCCTATGTCTACCTATTACCTACACAGAGTGGAGCAGACAGTCCCAAAAACTGGATTGTGAATAAATGTCAAGTTTTATAGGGAGCTTTTAGTTGGCCCCAAAAA
>Ga0066648_10001397_pt1 | contig 13249 bp, 8 predicted proteins | sample CryGeyCG12114_NA_FD_59537 | JGI IMG/M metagenome (GOLD analysis project Ga0066648, IMG submission 59537) | Groundwater microbial communities from aquifer - Crystal Geyser CG19_WC_8/21/14_NA | ecosystem: Environmental > Aquatic > Deep subsurface > Groundwater | place: USA: Utah: Grand County... | reverse complement strand
GCTTGGCTTCGCACTTACCGAGGTCACCCCTGGCTTAGCTGGATCTGGGTTTGCTGCAGACGGCACGGCGAGTATCGTATCTGCAACGAAAAGACTCGGATGCACCGAATTCGGTGGTGCAGAATGAAGCATCATACTTCCCGGAAAATGTCCACCCGCAATCACAGCCGTAAGACCTGGTAAAAGCTCGTTGCGCTGCTCTTCGAGCGTTTTTAGCTCGGCTTGGGGGTATTCTGGCCTGTTGATCCACTCGGAGTCGGGCTTCGCGATGTATACAGGACACCGAAATGTTGCACTCCAGTCGGCCCATGTCGTGTAGAAATGCGGATGGGATATGACGATGAACTTGAGGCCACCCAATTCGGTGATCTTGCAGAATGAGCACTGTACGCTTACATAGCGAAGCACGAAAGAGAATTACCTTATCAACGGTCTCCTGATCAAGCAGCGTGACTAGATCCCACAGCACATTTCCCTCCGGCGTTTGTAGCAAGCATGCTCGCTGCCCTATCCCAAACTACCGACCACTGCATTAGCTAGGCGCTAGAATTCGCCAAAGAGAGAATGCATACATACCTTGGGCTCGGTCCATATCTCCCACACCTTCTCATCTTCCCTGCATTGTCGGAATTGGTTCTTGTACTCACCCTTCCGCATCTCTCGTAGCGTCGTGAATGATTGACCTGAGGGCGGGACGAACTGACGTGGATCGTCGCATATCCTGCACGACGACTTGTCTGATGTGACTTCATATTGCGTGCCGCATGCTGTGCAGATGAGCAGGTCGTCCGAGGTGGAGAGCTGTGCTTTCGCCATGTTTGGTCAGCCGTGTGCCTTGTCAATAGAACGAGTAGAAAACGCGAGCAAGGCAAAGAAAATATCTTGAACGCTTGAGCGAGGTGGGTGACATCCGAGGACGAGATTATGGCTCGAAAGGTGTTCTTGGCTTATCTAGACATGACAGGCTTCAAGTGGAGTCAGGAAAAAAGCCGGAACATGGTGCCGGTGAACTCCTTCCAGCTTTGAGCAGCATATGATGCTGTACTAGCACAGTCTATCACACTTGTACCTAACACAGTCCTCGTCTCTCGATCCTTGGGGGATCTCCCACAGTTTGCTCGACCTGTTACATGTACAAGCTCGCGGTAAACACGACATCCCTCCTGATCAGCTCCCTCGCCTTGTCCATTTTCTGATAAAGCGTTGGGTCCCCGATCAACCTCGCCGCAGACATGACCTCCCTGCACGTCTCATCTAGTCGCGTCACAACTCTGACGATCGTGCCCTCCATGACATCCGTCAGGTCAGTAATGCGGTTGAACGACATGCCTCTTGCCCACTCGTAGACGACTTCGACCAGGCCGAACCGCGGCTTGCTGACGAAGTCGTTCGAATCATCTGAGGAGAGGATGACTTGATGCAGAATTTGATAGTGGTTGACTCGTTCAGAGATCTCGATAATGGATTCTTGACCCCGCTTCAACTTCTCGGTGAGTTGTGGCTCGTTGTCCTAGGGGATTGTCAGCTGGCGAGATAGGATTGAAAGTTAGTCTAGGACTTACGGTTTTCTCTTGGAACACAAAAGCACTGAGCAGGGCGACGATCTCTTCTGGTTCGTAGTCGGCGAAAACGTTGTCCAATATCAATTCTGTAAGCACAAGCTCATCTGCCGAGTGAACTTCACAGGCTACCTTGCCTTTGAGCTGGACGCGGGAGTCTTCGTCAACAAAACCAAGATCTTTGAGCACCTCAACGCGCTGTTGGTAATCTGGTAGAAGGGCTAGGTTCTGGTCGGACATTAGCAGTTTCAAAGATTGAATGTTCTCCTTAATGAGCCATTCGTCGTGCTGCATTGTGTACTGATTTCATGGTTAGTGCAATACGCCACAGAAAAACCAATCCCACTTACATGCTTGAGTATGTTCGGGCACTTCAAGCACTTCGCGTTCTCCGCCATGTCCGCCACTTTCTGCCTCTGCACCAGTAACTCGCGGACTTGAAGGTCTTTGACTTTAGGCCAATCACACTCATCCCAAGCACTTGATGTCCACGAAGAGTAGAGTTTGACGAAATCGCCTTCGGCGAACTTCTGTTGTTCTACTCTGTCATTCAGTAACGATCGCGTTTCAACCTGTGAATCATAAGTATTACCTCTAGCAATTTTGATGTACCAGGGTTGGCCGCTGACCTTGATAATCGTCTGGGTGACGCATTCCACATCGTCCAGGAAAACATTAAACACGCCGTGTTTGACTTGAGATGCGTCCGATGGTAAGGGTGGGAACATGGATCTAAAGTGGGAAAGGTAGGGCAGCATGTCTCCAGCATGTCGTTTGGGGTCGATGTTGTGTATTCCCAGTACCTTGAGGTATGGATTGGGACCTCCACTGATGTTCTCTTGGAGTAACACTCCAGCCATACGGACCCCGTCCTAGATTTAGTTCAGTAAATGAGCTTCTGGTTCTCCCAGCAGCACATACCTTCTTGAAAACGATCAATCGCTTCGAGGTCCACAACCTCTTTCCTACAGGCGATGCCAGCAGGCTGATGTGTAATTCCTTGGTCAACCTTTCGTACTGCATGGCGGCTTCGTGACAACTTTCCAAGTCGACATCGCAGATCTCACAAGGCTCACGTTTGATCTTGTCGAGATTGGCTTGACTCAAGGCCACTTGCTTCTCGTGCTGAGGTAGCAATGCTTGCGTTGCATTCTCGGAAAAGCTGCGCTTGATCATTTCCTCAATCTTCAAGGCCTCCACGCGCATCAAGTTAAGCATCATATTGTAATGCAAGCGGAATTGCGACCGCAGTTTTGTCGGTTCTCCAAGTATCATGTGCCTCAATTCGCCAGCGGGAGGTGCTTCATTCTTGCCCTGGGCAACAATAATGACAGAGCCTACAGTATCTAGACCTCTTCTGCCAGCTCGGCCTGCCATTTGTGTATACTCTCCAGGAAGTAAGTTACGGAACTCGCGACCGTCATGCTTGCGATAACCAGAGAATACCACAGTACGAGTAGGCAGGTTGAGACCCATGGCGAAAGTCTCTGTCGCGAATAGGACTTTGACCAGTGTTCTTGCAAACAAGATTTCAACAATCTCCTTCACGATAGGTAGAAGACCACCGTGATGTACTGCAATGCCACGACCAAGCATCTCACGTAGTCGTCGGATCTGCGGCAGCACTCGATCCTCAGGCTTGAGTCTGGCTATCGACCTCTCGATGGTCATGTGAATTTGACTCTTTTCATTCGCCGTGCAAAAGTCCTGGTTTGAAAGCGAGTCCGCGTTCTCTTCGCATCTTTTCTTGGAGAAGACGAAAATGCAAGCCGGTAACAGATTTTGTTTGCGAAGATGCTGCACTAAATGGACCCAAAGATTGCGGTCCTGGTTGGCTGTAGTCCTGCCTCCACCACGACCAGTCCTAGCAATGTTGCCTTGCCCACGAGGAGCTGGTGCACCTCTCCCTCTCTGTTGTGGACCACCACGCTGATTGCCGCGCTGTGGTTGCTGGCCTCTACCGCCTCTTGGAGGGGTCCCTCCTCGGCTGGGTGTCTGTGTTTCGACAGCCTTCTGTTCTTTGACCTTGTCGAGTCCGGAGAGAATAATGTTGGCCTCCTTCCAGCCTTTCTCAAGGAACCGCTTGCTGGGATCCACAATCTTGTGCATGTCTTTTCCGGCCCATAGGTAGTGCTCAAGTGGTACAGGTCGCTTTGCCGTTGATATCACGTAGATATCCTTTTTCTTCGTTCTCCCGACCCATGAGGCAAATTCGTAAGTATTTGGTACTGTAGCGGACAGTAGGATTAAAGTCACATGCTCTGGAAGCATGATGATGACCTCTTCCCATACAACGCCTCGTTCAAGATCATTGACATAGTGGACCTCGTCGAAGATAACAAATTCAACATCACGAATGAGATCAGCACCACGGTACAACATGCTCCGCAAGATTTCAGTAGTCATGATGAGACAGCTGGCTTCTGGGTTGATCTGTACGTCACCCGTCAAAATACCCACATCCTCAAATTCGGTCTTGAAGTCTCTGAACTTTTGGTTGCTGAGAGCCTTGATCGGAGAAGTGTATATAGCTTTGGTCATGTGCTTGGCTGCAAGTGCAATAGCATACTCAGCAACCACGGTCTTACCAGCCGATGTGTGTGCTGCGACAAAGACCGAATCGTTGTTCTCAAGGTGGTAGATAGCTTCCTTTTGAAATGTGTCAGGCTCAAAGGGCCAAGTGCGAGCCATCACGGGCACGAGATCCGCAAAGTTAGGGATGTCCTTGTTGATGTCTACAACGTGTGCCCATTCTTTGCCGCTCTTCGACGACGAAGAGGGAAGGAGTTGTCCATGTGGCTGAAGAGAAGGGAACTCCACCGGAAGAAGGTCGTCGAGATCTGTATCCTCGTCTTCAAGCTCGGTGTCAGATGTCTCCTCGTCCGGTGGTGTAGTAGCGCGTCCATTTGGCAGGTCATGCTCCTTTGTGGTCGCAACCTCAACCGATTCTCCTAACGTCTTCTCCACGTCCAAGGCCTCTTGTTGTGCTTCACTGTCTCTCTTGTCCGCAAGTTTCATGCCTCTTTTGAACCCTGGCGGAACTTCAAGCAAGCCGTCCTCGGAAGCAAAGTTGATGATGCGGGTGAGATCTCGCCCCTTCTTCGCATAACGGTCTACTTCTTCACCACGAGCCTGGTCCTCATATGCTTGAATTGCGTCAACACCATCCAATCCGCCAGGGGCAAATGGGAAAAATCCAGCACCGCCACGGACAAAATCTGCTCTGTTGGCTGGACGTCGTAGAAGCGAGGTTGAGTTTTTTGCAGTTGCACTACTAGCAGGAATGGTCACTTCTCGATATCCAGTAACTCTACCCTCAAGTCCCTCTCTAATGAAGCGGGGGATGGTTCTGCTCTGTGTTGGAGCCAGTTGGCAAATTTCGGCATAATCTGTCTGAAAGTCCCACCTGTGTTGCAGCTTGTTTAGCCACTCCGCGTTGAAGGTTGTAGGAGGAGACAAGAACTCTTTTTCTAGCGATTCTTTGACCTCGTCGGCCGACTTGCGAGGCTGCTTTGCCGGCACAGCGACACCGTTTCTCATTGGGAAATCCATCTGGATTTCAATCGGTTGAGTTGTTACTTGACCTGTCTCCCAATATTCTTCAGCCGGAGAACAAGGTGGCACCGAGAAAAAGAAACGGACTTAGGTACACAAGTCCAAATCAGAAATGGTTTGATCATGGATCATGGATCGTGGATGATGAATGAACTGACGAGTGACACAAATGCCAAGACAAATGTACTTTCCTTCTCCATCATGATCGGAATGAATGTGACCAGAAGCATCCCTTCTCGAAGCATCCTTTCTCTCCTTGTACACTCGCGTAGCCTTCAGCACAGCCTAGAGGGTTGGATTGACGAGTGTTTGGTTCACCGTCGGTTGCCTTGTATCGTCTGCAGTGTTCCAGCTTTATGGAAATCATGCTACTGCACCAGTTACTCACCGGCTCTCCTTAGCAACAAAGCCCTCAGGGAAATGCCCCAGTTTCAACGCACCATACCGAGCTTCTGCGGCCAGAAGGAAACCGATGGTATCGTTGGAAGCTCCAGCATATTGTACACGAACCTGAGATTCAAAGTTTCGACAAACTCTGTAGTTGATGGGTGACATGGCAACTCAAGCACCCTCAACCAACCAATTCAAACTTCCTCGTCTAAAGGCCATATTCAAGCTAGCACCAGATCCCAAAGCTGGGAAGAGCAAACGCACTTTCTGGGACGCCAAGTTCTATCCCTATGATTCATTCCAGAGAGACCAACCAATTCTAGCTATCGTCGAGACTAACGAACTCATGATATGCAAACTATCAGACAATGTAGATGAGCCGATCACTGTACTACATTCAAGCATCGATGAGGGCAGGCTGCCCAAGGACAACAGGTATCCGAACATTGAGCGCAGCCGAGATGGCATCAATTCGTGCACATGGTGTTATGTCGATCCATCTGAGCCGCTGGTAGGTGTTGCTGGCGACAGTGGTCAGATCAAGTTGATCAACGCGATCAATGGCACACTCTACAAGACCTTGGTTGGCCATGGCCTGGGTACGATCAACGATCTCGCGACCCACCCTCTCTACCCGTGGATTATAGCCAGCGCTTCCTTGGACACAAGTGTTCGAATCTGGGATCTGAGGCGCCTCAAAGATGACAAAGAATATCCCTGTATTATTATCTGCGGCCATGGCAACGGGCATAAAGCGGAATTGCTCACCATCTCATGGCACGATAGAGGAAGATATCTTATTTCCGGTGCTCAGGACCATAGAGTGTGCATCTGGACCCTGCCCGATCTCTCACCAGAGTCTCAATTCTGGGGCGAGATTGCCCGAGAAAATTGGAAGCGCAGCTCCGACGACGTTCGTGTCATCTATTATCCCCACTTTGTCACTGGCGCCATACACTCAGATTATGTGGACCGTGTTGCATTCCTTGGAGATCTTGTTGTATCGAAAGCTGCGCAGGAGAACAAGATCGTATTGTGGAAAGTTACTGGTTTTAACTCTCGAGAGTTGCCACCCGAACCAGTCACTGCGCCTAAGACTGGCGAACATCTTGATAATCGGAACGGTTTCGTTCGTACCAAAAAAGAGGATAGGGATGGCACCGTGCAAGTAGTTGTCGACGAAAGATTTCAGGAAATGCCACTCTGCGAGCGGTTGCTCGAATTCGACGTCCCGAACTGTCAGTCGTTTTACATGCGATTTGGCCTGCTCAAGCCGTCGCCGATGTACCCTGATCTTCATCCTGTTCTTGCCATCGGAAATCACTTCTCTCAGGCGTTCTTCTGGGATTTCGAACGTCTCGACCTTGGTCACGACGGAGGTTTAGGGGCAAGCAGTTCACGGGAATACAACACATTCCGAAAGCCTTCAGCAAAGAAAAAGGGAATCGCGACACGCGTCAAAGCGACTATGAAAAGCGTCAACAGCTTTGCAGCTTCGGCATCGCCTGACGCACCTCCATCACCATCCTCCTCACGACGCTCATCCTCATTTGTAACGAGTGCTTCCAGCGTCCGAAATCGTGAGAGCTCAACTGCTGCTACAAGCCCTATGCCCGAGCTCAGCCCATCCGTTGAAGGTCCGATACCAGATCGGGTCAAATACTGCATTGACGACCCGTACAAGCGGCTGACAGCACATGTAGAATCAGTTTTGCCAGAATTTAAGTACTTCTTCTCTGCTCGTGCAACGGCATGGAGCCCTTGCGGTCGTTGGTGCGCCATCGTAGGCGAAGCCAACAATTCTGAGCAAGTGTCCACGGCTGTCGTGTCGATATATGAAAGATGGACATGAGCATTGACTTGATACACGCAGAACACGCAAGCTTTCGGTGAAATATTACATTTAGTGTCCAACTTACAGCTTTGGCTGAACTATCGCCTCCGCATATAGGCATCAATCGTACCAATTTCAAAAGAAACGCATAGCTGTCGCAAGGGTTTCTCAGAGAGAGCTACTTGTTCTCCAATATTTCGTCCATTCTAGCGTGGAAGATATCACAGAAATTCAGCACGTTCTTGGGTTAAAGAATCTTGCTCTTACCACAACGGCCATAACGCGCAACGCGAGTCTCTTTCGGACTTACGGTTGGCCTTCCGGTATTTGCAAACACGCCCACCAACCGGTCCACCGTGATTACTACGGACACCCGCGACGAGTACGAGGATTTGTGTGTCTGCTGTTCGACCGAAAAATCAACAGTACTGCTGAGACGAGGCTTGTGTGCAGTCACTGAGACAAGTCCGCCGATGTTGCCTTTCTTTCCGTCCAACTTTGGCACGCCGACGACGATACTTGCTGCTGAGGGAAATTGGACTTGAGTTCGAGTGATGGTTGTCTTGGTACGCGAACAAAGGGGTCAAGCCCAGCACCACAACCCGACAGCAATTTGGCAGAACAAACAATGTTTTATTGGATGTGATGTCAATGCGCGTCGCACAACCGTGCAGATTTGTCGGAGACATGAACGAAGAGCCGGGGTGAATACCAATCTCAGAGATGGACAAATCACAAGGCTGAGACTAGATGAGGTCTGCTTGACAGTGGATCAGCCTGCAGCAGACATGCCTTTGTTTGTGGGGAGACGCGCCCCTCAGTGCCAAAAACATCCCTGTCCCGTCTGCCGTCTGCCGCACCCTGCAAATCAAGGAAGCCGGATTTCACTCTTTACAGTCGCGTGCGCTCGTACATCTTTATGGTAAAAGTTCCAGCATTGCGTATGAGGTTCAACATCCACGCGATCATGAATCAGAAATCCGAAGGCGACGCCGTCGCGCCGTTGTCGCAACCTCAGAAGTTCTCGCGTTACAGGTCGGTGCGTCGCGCCACGGCGAAAGATACCGGATCCGAACCCGAATCCGTTCCTGCTCTTCCTACTACTACTCCAATTGCTGAAGCGTCGGTGCGAAGGATACCTTCACGATACCATCGGAACGCGCAAAAGCCTGTACAATACCCGTCTCCTCCATTATCTGCATCTGCTGCGACGCAGAGTCCTTCTCCTCCGATAGCATATGCAACATTTGATACTCACCAAGCTACGACAGCGAGTAATGGTCCAGCTCACGAAGTGAACATTGCTTACCACGACAATGTCGCATTCCCCAACTCTGGTCGACAAGGTTACTTCCAGGATAAGGAAACCCTCAACTGCGGTCCTTCGCAATCACCGCACAAGGCAGAGCGGCGTGCATGGAAACACGAAAGTCGCAGTAGCAGAGATGGTCGTGCCTCTAGAGACGATCCGCGCCCCCAATCCTATGAGGCGGCACGAGAAGAGGCACGCATGATTTTGGAAGGCGAGTATGACCGATTGCAACAGCTCAAGGCTACTCAGGAGGTGGAAGCTCAAAGGAGACGCCGTCTAGCTGCGGCGGGTTCTTCTGGAGATAGACGTGCAGACGCACCTCTCATTTCGGGTGCGAACAATAGGCCAATCGTGATAGGAGAACCATGCTATGCGCCTCAGACAAAGCCTTCACGCAGTGACACTCTGCAAACCATGGGTAGTCCACTCGATACAGCAAAGCAGAATGAGCCATTTGAATCAGCCCACTCCATGCAACAGGCAATTCGCGATGAGCATGCCAGTTCCAGTCATCATAAAATGCATATTCAGAATAAATTTGACGCGCCGGTCTCTGCCGTCAACGCAGGTGAAAGACGAGTTCGCATTAAATGTAATGAAGTATCGATAACCCTCCCGATCACACCAAGCACAACCGCACATGATCTATTGAACTCAGCGTCTAAGATCATGTCCCAGTCTATTGACCCTCGATCTTCGATTGTTGTTGAGGCATTCTCGCAGCTTGGTCTGGAGAGATCGCTCAGGAGATATGAACACGTCCGAGACGTAATGAATTCATGGGATTATGACGATCAGAACCATTTTACAATCCTGCCCGAGTCTGAGGTTTCAGCCTCGGAGCTCACTGAACTACCCCATCGACGTCCTTCACGGACCACAGTTCATATCTACCACTCCCAAAAACCAGACAAATGGGACAAGCGCTGGGTATGCTTGCAAGAAGATGGTCAAGTGACTGTCGCAAAGAGTGCAATAGGCTCAGACACAACAAACATATGCCACATCTCCGACTTTGATGTTTACATGCCAACACGGAGACAATTGAAGAAGATGAAACCACCAAAGAAAATATGCTTCGCAGTCAAGAGTCAACAGAAGCCGGCGGTGTTCTTGAACAGCGCGAACTTCGTACATTTCTTCTCATCGAATGACAAAGACGTAGCAGACCAGTGGTATCGAGCGGTTCAGTCATGGCGAAGCTGGTACTTGGTAGCTGTCATGGGCGAAGGACGCAAGACGTTGATAGCACGTACAAATACAGTTGGATCTGTTGAACGGTCAGGTATCACCCAACCAAAAGCTCCTGTGCCTTATCAGCTAGGCTCCTTTAAGCCACTCTTGACTTTTGGAGCTGGTCGAGATGCAAAGCCGAGCCAAGAGAGCAGCAGGTCAGAGAGATCATTCCCGAAACCACTGCTCGACATGGGAATAGGGAGAAAGAGTGTGGACAGTGGACCAGATAGTCCCAGGGTGCCAGAACGCAAGGGGAGTGTTCCACCGTCATCTTTCCCTAAGAACTTGATCACCAATATAAGCGAACCTGTTCAAGGTCTAGCGAGTCCCGACTCCGATCAGGGCTTCACAGGCACAGGGCTGCTCGCTCGAAGTGCAAGTAAGCGCTCCCAAGGTGGGAAGAGGTCCGGCCATGGTGTGCATGGAGAACCAGGGAAGCCATTGATTCACATAGAACCAACGAGCGAATTTACAGATGGCAGTCTGTTGAGACAAATCGAAGCGTGGAATGTTGCCCATGGCGGGGGAGGGCCGAAGATCGATAGGGTGAAGAGGATGGAGACGACCATTAGTGTAGGGGAAGGCTTCTAATGAACTTGACGATAGTGATGACGATGACGATGACATGTGAGCTATCAGAGCACAACGAGGTGAATGCAGATCAGTCGACGGTCCCTACACAATACGATCGCACATATCGCGTAGACTATACAAAACTCGTGTAAGCGTTGTTCATAAGACTATTTTAGGGATAGAAGTGTAGACCCTTCTTGGCGTTTCCATTTTCGGACGTTTGTTTACTTTTTGACATCATTCACATACGCTTCTAAAGCCACTCATTGATGAGCGTGCTCATTTGTTTACACTGTACAGCCACCCCATTCACATCGAAATGTCAGTCGGTGAAGTCTTCGCGGAAGCGCAAAGAGCTGCTGTAGGCTACAAGGGCTTATCAAAGCGCCTGCGCCGTCTCGAGAACACGCCAGGTTTTGAAAACCAGATCAAACAATGCGTTTTCCGCTTGCTCGATGTGAGCAAGTCAGAAGTTGCAGGCAACCGCATAATCAAATTCCTGACCACCTACGTCGAGTCTGCAGAAATAGAGAGCCCTGCCATCTCGGCTGTGCTCGAAGCTCTCCTTCCATACCTATGCGCAAAGGACAAGACTATGCGATATAGAGCGACACAAATTACATCTCAGATACTCGGTGTTCTTAATGCGATCGATGACGACCTCTATCGCGTTATTCGACATGAACTCATCAAAAGACTGCGCGACAAGGTACCTGCAATCCGCCTTGAGGCGGTGATGGCGCTGGGAAGACTGGTAGAGAATGAGATGGATGAAGAGGAACAACAAGAGCAGGATTCGGACGGCGATTATGATGCGGCGCCAAACCTGCTGGAGAAGCTGCTGGATGTGCTTCAAAATGATACAAACGCAGATGTGAGGAGAGCGTTGTTGCTCAATCTGCCGGTTACGCCGACAACTCTCCCCTATTTGCTGGAACGAGCACGAGATCGTGACGCGCCAACACGGCGAGCGTTATATTCAAAGCTATTGCCCACCCTTGGAGACTTCCGACATCTGTCATTGTCCATGCGTGAGAAACTACTCAGATGGGGATTACGCGACCGGGACGAGAAGGTTCGGAAAGCTGCGGCGAAAGTGTTCCGAGAACGATGGATTGAAGACTGTGCTGGATCAAGAATGACAGCAGAAGAGAAAGCAGAGCACAAAGGTCTCCTCGAACCAAGCATATCTGCTTTGCTCGAGCTTTTGGAAAGGATTGATATCCTCAATTCCGGCAACAAGACAGGCATCGCGTTAGATGCAATGAAAGAATTTTGGGCTGGGCGAACAGACTATTTAGACGCAGTCGCTTTCGACGATGACTTCTGGTCCAACCTCACACCAGAATCTGCGTTTATGGCACGAACCTTCAACGACTACTGTCAGCAAGATTCCTCTTACCACAGCTTGGTCGAAGAAAAGATGCCTGAAGTGACTCGGCTAGGCTTTTACATCCAACAGCACATTAACACGCTCCTTTCTAGAATCCGAGGCGCACGAGAGGCTGGCGCGGGCGAGGAAGAAACTGTCGAACAGGAATTCATCCTCGAGCAACTCCTGCACATCGCCCACACGCTCGACTACACCGACGAGATCGGCCGCCGCAAGATGTTCTCCCTCCTGCGCGAAGCGCTCGCCATGGAGGACCTTCCCGAGGAGTCCACTCGCCTCGCCATCGAAGCACTCCGTCTGGTCTGCAACTCAGACGCGGCCGGCGAGCGTGAATTTACCTCGGTTGTTCTCGAAGCCATCGCCGAAGTGCACGACATCATCTCGTCCTCCGATGTAGACGGCCCAGACGCAGAAGAAGATAGCTTCGTCTCGGCGCATTCCGAGCTCAGCTCTCATTCAGCCATCACCTCCACGCCCAAAGCATCCAAGAAGCCCGTCCGGTCCCCCGAAGAGACCGAGGCCCGCGCCATCAAGGAGATAATGATCAACATGAAGTGCCTCCACATCGCGCAGACGCTCCTACAAAACGTCACGGGCAACCTCCAGTCCAACATCCACCTGCGCACCATGCTCGACAACCTCGTCATCCCCGCCGTGCGCAGCCACGAAACGCCCATCCGCGAGCGCGGCCTCCTCTGCCTCGGTCTCTGCTGTCTCTTGGAGTCGACCCTTGCAGACGAGAACCTCTCGCTGTTTGTGCACTGTCTGAAGAAAGGGAATGAAAGCCTCCAGGTCATGAGCCTGCAGATCCTGTGCGATGTGTATCTGATGCGGCGGCCCGACGAAATTGATCTGGCTCCGTTCATCAAGGCTTTCACTTATAGTGGCGAGGTGCAAGGCGTGGCGACAACGAGCTTGAGTAAGCTGATGCTGTGTGGGTTCTACAAGGACCATAAAGAGACGTTTGATGAGGCGGTGGAGCAGGGCACTGCGACGGCAGCGAAGGGTTGGGAGTTATTGGGGAAGGTGAGGCAGGCGGTTGTGAGTGCTGACGGTGAGAGTGGGACGGGACCGACAACAGCTGCATGATAATGCATTGTGTTCTGCTTCTTCGGCCGATCGAATATGGTTGTGTATATGATTGTTCTCCTGCATTGCTCTGGTCTGGTATCCGGCCCGGCCACTGCAGCTTTGTGGAGATCTTCCTTTTGTCTCCTTCTTACAAGATACCTTGCTTCTGCAGATCCCGATATATCCTTTCGGGCATGACGTTTCCCTCTCCGTCCTCCATTTGCACGACCGAATCGTCTTTGCTCTCTTTCTCCTTCTTCTCACGCTTGATCTTCTCCCATAAGTTCAATGCCTCCTGTATTCCTGTGATTTCTCTGAACAAGCTC
>Ga0066648_10001395_pt1 | contig 13267 bp, 9 predicted proteins | sample CryGeyCG12114_NA_FD_59537 | JGI IMG/M metagenome (GOLD analysis project Ga0066648, IMG submission 59537) | Groundwater microbial communities from aquifer - Crystal Geyser CG19_WC_8/21/14_NA | ecosystem: Environmental > Aquatic > Deep subsurface > Groundwater | place: USA: Utah: Grand County... | reverse complement strand
TGGTGATTCAGCTGCTTGGCTAGAATTGATTGAAGAATACAAGAGCCGTAACAAGGACGACCAAGTCCGTCGGACGTACGAGCGCTATCTTGAAGTCTTTCCTCTTGCGGTATGTCCATTTGTTCTCATCCTCGTTCGCATCCGTACTAATCCACTACATAGGCCGAGCAATGGTGCACTTTCTTGAGGTGGGAGGAGGCAGCTGACCGCAAGTGGCAGATGGAGCAGATCTTTAAAAAGGCTCTGATATCTGTGCCGAGCGTTGAGCTTTTTTCCATCTATGTCAACTACGTGAGAAGGCGGCACAGCATGCAGACTGGTGATACTTCTCAAGCCTATAAAAACATCCACCAGACCTTTGAATTTGCTCTCAAATCCGTCGGGACGGACAAAGATTCTGGAAACTTATGGCAGGAATACATCAACTTCCTAAGGGCAGGTCCGGGCACGGTCGGCGGCAGTGGTTGGCAGGATAGTCAGAAAATGGACACGCTGAGAGACGCCTATGGCAAAGCACTTTCTGTTCCAACTTCTGCAATTCAATCCTTGTGGAAAGAATATGACGCCTTCGAAACAGGCATCAATAAGATAAATGGACGAAAGATGATGCAAGAACGTTCGCCTGACTACATGACCGCGAGGACTGCCTACACACAGCTTCAGAATATCACGAAAAGGATAGATCGCACCACCCGACCACGTCTACCCCCAGCTCTTGGTTATGCTGGAGATCTTGAGTATCAACAGCAAGTTTCTTTGTGGAGGGATTGGCTCCAATGGGAGAAGAATGATCCTTTGGAGTTAAAAGAAGACAAGCTTGACGCTTACCTTGAACGCGTCATCTTCACCTATAAGCAAGCCCTGATGGCTTTGCAGTTTTGGCCTGAAATGTGGTACGAGGCAGCGGAGTTTTGCATTCTCAATGGTAGAGAAGAGGCAGGTCTAGGACTTCTCAACCAAGGCTTCACCGCGAACCCCGAGTCGGCGCTTCTTGCTTTCAAGCTGGCTGACCATCTTGAAACAACAACCAGTAATGATAGCACAAATGATCCAGGTGCCAAGATCAGAATGAAGACTGTCCGTGAACCTTACGACAAGGTCTTGGACGCCCTGTACGATGTGCAGAAGAAGACTGAGGGCCGAATGCAGGCAGAAATTCAGAGACTGGAGTTGTCTATCTCAAATGGACAGGCCGATGCTAGTGGTGACGAAGTGCTCACAGCCTCAAACGTTTCCGAGAAGAAAGCCGCGATAGACGAGCAGATTAATGCCGTCAGGAAGGCCGCTTCAAGTCACGTTGAGGTGCTAAGCAACCTGATCTCGCACATATGGGTAGCGTTGATGCGAGCTACTCGTCGTATACAGGGGAAGGGTTTGCCGAACGAGAAGGGCCCCTCCGGCTTCCGCACGATCTTCAATGAGGCAAGGAAGCGCGGACAACTAACACCCGAGTTCTATGTTGAGACCGCTCACATCGAATGGAACTGCTACAGGGATCCTACAGGAACACGGATACTTGAGCGAGGTGTCAAATTATATCCAAACGACAGCCTCCTGCCTCTGGAATACATCAAGCACCTGATAGGCAAGGACGATATCACGAATGCCCGAGCAGTCTTCGAAACTACGGTCAATCGCTTTACATCTAGTAATGACCCCGCATTGGTAGCCAAGTCCAAAGACTTATTCCTCTTCTTCCATGATTACGAATCCAAGTATGGCGAGCTCTCACAGATAGTGAGGTTAGAGTCCAGGATGAGAGAACTATTTCCAGAAGATCCAGCACTCAAGCAGTTCTCTTCTCGATATCGCACGCCGGGCTTCGACCCAATGAGTGCTCAGCCTGTCATTTCTGCAAGGCAAATAATGCCCAAGACAGCGCTGCAGCCTTCCATCGAAGTCAACACGATGATCAATTCGCCAATGCAGAAAGTGATTGATCAAATAACAAGCACGAATTCACCAAAACGACCTCTACCAATAGACGATGACGACGAAGATGGCCGACCGCAGAAGATCGCGAGAGGCGAATCGCCATCGATGGCAACCCAAATACGCAAAATACCGCAAGCTTCCGTCTCTGCTCGGCCACCAGCACCCTCCCCTCTACCACCTGCGATCCTGCATCTCCTGAGCATTCTCCCCAAGGCTTCTGCATACACGGACATCAAGTTCGATGCTAATGCAATTCACAAGTTAATCAAGGAAAAACACCTGCCAGCGCCCACGACGGTAGGAGCAGCCAGACCACCACCCACACCACAGACAGGCGCTGCACCAGCCTGGCCCCCGCAGTTTTCGCAGGCGCCACCTCCACCGATGATTCCTCCACCGCAAGGATACATGCCACAAGGGACGCCAACTTCGCAGTACGGTGCAGGTGAGTTTTCTGATCCTAATACCTTGCAATCAAACTGACCGAAGGCAGCTCCATTCCGCTGGCCCTAGAACGTGTCTATGAAATCGATGGCCAGCACGTGTGACTCTGGTTGTCTGCAAAGTATCTATTCTACATATGCTAAGCGCATTAAAGCGAATACTTGGCATGTCATGTTCACTGGTGCAAGACCTTATGAAGCGGGTCTTTAATGATTGTATATTAGGAGGAAGCCAGTTGCTGGTTGGACTGCTGGCACACAGAATACAAGATGGGCTACCCAGGCTAAACGCGCATCTCTATTCATATCTAATACAATGCTCTGCCTGCACCGACTCTCGGGGAGACACTCTGGTCCCTAATTACTATCCCACCCTTGCTTTCAGAAAAGTTGAAAGAACTGTTTGCTCGCAAGCCCCCCCCTGTCAACACCAAGCCGGGACAGATTTTTGTGATCAGCGAATGAGGTCGAGCCACGCCAGTAAACACCTCCACCGGGGCGCAAAGCTACCAAGCTCGCGTCAAATAGGACTCAGCGTACGCTTCGGGTCGCTGTGCGTTCCCGCGCTTGACGCGGTATGGAAAATCCGCCTTGACTTCACTTCCTTCTTCACGTGCAGCTCACCGTCGACCCAAGTAGTGGTACGAAACTTCACTTGCTTGCTCACTGAAAAGTTTGTAGCAAAATGTCTGAGTGTCGAGTGAAGCCTTTACATTAACTGAGCAGGTCTTCCGACCGGTGTGCTGCCGCTGGGGGCATTGATAAACCCCCGTACCTTCCAGCCTTCGTACCTTCCTCCTTCCTACCAATCACTACTCTACCAGCTTCCTTCTTGGTTGCACTGATCGAAGATCATCTTCCTCAGTCAATCTCGAGCATCTTCATTCCTCTACTGATACCTTCGAACCACCTGCTTCAACTCCTTCCACTCCAACGATCAGCCTCGTCAAGAGATCAGAAGACGGTCTGACAGGCGTCACGGTAAGCGAGCCATACTCACTGTTTCTCTATCTCCAACATTGGTGTCTCGCAAGTCCTTGAAGATCAACTGCGAGCCTGTGTTCTCAAGATCAATCACTACAAGTGGAGACTTCACACGTTCCTTCCTCTCACTATCGCAGGCTGCAGCAACCGTCGACTGCAGTTCTCTCACTTCTATTCCCCAACAACTTTTCCTTCTTCCAGAACACTCTTCCACCACGCAATCTTCCACCTAGTCTTCGCCCTAAATTTGCAATCTCAATTTCAATAGCATCTAACACAATCTCAGATACGATGTCTTCTGCCAAGCGAAGAGGTCAAGCCCGTGGCCAGGCTCCAGATGTCGGAGGCAGCGCACCCAGACGAGGACCCAACCCTGCTAGAGGCAGAGTGGCGCCCTTCGACGGTCCAGCTTCTCGAGGCTCTGGTTCTGCCGCAGGCACTCAGTCCCAAGTAACTGGCTCTGCAGCTGGCTCACGACGAGGCAGCAATGCTGGCACTCAAGCACCTTCACAAGCTGGCTCTGTCGCTGGCAGTCAGTCGCAGGCTGCAGCTCAAGTCGCTCCAATTGCACGAGATCCTGCTCGAGAGGGTCCTGTTCCACGAACCACAGACTCTTTGAGGAACGTCGATATGCCGGCATCTTTCTACAACATCGATAATCTGGTAAGTCAAGGATCATTCTTTATTTCCCCGTACACAATACCTACTCGTCAAGCACAATGCATGGACAGGTTGCTTTCACACAGTTTGTGGTGCCTGAGCTGTGCTGGGAGTGCATCTCTCACAACATATGTCGCACCTCCTGCACCACATGTCTGAGTTCGTGTCTCCATTTCGTACACCTTGAGCATCTTGCAAACACAGGTTGTTCGTGATGGGAGGTACTCCTTCTCGTCCTCACTGGCTGTCGTCCACGAGAAGTCTTCATGCTGTCGTTCTCGATGCTTCAAGCATGGCGAACTACATTCCTCAGCTTTTCCCTTTCGTTCTTGGCTGAGAGAAGTCGTACCAAATGCTGACCCCTCACAGTATGCTCTCCCCACCGAGTTCACCAAGCGACCAGGCTTCAATCAGACTGGCAAAGCCATCCAACTTCCTGTCAATTCGTACGAAGTGACGAAACTTCCTCAGGTCACCATATACCAATACGATGTCATCATTGGTAACGGCGCCGAAAAGCGAATCGTGCAACAGAAGGCCTGGCAGTCCAAAGCCAGAAAAGATAAAGTCGGTCCTGACTGTATCTACGATGGCAACAAGCTGGCTTGGTCCATGAAGCCGTATGGTCAGATCAAATTCATGGTTGACCTGGATGAAGAAGCTGGAAAGGGTCCGTCTAAGGAGGGCAAGAACGCTTTCCGAGTACACATCACTCCCACCAAGAAGTTGGATCTCTCCGTCATCATGGCATACCTTCAAGGACGCATCCAGCAGAATGCTGCAATTCTAGAAGCCATTACCTTCCTCGACCACCTCTTGCGGGAAGGCCCTTCGAACAATGCACGCCTGGTTCCTGTCCGTCGCTCATTCTTCGCTCGAGATGGCCAGCGTGCTGACCTTGGCGGCGCTATTGAGGTCTTCCGAGGAGTCTATCAATCAATCAGAATGGCTCAAGGCCCGAAGTTGGTGGTCAACCTTGATGTAGCCAACTCTTGCTTCTGGAAACCTCAGCAACTGATGCACACCATCCTGCAGAAGAACGGTTGGCGTGATCCTAGTCAGATTGCCCAGCAGTTCCAGCGAGATGACCAAGTCAGAGCCACACAGAAGTATCTGAAGAAGATCTCTGTTAAGGCCCACTACAAGGGTAATAAACAGCCGAACACTGTCTGGAAGATCGATAGCATTGCCAAGGTTAATGCCAACACCCACCGCATCATGTGGCGAGATCCCCAGACCGGTAAAGAGACCGGAGAGAAGATCTCTGTTGCTGCATACTTTGCCCGTCGATACAACCTCCCTTTGCAGTTCCCTAACCTTCCTCTGATCCAGATGACCAAGAAGATGAAGGGCGAGCCAGTGTATTTCCCTATCGAGCTTCTCGTTATCATCGAGAACCAACGATATGGTGCAAAGCTGGACGAAACTCAGACTGCCAACATGATCAAGTTCGCTGTGTCGCCACCCAATCAGCGACTGGCCTCTATCAACGATGGTAAATCTTGGCTCCAGTGGGATACAGATAAATACCTCAAAGAGTATGGTCTGCAAATCAGCAAGCAGCAAGTCGTGACTGCGGCGCGAGTCCTACCTCCTCCCGGTGTTAAGTTCAAGAACAAGACCGAGCAGCCTGGTACTAAAGGTCGCTGGGATCTCAGAGCGAAGCAGTTCATCACTCCCAACACAAAAGAATTGAGTTCTTGGGGCATTGGCTTCTTTGGCGGACGGGTCGCCCTTAACCCGGGGGCCATCGAAAAATTCGCTATGGATTTTGTCAAAGCCTACCGAGGCCACGGTGGCGCCGTCAGCAACAACAAACCCTTCTACATGAAGCTCAACGACGACCCGGGTCAGGCTGTTGAACAGCTCTTCCAGGCTACCGGCAACCACTTCAAAGCTCGACCGCAGATCTTGATCTTCCTCGTCCAGAACAGAAACGCTCAACACTACCTCCGCATCAAGAAGTCTTGTGATAAGCGATTTGGTGTAGTCTCCCAAGTCATGCAGGCTGCTCAGGTACAGAAGGGCAACCCACAGTACTACTCCAACGTCCTAATGAAGTTCAACGCCAAACTTGGCGGTGCTACTTCTCAAGTTGTTCCAGCTAGAGACAGTGGTTTCTCTGGTCAATTTGCTGTTCCAACTCTCTTCATTGGCGCCGATGTGTCTCACGCGTCGCCAGGTAGTGAGCAGGCCTCGATGGCTGCTATAACAGTCTCATACGATCGCTTCGGTGGTCGATATGCTGCCGGTTGCCAGACCAATGGTCATCGTGTTGAGATGATCACCGAGAGCAATATGAAGAGTATTCTTGGTCCACTCATCTCAAACTGGATGTCTGAGATCGGAGCTGGTCGTGTCCCTGGCCAGGTGTACTACATGCGAGATGGTGTCTCTGAAGGTCAATTCACGAAAGTCATTCAAGAGGAAGTTCCACACATCCGTGCTGTCCTCGACAAACTCTCGAATGGCAAATGGGGCGGCAAGTTGACTGTCGTGATCGCGTCCAAGCGACATCATCTCCGAGCATTCCCCAAGCAAGGTGACGGCGATCAGAAGGGTAATCCATTACCAGGCACTCTTATCGAGAAAGATATCACCATGCCGAACGAGTTCGACTTCTTCTTATACTCGCACATCGCTCTTCAGGGTACTTCTCGACCAGTGCACTACACTGTCCTGCTTGATGAAGCGAACCACACACCTGCTGCATTACAGAACATGATCTACGAGCACTGCTACCAGTACATGCGATCAACTACTTCTGTGTCTCTACACCCAGCTGTGTACTATGCCCACTTGGCCTCCAACCGAGCCAAAGCTCACGAGAATGTTGCCGCTTCCCAGGGTCCTCAAGGTGGCGCCGGCTTCAAGCAGAACCAATCTGCTAGCAGCGACACCCCAAGATCTTCCGAGGCCGCTCCTCTTCTCACTTGGCCAGCCGGCCAGCGAGTCGAGTACAGCATGTGGTATATCTAGATGCCAACATCTCACACTCACAATTCCAACTTCAGTCACTCACTCGAGAGCAGTTGAAGCCGTCTGCTCAGTAACAAAAGGCGAGGCCGTTCTTAATCGGTCCGAGCACTTGCCCATGCAATCTAGGGTGAAGCACTCTACCACACACAAGCAGCTGCAAAGTACACAATATTCGAGAGCTACAGAAATCGCTTGACTGACTTTTCTTCCTGCGCTTGCTCTCAACGCAAGGTGGTTCGAGGTTTCGTTGGTCAGTGATGTTCTTCTTGACACTGGCTGCAGATATCAGTTGCTGCGTTATTGATTTTAGTCGCGAAGGATAATCGAAGTACCGGCGGGCATGGACAAGAAAAATGGTCACCATTGATATCGGAAGAGGGTGGCTCAGATATGTTTGCCTGCGCTGAGAGGTTCCCGTTCTTGCTTTCACAGAACAATCTAGGTTCTGAAGCTAGCAAAATACAATTTCAATTCAAACAATCATATTCTTCTCCTGCTTCCACGTTGGCGAGATTTACTGACGCTGATAGATGGCAGGCACAATTGGCGTTGATCGTCACGATGAGACGGCGGCGCAAGCAGCAGCACTATTAAGCTCGAGGCAGATAGGAAGGTAGCAACAGCTGACACCTCGCAGGCAACCGATGACCCGATCAGAAATCTGATACGAGCTATGATCGAAACGAGATCCGTGCTGGCACTGAGCCCGTGCAACAAAGGAAAATGGAACGTGCACTGCTAACAAGGCACAGCTTATTTTGACGTCGGCGCTACGAGGAGCATCATTTACCATCTGCTGTCGACGGATCGGCTGATGGACGTGGTGCTTGGAGCCGAGGCAAGGGCAGGAGGTGAGGAGTGGAACGAATGGGTTTGGGTCTGCGGAACCTTCGAAAGCTGGAGACCACTACCTGCGGTACAAGGAGGATCATGCGGGATGGGGGAGCGCTCTGAATGGGAGGAGAGCTGGGTGATGAGGAGATGGGCTGAAGGCAGTACATGGTATTGATCGGCGGAGACGCGGGTTCACGAGCAACGGAGTGTGAGTATCAAAGAGGCGGTGGCAAGCTACGAGTCGGTGAGCGAGTGTGTTTCAGCGGTGAAGGCTAGGTAGTGGTATTGATTCTTGTGAGAGTCAGCTGGGCGCGAAGTGTTATGGTCGGCCAATAGCAGTGGATACGGGGGGCTTTGGCTTCTCCGTTCAGTACGTTCACGTGTCTGCTGCAGATGAACATCTGCGACTGGTGTTTTTGACAAGGGGAGACTAGGTGTGTAGGCGTTCGGTATTGTAGCCATAGACTGGAATGAGGACACGATACGTGCGAAGCTAGGCTGTTGAGGAGTCGTTTCCATCTATGACGAGAAGTGCTATGGTACAGCCGCGCGTTGAGAGGAGGCATACCCCAGAAGGGTTCGGATTTCAAAGCCAAAAACGGAAGGTAGTGGGCATGGATAGATGGCTTATGTGTTTAAGCAACGAGAGCTTCGAGACGTTGTGTGTCGCGGAGGTGAGTACGCGTGCCGGGGATAGAGTCCGTGACAGGAACTCTGGGATGGAACTCAAGCATGGCCAAGGTGACCGTCAGAGCTTGATTGTTCTAGGAAAGCGGACAAGAGAAGAGTTTTTGTGTAGATGCGCACAGGCGCAAGGGGAGACTGTGGCGGTCAGGTTATGGGACGTATAGACAGCATGTCAACCGAGGGAAGCAATGACCGGTGTTGTTGTGTTCAAGCATGGGAGGAAAGAATGGCGGTACAACGTTCAGCAGAGAATGATAGCCGAGTGAGAAGGTTGGGGTCGACGACGAGGTAGGCTGCTTCTTCGAGCGTGGTCGGTGATTGATTCGTCCTCTTCCCATTTGAGGTCCAGCACGGCTAGACTTGTTCTTTGCTCTTGGTCCTTCTCTTTCTGAATCTCTTTTCATGCTTCTCGTTTCACATCGCTCGTGGGTTGTGGGTTCGTGTCTTCGAGTGTTGGGTGCTCATACTGGTGAGATAGGCAGAAGTGGTGGCAGGAGGTGGTCATGGTAAAGAGAGGAGCATATGTGGTGTTGAGGACAAGCAGTACCCAGGGGCAACGACATGCACAAGCCTAGCGAAAAGGAATGGCTTGTATGGGAGCAACGAATGCAATGCAGACTGACGCTTGAGCCGAAGAGAAGGAAGGTTAAGCAACGATGTGACAGTTCGCTGGTCAGACTCCAGAGGCTGACCAGAAATGAAGAAATGCAAGATCCAGAGACTTTCACGATTCTGGCATGGTACCGGTCGAGCGTTGAGCAATAGCAGTATCTATCTAGCGGGCGCCTCACAATGACCATAGTGCTGATCAAGACCCTGAGCCACAGAACCCTTGTAAGGGGAAGAAGAACACGGGACGACCTTGAGCATAGCTGAGGCAGACGTTGAACGATAATCTCCGAGAAGAACTGACTAGCTCGTAGAGCAATGCTAACATGGCATCTTGTCTTTGTCTTGAACGGGGGATTTATGGCGCGTTGGGTGTTATCGAGAAGGAACATCTCGGAGAGCAGAGCTGCATCGGCTCTTCGAGGTGTTGGAGGCAGATGCTGAACAAAGACACGATAGTAAAGGACGGTTTGTCGTGTCTAACAGCTGAGCTTCAGAACAGGCATACCGCTGTTGAAGGAAAGGGATGGAATGTCCTATCGAGTTTTGTCCCATCACTGAAGGACCATTGAAAATGAAGAAAGCAGTATTCCTGAAGTTGTGAGGAGTGGCCGCAACTGGTACAGCAAGAACAACCATCAACAGAAGCATTGTCCTGCTCATGAGGCGACGGTGGCATGCTAGACGGTTGCACCGTTACCCTGGTAAGCTGATACAGGGAGTCGTTGTTTGAAAGCCTTCAGCATTCGAGGCGCTGACTTCAATTTGATGTTTGTGCCATCGATGCTACATAATATCCCGTCCGTTATCTGTCATTGCAAGCAGGAAGCGGCGCCTCGATCCTGCTTGAATGACGCCTCCATGCTCGCTCTATTGGTTGGTCTTTGTGTGCGATCGCTGCTGTGCTTTAGGGTGGACGAGTCCGGATAGTAGACAGTGAGCGGTTTGCTTTCAAAGGCTGTTTGGTGCTCGCAAAGAGGTGGCACGATTGGACGGATCGCGATAGGACCTCACTGGACCTGCAGAGTCAACGGTCAGACCAGATAAAGCGTACAAACATGGACATGTGCCCAATTCGGCGTTGTTCACATGTACTAGCCAGTATCTCTCTCGCATTGCGGCTACGGCTACGGCTACGAGGGAATGGTAATCGAAGATCGAAGAGAGAAACAGAGTGTCATTTTATTCATCGAGCGAAAGCTCGTGCTGTCCGCCCTCTGCAAGGGCGTATATTGACCAACAGCAAGAGACGAAGATGCACGCAATGCACAAACTACGGATGATGGCTTCGAGCTCAAGGACTCGGGTGGTCGAGCTTGATGCAACTCGCCATCAAGGTAGGAAGCGCAAGTGAATCTGGAACTTCATCTGGATTGTGAGGCGACCGCCACTGATGAAACATCCCAGGTCCCGAGCAAGCCCACAAGCCAGCCTGGTAGCGGCGGACACCAAGTCCGCAAGCAAAACGTGGAGGCGAAGGGATGTCGTTTGGCTTGACGCAGGTCCGAACGCCCGGGAGAGGTGGCTTCAGGCTTGGGACGCCACCCGTATGCAAGCTATCCTATCCAGCAGTTGAGATGTTGATCATATCAACGACATCTCATCGAACACACAATCATGACATGGGAATGTCTGTTGTTATATGTGAGCTCAAGGAAACAAGCTCTGACGCGTAGGGTTACAGAAGAGGCTACAACGAGACCGGCTGTGCTCTGTCACACGAGATGCGGAAACGTGAAAGGACACGAAGAGATGCGTCTGCAGAGAGGCTCCTAATAGTTCTGTCTCTATGCCGAACTGAGACACAGAAAGCTACCAGACTTATGGATCTCCTCAAAAACCTTGCTGGAGATCACACCAGGGGTGTCACCGCCGCGAGGTCTGATGACATTTGGCCTCAAGGAAACTCAGCAACGGTGATATAACCGTTCGGGACGCAGTGTATGGGTCTCAAGAAAGCGAGAAACCGCGCAAAATGCTGCCATATACTCCATTTACGCTCTCGCCGAACTCTCGCGTATGTACCGTCAAGACAGGCAAGCGTAATGATTTAGGATCTGTTAGCGTGGATCCTCTGTTAGGTGCACGGACAATGTGATGGTTTTTGGTGTGTGCATCGAGGTTCGCCAAATCTTGCTACTTGGCCCCCTCTTCTGCGGCCATGCATGTTTGAAGCGAGGTGTTTCCGTTGCAAACACGTCGGCTCGAACCATTTTTCGGCCACTTCAGCAGTTCCTTCGTCTCACCTAGACAGTATCTCAGCTGCTTCACGTACATGAGATGATTATGAACACTAGTACACATAAAGCTTGATAACACTGATGCTGTGCCTCAGGGGTCATCAGATTGGGCAAGAAGGGTGGGTTACCAGCTGGCCTGAATCTGCCTGTGCCAGGGGCGGGCCCTCGCGATATTGACCAAAAATGATGTTCGCTGCACACCAAACGGTAAAAGCTGTTAGTGCCGATTACAACCCAGAGTTCCAATTTCCGTCTCCCAGGCACTTGCCTCTTTGAGCCTGCATTAGTTTAGCTCTGACCAGATCGGAGAAATTTGTCTCACACGGTTGTCCGTGGCTGCCTGATGGAGTCTGGAGCCACCTCGAAGACAGGGCAAAAGGACATGAGCCATGGCTTGTCGAACAAGGTGTGGATGACCGCCGGGTGGCTGCACAAGGATGCGAATCGCGATCCAGAGTGGTCTGAAGCGGGAAAAGAGACATGATGCAAAGCGAGCCACCATTTCAAAAGCACGGGCACTGCCTTTAACTCGTGGCAGTTAGGCGAGTTATGGCACACAACGGTTGAGGTCGCCGAGAATGGCGACCACATGGTTGCTTGAAATTGCACCGCCGTGGGTCTTGGTGTATCTCTTGCATATCGCTTAGACTTAAGCCAGAAACGGCAGACAAGGTTTATTCCATTTCTGCGATGCTAGCCGCAGCTGCCACGAACTAGAAACGGGGATATTCATGCCGACGTTGATGGCACTTTGTGCTGAGACGACAAATCCGATGCACACGGAATTGCCTGACGCGTGAGATGAACCGTTGTCGATCATCTGCTCGTATGACATATACGATCCTGGCATCAAGACTGCTGATCTACCGTATGAAAGCACTTCCGTGTTTCAGAATCCAATAATCCATACCCAGCATGCAGCATAAACATCCTGAGCGCAAAGTCGAGGCTGCACTCACTGGAGACAGTGCATGAGAATCGCAAGGAGATGAGTTTCCAAGCTCACCATATGTCCGCATGTAGACTGGTGCCATATCGTCAATACTGGGGACGTTGATGGTCACGAATGTGTTCCGGACGGGAACTGCAAGCGCATCGCGAAGTAAAAGATTCTCCTTGTGACACACACATGTTTAGCGTATCTGACTGCTTTAACTAGCGAGGTGCTAGGCTGCTTCCGAGCGCGCTTGGGCTATAGATCGACCAACAGCGAGGATTTCTCTTGGGGTTGAGCTCCTGGTGAGCAGGAGTCCTTCCAACCGTGAGCTAACGATCCGCTACTGCAGCGTCCATGCTTGTCATCCTACCAGCTTTCAGAACATCCGAAGAAGTGCTTCTACCTCGAGGTCTTGTCATGATGCACGGGCTTTGCAGCGTTGGTAGAGTTACTCCGTATATTCTATTGCATAACTCAGTACAACGAGAAGGTCAGTCAACTGGCGAAGTAGAGTGGTGCTTGAGTAATCGCTCGAAATGTGTGGACTTGGGACACAATCAAAGCAAGCAATGTTTGGTCTTGCAGTGCATGGCTACCATGGTGAACTTGCAACATCTTTCGAAGCAGAGGTTCGTACGAGTAGATAGTAGCATCCTGGTCTACGGTAAACGAGACTGCCATGCAATCGCTTGACTTCAGCTCTGACAAAGTTTGTTTACGTTTAACGCATAGCGTGGGCCGGCCCATCTAATCTCATGCACTCCCTTTCCTGACTTGATCGAGTCTGGACAGGTCGATAACTGAGACCAAAGTCCCGCTTTAGTTGACAGCCGTGCGTTTTCCTCGGCGCCAGTCCTCATTCGCCTAGACCAAAGTGATTCTCAGTTATCCCGCCATGAGCACGCTCTCCTCTTTTTAGACGACACCAAGCGAAAGGCCAATCCAGCCTGCCGTGTGCC
>Ga0066648_10001389_pt1 | contig 13303 bp, 8 predicted proteins | sample CryGeyCG12114_NA_FD_59537 | JGI IMG/M metagenome (GOLD analysis project Ga0066648, IMG submission 59537) | Groundwater microbial communities from aquifer - Crystal Geyser CG19_WC_8/21/14_NA | ecosystem: Environmental > Aquatic > Deep subsurface > Groundwater | place: USA: Utah: Grand County... | reverse complement strand
GCTGCCGATCCGGTCAGGGTTTTTCAGAGTTTTGCAACACTTGACCTTATCTCCAAAGGCCGCGCAGAACTGGTTGTAGGAAGAGGATCTTCGGTTGAGGCATTTCCCTTGTTTGGTTTCAGCTTGAATGATTATGATCAGCTATTTACCGAGAAACTAGATTTGCTGCTTAAAATAAGGGATAGTGAATTTATTACATGGTCAGGTAAATTCCGGCCTGCATTGAATAATCAGCCTGTATATCCGCGGCCTTTGCAGGAAAAGCTGCCCGTATGGCTTGGCGTAGGCGGAACGCCGGAGTCATTTGCGCGTGCAGGCGCACTGGGATTGCCGCTGATGGTTGCTATAATAGGAGGGGAAACGCATCGTTTTCGCCCGCTAGTTGACATTTACAGAGAAGCCGGCAGAAGAGCAGGCTACACGCCGGAACAATTGAAAGTAGGCTTGCATTCACCGGGTTACGTTGGTAAAAGTACGAAAGAAGCAATTGATGAATATTATCCGGGATATGCGGAAATCTGGACCAAGCTGGGAAGGCAGCGTGGCTGGCCGCCCGTAACCCGTCAGCAATTTGACATGCAGATTGCGCCAAAAGGCGTTTTGATGGTCGGCGGCCCGGAACAGGTGGCGGAAAAAATACTGGCGCACAGCGAATCACTGGGCGGCATTTCACGCGTAACTTTTCAAATGGATAATGCCGGCCTGACGCATGCACAATTAATGCAGTCTATGGAACTGATCGGAAGCAAAGTGGTTCCGATTTTGAAAAATGCTTGATTTGGGGCGTAAATAAATATGTTTGTTGCTGTTAACTTTCGCCAGCGTAATTTAAAGGAGTTGATCATACATGGCAAATTCGTTTGTGGTTACTATAACGTATACAGAAAAATAATTCTTTATTAATAAAACAATTACTGAAAAGTGAGTTTTAATGGAACACTCTGCGGATTAAAGCAAAGTTTAAAATTTCACATAGATATGCCGGAACTTGAAGCCGTTCATTATGAAATAATGAACGGCTTTTCTGGAAATTACTCATTATGCATTTAACCAGACAACCCCAAAACCACTATCAACCAATCACCCTGCAGGCTGAACTTCCCTTCCCAGCCAGAACCTGCATATGGATTGCATTGTACTTTTGATTTTGTCAAATTCCATTGGTTTAATAATGTATGCATCTGCACCTTCCTGATAACACTTAAGTATTTTATCTTCACGTGTATCGCTGCTCATAACAACCACAGGAATGTCTTTCAGGTATTCATGAGATTCTTTTACAGGTTTTTTAAGTAGTTTCAAAAGCTGCAACCCGCCCATTCCTGGCATGTTCAGGTCCAGGATAATCAGTTTAGGGAATTTGTCCCGCTGTTCCTTTATTAATAACGTATCCAGATGCCGATGCAGGATTTTGCCGTCTTCAAAGAATTTTACCGAATAGGATTGCGGTAATTGTTTAAGTATCTTATATAATAGAAAATGCAGGTCCGGGCTGTCATCTACAATATATATTTCTGCATTCATAACAATTATAATTTAACTAAGCCGTCGCTTCTATCAAAAAATATACCATTTGGTTGAACGGTCTGGAAATTTCCAGAATAATATAAGAAGAACACGATTATTGCTGATTTATATTGATTGTTTTACTTATTTAATATTTGAACAATTTTAATGCCGGACATATAAAGCTCCGTTTTTGCCTTAAACTACTTGTATTTCAATATTATTATAAGCCTGAAGATACCCGTTTTTCAACTTAAAATACGGCATGCTTTTTGTAATATTTTGCAAACTTTTCATAGTTCGGGAATTTAAAAATGCAGTATGTTAATATGGAAACTTCAAGCATTGAACCAGATACGTATCAACATTTGAAATACGATAAGTCATATGAACTGAAATCCAGTGTGGATCTTGATCCGCTAATGGAGCGGATCGGTAATGCCAGCTGTGTAATGTTGGGCGAAGCTTCGCATGGCACGCACGAATATTACAGCTGGCGCACTGCCATTTCCAAAAGGCTGATCCAGGAAAAAGGTTTCAACTTTATTGCTGTGGAAGGCGATTGGCCTGATTGTTACAGAATTAACCGGTATATCAAGGGTTTTGCCGACAAGAATAAAACCTCAACTGAGATCCTGCATCATTTTAAACGCTGGCCAACCTGGATGTGGGCAAACTGGGAAATTGACACACTTGTGAACTGGCTGAAAGATTATAATCAGAATAAGGCTGCCAATAATCGTGTTGGATTCTACGGACTGGATGTTTATAGTCTCTGGGAATCCATGGAAGCAATGGAAGCTTACCTTAAAAATAATGATCCCGGAGCGGCCAAAATTGTTCATGATGCCATGCGATGTTTCGAGCCTTACAAAAAAGATGAGGAGAAATATGCGCGTGCACAATATTTTGGCGACAGTTCATGCAGGAACGAGGTCATCAGGCTGCTTTCTGAAATCAGAAAGAAATCGCCGGTTTATGACCATGATCCCGAAGCTGCGCTGAATATTGAACAGAATGCTTTTATAGCGGTAAATGCAGAGAAATATTATTCCAATATGATCGGTTTCGGCGATAATACGTGGAACCTCAGAGATCAGCATATGATGGATACGCTGTTCCGGCTGACGCAATTTTACGGACCGGAAGCCAAGGCGATCGTCTGGGAGCATAATACGCATATCGGTGATGCGCGGTTTACAGATATGGCTACGCATGGCATGCACAATACGGGGCAGCTTGCCCGGCAACAATTTGGCGAAAGCAGTACGGTGCTGGTCGGCTTTGGTTCGTATGAGGGAACTGTAATTGCCGGTGCGCAATGGGATGCGCCAATGGAAATTATGGAAATGCCTGCTGCCAGAGAAGGAAGTGTCGAGCACAGGCTGCATGAGCAATCGGCAGAAAACAAGTTGCTTATTTTCGACAGAGATCATGATTCAGCTAAGGATCAATGGAATAAGAAAATTCCACACAGGGCAATCGGCGTAGTATATGATCCCAAACAAGAGAAAAGAGGAAATTATGTGCCGACCGTGCTGAACCGCCGATATGACGCATTCATTTATATCGATCAAACCACGGCTCTTCATCCGATGCATTTACAGCCAAATGGAAACCAGATGCCGGAAACTTATCCGTTTACGTTTTAAGTCAATAGCAAGTGCAGGCTGATAAATTACGTTTGCCGGGAAATCACTACGCATATTCAAATTTCATAATCTTGCCTTACGGGCTATAAAGAAAATTGGTTTTCTGAAATTCTCTGCTGGAATAATGAAAGCAGACATAAGTTAATGTTTGCGTATATAGGTATAAGGTAATGAAAGCCCAATTTGATCCGGCAACAATAAACGTTCGGAAAATGAAGAAAAACAAACGGGCATTGTTGTTTCAAATTGAAAAAGAACATAAAAAACTATATCAATAAACAGATGCTTAATAATTAAAACTGGTATTTATCAAATCAGTGCTGAAAATGCTTGTTTCTGCGGATTACTTACTGTACGGTTTGGGAAGCCGTGATTATGATACCATATTTATATAGATTAACTGACTGGATTACAGGCAAATTATTGTTTTCCGCTTGTTATGATCCAAAGGTTTTCGCGGTACATAATTACACTTCAAAACCTGAAATTATGAAACTCCCGATTTTCACCTGTCTTTGTTTTCTGATTGCTGCTTCCGCTATGTGCCAGCAAATTCAAAAAGAAAATCTCAAATGGTTTGCTGCAGGCTCCGGTTCAATGGCCACTTTGGACCGCGCCACAAATACACCCCGTTTGCTGCGGTTTCCTGCGGGGAAAGGATACAAGCTGAGCGGTGCAACTGCAAAGGAAAAGGCATTTACTTTTTTGAAACAAAACCCCGGCGTGTATGCAATCAGACAAGGTAAGGATTCCTTTCTTATGCAAAAGGATGAAACCGATTCTCACGGTTTGAAGCATGTGACGTTGCAGCAGTATTTTGAGGGAATTCCGGTATTTGACGGTTCCCTTAAATTTCATTTCAACAGCAATTCAGAACTGACAACTGTTAACGGCAATTTTATCAAAATAGACAATTTGAACACTATTCCTGCTATTTCTCAGGAAGATGCGTCAAGAGAAGCAATCCGGATTGTGGCGAAACAGAAGAGCGTCAAATCCAGTAAATCGCTGTCGGTATTTAAATCGGCACTGATGATTTTTCAGAAAGGACTCCTGCAGGGCAAGCAAGGGCCGAAACATCTTGTTTATGAAATTGAAGTTCGGGATCATGCCGGAATCCGGGAGTTCGTTTACATGGATGCGCACTCCAAAAAAAAGGTTGGTCAGTATACGGGAATTCATTATCTGCACCGTGCCGTGTATGATAGCTTTTTATACGAATCCAATCTGATATGGGATGAAGGCAATGCCTATCCGGGAAAACTGAATGAAAATCAGCAATATCAGGTTGAAATTACCAGACAGGTGTATAACATGATGAAAAATGCATTTGATTATACTTCTTTTGATAACAAGGATGCAGTTATGAATATTGTCAGCAATGAAGAAATAGAAGAACATCAACCTTACTGGAATGGTGAATCCATCGTTCTTTATCCGTTCACTGCCTCCGATGACATTGTTGCGCACGAATGGGCACATGGTTATATAGAAAATACCAGCGGGCTTACATCTTTTGGCGAATCTGGAAACATCAATGAATCTTTTGCAGACATCTGGGGCGAGACGCTGGACCAGATCAATGATTACATGGATGAAGAGGAAAACAATTCGGTTCGTACCGGATGTCAAAGCTCTACCCGCTGGATAGTGGGTGAACGGTCTGGAATGTTTCACTACTTGCATGATATGTGGGATCCGAACTGCAAGGGATATCCCGGCAAGATCTCCGATCAGGAATATTTATGTAACACCGCCACAGAATTCGGAGATTATGTAAATTCCGGCATTGTAAACCATGCCTATGCATTGCTTGTTGACGGCGGCTATTATAACGGGCATGCGATCAAAGGCATCGGGTTAACAAAAGCTGCGCACATCTTCTGGCATGCACAGGCAAATTACATGACTCAGACAACCAACTTTGCGGAACTGGCGGATTATCTGGAAGCTGCTGCAAATGACCTTGTCGGAAAAAATTTGAAAAAACTCTCCACTGCGAATTCTGTTTCCGGGCTTTCCGGACACGTCATCAGTCCTTCGGACATTGCAGAACTGGTGAAAGTGATCGCAGCGGTAGAGTTAAAGGGCGACATCAATTGTCCGTATCCGTTTCCGTTGTTTACGCCGGTATCCGTTTTGTGTGTCGGCGGCTCGCCGGAAAATGCTATGTTTAACGAAGATTTTGAATCCGGATTGGATGGATGGACTTTGTCAAATGCATCAAACAGCAAAGAATGGGTTTCAAACAACTGGACTTCCATTCATCCACTTCCTGGAAAGAGAACAGGTTATGCAGCTTATGCTACTTCCAGAACAGAGTCTTGCGGGGCAAGCGGTTCCTTAACGCTGACTAGTCCGGTTATTTCCATTCCGGCAGAAAGAGCTGGGCCGTTTCATCTGGCATTCGATCATTATTTTACGACTTCGGTTTTTGATGATGGATGTAATATCAAATACCGTATCAATGGCGGAGGGTGGAATCTGGTTCCGGCTTCTGCTTTTACGGATAATCCATATAATGTACTGGAAGATTTTACATACTTTTCAAATGAGCATCCTTTGTACGGCGAGCCCGTGTTCAGCGGGGATAGTGAAGGAAGCAATGATGATGGCTGGGGCCAAAGCCGCATTGATCTTTCTGCCATCGGGCTTCATGCGGGTGAAAATATCCAGTTTCAGTGGGTGTTAGGAGTAGAGGAGGGCTGTGGCGGTTTAAACGGATGGTATATTGATGATGTGAAGGGATATTCCTGCTCAGTTCCTGCGGTACAGTTCGCAGCAGCATCTCTTACGGTCAGAGAGAATGAAGCGGTGGAAGGAAAAGCCACAAGTACCTTTCCATGTCTTGACTATGTTGAAAAGAAAATAACATTAAAAATTAACGAAGTGCCAACGGCGCCGGTCGCAGTAAAACTGATTGCCGTATCCGGAAATGCCACGATCGGGAGCAATGCTGATTTCACAACCGGTCCTCTTGACTTTTTTCTTCAGCCCGGCAAACTTTCGCATGATGTGACTGTCCGCGTATACAACGATCCCGATCATGAAGGTGATGAGACCTTTAAATTTGCATTCAGTGCAACTGGCGGAGGCGCACTTTATGAGAATTATAATCAGGAATTAACGTTAACGATCCTGGATGATGACTTTTTGCCGGATGCGGAACCAGCCATACTGCCCTCGGCCGATTTCAACAATGAAGAAATTCCTTTAGGATGGAAAATCATTGATGGGCCGAGAATTCCTTTTACATGGGCTCTGGCTACCGGTTTGCCGCTTGATCCGGATGGAGTGCCGCATTTGTTTATTTATGGAATATTCGAGGATATTGGAGGTATAATCCTGCCTGAGGAACAGCCGGTTAAAACCTCCTTTGAATCTGCAACCTTTGATGCTGTCGGGTTCAAAGATCTGCATATCTCATTTATTGAAGAATATATGCATTCAACTAATGCCAAGGCAAATGTGGATGTCTGGGATGGAGAAATATGGCAAAATGTTATGAAGCACACAGAAGATTCCGGAACTAATGAAAATCCCGCTTCTGTAAATATTCCTATACCCGAATTGTACGCCAGCCACAACATGAAGATCCGGTTTACCTATGAAAACAAGGCTTATGCTTACTGGGGAATCGACAATATCAAAATAACAGGAACAAGAAAAGAAGCACCTGTTGCATCGGTGGTGACGGCGGCACCTGCGTCAGAATATCTTGGAGCCCATGCGACTGTGTATTTCAATGATCCGGCAACGGGTGAACTGATGGTTAAGATAAAGAACCTGAGCGATCATGATTATGGATGTACAACGGTTGCCATCGACCGTGAGGGACCGGATGAAACCGATTGGGTAGGGGATTATCATATTACCAAAAAAACATTCAATGTTGTCCCGTCGCATAATAACCTTTACGGTTCTTTTGAAATTACGCTTTACTACAATGCTTTCGAACTTACTGCCTTTAACGATTCGAGGATCAAATCAATGGGTAAAAGTCCCGGCGGTATTTCTCCGGCGAATGAAGCTGCGAATTCCGAGTTAGGGCTGGTTACAATAGCCGCATATGGCTCGGATTATGCATTTACATCCACTTTTAACTCCGGTTTTTCAGGTTTCGGATTGTCCGATGCTCCCGTTGGGCCGCTTCCGGTTACGCTTTCTTTGTTTGAAGGCAGGCATACGGTCGAAGGGAACCTGCTGAACTGGAAAACTTCGACCGAGCAAAACAATGCATATTTTGAACTGGACAGAAGTTCAGACGGAATACATTTCAACTTGCTGGGCAGGGTAGAAGGCAATGGTTATTCCGAGGTAGAAAGTAGCTATACATTTATAGACAGCAGCTGCCCGGCCGGCATAAGCTATTACAGACTGCGACAAGTTGACACAGACGGCAAGTCTGCATTAAGCCGGATTATTTCAATTAATGCGTTAACTGCACAGGAACCAAAATTTTATCCCAATCCCGTGCAGTCCCAGCTTACACTTGAAATTCCGGACAATGCCTTACAGTCGGTTGATATAAAAATATTCAATTCTTCCGGCCATGTCGTTTTGACAAAAATGAATGCAGATAAAAAGAACAATGGATTTGGTGTAGATTTAAGCCATTTGCCTTTTGGTATTTATCAGGTTGTGATGACAGGAAAAACCGGTTTATCTGAAAACCGGATATATCATTATACAATAATGAAACTCTGAAGAAAGTCAGCTTTGCAATCATAAAAACCAATGTTTATGATTGCAAAGCTGACTTAAAAATAAATTCAAATTGTCTGTATATTCTCAGACGGGATAAAACATGCCAGCTTACTTTATCAATTATATGTAATTCACCATTACAAAACGATTAGAATTTGCATCATTAATCTTATCGTCTGATCACTATTTTGCCGGTTTGAACTTCATTGCCTTTTCGTAGCTGATACAAATACATTCCATCTGCCATATTCTGGACGTCAATAATCTGTTCATGTGTTCCGGCTTGCTGCTGCTCGTTTACAAAGGTTGCTATGCTGCGTCCCTGCTTGTCAAATACCATAAGGTTCACAGGCGCTGCATCCTGTAATTTGTAACGGATGGCAGCTTTGTCCCTTGCCGGGTTCGGGTAAAAACCATTTGTTTCAGTTTCATCCGAATTTCCTTCCTGGGCGGCAGGATATGTTCTGGTCACGATTTCATTTTCAGGAAAAAAGGTTTCACGAGCCGCTGCAGAGCGCGATGGAATGACAGCAACAATGTAATTGGTAAGTGAGCCGGTTGCAGGTGTGGCCAGATTCCCGCCCAGAGAAACGGTACCGGCTGGAAAAACTTTACTGTAAAGATTCAGATAGCTTGTACCCGGATCCGTAGTGTAAATCTTATCTGCGAGTTTCTGCCATCCGTTCAGCCAGGCCGGCAAAGCGGTTGCCCGCGGGTCGTAAGCCACGTACACAATTGCTTCTTTGGTCAGACTGAATTTCAGAAAAGAGGAACGCGTATCCTTTTTATTTTCATTACAGGTTTGTATAAAAGCAGCGCCTTTCAGGAATCCAGGCAGTGACGTAAAATTATAATCCCTGTCACCGTACAAAGGAACATTTACACCAAGGTTTGCAACTTCATATGCAATTTCGCTTTCTGCTTTTTGATTTGTAATCAGGGCCGGAAGGGCACGTGCTTCAATCCAGTCTACGTAATAAGGCTCAGCTGCGGTCTGGGTGTCCACCCGCAATCCTATATGCCCGAGCTTAGGGTAAGTTTTGTCATTTGCTTCAAGTATCGGGTTTGTACTATATCCGCTTCCGCTGTTCAGATACACTTCAATCTTTCCATCTGCACTTTTTACAATTTTAATGGAATATTGTTTGGTTGGATCAAGCGTTATGTTTTTTCTTTTCAGGACAACAGGATAAAATTCATTTCCATCGGACCGGCCGAGCATCAGTCCAAGATTGTAATAAGGATGATATTTAAGAATATACCCGTAATCAGCGTCCGGGCTCGGCTTTCCGAATACAATGCCGTATTCGCGCCAGTAACCGTTCTTTAATGGGTAAACTTTGGTTTCCAGAACATAGCTTGTTGCCGTATGTTTTTTGCTTGACGTAAGCGTGCCTCCGGAACCGTCAATATAATTATATGCCAATCCGTTAATAATTGACCATTTGGCATAACCGGTTGTAAGCCAATCGGTGCCAAGTGCAGTGCGGTTAAAGTCATCTCTGAAAATGACTTGCGCTTTCGGCGAAAAAGGCAGTGCTGTCAAAGTGAATAACCAGATGAATTTAAAGCGGGTAAAATAAATTTTCATATTGAAATTAAAATAGAATTTTCATGATCTTTCCAAACAGAATATTTCTCTCTTTTCAATTTCCGGAAGCATGGAATATTGACAAACAGAATAATGTTTAATAAGCCGGTATGCCGTAATTGTTACTTAAATATAGTGATAAATGTATATTTCTGTTCACATCGTTTCCTGTAATATAAAAGTATTCAGGTACTTTAAATATTTCAGTAATGCTTGTTATCTTTTTTGTTACCAAATATTATTCACGATTTTTATCTTGGTTTCCGAATGGAATCTGATGTCTGTAAGTAATATGTTATTTTAAATCGTATTTATTATTTTAGAACATATTCGTGCATTTTATATTAACAATGATCCCAGTATTTCCGCTTGATTAATCGCTTGAACAAATCATTATTTGAAATAAAAAAAGACCATCCAGGCTATTTGCCGGATGGTCTTTTTTTTAAACGCTTTTTAATAATATTAATCGGTAATCAGCACTTTTATAATTTCAGTTGCCTGAGCCGATTGTATTTTCATTAAATAAATCCCTGCACTCAAAGAAAGGTCAGAAACGTCGATTTGCGCTTTTGATGCCGCCTTGTTTTGTTTCGGCATTCTGACATTAAACGACCTGCCATTCTGATTGATCAGTTCAAGCGAAATATTTTCTGAATGACGGCTTGAGAACTCAACAGTAAACTGCTTCTGAACCGGATTTGGATAGATCGTGGATTTTTCAAACTCAACTTCCGATTCCGGGCTGAAAGCAACTTCCTCACTGATCCTTGCGGTAGAAGTAACGGCACCATTGGTCACGATCAGCAACTGTGGCTTGTTGGATGCATTTTCCTTGCTGCTGAATGTAAGGTTCCGGTTTTGATTGCTCGGGTTTTTCAGTGCAATGCTCACAATCTTGTCTGCTGCAAGCTGCGCCTGAACATAAGCCGTTACATCAATTTCGTAATACCTGGCTGTGTTGTTGACGCCTGCTGTTCCCAAAACAGTTGATGAACTTGCCGGCGCATTGTTCAGATTGATTACGCCTTCGGTCCAGCTATCGTTATCAACACCATATGCAGAAAGATTTACCGAAGTCGTGTTTTCAGTATTGTTACCGTAAATACGCAGCTTGGCCGAACTTACCTGACTCAGGCTGCTAAGCGAGAACTTCAGATAAGCTGAACGTGTAATGCCGTCTCCACTGCCTGACTTTACAATCAAATTTGTAGCGCTGCCATAATTCACACCTGCATAGCTGCCATTGCGAACATATGAATCTGCAAGCGGCGAAAGTGTTACCGAAGTTGGAGCTGTCACATTGTTGACTGTTACAGAAATCGTCTCTTCATCAGCCATAGCAGGTGAGCCGTTATCCATAACTTTCACTGTAAATGTAAAGGTACCAACAGTCGCCGGTGTCCAGCTAAACACGCCCGTTGTCGCATTGATCGCTGCACCGCTTGGCGCGTTAACCAGTGAGAAGGTTTTGCTCTGGCCTGCATTGGCTTCAGTTGCCGTTGCTGTAAAGCTCAGTGCTTGTCCGGCTGTTGCCGTCTTGTTGCCGATCGAAGCCAGAACAGGCGCTACATTAGCCTGTGTAGATTGCGATACGACTTCGATAGCAGATATTTTTGGAAAATTCACTGATCCGCTGGAGAAGTTAATATTCAGAATGCCGTCGTTAACAGTTACCGCAATGGTTTCCGCAACTGGGCGAATGGCGCCGCCGGCTTTGGCATAGATATCATAATTGGTCAGCTTGCGGCTTCCTTCAATGTCTACGTTAAACATGCGTTTTCCGGCTCCGCCTGAACCTCCGCCCGGAGCCCCGAAATATGTTTCTGCAAAGTGCAGTACTACGTTCATGGTTCCGTTTGTAACAGGGATGCTGTAATTGAAAGCAGCCGCTGACCGCTCTGAACGGTAAAGTACATCGTCCGTTGTGTTCAGGATATCCACCGTACTTGCAATCGTTGCTGTACGGTCTGTTCCGCCGAAGTATTTATCCGCCATAAATGCACGGCTGCCTGACGCAGTGAAAGCCGGACCGCCTGCATTGATCCGAATGGCTGTTATGGCAGTGGCACTGTTTACGGTAACGGTAATATCTTCTTCATCAGACAAAGCAGGCACGCCGTTATCAGTTACAACCACAGTAAATATGAAAGTACCAGTAGCGCCAGGCGTCCATGTGAAAACACCGGTTGCTGCATCAATACTGGCACCCGCAGGTGATTTTATCAGTGAATAGGTTTTTGACTGACTAGGATCATCCGTTGCAGTTGCGGTAAAGATCAATTGCTGGCCAACATTAGCTGTTTTGTTTCCGATAGGAGCTAAAACAGGTGCGGTGTTCGCCTCTTTTACCGTCAGGCTGACTGCCAGATTAACATTGGTAAAGCCGTCTGCCGAATAGGTAACGGTCGCATTGTAAATTCCTGGGACCAGTCCTGCCGTGTTAATGCCGAAAGATTGCGTACCCAATGCCGGTGATGCAGGCAGCAATAGCCAGCTGCTGTTGGCCGTCTTGCTGATGCTGATAGTCGGTGTGCCTGAGTTGGCAGACAAAGTAATTGACAGTGGCGTAGGCTCCGATGTGCCCAGCGTCTGTGTGAAGTTTAACGCAGAAGCCGATAATGACAGTTCTTTTACAGAAGCTTCATACGGTTTCACGTTACGAACAATCACGACTACATCCTGATAATCCAGCGAACTTGTTGTCTCCTCGTTTGCGATTACATAAGCATGCTCCACGATCTGGCCGGCCGCATCTTTCAACGGATATACCCTGACATGGTGCGGTAATGCGCCTGTGAACGTATTAAGCATATCCTCACTGTATACATGGCGGTTGGCAAATGCAGGCCAACGCGAGTAGAAGCCAAAGGAGTTGATACCTGGGTCAAAGGAAAGTGCACCGGTCGTTTGTACGTCCACGGTCTGGTAATTATTATTGGCCACTGTAAAGAGCTCGTTCTTGGCATTGGCGTCACCGGAGCTGTACCAGCCAAAGCCAGTCACTATTCCCGATGGGCCCTGTGGTCCAAACACCGACAAAGGTTCGATGCTGACAGGTCCGTCTGAGGCACGCAAGAAAGCCTGAACAGGTACCTCTTCTCCAAGCAAAGGTGCTTTGGCAGTTGTGGTATTGCTGTGGATCACATTGGTATTCTTGTTGTCATCACCCGCGTTCACATTGATACCGTGCACATCCATAACCATCTGCAAAGAAGGCTCGTTGGCGCCCGACAGTCCGGCAGTACCCAGGCCTTTAAGTGAAACGGTCTGTACAGGGTTGCCCGTACTTGTCACCAGCAGGCTGGCTGTTTTCATGCCGGCAGTAGTCGGATTGAAGGCGACGTTAAAGGTCACGGCGCTTCCGCGGGCAATAATAACCGGAGAGGACACACTTGCAGTTGGTGCCAAGGATAATTGAAACTGGCTCTTATCAGTTCCGCTCAACGCAATGCCCGTTACTGTCAAATTACTGTTACCGATGTTAGCCAGCGTAATGGCATGAGGCTTGCCGGCTGCTCCGCCTACTACGTCATTGTCGACGATTTCCGATGGGCTTACCTCTGCTATACCGGCCTGGACTGAGGTAGATACCGCCTTTAACAATACTATCTGAGAAGTTTTTCCTTTGTTATTGTTCCAGTTGTATTCGATAACATACAGGTTACCTGTCTGTACGTCTTCTGTAATGTCTAGCGGGTTGGTAAAGCCTGAAAGGCCTGTGATGCCCTCTGTGCCCGAGCCGGTCTGTGCACCGATGATGTCATAGATCCGGTCATCACTACTTGCCGAGTTGACGGCCGGGTCTTTAATCTTGGAGCCGGGTTCGAGGACAATGATGTCGCTG
>Ga0066648_10001388_pt1 | contig 13304 bp, 5 predicted proteins | sample CryGeyCG12114_NA_FD_59537 | JGI IMG/M metagenome (GOLD analysis project Ga0066648, IMG submission 59537) | Groundwater microbial communities from aquifer - Crystal Geyser CG19_WC_8/21/14_NA | ecosystem: Environmental > Aquatic > Deep subsurface > Groundwater | place: USA: Utah: Grand County... | reverse complement strand
TGTATGTATGTATGTATGTATGTATGTATGTATGTATGTATGTATGTATGTATGTATGTACACCGCTCATCCCCATCCGCTTCCTTCTTCCAGAAACACCGTCCTGGCACCGCATCGCGCCATGGCGCTCTCACCCGACGACCGTGGACACATCCAGTGCCAGTACCACACCAACACCGTTGACCGAACGCGAAGAAAGCATAGTCGAGCACCACTCACTACTAGAACACTCGGTCCGTGCGTGCGTCAGTGAGTAATGGACCGGTTATGCGCAGGACATGATAAGATAGGATAGAGGGAGAGAGGGAGAGAGGGAGAGAGGGAGAGAGAGAGGCGCTTGTAAACGAACAAGTGAGGTTCCGGCACGCCAAACCACGTTAAGACGAGGAATGAGAATTAAGGATAGCGATAGAATACACATTACTGTCATAAGCTGCTCTGGCTGGCTAGCTAGATCACACAGAGTATAGAAAACACAGATGTCCCGGCCCGGCCCCGTCCACAGGTACTGGGCGTTGTACCTTCTCTATGCAATACAAGGGCCCTCGCCCAACGCCAGCCCAAGGCAAATTCCGATCTATTTCGTTTCCTTTCAAGTCGGTCAATCATTATCACGTCAGCCTCGCATAAAACATTCAATCAAACAATCCATCAAACGGCCAGCGACCGCCTTCTACTGGCACCGCTCATGTCACTACCGCGACTTGGCAGCCGTAAGTACCTCGGGGTGCCGCCTAACAGGGAGGACCGCTCCTAGTAGTCCTCGTCTCTGTACGGCTCGAAACCAATCTTTTGCGCTCCATACCCGCCATGGCTCTGGTCCTGGGCGTGCCCCTGTTGGCTGGTCATCGGCAAACTATGCGTTGACTGCCCGTACCCATATCCAGAGCCATAAGCGCTCTGTTGATACCGACGTTCTTTCTCGAAATCGCCCCATCGCTTCATCGTAATCTTGCTAGAGTCGAATTCTCCCTCTAGTTCGTCGCCGTGACCCTCTTTGGAGTCGCCTGCCGTTTTCCTCGTGTCACCCCAGCTGAAATCGTCGAATTTCCAGTAGGCGTAGGCCGGAAGGACGAAGTTCCAGATTGGCAGAGAGCACAAATAGATCAACATCCAGAGGACATAGGACCATCTGTGTGCCGTGAGGACAATGAGGACGGCAGGCAAACCGAGGATGAGCGCTAGAAGTGTAAGCGGAATCACAGGAACGGGCTTGGCGACAATCGAGATGATGATGAGGTAGATGGTGAACGAGATGGCGGCTGGTAGAACGAGTGTGCCGATCAACTCAATGAAGACGATGAACTGCATGCTGAAGCAGAATGTGCCGCAGAGATCGCGGACGAGCACGAGTTCCATCAGGTTGTGCACTGTTGAATTGATCCATCGTCGACGCTGTGACAGCAGTACTGAGAACTCTTCTGGCACCGTGGTCTTGCAAACGGCCTGCGGGACAAAGACCTGTTTTCGTTTCGGGAAGGTGCGTAGCATAAGTGTCGACAAGAATCGGTCCTCACCGAGCAGAAGCAAGTTTTTCTTGTGTAGTGTGTCGACCACGTTCTCGGAGTAATGCTCTACGACGTCCGGGTTGGCAAGAATAGGTACCCAGTAGTTCTGGCCTCCTTTGGGGGACTTGATTCTGTACATGCAGAAACAACCAGGTAAACAGGTGACACCACCGAAGCACGACTCGAAGGACTTGGACAGGTGGTGGGAGATGAAGTACTCGAAGACCTGAATCATCGAGACCCAGCTAGCACGCTTGTTCGCAATCTTGGTTTCACCACAAAGACCCATGACTTCAGGGTCCTTCACCATAGCGCTGACCATGTGGGTCAAGCTGTCAGGAAAGACTTTCGTGTCGGCGTCCACCATGAGCACTGTTTCGTAGAAGTCTGGCGACATGCCGGTGACTTTCCATATACCGTTGAACATCTCGTATTCGAGCTCGGTCATACGTTCGTCGAACATAACTTTTTGCAGGAAGGACATAAGGATGATCTGACTGTCCCGTTTACCGCGGTTGCCCGGTTTGCTCTTTCCCTGTTCGTCTGGAGTACCACACTTGACGACGACGACCATGGGAACTCGTTGCTGCTTGTCTCGAGCGATACGCGACCTTGGGCCGTAGTCATAGAACCCAGAGTATATTTTTGCCATGTTGTGCCGTTTTGTGCCGCTAGCGACAGCGACATACGAGAATGCTTGGACGTCTTCGGGGACCACAGTAAAGTCACCCATCATGCCGATGGCAATCTCGGGTGTGGATAGAGCTTCGCCCTTGCCTTTAATCATACCATCACAAATGACGACAATGACTTTGTGACTGTTTGGATAATCTGTTGTTGCAATGGAGTCGAGTGTTGTTCTTATACCCTCTTCACCTTCTGAATACGCGGTGACCAAGCACATAGTGTGAGCCAGAGGGTAGCCAAACGGCTGGTAGTCTGGCGGGGGCTGTGGAACAACGTCTGCGTGGATGAAACTGTCCATTGCAATATTGTCGTCGATCATCTGGGACATGCGAGCGTCACCAAGCAGCAGACTTGATCTGCTGGGGGCAACGCTCCCTCGATAGCCAGGTACGTCCAGGGTGTTTTGGCTGACGCTGAAGCCTGATTTGGCAAAAGGACCGGCGATCATGCTCGTCGGTCGCGACTGAGTAGTCATGGTGGTCAAGCCTCTCTTAGTTGGCTGTCTATCATGAGCGTAAGGACTGGTGAATCGTGATGTTGATGGTAGCATGGTGCTAGCACGTTTGCTTGCCCTAGCGTCTGAGCCAGATACAGTGCTGTTAGGATCAGCAATCTTGGGTGCTGGTGTGTAGATATCGTCGGTCCAGTCTTCAACCTGTCTCGCTCGTGCCTTGGGATCTTGCGTCTGTGAAGTGTTTGCGGCGGCATATCTTCTAGAAAAGAACCACTGGAAGAACAAGGCCAGAATGAACTTGGACAGGACGATAGCTAAGATGAAGACCAAGGAGACGTAGAGCACGACCTTGGAGGCAATGCAGCCCACCGACTCAGTGTCGACAGAACCAACCTTCATGACCTGCTCCAGACAGCGTCCTATCTGCCTGTCCTCGGCAGACTGAAAGACGTGAGTCATGTCCACTCCTCGAGTCAGGTTGTTGTTTTTGAGGTCATCAAACGCCGAAGGGTATGTGACTTGGGCAGAATTGAGCCAGTCGACCAGGTTCAGGTCAATGACCGAGTTGCCATAAATCATCAGGTTCCGGCTGGTATTTCTCACATCGTCCCAGGTGAAGTAAACCTCACCCGATTTTCGCAGATTGTAAAACGAGGTCCTTGCTTTGGAAGTGGTGTGGCAGGCGTAGCCCACATAGGTGTCGTTGTCATAGGTGAAGTCTGGCTTGCTTGAACCGTCCTGATTGAAAGCGGTGCATGGGAAGTACCATGCTAGGTTGCCGTCGCTGTCGGAAGGAATATCAGAGCCGTTGGTCTTCTCGATCAAACCCTTGCAGGCGCCGTTGACCTGCTGGAACATGAAACTTCCATCTTGACCGCCATAATGGTGGGGGAGATCGTAGAGGACGTTGCTGTCGAGAGGGATACCCTGGGCAGCTGGGTGCAACGAGCCATCCAGGTTGTATGCTGCACCATGGAAGATCATGTAGCCCGAGTCGACGTGGTTGATAGCTAGACGGAGGCCAGGCCTCGCGCAAACGGTCTGAGTGAAGCCGAATGTGAGGTAACCAACAAATGTGGCGATCAACAGGATAATGCTGACCAGGCCTATCTTCTCTCTCCACGCTCTCTTCTGGGCCTTAGCAGGCATGCCGAAGCAGGTCAGCAGGAAGTCTGGAGCCCAGAAGGTGACGACGGCACAGTAGATGTTCCAGACACTCGGGGGCTTGACGGCGTCCATCTCTTTCTTCCTTTGCTTTTCAGCTTCGGACAGGACTGGACGGGTGTCTTTCCTTTGTAATTTGCCCTTTCGGGTTGGTTTCCTGCCTACGGGCTCTTTGCCTGGGGCTCTCGCTGTTCGGTCGCGTGTGCCTAAGACTTCATCCAGGTTAGATTTGGGGCCACTGCTCGTGGAACTGATGGTTCGGCGTTCGTCGTCTTCGAGAATGGGGTCGTTGCCAGTTGTGGAAGGCAAGACATCCATGTTCTGAGCATGCTGTCTGTAGTGATAGTTGGGGTCATTGCTGTTCATCTTCCTGCGTTCTGGTCGGATGAGAGACTTCTTGCGACCGAGCTCTGGATATGTGAGTGGGCTAGACATGATGGGAGCTCGATCATCGCTTCGTGAGTGGGGGGATCCAGGCATTGGTGGTCTCTGATACGGGTCTTGAGAGCGGGTTGTATATGTGCCAGACTCGACGTCGGAACCGATGGTGTGAGTGCGGTAAGTTGGGCGTGCTTTCTCCCTGACGGGAGATGCGGTTGGCCGCGGCCGATGTGGCGAAGACATGATGGCTGGTTGCTGATTGTTCGGGATCAGACAAAGGTGTCAGTGCGCGACACACATTCCAGGCTTGTGCCGTTGATTCCAGTCGCAGGGTCTAGTTATTGTCCCTTCATAAGCCTGGGTTGGTCCACCTCTTGGTCAAGCGACTGTTGGTTTGCGCTCGCCGACAGTTGTATCGTTTGCACCGACTCGACCTCTCAAGCTATCTGTGTTCGTGGCGTAGGCTCGATTGCCAGACAGTGAGTGCCAACTGGTTGTGCTTCGCTGTTATGATGCGGTACGTATGCAGTTACTAACGAGCGTGTACTTGATACTGGGGTGTGACAATAGCGAAAGTGAGCACGGTCGAAACAACGAAGCCAGTGCGATGTACGACGAGAAGGATCAACAATGCGTGTGTCGTCTGCTGTTTGCAAGAGAGCAAGGCCGTCAAGGAGGCACAGCAGCACACTGGCAGCAGAGGCGGATGCCTCTCAGAGGCAAATCCTGGTTGGTTGGCTGCCGAGCGACGACGCAAGACCAGGGAGCGAGCCAGCCTAGCAAAATCTAAGCGGGTCTCAGCCCCTGGGTAAGCTTGGTATGGCCCGCATGATAGGCTCGACACCGGGGGCTCATGGCACATCTAATCGATAGAGCTGCCACTAGCTGGGATTATTTTCAGCATCCTGCTTGCGTTGCTACAGAAGCATCCCAAACAAATTCGAGACAAAGAGCACTCGAAGCCTGTCCACCTTGACGACTTGATCACAGATATCTTAATTGTGCCAGATTTGACTGCTTGCGCATTATGTCTCGAGATGTCATATGCTCGCACCTAGGTAGTGTGTATCTACCAGGCCAGCAACCGATGTCCGCCTGCAAGTGAGTGCGTGGCCGAAGATCCCTGTCAAGACCACGCTGGCTGATCTGCAGTACCTATGATCAACGTTGTTTTTGCAGAACTCAAATGTAAGATCTAATTTGGACTACAACACGTTTCTCTGACGCGCAGATATGTTGAGCCGAGGCCTTGGAGGCCGCAGGCAACAAAGCTTTGCGCGAGGCAATTGAGCGAAGTCTGAGACACAAGACACATTGCGACGTGCTTGTATTGTGGCAAGACCGCGCCTCCCGCACAATATTCTGCGGAGCATTTGAATGTTCTTCCAGTTCTGCCGATCACCGACGGCCCACAGCTCGTATGAGCGCCGTACCACGGTTAAAGCATCCCAAGATCGCGCCTGTCGCTCGCCACAGGTCGATAGGGATGTCAAGAATCTTGCCGCGCAGAGACGTCCACACTGGGCAGTAAAGGAGTGCGAGCATAGAGACGCAAGGGACATTAGGGACGTCTCCTGTGCAGCGGGTACTTAGCGCCCATTGTGGCTACCTCGGAGCTGATGGTGTAAAGCTTCTTAGACATGCATGAAAAGTCGGACCGTCAAAAGGGATGAAAGCACACCTGCTCGTTGTACGATCACGTCTCTCTTTCACAAGGCGGTGGATGTAGTTGTCATGCGTCAAGTTGCAAGCACGTTCTTGTGCGACGGAGACACCGCTAGAGCCATCCTCACTTAGACCGAGGATGCTAAATACGGCCAGACTGGGCATTGACAGCGGCTGAGGCGCAACATGACGAGATCCTGGGGAAGTCTAGCTTATTCACCGTCCGTCCTGATGCAACACTACTGGATAGGCGCGCTCTAGGAGAGACACCTGCCATCAATCTGCAGAAGGCATCTTAGTAGTCTTTTTATAAACAGATGGTGGTAGTCGACTGGGGCTGCGTGTGCAAACCACGTTTTTCCGTCATTGTGGTCCGCTGCAGTGACCAGGTTGCAAGACACCAAGACGCATTCGGCCAGCATCCCACCCACCAGAACTCTCAATGGCCACTGCGATGTTGAATAGCTAATCCTCCCTTTCTCTTGGGCCGAGGCAAGCGTATGTGGACAATTGGGTAATCTGTCCATGCTCGGAAATACGCTCTGTGGCATGCGAAAGCAGCTCATTCAGCCTCATGACGAAGCAAAGGACGTCTATCTGGGTAAGCAAACCCATGTTCGCATCACCTGTCTTGCTACTATCTTCTTGTCCTTCTTGTCATGCAGTGAGACCACAAAGGCCCCAAGTGGAGCCCTGTAGGCAGTGCAGTTCAATTGGGCCTTCGAATCGTCGTCATTCGCTGGGCTCCATCCTCGTGCCGCAAACCTACCAGGTACCATCATGATACTAACAGAATTTTGGAGATCCCTGCACCCTGTACCCTGCACCCGCACCCTGCATGCACTTCACTTTCACCACTTGCTTGCTCATCTACTGTGTACTACCGCACCTCGAGGACAGTATCACTACTCAAGTCACTCGTTACCTTACTGCTATATTTCTCTGCGCTCAATCTGCTACATTTCTCGCATATACCCGCTACTTGGTCACATATTAGTCTAACAAGCATTCGCGACCCGACAGAGTCCTCTCCTTTCCTACCGTATCGGAGCGCATAGCAAGAGACAAGAGTATTGCTCGTCGCAGAGAAGGGAACCACTGTCTAGGCCGATAGTAGAACCGTGTGTTTTTGTTTGGGTGGGCCAAGCACGGACTGCGATACATTCACTTTCACTCCATCCCACTCGCTGGCTGGTCCAGTCGCTACGTCAACCTACAGCATAATGGCCCAAGTGTCACCGCACGCCCTCCCTCTCACGCCGCCCCCTCCCATCCATTCATCCGCACCGCAGCGCTCGCATAGCCCACAGACAACAAACTCCTCGACCCAGAGACGGACAGTCAGTGGCAACGTGATGCAGATAAGGGACCTACCACCTTCACCAGCAAGACCAGCCATCGGTCAGAGAGTGCCCTCGATACAAACACCCGATTCTGCGCCCTACCTCGAAGATTACTTGACTGACACCGGTCGCCTTTCACCCATACTCGCCCATTTCCCCGGCCGGCTGTATCACTACGACTCCGACAGTCAGACCTATTCGCGCGGTGTCTCTCCGAACAGGCAATCAAACATGTCCAGTCCTGCTAGGTCACCCTCTACCGAGGAACCGCAACCAGAAATCTACGAGCCTTTGCAATACCATCACCTCAACCATGATGAGCAGCTGGCAAAGAGAGCTTCCAAGTTGACAGTAGGCGCAATGGGCTCCAATGCTTCAGGTCCCGGCCTGAGCCCAGACGCCTCACAACAGCAGGTGCGTAATAGTTACCTGGGCGCCGACTTGCAAAGACCCGATTCCGGCTTCTCTTCCCAATCAGAACAAAGAGGCAGGACTCTCTCAGGACATCTGTCCCCTGTGAGACCTTCGTCGCACAATTCCAGATCGCCAGACAGTCGTCCTTTATCCTATGTCGACCTCCTCAATGTACCCTATCCACAACCCGCTCCTTCTGGCATCGAAAACCTCGTCAATACCGGTCTCCGCAACGTAGTCGGCGACAACGCGTCCCTGCTGTCCACCCGGAAAACCCTAGATATGTACCGCATGAACGTTAAGAAGACAACCGATCCTGCCATCCAGTACGAGTTCGCCATTTTCATGATCTCGGCCGCACAGGAGGAGGGTTTGGAACAAGACCGTACTTCGCAGTCAGGCTCATCCCAGCAATCTGCTCCCCATCCAGCTGGATCAGTAGCACCGCCAATCAAATCAGATCTCCTGAAAGAAGCCAAGCAAATCTTACAAAAGCTGTGCGACAGGTCATATCCGTTTGCCCAATATTACCTGGCAGATGGTTACGCATCCGGTTTATTCAACAAGGGCAAACCCGATCTGGACCGATCGTTTCCCTTGTTCCTTGCTGCATCAAAACATGGCCACGCAGAAGCCATGTACCGAACCGCGCTATGTTATGAATACGGCTGGGGCTGCAGCATCAATGCAGCCAAAGCAGTGCAGTTCTATCAGCATGCCGCTTCGAAAAACCACCCTGGTGCTATGCTGAGACTTGGACGTGCCTGCCTAACCGGCGAGATGGGTTTGGTTAAGAGGTATAGGGAAGGTATCAGGTGGCTGAAGCGAGGGTCAGAAAGTGCTGATCTGCAGTACAACCAAGCGCCCTATGACCTGGCGTGCTTGCACGAAGAAGGATACGGTCCAGACGTGTTCAAGGACGAGTCGTACGCTGCGCAGCTCTACACCAAGGCCGCCGATCTTGGACACAAGGACGCTGCTTTCAGGCTAGGTGAAGCCTACGAATATGGCCAGCTGAACTGCCCGAAAGACCCTAGCTTGTCCGTTCATTTCTACACCGGTGCCGCGGAAGAAGGACACCCGCAAGCTCAGATGGCGCTTTGTGCCTGGTACATGGTCGGTGTCGAAGGTGTACTGGAGAAAGACGAAGGTGAAGCATACGAGTGGGCACGCAAAGCAGCCGAGCAGAACCTACCGAAAGCACAGTATACTCTGGCATACTTCACCGAGATGGGTATCGGCTGCAGAAGGGATCCGCTGGAAGCCAACGTGTGGTACGTCAGAGCGAGTGATCTCGGCGAAGAACGAGCGAAGCATAGATTATCGGCCATCCGTGCCGCAAGCTCAGGTATCGATCCCATAACTGCAGCGCAGCCCAAGAAAGGGAAGAAGCCGGCAACAGACGGCGCCGCAAGTACGAACGGCGGTGCAGCAGATACGAGTCCGAAAGGTAAGGTGAAACCTCATTGCCCCAAGATACGGCCACTAACACAATGTGCAGGAGAAGGAGAAAAGAAAAAGAAATTCGGCTTGTTCTAGAAGAGCCAGCTACGAATGGCGTACATGAAACACGATGCATATTCTGGAGCAATGTCGGTGGAAATGAGCCAAGCTGTACAATACAGGAGTTGGGTGGGCACTGTAGAAAGACGCGGTACGTTCACGTCGAGCGCAGTGAGGTATGTTATTTGAGAAATGCGTTGGAGGTAAATGAAAGGGGACAGTAGATGGCTGGGATTTGCAACATCTGGAACGGCAAGAACTGATGAAATCATCTTCAGAAGTGTTTCGTAACGAGGAAGGGGCAAGCGAGCGGCCATGCATCATGATAGCAAGCAGGTACAAGAACGATAATTACGCAAGAGCTTGTGGCAGTCACCGTCAGGGCCAAGTGAAACCCACTTCCATCTAGCACCACGTCTAGAACTGCATCGTTGTGACAGACGGATGAACTCTCACTCAAGTGACAAGACTCTGACGAAACGCAACGACACTTCGTTCTCACCAATCGATATGGTTCAATCCAGAAAGCTAAGATACTTAGGTCCTTAGTCCCCATCGCTTGATACTTCGGATCTTGTTGCGACCGTTAATAAACAGACGCTATGCAGCTATCAACATCCACCAGTGAGCACGGTAAGAAGCCACTTTTCAGTCATAATCTTTGGTCTCTGACATGACATAAGCTGATTTAAATGCAGCAAAGGACCATACGACCGGAGTAATACCGCTTCGAAGCATTGGCCAGATCCGCCCCCAAACATAGCACAACATTCTCATCTCAGTTTCTGTATCAACGAAGACAAGGTCTTGCCAGTTCTGCGTCGTCGTCGATAGAGTTCAAGCTGAACGAAGAAAGGGCTTCGTGATGTTCACAACTGCATTAGCGTCGATCGTTCGTTCCTTTGTTCGTCCACTGACCCACCCCTCACTACGCACCGTCCTCCGCCAACAATAGGATACTAGGGCTCGTTCCCAAGCGATCACGCATACACAATACCAGAACCCCTCGCCCCGAGGACAAGTTTCCATGCCGTGGTAGACCCAGTCGAAACGACCCGGTTGTCTCACCTAGGAGGAAAGGCGAACAACAGAAGCAAGCGTGCTGAGAGGACTGAGTCTTTCATCCGTTCTCTGCTCCCGTGACTACAGGAACAGCCGAGGGCTGATAGTAAACCATGTCGCGCAAAGGCTTTCAAGACGAGTACCTGCAGGACACGGGCGTATTGGAGAGCTCGAAGCAGGGTACGCTGTAGGATTCACGTATATGCAAGAAGGAAGGGGTTGGCGCTCCAACTGGACAGAAAGTGCAGCGCAGCGCAGCGCACGCACGTTGATGAACCAACTAGTTTCAATTCGCTAAGCTCATTACACCCCAAACACCTTCGCTAGCAATATATAGTATAGCAGTATCGATGTCCCATGTCCTGTGGCAAAACAGCTCTCGGCAATCCCAGCGCTATCTCGCTAGATGTTGATCAATCACACCTGTGCACAAGCGGATCGTAGTGATCGCAGCTTATCCAAAGACTCTTACTCACTGGAGGTGGTGACCGATGGATTAGGATAATACCACGTGGCGAGAGCAATGACCGCATAGACAATGAGCAGCAACGCGCCCTCCAACCAATTGCTGCTGCCGTCGCGGAGGAAATTGCCCACGACGAGAATGCTGAGCACGAGGATCACGATCATGAAGATCTCAAAGTTGAGGTCCATGGTCGAGCCCAGACACCAACTGACAATGACGCTGAGCGGAGCGTTGAAGAGCGCCGTCTGGATCGAGGGCCCGATGCAGTGGTACAGCGCGAAGTTGATCTGGTTGTCGTATGCTTCGTCGATGGCCGTGATGTGTTCGGCGAGTTTCTCGACCAGCGGGACGAGGATGAAGCCGAGGAAGGCGTCGGGCACGCCGCGCTCTTCGACGATGTAGTGGATCTCGCTGACCAAGAACACGATCACGAGCGAGACGCAGGTGATTGAGATGATGATGGCGAGGATGCATTCGAGCATGGTGAATTTCTTCTTGGCCAGGTCTTTGTGGCGGTCGTTGTCGATGTGCTCGTCATGTTTGAGGATTTCGTCGAAGACTGAGTGCGCCGAGGTGACGCAGTAAAGGACGTAGATCAGGAAGGCGGCCATGAGGATGATGGACGTGCCGTGCGAGACGCCGCGGGTGTCATGAGTGAGATCTTCGATGCTGTATGAGGCTGTTGCTCCGTTCTCAGCACTTTGCGCCGGAGACACGGTGTTGCTGTAAAGGGCCGAGTAGAATGCAGTGGGGATGAGGAGCGCGAAACCTGCGACCAGGAGGATACCGGAGCCCGTCTCGCTGATGACTGGGTGGAACTTCTGCTCGCCGTGGTTCTTCTTGCCTCCCACAAGGAAGCAGAATCCGAGGCAGAGCAGTAGATTCGTCATGATCGAGCCGAGAATGGCGGCTTGGAGGACAGAGACATATTCTGGATTACTCGCTGCTCGAACGGTGAGGACCATGAATAGGATGATTTCAACGACGCTTCCGAGGGTGGTCTCGATTAAGATGCCCAATACTCGGGGCAGTTTTCGAGCAAGTTCTTGACCAGCAAAACCCAACCTGAGGAGGTGGTCAGTACACCATGTAATAAGTCATCGATCTGCTGTACTCACATGCTGGCGGCGGGGATCACGGCGAGGTAGCAGAGCGCAAAGATAGTAGCATGGTGTTCGTGGATTACATAATGTGCTGCTATAGCAGCCGGTACGAAAGGCCAAAGTATATTCAGCCATTTCGAGACGTCGTTCGCATTGTGCCTACAACCACTGTTAGATCGGCCCATGGACACCTTGGTGCTGTACATACCATGCTACGTGAAAGAAGTGGAATGGGTGAAACCCTGAGCGACCCGATTCACCTTCCTGGTTGATGCCTTTTGTCTTGAGTTTTCCCTCTAGCCAGTAGGTCGGGAGCATATGATGCTGTGTTGGATTCTCTGGCGACGGATCTGACTTCTTCTCATTGTGGGCGTCGTGTCTAGCCATGTTCGCAGCCTTTACTCTTTGGAGGCCGGAATGATGTGACTTGATCGACCGCAAGTCGTGGATAGAGAGGAGTGAAGACCAATACGAGCAGAGTGCTTGTGGAAAATGATGTTCGAGAAATGATTGTATTTCGAAACCGTGTAAAGCGAAGGCAAGCGCGATATGTCTATGACGGTCTGGGGAGCAACTTGATTAAGTGAATCAAGAAAGGGCAAGCACCAGCCAAGAGGCTTGACTACGTCCGTGCGTTTGAGGCGGGCTGTGCCAACTTCTGTTGGTGGTGACACAAGCACTGGATCAAAAACGTGGATGTGTCCTTGGACCAGAGCACGGCCCAGACGACAGGACCTAAAGCGAGCTGAAACCAGTTCAAGTATCGATGCAATCTCGGCCATGACAACAACGTGCATGCAACAGCGTCGAAAAGCTGGAGAACAAGCAATTCGGACTCCAACAAGACTGTAAATGATAGACTGATTCCTATGTGCCAAGGCAAGCTTGTCTTGTTTACTTGTGTCACTACGATTCATTGGGACTGGCGTCCGTCTTGGCAGTATCCGAAGCGCGTTCAGCGCAGATCTAGCGCCGACAACGTGGCTGAGGGTGAAACTCACAGGGCTCCTATTCAATGAGCAGCCGGAACGAGATTGTGTTCGCCGTGACCTGATCAAGATACATCGAGTAGGAACGAAGCAGACAGTGCTGTTGTATGCATCTGTAACGCTCTGGGCGATACATTCGCTTCGATGTCCTAGTCGTTGACAAATCCTCACACGGATGCACCTGAGCCAATATTGCATCGTTTTGAGCTTCGGACCGTGCAGTGTAGCGTCAAAGTTTAGGTCTCACTCGTAGAAGCCGTTTGCTCCTGAGTAGGAGTGCAAGGGTCGTATATTCAGCAATTAACCTCGATTCAGTAGATTGCGATGACCGCGACGGCTTGGAGTCACGTGCGGAGTATGGTTGGTACGAGAACGAGATTTCTACCTACAGGCCTCGATCGTAATCAAAAACAAGTTGTGGAACAATGGGTCGCATAAATGACTGTTTTACAAAGTGATTATGTTCTGGCCTTAGGCGGCCGTAACCACCTGAATAGCCCTAATACTGTACTGGCGACCCCCTGAAACCTATAAATGCTACTGTCTTCGGCTTACAATCAACGAA
>Ga0066648_10001387_pt1 | contig 13306 bp, 7 predicted proteins | sample CryGeyCG12114_NA_FD_59537 | JGI IMG/M metagenome (GOLD analysis project Ga0066648, IMG submission 59537) | Groundwater microbial communities from aquifer - Crystal Geyser CG19_WC_8/21/14_NA | ecosystem: Environmental > Aquatic > Deep subsurface > Groundwater | place: USA: Utah: Grand County... | reverse complement strand
ATCACACTGAATTAGATCAAAGTATAGGAAGTGTTTTTATTCAATCACCATCACAATTCATTTTCCTCATTTGAGACTTCATCCTTGTGTGTATTATGTTTACGAAACGAAAGTCACTGACATAATCATCCGTCTGTAGAAAACATTTCATTACAGTCATTACTCATTATTTCCAATTTTTTCTACCATAATAAATCATATGGCATCCATTCTTATCATAGTATTCCATCCCCTCACCTGCTGACTAACTAAGGACAATAGAATCATAGTTTCTAACAGCTATTCTCCAAAAAAACTTAAACTATAATCATCATCATCACATATAAGCTCTTACTCTGCCTGCAATCATTTTTAAACATCACATCACAATGCACACCATTATTAACTGAGAGCTAATAACAACGAAATTTTCAAGTCATTCAACAAACTAACTTCTCCAGTTTTTCTATAACTAAATGGCTGAGGCAGAGAACAAAATACTAGATTCTCCGTCTATCTAGCTGTGTTCAGCAATCAAAGTGGTTTCTAAATACCAAAGCATTTTTCTTGTTCCTTTGGTTTGTGTACAAAAGGCATTCATTCATGCCACTATCCACTTGCTGCACTATCGTGTTTTTAGTTGGACCAACTTGACTTCCTAGTCAAGAACTGTGAATCATCTGCATAAAACCTGTCTCTTTTTTTACAAATGCACCACTTGTACGCCGTTCTATCCGCTTTTCCATAAGCCCAACTTTGTGGTTCGTTGCTCCGCTTGAATTTCATGCAATCATGTCTTGTGCAAAGTAATGATGGTAAAGCAAACATTTTTCATAAAGGTGCTTCCACTTTTTCCCCTCCTTTGCGGCCTATTAAAACCGCTGTAATCTTTAATACAAACGAACCAAAGATCCCTGCATGAGTTTTGCAATAAAAAATCTACAGGCAGGTAGACATGATGGTGTATTATCTATCAGTCCGTTTTTCATTCTGTCCAGTGAGTGACCATTGTGAGAGAAATATGTGCAAGTGATTGATGGACTGATTTGTTTAAAAATGCAAAAGAACTTGCCCAGATCGATTCTTGCTCCAACTTGAGTGAAATGAAAAATCGTGTGGTGCAGATTGAACAACTTACCCAATTATTGAATCTTTTTTTTTTCTTCACAGGACGAGTCTCATCTGGAGAAAATTAACTACAAGAGTTCAAGGAAGTTATGACAAGACGGAGTCAATTTTACTTTACTCGCTGAGAAAACTCTGGAAGATATTTGTTCGTGTTTTGTGAAAAAGTGTTTCCCTTGAAACTGACTATCGTGAGGGAAACTGTGTTTTAAGGAAGCCAATTTGTTTTCCTAACCCCCTGGTGTGTTTGTTGCAAAAACTGTGTTAAAAACTAACCATAACCAAATTCGAAATATCATGATGGGTGCAAAGAATTTATGCTCCGTTTGGTTGTCCATGGCTGTAACTTCTGTTTTTTTGACGCTCATTCTCCACCGAACTGGGGTCAAAGGCCATGGCAGATTGATTGAGCCACCATCACGCTCTAGCATGTGGAGGTAACTAATTTGATCATCTTTTACACTCATTAGTTGGTTTGTGGTCATGTTTCGTGTAATAATATTGTCAAATTAGGAAAATAGACTTGCTGCAGCGTTGCCGCGCTCATTTTTAGGTAGTGACACAACGTGCAACTGTCAAGAACTAGAATGATTGGAGCGTCATTGTCATTTTGTCATTATCAGCATGATAGTGCAGCCATTTCGTTTTCGTTTGCTGCCAGTTTGCAATCTTTTTTTGCTAGAGTGAAACAAATTGAATGCATATTTTTTTGTGTGTTGTATCATTTTATCGGGTTTGCAAATGCGATGGGTCCGCATTAATGTTTGTGGTTAGTTAGTTGGAGAGTGTGAAGATTATTTCAGGGTTCACAATTTATAGCTAGAGAGGGTCTGAAGTTTTAGTTTTCTACACGAAGATATTCAAACATCGTCTATTATGTTTTCACTACATTATGAAGTCGATACTAATAAAGTTTAAGTTGATTGACTGCATTTTGAAAAGCAACAATTCATCTTATAGTCTGTAGATTGTGACCGCCCAGTCTCTGGTACGTGCAAATTAACCCTGTAGGCATTGAGAACATGGTGTTATCATGAATTCTATCCGCATTTCATTTTCTTCCCTTAGTTTAGTTTAGCTTTTGTTGACTTATTGCCATTTTGTATGTAACAAGCACAAGCACAGTAGACAGTTATCAATATGATTTCATAATCTTTATGGCCAAACTATAGAGTTTTAAATGTCATAGACTAAAATGTGGGTTGTACAGTTTCTACAGTGGGCTCGATTGAATCTCTCTTGATTTTTGGGAAAGTATGCAAATTATTAGCGCACAGAACAAAGAATATTTTACGAAACTAAGCCGTAACCAAAAGTTTGTTTTAAAATTAATAATTATGCCAGTAGAAGAGAAAACAGGATGGCTTCATTCACGGGTTATTACACTTTTCAGTTTTTCACACCCATAAATATAGTTAGTTTCTTCAGTTTCATGCTCTCGGTTCTGGCACGTATTTCATTAGCAATGGGAGTGATTTGGGAGCCATGAGATTTTAAGCACCATGCAAAAATTAAATACTCTATTTTGTGTTTAAAACGTATTAGGGGTTATATATGTATGGGATGACAGGGACAGTATGCTAAGAATATAATGCAGTAAACTACGGCTTTTAGTCACGATAAGTAATAATTTAATTCATTTCTACTTGTACTTACTTATAAAAGGACAAGAGGTTAAGTAAATGGCATCCCTTTGGCTCATAGTAATCATCACGCTCATTTTATTATGTTTCCTTGAGGTGAAACAGCGCACTTAAATGAGTATAATTTGTTAACCCGCATGAATATGCGTACAAAACAAAAGGGTTGCAGTTTTTTGCAACTTTAACTTCTCAGTACTCAAGTCTTCGTAAAAGACAAGTGATTATTAAGAAATATACGGGGCATTAGCTTGCTGCTAAAATTTTTCTTTATTTGAGTGGAAATTCAGCATAAATAACGTTCGAGCAGAAAATAATGAAGTTCAACTTCATTACTTTAGGGTTGCCCAATCATGATTATGAAAGTTTCAAATTGCTCGTCATAACCTTATTGAAAGTTATTATTACGATCATTACTCTCGCATGCTGTATGTGCTGTTATTATTCAAGAGGAGAAAATGCGCTTGCTGAAGTATTGTGTAGGTTTTAGAGAATTAAATGCCCCCAGAGAAGCAAATAAGTGGAATGTAAATTACTGTAAAAAATGTCGTTGTAATTTAACTGTTAACTCAAGCACCAAAGTTGCTTGCATGTTGTTTGCTCATCAATCACATCTCAGAAGTCATTACTAATTAAGACCCGCAAGCACAAATTTTGGGGATCATCAATTTAGAGCTCACATGGCTTCTCATTTCTCGTCAATTCACAAATGTATACAGCTCCTCAGGCAAACTCCGAATTGCATTGCTGTTATACCAATAACGTACCTAGTTGATTAGTTGGTTATTTAGTTTCTGTATTATATTAAATAGCTTTTGTTCAACATACTTCATTGTAAGACTTATTAGTAATCAAGTGCGAGCATTGTTTTTCCGTAGTTGTTAAAATTATACTTTTCTCAATTTCAGGTACGGGTTCAACACTTCCGCCAATTACAATGACCATGAACTATATTGTGGAGGATTTCAGAGACAACACAAGCAAAATGGAGGAAAATGTGGAATCTGCGGAGATGCTTTTGATGGTCCTCGACCAAATGAAGCTGGTGGGCTTTATGCACAGGTACATATTTACGAAATACGTAATGAAACTGATCATAAGTTTCGTTCGGAAATGCACTCAAGTAAAAATGTACGTTGTGGTAGTTTTTAATGCTATCCAGCTTAATAAAATAAACAATTTTGTATAACTTATAGGGGATAATTGTGAGGAAGTATCGAAAGAACTCAATAATCCGCATTAAAGTTGAGTTGACTGCTAACCATAAGGGTTATTTTGAGTTCCGTGTGTGTCCAAATAATAATGCAAAGAAAAGAGCCAGTCAAAAATGTTTGGATAAATATGTTCTGCAGCAAGCGAATAATGAAGGAAGCAGGTTGGCGAACGCTATGAATTATTAAAATTTGTATGCAAACAATTGAGGCCCGAATAACGGAGTTGGTTTTTCTTTACAATTTGTTGCAGATATTTTCCTGAAGACGGTGCAAATAAAGTTTTTGAGTCTCGATATTTGCTTCCAAGGGACTTGACTTGTACACAATGTGTTCTGCAATGGCGTTATGTTGCTGGCAACAATTGGGGTCTATGTCCAAACGGTATAGTGAACTTTGTTATATGAAAATACAATTAATTTTGCTCATAACTCGAAAGAGGATATTTTATGAGCTTTATAAGCCCATGATTATAAATAGCAGGGCCTAAGGCACTTTGCAGATTATTTTTTAAAAGTTTCCTAAGCTCATGTATGGTTTGTCTTGTGAATATTCCAGGAAGTCAAGCTGTGGGCTGTGGACCTCAAGAGGAGTTTCGAGCATGTGGTAATTATAACTTGTATTTCTATAAATAATTTGTTGTTGTTTATGAAAAACCCATTTTTGTCTCACTAACTGTGACTGCAGCTAACTATCTAAAGTATTTACTTATTTCTTATTTTCTAGCTGATGTGCAAATTGTTGACAGCAAGGGACATGCCTCTGAAGATGAGAATGAAGACATTGATGACAACTTTGTTGATACTGGTAAGAAATTATGCCTACAAATGTAACTATTGCTCTGAACGTTTTCAGAAATCAGTGAATGTATTGTTAACACTATTTTAAACATATTACGCGTTTCTATTGCCTATTATTATAAGGAGGTGAATTATCAGTAACTATCACAATTATACTCGATTACCGAAATTGCGAATGAGTTACTAGCTTAACTCGTTTCACATAAATCGCCTGCAAATTACATTCAGCTAATTGATGATTGTTGGTACAATGAGTTTGACTCTATAATTATTTTCATACTTACAGATCGTTTGGATGGTGTAACGTCTACAACTGAGAAACCTTCAGACTCGTACGACAGTCCGCAACCAGATGGCGCTATTTGGCCGTTCATCATGGCTCTGCTGGCTTTGGTTTTTGCCGGTGTCTTCTTTGGCTCTCTCTTGGGATGGTTTTATCGACGAGAGATTTATGACTATTCTCGAGACGTTATTCAAAATAAGAGTTTCATCCTTGGGAAAAGTAAAGACAGCAAGGGGTTGAGTGGTAGCCATAATAGTAGCAATTCGAATAGCTGTAGTAATGTAAACAACAATTGCTATGATGTCCACGGGAGTTCAACAATGCTGCCACCGCCAGTGCCTCCACCAAGAAATAAGACTAATAGATTTTATTCTGGGAATAGTACTACTAATATCCAGATTACGCCAGAAGAGATTTCAAAGCCTATGCAAGTGACTATTAATGGACTTGCTGTATGAAATTGGTAACTTTTAGTTAGCATGTATATTATCTTCGTGTGATTTTTGTACAGTTCACCGTTTTGTAAAGAAATGCGTAAAAGTTGAGAAAAACGTTGTCGGTGTAATAGACACGTAGGAATGAACTATATGTGTATGACTGCCGTAGAACAAATATGTGGATTAATTCAATGTTGTTTTTTACATCAAAGAATTTAAATTCATTTTGTCTTGCCAGCGATGCATTTTCTTAATTCATGATTAATGCAGTTATTGTTACCGCTCAACTTTATTTCGTAATGCATTTAGTTCGCACATGTATATGATTTTACTTTATTATATTTCTTTACAGCACGATACCGTTTGAGTAATGCACCTTTTTAAAGTAACGACTAGTAAATTGATATATTGATGTCTATTATGATGATGAAAGTAAAGCTTTATATCTTGAGTAAGCTCATTCAATGGCTATTGTGATGATTGTATATATAATAATTTTTAAATAGTTTATACGTTTTTTAGTGTTTCGATAAAGATATTGTTTGTGTTCGTTACATGAGGGATTTGAAATGTGTGAGTGCTTAGCATATAGATAGTTGACTAGTTTTTAAAACTAAAGCAGAAATTATATTTTTATGAGTTGAGTTTGCATTTTGCATTGCAAATTGCGTGCATTTATTGCATGAATTTTGTGGGTCCACCGAATGTCAAATCAGACACTGAAAGACAGAAGCAGTTTCCTATTTAAATGCTTCCTTTAGTTTTCAATCTAAACTTAACGTCTATTGTAAATGGATCTCAAGAAGCAAAATAAAAAACTGTCGTCCATGTTCAATATTGCCGTTTAAAAGCATTTATTGGCATCATCAATTCATACCGCTGAAAAACCGTAATCTGCTGTAAACATAAAAATATTTTAATCTCTTTTCTTGCCTACACTATGTCAACTAATCATCAAAAATTAACAACACACATGACACACGTCTTTCATATTTAGATATCATCAAAAAACGTCTGGACACTGTTTTTATTCCGTAGTTTAGTTGCACAGTTGGAAATATAAGATGTCAGTTTTGCTATTTGTCCGTGTCAAAGTATATTCTCCACAAGTAGCTGTTAATTTAACCATTTAACTATTACTATCCAGTTGAACTTGAACAATAATCCTTCGCCTCCTTCCTGAAAATGTAACCCAATATACCAAAAAAAATTATCAATCCTTGTGTCAATTAAAGCCAAATCATATTGTCCTTATTACCTTAGACCAGATTGCAAAACACAGCAAAACAAATGCATGCACGCTATAAATAATAAATTTTCTTACATACGGTCACCATCCAATATTGATGCAGGTATATAGCAGGTTACAAGATTCCTACTCCGCATAGTGATCAACAGGTGGTACGGCGGTAGTGTATTATTCGTTTCATTTGGATCCAAGCAGTCAACACCCTCGACATCTGGTAGTAGAGGAATATACCAACACTTGATTTCCTCTTTTAGTCAAGTGTTTTCCCCCCTTCTCCCAGTTTTAAAGTATGATGAGCTCGTCTCATACTTACTTTAGTTAGTTAGCCTCAGTCAGATGAAGTTGGAGCATGAATACCTTCATACATTATAAACATTTTTTTACAACAAACTAAAAACTACTTCTCAGGTTCTATAGCTGCAGCCAGTGTGGTGAGTGTGAGAAACCTAAGGACATTTGCCCAACATGTGTTGATGGTTTTAAATGCTTCTGAAATACAAGAGCGAAAGTTTCGTTCTTTTCCCCATAATAATAGTACTAGTTATAGATATACACTACACACGATGAAAAATATTCTTTGATTCATTAATGACTTATAATATTGATTGTCGTAGTTCCTAATCATGATAGTATTTAGTCAAATCTTGGTCATATAAAGCCCCACAAATACGCCATGACCAAAAAGGCTGTCTACTACATGTTAGTTTCTGTGTACTGTACACGGAGGAATATATATTGTAGTAAGTTTTTTCAACATAAGTATACTATAGGTGCTATACCCATGGGCTATATATAATATTTGATATTACTCACAACATACACATCTTTTGGTTTTGGACTCACTTACTTGTTCTGACAAATACAGAGACAGAAAGGGGAAAGAAGAAGAAACAAGTATGTTATTTCTTTGCTGTTATTTTTTGATAATAATAATATAGATGCATTTGTTATTATTATTATTATTTGAGACCGTGATTTGCTAATATATATTTGTGTAGGCTGTGGTTCAGTTTACTTTCCGAATTGTGACAAAAAATCGGATTGAATAATACCGACACCGAAGGATGATTAATGGGAAGAGAGTGAATTTTGATTCTACACGGTTTGATGGGTTTGGATCCTGAATGGAAGATATTGAAAGGAAGATGGACGACAGTTATTAGGCGTTGTTAACTGACTATCTGTACGTACGGTGATTTTGAATAGATTTTTCTAGCCAGTTCGTGGAGAACCAGTTTAAATGCCCATGTTTTTGAATGCAGACAGAGTTGTATCGGTTTTCGGTTTCAGTGACTGGATTCTAAAGCTTGCCAGAGAGTTAACAGAGACAGGCCGGCCAAGTTTTGTCGATGACGTTTAAATGATGAACTCATCACGACTGTTTTAGAAGAGTTTGTTGAAACGAGTTTACTGAGGACGAATTCTTCAAAAGGGAATATTTAATCGTACCCGCAAATCATCAGCAGTTGCTGTGGCGGTTGCTGAAGTTTCGACTTAAAATTTAAAAGTGAAGATTAAACTGTGCCTACTGTGTCGACTTTAGTATATGTGATTTTGTTCTTCGTCTTTCCCGTTCAAGATCGGACAAGACAATTTCGTAAACTGCAGTTAATGTGGAGTGCTTTACATTTCTACCAATAAGAAGTGCAAATGGACTTGATATTGATTGCTGAATATATCGTGTTCGTTCACTATGATTTGGCCTGGCCCAATGCCCCAACCCTAACGTTATAGATTGAAACGTATGTCATTGTCATTGCTAATAGTTAGTTTTAGTTTATTTAAGCATTTGGTGCGAATGATTGAGCAAATATGACACCTCTGTTGATGACAATTGCATTTTTCCCTGGTGTTGTTATTTTGTAAATTACATATTGATGTCAAAGACTGGTAATGTTTTTCCAGTGGAATTAATCAGCTGCATTTTTAGTTTTGTACTAACTAATATTACGTCTGAATTTTCATCATTGTGAATTTCAACAGACAATCATGAGTGTCAAGGTAACGTCACATTTCTTCAATAATTTTTGCTTGTTGATTTTCCATGAGAGCAGGTTACCAAATCAGAATCAATAATACTTTTGAAGACTGAAGAACTTGTGCTTTTATCCAAGACTGACTTTGGAATAAATACTGTGGGTGATTTTGAGAAAACTTGTCCAAAAACTACTTCTTTTAAGAATATGGCCCGTCGTTAAATTTCGTAAGTTTTTATATTATATTAATGTAACAAATACTCAAATATTCTCTATCGGCTACTCAGCCTCGATCGCACTACCTAACTCCATGACATTGGCCAATGTTTTCAGTCATAACTCTTTCACAATCACGGCGCATTGTTCCATAGTGTAGCATATTATTTATTCATCAAATTTTATGTGTTGATGTTGAGGCAACAAAATCGATAGTGTTTTGTGTATCCCACAAAGTAAATGAAGTGCAGCAATAGTAATTTCTGTACAAAGGAGATAAATTATTAATTATCAATAGGGATAAAAGTCAGAAAGACATGGGATTGGACAATTAGGCATTCATTTAATTTTTTATTGTTTAGTGTTTTTGCTTAGCGTTCCGAAATATTCACTGGCTAGCTTGTTTACGGATTATACGCTATAGTCCCAATGGACATAGTCTTAACAATTGAATAATCTGTAATTAGTAATTGACCGTTTTGCTGATTAGTTAGTTTTAGGTTTTAATGGTAATAAATATTCTAGAATCTAGATGCAGAAGAAAACGATTTAATTCAGTTAAAAATATCAGCGAAACTGATGCCAGGCTAACACTAAATTTAGTAAGTTTTCTCTAAGAATATTATGAAATTATGAAATTGCAAGTGGCTTGCCAGCCGGTGAAAAGTCTGAAATATATTCACCTATAGACCATTCAATTGATTCTTTGTAATTATTTTTTCGTATCCTAGTGGGTTTTTGCCTCCTGCGCCGAATCTAGAAATTTTTAAATGTCGGAATAGGTTGTTCTTTGCATTCTACCTTTTGGTGCTTTTCTCAGAAGTCCAAGTCATAGTCATGGTTTTTCAACCATCGCTTCCTTCTCCATATTTAAATGCAACTAGGTAGGTAGTCATATCGTTAATCTTATTTTACTTAATCATTGGAATGCAATGCATGACTTTGTCTCCATTCTGATTCTATAGTCTTCAAAATCTTGTCTCACCAGGCATGTGAGATTGTGCGTGCATTTTCATACACAAAGAGTAGCAAGAACTCAACTTGTATTTTAGCCTGTTGACTTACTTTTTCTCTACGTGTTCATTGTTGTTCACCTAAATTGCATCTTGCATGTTTGCACAGCCTTATGGTTTGCTGATGAATGAAAATGTAATGCGTGGAGTCCAAAAAACCGGCTGTCACTTGGATCCCTCAAAACGAGTATCTACCGTGAATGAGGATGAAAATGAACGCTAGTTTGTTTCATTGCCCATTATTGCAACCAATTGTCTATATTTTGTGGACATTGATGTTGCAGTACAACCTTAACAACATGTTTCTACTGTATAAACTATATGACTTTGCCTAGAATGAATAACATGTGCAATGTATACAGAGAGACTCATTCCAAATGCCGGTAGGCAATAGTAAATGCTCTTGAGCTACTGCTACGGAAAATCTCAGATTGACATAGTCCCATGGTGATAGTGGTACTACACCAGTCCTAATTAACTTTTTGTGCCCATCTAGTTAGAGTCTGGCATTCATTTAAAAATATATAATGATTTGATGCACTGCTTGCAACCCAAAGTTGTTGAGTGACCTTTTACTGTTTCATTATGTTGCACATGCACTATGTAAACCGACCAAGTAAAATATTCTCCCATATCTACTGTCCTAAAGATCGGCTAGATTATGTTGCTAAGAATTATGGACTTGATAAAGCGATTGCATTCAATCAAAGTTCATCGTGTTATCACAACCTGGAGGGTAGAATTAAAAATATTTGTCAAGCTCAAGCTGTGCTTAAACCTCTTTTCTGTAGTTTAGCGTGATGTGATGAATATCTGGTAGTAGCTGCAGGTTTCCTTAAAGATCCTCCTATAGTTAGTTTAGTGTATTAATAAGCCTCTGGCAGGGCACATATGGTGATGAAATCTTTTGGTCGATGATGATGATGTGATGATGTATAATGCATATGTCTTCGTACTAACAGTGTCTGCGGAATTAATAAGCGAAGCATTTCCTTTTTCTCTGTCGGGTTTGTATATCAATTTTAACTCGATAGTCCTTATCATGGTCACACTATGATCCACTTTAGAGTCCAAACAAATGTACGAGTTCATAATTAATAATAATAGAACAGAACTAACTTTAAGATGAGTCATTGAAGCACAGATTTCACCTCTTTGATTTTCTCGGCAGATTAATTGAACTAGCTACCCAATCGAAATGTGTATACGCTCCCTTGATGGACCCAATCGAAATGTGTATACGCTCCCTTGATGGACCCAATTCAAAGATCATTTACTTTGGTGATATTTTACATGTGAATAGTCTCTGTGTTGGCATTTTCTATTTGGCTTGGGTATAGATTAGTCTATGTACAAATTCGGTCACATTGCATTTTATGGCTTATATGTTCCATGATCACATTACGGTTAATTGGATTGAGTTTTAGGCTCAAGTACTGGAGTTTTAAGCTAATCTTTTACCCAATGATTCCTTTGCTTTGCTTGCGTTGTGCATTATTTTGTCTTCTTGTAGAGTGACTCCCAAAACAAATGAACTGTAAACAAAGAAAGAGTAATAGTGACAAGGTGCAAGTGAATCCAATCATATGTGAGCATGTTGAGGGGTTATTGAGAATTAACGGGAATATGAACCTCGTCTAGAATTAGCTATTTACCTAGAGTGTTCCTTATGCTGTTGGTAAAAGCCAGTATTAGTAGTGTTAGTCTGCTTAGTGAAGTAAGCAAGGAGTTGGGAATGTTGGCATATTTTGTTAGGTGTCAATGAATACAAAAGAGATGAGTGATTTTACAAGGCTACTTTTACAGAAGCCTTTTTTCTTCTCGTGCATTTTTTTTGCTACAAACAACTTGCATGCACAACTACTGTCTTACCATGTTATTTTGCACAGATTATAGGATTTAGACAGCAAGCACACAATGAAGCCTGTGGGCTACATCACTCACTACATGTTAAAAGTAAGGGATACATAATACTCATTGGTTTGAAAATACTTGTCTTGATATTTAACACTAACTTGAAGAAGTGTTCACCACGCAGCTAATGCATCACGCATTCTTCCTTATGTATGTTAAATGCTAATAAGAGCGATTTATCTTGTATGTGGGACCCATTAGTGTTAGTGTGTATGTTTTTTGTTCTGTGTGTGTCGATGTTGAGTTGATGACGATTATTATTATTATTGTAGTCCGGCCATGATGCATTTAACAATTGCTTGTAGCTCAATGCTTTCTCGCTCAACCCTTTTGGTCTAGTGAGTGAGTGGTTGAGACGAATTAGTACATTTACATGGATTTGTCATCATAAATTTTTGCTGATATGGATGGGTTGGCTCACAGAAAGAAATAGATGTTCAATAATGCTAGCAGCTTGTTTTCTCGTGTGGTTGGTTTCACAAGCAACCACATAAATCATATTCTGAGGGGGTGAAAACAGTCCACTAACAGACATGCATCACATCTACCGTAAATTCATGCATATGCATGAACTAAAGTTTGTCTTTAGTTAGCAATGTCTGCAAATGTAGAAATTGAGCGATTCATTGTAATTATTATATTTAAGTCTAGTGTGAGTTCAGCATCTGAGCAACCCATCATATCTTGTGATGACTAACTCAAATTTTATCTTGTTTTGCATGTGTCCGCTGTTCTACATATGAGGTGGGGATGGGGAATGAGTGTTTTGTCTGTGGTGATGAGTATACTCGCTTTTTACGACAGTAGGAAAAGTGAAGCCTTATAATCAGCAGACTTAAGCTCTCAGTCTTTTTATCTTGTTATGCAAACATAGCTAAAACAATTTCAAACACCCATATGGCTATACTATATGCTGTAAACAAGCGTATTTTACTCATTTATTCATACTATATTTCTAGTAATTTTAGTTATTCCATTGTTTGGTTTATTTTTAACCTCTTGAGGAATACTACGTATGTACGTGTCCGCTGACGCCATTCTTTTCCAAGTGGCCATTCCCTAATTTTACCAATGTTGACGTAATCATCATAATGCACTCTATCAGTACTGATTGACTGTACAAACTTTAAACTCATTACTACTTCTTTGCAGTTGCTTGGTGAACAGTTAATTTGTAGTTAAATGCAACTTTAATACTTTTGCCGTTACCGCAGTCTACTGCTTAAACAGCAAGAAATGCATGGTGGCATGTATAATGGAATCAGTTGTCTTACTACTGTAAGACTATGTGCGTGAACTCACACTTACTAACTAAGAAAACAACACCATCACATTATAGATCCACATACATAGCAGAATGGCGCATAACATTTAGTGGTTCCATGTTGTCCATGATTCATAATATGCTACTCCATTTCTGACAAGCAGAGAAAAATAAACATGGACAACCTTCTAGTGTAACC
>Ga0066648_10001380_pt1 | contig 13378 bp, 19 predicted proteins | sample CryGeyCG12114_NA_FD_59537 | JGI IMG/M metagenome (GOLD analysis project Ga0066648, IMG submission 59537) | Groundwater microbial communities from aquifer - Crystal Geyser CG19_WC_8/21/14_NA | ecosystem: Environmental > Aquatic > Deep subsurface > Groundwater | place: USA: Utah: Grand County... | reverse complement strand
GGTAGGGGGAAAGGCATTGGTGGAGACGATGCTGGCAAAGCTGTAACCGCCTCCCCCGGCCACGACGGAGTTGAAGTTCAGCTCGTCGCTGTATTCTTTCGCCTTTAAGTCCACCTGGATGCTGTTGGGGAACTGCATCGAGTCCTTTCCCCAGGTACCTGTCACCTCGTAGCGCGTCTCGCCTAAGTCGGACAGCCACCGTTGGATGGCTGCCACCAGGTTGGCCACGTTGCCGGCAGCATCGACAACGCCGTATGTCCCGCTGTGCGTCTGGGCGAAATAATAATTAGGCGCCAGCGTGCCATTGTAAGTGGCGGAGGTGAAGCGTGCCGTCTGGCCACGGAGGGTGATCTCGAAATAATGGCCCTCCGGAACGGAGGCACCGTCATTGAGCCTTGCTTTAGCGAATCTTGCCATTTATTCCTGTGCTGTGAATTTATCCTGCTTGAAGCGCAGGGAGGGGTTTGCCCCCTGCGTGAAGAAGAAGCTGAACTTGGTGCCGTGGTAGTTCTCACCCACCGGCCCGACCCGCTCATTGCTGATGCCGTTGAAGGTCATGAACTTCTTGGGCAGCGTGAAGTCCTGGTTGATCAGGTGCACCGTCGCGCCCATGATATCCTCGCCGATCTCCTCAGTTTTGTCCAGCACCTGCTCCAGGCCGTCGAAGTCGCCGGCCTCCACTTTGTGCAGGATGATGAAGGCACCGTGGCACTCCCTCGTTTTCTGGTCGCCCATGCTGTCGGCGTAATCCACCTCGTAGCTCTGCAGGATCATGCAGTAGCCGGGGGAGAGTTTGTCGCGCATGCCGTCGTAAAACTCCCGCGCGTCCATGATGCGCTGCAGCGGGTCTGAGCTGAGCACCACGCGCAGGAAGCGGCAGTCCTGGGAAGAGTGAAGGATATCGGCATGCTGCTCTGCCAGCTGCCGGAAGAAGGCGGTGTATTGGCTGTGTCTCATATGCCGCTGTTTTGGTTTTGCCGTCGCTTGATTTCCTCGTTTTCCCTGGCGATGCGCTGCATCTCCTTGAAGACCGTGTGCACGCGCTGCGAGGAGGTCTGCTCCAGGTGCCCGAATTTGCCCCCCGAAAGGCTCAGGAGCACATCGCCCCAGTCGCCCTCCGTAGCCTTCTGCTCGTTCGGCTCCGTGAACACCAGGTCATAGATGGTCTCCAGCTCCTTGCGGCAGCCACGGTACCAGGAGAGGATGGCGTACCTGGTGGGCTGCGGGAGGAGCTGCACCAGGGGAAGTCTATCCTCGATCAGGTTTTCGTTAAAATCCTCCCGGATGTCGCCTTTGTAGGCCGGGCTCTTTGGGTTGTAACCCTCCCGCTGCGGCCGGTAGAGGGTGGCGATGAGTTTATCCAGGAACAGCTCCTTGCCGTGTCTGGCATAGAGCGAGAAGTACGTGTCGGCGTAGATGAACTCGGCAAAGGTGAGGTTTCGGAAGCGCTCCAGCGGGCCGTGCAGCACAGTGGCTTCGTCATCCTCCAGTGGCCGAACACTGACATCCGGAAGAAGCTGCCTGGTGAGCTTGCTCTCCTCCAGAAAGTCCACGAGCGGATAGAGGTTCAGGCGCTGCACTGCCGTGAAGAGGTGCAGTACGCCCCACTTGATTTGTAGCAGGGCCTTCAGGAGCTGGAGTTTCTGGAGGTGGCCGGGCTCGCAGGAGAACTGGATGCGGATGATCTCCAGCAGCTGGTCAGGAGTTAGCTCGTTCCAGGAAGCAGCCACTTTCAGGTGTAGGATCACCTGTTCTTCCTTCGCTTTCAGGCTGGTAAGTGACCGCCGCTTGAGTTTATACTTAAGGGTGATATCGTGCATTCCGGTAGTGGTTTTCACGAATTTCACCCTCCGGAATGGCTAATAAAAAGACACAAAAAAAGCCCCAGGCAAGATGCCGGGGGCTTTCCATTGTTCACAATCAATAAAGTCTCTTAGCTAATGGTATCTCCGCTCTGGCGGTGTCTGATCCTGCGCAGGAACTCATGCAGGAAAAGCAGTTGCTTTTGCTCATACTCCCAAAGGGTAAACTCCTCTGAGGCATGTCTGGTGCAGATGGCCTCCATCTGCACCAGGGTAAGCTGGAGATCGGAAATGTTCGGGATGTTCTTCAGCAGCTCTATCAGGGCACCTAACACTGCCTCACTAATGTACGGCTCGTTGCGGATGAGAAACTCTTCTTTGCCATCCACGACCTGTACGGAGATGCTCATGACCGTTTCTTGCCAGAGGCATAGATGATGAACATTCCTTTGCTCAAGCGGCCGAAGCTAATCGGCGCGAGCTGTTTTTTCGGGGTAATAGTCGGATTTGTTTGCATGGTAATTTGGTTTGAAAACACAATTGCCCTGATAGTAATAGAGCTGCAAACAAATCCAGTGGATTTATAACGGGGCCTCGCGGTTTACCCACTCTACACTACCAGGGCAATTGCTATATAGTTTAAAACTACAATAGCCTTAAATAAAATCGCCACTCCCAAACCATCAGACTGGTTTAAAGTGGCGTCTGTCCCACTGAATTTGTTTGCACTTCAAAAGTGGGGAAAAATTCAGGATTCACAAAAAATGTATTGAAAAATGTTTCCTTGGATTCAAACAAAATATTCTGAATCCCTGGGTATAACTCTCCGTCCGTCTGATCAGCCGCCTCTTGAGCGGCCCTGCTGTACTTATTTCTCTGGTGGCCATCGTCTCTCAGAAATGTGCGCTTACGGAGCGGCCCCTGGTATCTAAGTGAGCCGTCATAGACGGGGCAGTAACGGGCGCAACTCGTCAACAGCGGCAATCCAGCGATCAGGGTGACAAAAAAGAGCTTCCTCAACAGGCCGTACCGCACCGCCAGAAGCAGTGCGACAGCAATGGCCAGCAGCACCAAAGCCCGCTTCAGCAGAATCCACGCCTCAGTAAGGAACCCTCCGCTTTGCGTCTGACTGGTGGGCTGCTGCACCCGGCTATCAGCCTCTGCGCCTTTCAGCAGCGAGTTGTCCGATTTGTCCTTGGTTTTGGAGTGGTCTGAGTTGTCAGACTTATCCTTGGTATACGTGTTCCCGCAGTTTTTGCACTTGCGGATTACAGCCTGCGACACAGGGGCTGTGCGAACCGCCTGGCTCTCGTTGATGCGCGTGTATACGAAGCCGTAGCCCAGATTGGCAGAGTCCCCTACCTGCATGCCCTGAAGCGCTTTGGGCAGCTGCACTACTTCCGAAGTTGGCAGGTTGTGGCGAAGGCACCCTGCCAGCAGCAGGATGCCCAGGATAAAGGGTAATAGTTTCTTCATTTAGCTAAAGTTGATTTATGAAACAGGTTGATTTTGCTCTCCGGAACTTGGCACCTTGCCATCTTCCTTATAGTCGACCAGCTTGCGCTTGATCCACTTGGGCAGGTAGCCCTTGCCGATGCGCTGCAGGTTCTCCTCAATGCTGATGGCCTCGCATGCCAGCATGTAGGCATAGAAGCCACCTTTCAGGAACGGCACCACCAGGTGCACCACCGGGTTGGGGGAGCCGTCGATCATGTGCGAGGCCAGGCCGTGGATGATGATCAGGCCCACCACGTACATCTGCAGCTTCTCGAACAGAGAGCGCATCTTAAAGCTGTGGATGCGCCCCAGCTTGGCGTTCACATACACGCCGGTGAGCGTGTCGATCGTGACGGCAACGGCCAGGAAGGGCACAAAGTCCCAGTCGGAAAAGACGTACTTGTTGAACAGCCCCAGCGCCTTGTCTAAGAAAGGCAGCAGCGGAACCAGGAGGAACAGGGATGCTCTCATCGTTTTACTTGATCAAGAGGTCAAATACATTCGGCAGCAGCTTGTTGAGCGCTCTCAGGGTCACCACGCTGTTGGTCACGTCGCGGTAGCCGTCGCCGTTGATGTCGGTGTGCGTCTGGCCCACCAGGATGCAGCCCAGTATCTGGGTGTGGTAGTTGCCCTGGTGAATCAGGATAAACTCACGGCCCAGCACATCCTGGATATGGAAATGATCGCCGTACTTCGGGCTGCGGCGCTTGCGCACCCTGTACTGGCCCTTCGGGATGCAGCTCCTCTGCGAGAGGTTGTTTAACCAGGGTAGCTCCAGTGTCTTGCAGCTAAAAACATTCTTGCCTTCTTTGAGTATGACAGCCTCCCCCAGTGTCTGCTTGGCATCGGAGGGCTGGCGGGTGATTTCGAATAGGAATTGAGACATGTGGCTAAAAGTATAAGGGTGGTATAAGGGTGATTAGATGAAGGCGAAAACTCTGGTGTCGGGGCTGTTTCGGAAAACCACAGGGGCGGCGTCCGAAGGCGGTGTGTACAGGCTGCTGGTAAAGTAGGCCGCGTACTTCTCTGCTGAGGCCTGCAAGTTGAGGTGGTCCTTCAGCTTGACCAGGTAAGCCTGGCCGTCCTGGTAGGCATGCTTGATCTTCTCCCCGATGAAGGCATCGGCGTTGACGCTGGTCCCATGGCTTGTGTCATCCACCAGTTCCTCAAGGTTCAGCGCAATGGAGTCGCCGGTGAAGCGGAAGCTTCGCTCCGGAAGCGCCTTCACCACGGTGAAGTGCGCCACGGCCGGCCGGATGTATTTTTCGAGCAGCTCCGCGTTCTCCTGCCTGATCTCTCCGGAGGCGATCTCAGCCTTCAGCTCCTGGTAGAGCGCCGTGCCCAGCACCGGCTCCAGCAGGAACGGCTCCACCTTTTTGATGATGGAGACAAGTGACAGGTAGGTGAGCCGGGAGTCGCTGATGTTGTATTCCCGGCTGAACTCTGCGGCCGAATTGATGAAGAATTGCCTAAAGACAACTGCTGCGGAAGAAGTCGCCCAAACCGCAAAATCTTCGTGTTTTTTTTGCTCCTCCAGGAATTCAAGCACCGACTCCAGGCCATTATAGCCTTTGGCGACGAAGTTCATCTTCAGCTCGCGTACCTGGTACCGGAAAGCGGCATTCTCCGATTTAATAAACCCGGCATCCGACAATTGCACCTGGTTCACGGCCATATAGCTGAGCATGGCTAAGTTTGCCAGCGCAAACTGAACCAGCTCCAGTAATTCTTTCTGCAGGTCAGTCAGCGTACCGGCCTCGTACTTCGAGTGCAGATCCTTGTAGAGCGCCGGTCCCAGATGCTTTTTTATCTGGTCGCGCTCCACCAGCAGGATATCCGGCATGACGGTTTCAAGCGGGGTGCTTTTGTTAACCCGCACATGCTTGCGGAATTCTTCTATGGTTTTGATCAACGCCATTATTGCCTGTGTTTTAGTTGAAAGCCGATCGGCTGTGGTTCCTCTGTTTTGCGCACCATGGCCAGCGGAAAGCGGCAAAAGTGCGCCTGATGGTTTTTGTCCAGCCAGACGCACTCAACCTGCAGCGGCCTGAGCAGGTCAGGGTTCTTTTCCGAGGGCGTGCGGGCCACTGTCATGCAGCAGGCCGCACTGGACCTGAGGCAGACGGTGTCGCCCACCTCAAAGGCTGTTGTTGCATTCTGCGCCATCCTATGCGGTCTCCTGCTGAACCTGCTTGCCTTTGTCCAGTGTCATGATCAGCGGGTTCTGGAAGCGGAACTCCAGCTCCTGCGGCCAGCCGTTGTAGTCGCGCACCAGGTTGAGCGGCTCCAGCACCAGGTCCTGCTCGAAGCGGGAGGTGGAGACGAAGTTGTTGAAGGCGACACGGGCATCGGATCCGGATCCGGCTCCCATGCCTTTGCCGGGGGAGATGCCCTGCAGGGTCGGGGCCACCCCAACGGCCGTGTATATATGCGAGGCAGCCTCCTGCGAGTCCTCGATGTAGATGCCGTCCTTGAGTTTGTCATCAATGGCGGTGATTTTGAAGGCGGCAATATCCTGCTGCGTCTTCGGGTCGCGCACCGTGGTGGCCAGTATGGATTTGCCGGCGCCATCGGTGCCGGTCATGACCGCGTTAAATGCCTCCAGTTCGTCTGAAATAATCCGCCTGCGGTCTTCCACAGATTTGGCCTCCCAGTCGCCGTATTTCCAGCCCCAATAGGCGTGGTGCACCTCAATGAGGTACTTTACAGCAATCTGGTTTTTGAAAAGCTGCTTCTTGAACTCCGGGATAGCCTTGGCCACATCAAGCCAGCCGGTCACCCGGATGGAGTTCCAGCTAGCCAGCTGATATTCCGCCTTGCCAGGCGAGGGCATGTTGATAGGATAGATGTACTTGAAGCCATCGGTCCGGGAACGCAGGCCCTCGGCCGCGTCAAAATAGGGGTCCAGCACCGGCACTTTGGTAGTGTAGGCATCGTTGATGTTGGCTCCGTTCTCCCAGTTGGCGTTAATGTAGACGTAGTTGATCACACCGTTTGCCTTGGGCTTTGAGAAGCGGCAGAACACCGAGTCCTGCTCGGTGAGCAGCACGATCTTGCTGCGGTCCTTGCTCAGGATCAGCTCCGGAAAACCATTTGCGAAGTAGCTGATGTCCATCAGCGCCTCCATAGCGTAGCGGCCGATGTTGGAGCGCTTGAGGAACTGGTCCACCTCCGGGATGCGCTTGCGGACAAAGCGCTCGTTGCCCTGATCGTCGTAGCCCTCGACAATGCCGTACACCACGCCCGAGCCGTACCAGGCCTTCGCCTTCCAGGAGAGCGTGGAGCTGAGCACCGTGTTGCCCTCCACGTCTTTCATCACCTTCTGCGGGAAAAGATTGTCCTCCCCCCACAATGCGATTTCGTCGCCCATGGACTTAATCACCGGCGTGGTGGAGAAAACCCCAGGAGCCTCACTCGGCTTTGCTGAGGTTAAAAGGCCGGAGGCGGCATTCGTTCTGAAGATGGCGCGTGAGCCGGTGGAGTAGGCGAAAGTGCCCTCTTTGTTTACAACTGTGCTCATATGATCACTTTCATTCCGTTGAATTGAATGATGAGCCAGATGCTGCACTTGCGGATTTTGCCGCTCGGCACCACCTTCAGGTTGCGGGTGTAGTTCTCGTAGTGGTATGGGTTTTTGGAGGAGGCGGTTGGAGTAGCCTTCTTGCTGCCGGCAGAGGCAGCGTGCTTGGCCGGGTCAGACTGGTTGCCGGTTTTGTAACAGCGCTCCAGGTGCACGATGCGGCCGCCTGTGTTCTTCTTCCTGTTGCAGGCCACATAGCGGATAGAGAACGGCTCTGTGGCTGTCTCCATTAGCTCCAAAACTTCCTTTAACCTGATGATGTCCTTGCTCATTAAGGCGAATTTCATCAGCTGAAAGGGCTAAAAAAAAGACACAAAAACTGCCGGGACGGCCTACAATTCCAGAGCAAAAATTATTTACAACTTTACCCTTCAAAATATTTAGCCTGAAAAGTTGCCATCTCAGCCTCGGTAAATTCCAGTCTCAAATTTTTTCAGCAAAAATCGCGCTTACAGCCAGCCTGCTGAATTTTTGCCCTCTCAACTCACTTTTCCAGTCTCAAAATCTTGCTTCTCCCCCCGACGGTGCACTGACGCGGCGAGGCAATTGCACAGGCCGACCTCGGTGATATATGACAGGGCACCCCAACAAAAAAGCCGCGGCCTGATCAGGCTGCGGCTCTTGGCTCGGTACTTATGTGATGGTCATGTGATGAGCTGGCTTGAGAGGTCAAGCATGAGCCTGGTCACGCGTTCTCTTCCTTCCCTGGTGCCCAGGCTGGCTGCCAGGGTGAAAAGGATCATAGCCACGTCGCCATGCTCATCCCTATTAAGTTGTTCTATCCGACCGGCCATTGCTGCCAGTTGTTTGGTGATGTCTTCGGTGCTTTGCATAATTGAAACTTAACTAAGTTTTGTCTTTTTTCATCCCCTAAGCAGACATAATTATCAACCCTGAGAAGTCCGGCTCCACGTTCACAATGTGCTTATCAATAGAGAGGAAGTGCAGGTCAACCGTATCAGTGAAGTGGGTGGCTTCCTGACCCGGTACCGTGAGCTTCTTCTCACTGCTCTTGTCCTTCATGATCTCCCCATCCCGGCCCTGCTTCACCGGGGCCAGGCTCATGGCCGTGAGCACATCCTTGCAGTTATCCTTGTTAAACCGGATGGCCGGTAGCCTTGGATCCTTCTCCCCCAGGTACTCATGTGCCAGGTGGTACCTGGTCTGATGCGGTGGTACCCGGCCCATGTTCACGATCCTTATCCTCCAACGTGCCTTCCGGAGGCGTTCAGCGAACTGCTCGTTATAGGTAAGGTCAGAGTCAGGCCTCCGAGCATTACCCCACTCAGCGTCCTGTATAAAGACAAACTCCTTGTTCAGGTGCGGCTCATAGTATTCGATGAACTGATCAGCCAGGTCATTGATGAGTTTCGGGTGCTTCACATACAGCCCCTTCAGGAACCGGTACTCCCCAGGCAGGTGCTGGGCAGCAGAGAGCACCGATATCTTGGAACCCCAGTCCACAGCCCCACGGATCGGCTCAGTGGCCACACAGTCACTGTCCATTAAACAGTTTTTCTGCTGCAGCTTCCGGAGATTGAAGTCCAGCCCGATCAGGTAGTCGTTATTGTTCCGGTCGAGGGCATGGCGCTTCATATCCAGCATCGGGTAAAAGCCCTCTTCCACAGTGCCGGGCCTGCGGTTGAGCACCTCGGTCAGGAACACGAAATCCGTCAGCTCCAGGCGCTGCTGCTCCAGGTACTTGAGGCCGAGGTTGCCAATGTTGTCAAAAGCGTTCGCCTCTGAATAAAGCATGCCTTTTTCGTCCGGAACAAAGCGGATCAGCTTACTGATCTCCTGCATATCGGCCCAGGCGCGTTTCCTGAAGTCCTGGTCGCGGCTGTCGATGAACCTGAGCTGCAGATCAGTGATTTCCTTCTGGAGGGAGAGCAAATCGTACTTATCGAGTATATAATTGCCTGCCTCGATCAGCCAGCGGCCCTGGTCGCCGTAAGGCATGGACGAGAAGTGAAAAACGCCGTGGTGAAGCGGGTTTTTCTCGAAATAGCGCCTGTTGCCCCGGTTACCGGCAGAGACCTCCTTGTCAAAGCGCTCTTTGTTCAAAAGCAGCGACTCATCGCAGATGATACCGTCCAGGTTGTTACCCCGCGCCGAGGATCCGTTGGCGTCCTGCGTCACCAGCTGGATGCAGGCCCCGGTGTAGAAGTAAATCGCGTACTGGCTATCCAGCGGCGGCTCATAAGGCTCTGGCCACCGGTATTTGGCCGGTGGCTTTCTGCCCACAAAATAGTGCTTGTCCTTGATGTAGCCGATCCGCTCGAGCGAGGCGATGGTGGAGGGCAGCGTCACGGCAAGAATCTGCTTATAGGTGCTGCCCACCAGCACCCACTTACTGCGGGGCATGGTCTGCACGATCAGGTGAATCAGCCAGGCGATCAGCGAGGACTTACCGGTCGCACGGCCCCAAAGGGAGATGGCTGCGGCCAGTTTGGTGATGATAAAGCGCAGCTGAGGCCTGTTAAACTTCAGCTGCCTGAAATCCTTGTTTGGATTAGTCTTCATCTTCCTCCTCCGGCTCTTCTATCACATTATTCAGGATGTTGTCGATGGACTCATCCCCCAGGCCCATGGACTCCACGGCATCCACCACCTCGGCATACTCATGCTCCGGAAGCGAGGCGATTTTGGAGGTGTCCAGCGTGAGCGGAGCCTTGCCGGCACCGGCCGATATCTGGATCAGGTACGTGTGCGCCTGCAGCAGCTCCGCGTCGAAGGCGGAGGTATCCTCCGAGTGCAGCCCCTTAAGCATGGCCATGTTCTTGATGGCCGTGTTCATCTGCTTCAGATCAGGCGGCTTCATAGTGGCCGCCAGCTGGAACACCTTCATGGAATACTCATAGAGGATGTGGCGCAGGCCCTGCTTATTGGTCTGCGTCACGTCCCCGAAGAGCCTGGTGGCGTGGTTGAGCATGCGGTAGGCCGTGGCCCGGCTCAGGTCGAACCGGCTCATCAGGAGCGGCACTGACTGCTCAAAGGAGTGGTAGTTCACCAGGAGCGACCAGGCCGCCTCAATCTGAGACCGCTTGGCGCGCTCGGTCTCCGTCAGCGCTGCCTCCGCCTCCTCATTCAGGTAGGAGTCGAAGAGCCGGTCCAGGAGCGTGTCCTTCGTCTTACTGGCTGAATTGATTAAGTTCTGACTCATGCAGCAGGGTGCCGTTGCGTTTAACTGAAAAGGGAAGGTTGTTTTCTCTCATGTAGCGAACCCAGCGCCGCACCTCCACGTCCACGTAGCGCGGGTCCAGCTCGGTGCCCCGGCACTGGCGCTGCAGCTGCTCCGAGGCGATGATCAGGCTTCCGGAGCCCAGGAAACCGTCGAAGACGATGCCCCGGCGCTGGGTGCTCAGCTCCAGCATGTAGCAGAGGATCTCGACCGGCTTCATGGTGGGGTGCTCGGCGTTGCGGCTCGGCCGGTTGAACTCCAGCACTGTGCTCTGCTTGCGGTCGCCGTACCACTTGTGCGCCGCGCCCTCTTTCCAGCCGTAGAGGATCGGCTCGTGCTTCCAGTGGAAGTCCTGGCGGCCCATCACGATGGCCTGCTTCACCCAGATCAGGCATTGGGTGAGTTTCAGGCCGGCGTCTTTGAACGCCTGGCGAAAGTTGGCTCCCTCTGAGTCGGCATGGAAGACGTAGATCGGGGCACCGGCCTCCATGAAGGCGTAGCAGTTGGTGTAGAAGTCATAGAGGAACTGGTAGAAATCGGCGTCCGGCATGCTGTCGTTCTCGATCTTGAGCTTTTCCTCGGTTGCCCCGGTATAGTTCACGTTGTAAGGCGGGTCGGTGACGGTGGCGCTGGCCAGCTCTCCCTGCATTGCCTTCTGGACCGTGTCTGACTCAAGGGAGGAACCGCACACGACCACGTGCTTCAGCCGCTTGGAAGAACTCTCCAGCTCGTACACATCACCCAGCACCGATATCGGGACTTTCGGCGGCTCCGGGTCGAACTCGCTTTCCTCCTCCGGGTGCAGCTCCTTGAGCACGGAGTCCGGCATCCGGAACTCATCGACGTTGAGGCCGAGCGCGCCCAGGTCGATGTCGCTGAACACGGTCTCCAGGATATCCACGTCCCACATGCCCACCGAGATGTTGGAGGTGACGTTGTACTCCTTCAGCTCCAGCTCCGAGAGCATGCGGTTCGGGTAGCGCACATCGATGGTCTCCTCGCCCCGGCCCAGCAGCACCATGATCTTGAGGCGCTGGTGGCCGGCGATGAGCGTGTTGTCCTGGTTGATCACCGGAATCTCCACCAGGTTGAACTTCTCCAGGCTGACCTGCAGCTTTGCCTTTTTCTCTTCCGTCAGGATCCTCGGGTTATGCTCGTAAGGCACCAGGTCAGTGACCTTGCGCTGAACGGTGATCCATTCCAGCGCAGCGGTTTGGGTTGTCATAAGTCTTTGATAAGGGTGGTAAGTCTTTCTATTTCTGTGTTGATTGTCTCCAGCTCAGCTTCCTTCTCAGGCTGTTTTTTAAGCTTTGAGCGGGTGGAGCGCAGGTTGTTGCGGTACTGGATCAGGGAGGCCTTGTCGGTTTCGTCCACCTTCGCCTGCTGCTTTTCCTCTGGAAGCCGGCCGTGCTCCAGTACATGGGCCCGCACCTGCAGCAGCTTTTTGATCTGTGCGCTCAGCTCGTGGATCCGGAGGGCCATCTTCAGTCGCTCCTGGTCGTTGAGCCGGGGCGAGTCCAGTTTGGCGTGCGTCAGCATGCGCTCATCGAAGAGCGGCCGCAGTTGCGCCATTACCTGCTCCACCAGCTCCGGGCTGGCAGGAATATTTTCCTCTGGTTTTGCGGAATATGCCGGTGCCTTTTTGCGGGGCTTAGTAGCAGCAGGTTGGATGTGCGGGGCACTGGTGTCCTGAACAGGAGCAGTGGCCACTAGTTTCTGGAGGGCCTCGAGGAGCTTGTCGCGGTTAAAGGAGGATGGCCCGGAGGAGAACAGGCGCTTGAGCACGCTGCTGGTACCGTACTGCTCGTAGAGGGCCACGCCAGTGGCATAGTCCCGGCCACCTGATAGCCACCTGTTGATTTCCTGCACCATGCCCCAAAAGTATCCGGGCAGCGGCAGGTTTGAAAAGACACAAAAAAAGCCCGTGACCAGTAGCCAGGGCTTTTTTTGCAACAGATTACCTTAAACTTTCTTTTTGCGCTGCGGTTTCGGCTTTGCCACCAGGTAGGCGGCAAGCACCCCTGAGAGCACCAGCTCGTCTGCCTCCTGCAGCGTGAGCTCCGTCAGGTCTATCTCCCGGTTACCCCGGAGAATCCTGGTGTGGTGCGTGCCCAGCGTATACTTGCGGGATACCTCGGCTTTAAGCTTTCTGGCTGGCCGGCTCATCTATTAGGGGGCAACCACAACCTCACGCTTCAGCGCAACGGCTCCCTCGTAATACAGCAGTCCTGCCTGGTAGCCGGTCACCTTGAAGGTGTAGCCACGGCGGCCACCGCTGAGCTTGGCCAGCGAGAAATCGCTCGGGATGCTCATGCCCAGGCCCTCAGTGCCCCACTGCAGCCACTTGCCGTCCTGCGTCTGGGTCAGCACCACGCATGGCGTGTTGCGTATCCAGCGGGCAAACTCGGCCGCCTCCTTTTTGATGCCGGGGTGGAAGAACTCAAACTCCACCTTTCCGCCGTAACCGTCGATATCACCGATGGTGGTGATCTTCGGCTCAGAGGAGTCCTGGGTGGCGTAGCACTCCACGAATCCGAAACCAGGCTTAAACAGGTGATCACCGGCGATGGTCACGCTGTCACCGGGGTTCACCGGTGGGTCGATGGTCTTCTTCAGGCCGTTTAGGGCAAACCACAAAAGCGGCGCAACCAGCACCCTGGAGGTAATGCCTGCCGGGTTGTCCTCGCCTGCGGGAGGCAGTAAGTCTACAAAATCCATTCTCTATCCTCCTTATTTAGACGGTTCAACATAAGGCACCAGCAGGCCTGAGCCTACTTTCACCAGCTGATCGATAAGCTCTTTGTCTTTAGCCAGCTCTTCAGCTTTCACATCCACGCCGGTCTCCGGGTGCTGAAACTTAGCAGCCAGCACCTGGTACTTTTTCTTCTTGCTGTCCTGGACAACAGGAAGCGGCTTGCCTTTCTGGGCCTCCGCCAGGGCAAGCTTCTCATTCTGCTCATCCAACAGCGCCGCCTGCTCCTCTTTTTCTGCATTGGACTCAGCCAGCTGAGACTTGAGTGCGGCAATCTGCTCCTCGAGGGTAAGTTCTTTTTCGGCCATTTTAATGGTCTCCTTCTTTTAGATTAAAACTTATTTAGCTCAAACAGGATCCGGCTACACAGTAGCCAGATCCTGATCGTTTGTAAACACGATCTCCGGGATCACGAAGCCCACGCCTCTTGACCAGTCGGAGAACATCTTCACTTTTCTGTCCACGCTCTCGATCTGCACCGTGTTCTGGTTCTGCGTGCGCTTGCCCAGGTGGATGGCGTTGCCCTTCGGCGTCATCCAGAGCTTGTTTGCGCCGGCCATCGAAGG
>Ga0066648_10001379_pt1 | contig 13379 bp, 11 predicted proteins | sample CryGeyCG12114_NA_FD_59537 | JGI IMG/M metagenome (GOLD analysis project Ga0066648, IMG submission 59537) | Groundwater microbial communities from aquifer - Crystal Geyser CG19_WC_8/21/14_NA | ecosystem: Environmental > Aquatic > Deep subsurface > Groundwater | place: USA: Utah: Grand County... | reverse complement strand
AGGCAAAAGGGTTTATATTTGTCGATTGAATGCCTATTTTTATATATTTACCAAAGTTAAAAATCCGATCGGATTTATATAATTACGGGTTTGTGACGTTTGAATTTGTGCATTGAAAATTTGTTGGGGGGCAGTCAGTAGTCGAGTAGTCTGTGTCTGTTGTTGATATATTTGGAATTTGTATTTGTGAGTTTTCTTGTCCAAACAATGTAGTCACGTTTCTCGTTTGTGAACAATGTTTTAGATACAGTCGCTCTCGAATGGTGAATCGTTCTGCTGAATCTCGCGTGCGCCGCACATCAAGATCTCCTATTGCTGCAAGCCCATCCTCCTCCACTTCGTCTTCACCGTCTCCGCATCGGAAACTTGGAGTTGCTCCTCATTCCCCCTCTCATTCACCCTCCTCTTCTAAGTCATACTCCCCAAGGTATACCATATGCTGTTGTTTGTCTGCTTTTTCCGAGTTATTTAGTTAGTTAGCTGGAAATCAAGCCCTTTGTTAATTTGAATTTGTGATGTGGTTAGAAGCGTGTCAGGTTTTTGTGCGTAGATTTATGAAGTTTAAAGTGTGATTATGATTAATGTATGTTAGATATGTTGCTTTTTGGAATCCAATTAATATTTATTTACTGCGGGCGAATGACTAACTTGTAGTCTGTGTTAAACGTGTTGATTTTTGTATGACACTTTCTTTTGGTTTTTACATTAGCCGGGGTATGAATTCATCTGGGCATGTTCATCGACATCACCATCATCATCATCATCATTCCAGGAGAATGCCCACAGCTACAGAGCTCCAAACATCTATAAAAATAAAAAACTTGCCTCTTCGATCATCAGACACATCCCTGAAAGATGGGCTATACCATGAGTACAAAAAATTCGGAAAGCTATGTTGGGTGAGGGTTATTGGTGTTGGGGCAGACCGATACGCCATTGCTTGTTTTAAAACATCTGAACATGCGCTAAGGGCAGTGGGAACTTCCCAGGATAAAATGTTCTTTGGCTCGAAAATACAAGTGACTCCCTGCTTTAGTCCAGATGGAGAAGAAGTTGCTAGTGGGTTTGAAGATGACAGCAGGTTAGTCATAGTTAGATTAGGTATTTACGTGGGTCTCCATTTGTTCATGGTTGTGGTTTATTCAAAACATGCATTTTTTACTGCTCAGGAGTATTAGTGAAGATGAGCCCTCAAGTGTTGGTTACCCCACACGAACCGTCCTTATCACTAGCTTAGATTCTGGTATAACAGATTCCGAGCTAAGATCTGCATTTGATCAATATGGAGATATAGTGGTAAGGGTTATGTTCTGTTTGTTAGCTCTAACTAGCTGGAAATATTAATTTCTTTAGTATTTATATGTTTATAATTTCCTTATGGACTTATTGTGTTATTTACCTGTCATTGCAGTCTATCGATATAAGGAAACAAGGAGCTTCTACACATGCTGTATGCGAGTTTATTGACATAGCCAGCGCCATTCGTGCACAGTGGGGTAGGCATGTATTCAAATCAAGAGAAGCACGAATTTCATTCTATCGTAATCCTCCTACGAGAACATTACTTCTGGATGGTACTGCTGGAGTCACTGAGAAGGAGGTGAGCAGTCACTGTTGTCAGTATGGTGCTATTGCTAAGGTCATTATGGACCCGGAGAGGGTTCTTGCCCTTGTACAATTTGAAGAGGTTTGTGCGAATTTTTTTTCTGTACATTTATGATTTTTTTTGTTCGTGTCGGGAATGTTGTTTTATTGATATGTTTAAAATTTATAGATCTCCTATGCCCAAACTGCTATTCGTGAACTTAGGAGCTGGGTTATAAAAGGTAAACATTTGCAAGTAGATTTTGCATCGGATGAAGTTATACAGAAGTTTTTAGAACGATTAGCTACTGGAGGGATGTCACCACATCTTCGTTCTCAGTCCTTCTTCTCTGCTGGAGCTTCCTCTATGAAAGAAAGTCGAATTTACAAAAAATTCAAAGGGAGACTAGGTGGACGAGTCCAAAGGTATGTTTGTCTTTTATATTATATTCAAAAAATTGTAGAAAATCCATTACAATAATGGGATTTACAACTTGACGATTGTTTGCTTTCAGATACGATATGGATTCCGATGTGAAATCAACCTGTGTGACTCAAGTGCAAATGTCAGACGACGAGCGATCTCCAGAAAGTGTTTTTAGTAGCCAAAATGTTTATAGAATGGGTGTGGACAGTGTCAATTTTATGAATCATAAACGTCAGTGTGTTATTAGTTCCATGACTCCTGACGTCGAGCAAATGGATGTTGTTGGTGCAAGTTCACAAGCTTTTCTGAAGTCATCAAAAGATGATGGTGAGAAATGTCATAGGAATCCTCAGATTGATCTCACTTGTCACGAAACAGATTCGGCTGTTGTGACATCTACTTCTGATGTGATACCTCCTGAACATAGTGACAATAGTGCAAACCATAGTGGAAGTAACAATTCCAGTGCGAATGAGGATGAGAAAGTCAGTGGATTTGAATCAGGTAAGGAAGAGAAAGTAGTAGCTCAAAACTGTTTGTCGAATCTAGTGCTACTGGCTGCAGTGTTGTTTCCTGACCATCAGTTGTAAATGAATTAATCAATTTAACCTTTTCCACATAGGTACTCGTAAAGTGTATAGTTCCATATGTGAGAGGAATATAATTGTCACCGTGGATGGAGTTTCAAGTACATCTCCAGAACCTAAACCAGAAACAGTTCGTAAAGTATCCCCTGATCCTGGAGTGGGACTTCCCCCAATTGAAGAAAATGCACTGAAAATTATGAGTGAACCCACTGTTTCGGCTTCTGGTATGTACAGCTTGTTTCTAACCTTTTTAATTTGAGATTTTTTGAGGCGAAATATCAAAATGTTTCTTGTTTATTTATTTTTAGGCTTGAAGGATCCCCGAAGAAAGTCGTTGGAGTGCAAAGTAAGACGAACTTCTGCTGACTCCGGTATTCAATCCAGTTTTGAGAAACCATTGGATTCTGCTGGATTAAGTTATCATCATTCCGTTGAAAGTGGAATTGCTAACGCTGACGACGTTGACGATCGTCCAGGCACTCCTTTATATGATGAAAATCCTGAAAATTTTGTAGATCCGTCTCCATGTTCAAAGTCAGACATTACAATGATACATAAAAGTGATCCGATTAGCTTGCCATTACCAGAGTTTGCGAGACGTTCAAAAGAGTTAACTCACCCAATGTCCACTAATTCACTGTCTCCATTTAAATTTGCTGCCGGTGCTTCCGAACATGTTGGCAGTGTGGGTTGTGGTGCTTCGAATACTCTAAACAGTGAAATAGTGTCAGCTTCTTCCCCTACTCCTATGGATGTGAGTATTTCCTCGGCATCCACGACAACCACTGAATTAACTCCAGCCCCAGGTGACAGTGAAAATCATTCTTTGGATGAAAGTTCAAGCTCGGGCCGTAATGCTTTGAGTTCGAAGGACAAGGAAGATGGGGATAATGAACTGCACACTTCTGGTATTGCTTCTCCAACTTGTAATGATTTGGTTAGTGGTGAGTTCTCAGACTCTGATGACAGTTCTTCTCCAAGGACTATTAGTGAGGACCCTTTCCTTGACCAACAGATTCTTAGTTTTAATGAAAAGTATGATCGTTGGCACCGAGATACAGTGCGCCCTAGTACTTCCTTTTCGTCTCACTCGTCTACCTCAGGACCAGAAGTGAACCAAGCGGTGGGGAAAAAACCCACCTCATTGATTGAAAGCTCAGCCGAAACGTCCCCTCGACTCACTAAACCCATTTTGAATTTGGATCAACTACGAAAAGAAACATCAGATATTGGGAAAACGTTTTTAACTAGGAAATCGGTGTTTGACGAGGATTTAAAAAGGCTGGAGAATTTTGGCGAGAAATATGAAGGAAAAGCTCCCACCACTCCGTCTAGTGCTGGCACTCCCAATTCCAACTGGGGTTTGTTGACTGCTTTAAATAGAAGTTCGTCTTCATCTTTTGCTTCGGGTTCTGTTCCTTCATCCCCGTCGTTAACTCCTACGACCCCAGGAGCATACCGTAATTTGTCTGTTACGACTCCCACAACTCCCACTCATCATCGCCTTCACGCTTTAGGAATCACTCCCACCACCACTCCCAATGCTGGATTGAAATCTCCCGTGATATCCTCTAACAATGCGGTAGATAAGAGCAAGGATCTCGGTTCACCCACGGTGAAAACAGCACCGGCGACCACAACAGCAATTCATTCGGGGACTAAAAATGTTGCTCCCTCAGCTCAGTCGTCCCCATATTCCAGAAGTACAAGTGTTTCGTTGTTTCCTCCGACCGTGTCCTTAAAGACTTGTGATTTCAAAAAGACACATCCCAGTCACCTGGATCGTAAGATGGTGGACACTGTTCAAAGCGTTTCGGCGACCAGTACAATAGGATGCTCCTCCAGTTCAAATTCATCAGAAACTCTTCCAAGGTGTGTTGAACGGTCTCAGAGTCTAGACTCTAGCAAACATGCTTCTACTACAAATAATACAAGTAAAACTATGAGTTCACCACTAGCTGTTTCACCTGGTGACATCGGGAGAAGCAATAGTACTCCAATTGTATCTTCCAGCAGCTCGAATAGAAGAGCTAGTGTGGATAGTCAAAAGTTGTTGCCTCCCACGGAGGCTATAAAGGTGGAGGAACCAAAAGTACGAACTGTCGAAGGATCGCCTGTGCTAAATTCAACGGACAGTAAGGTGAAGTTGAGTCATCAGAGTAAATCCGTGGACATGAAAGAGGAAAAATGTCATGATTTCTTGAGTACCAAAAGCAACTCTACAAGTACTGTAAAAGAAGTTTGTCACTCTGGTCGTAAGAAATCGGATTTGACAAGTGTGGTGAAAGATGAAGTGCAAAAAATAAATGTAGAGACAACAGCTGCTATTGCTTTTGCTGCTCATACTACTGGTGCTGTTTCTAAGGACGAAGTTGTTAGCTCTTCAAGTAAGAAAGATAAAGAACTTAAGAGGAGATCAAGTGGAAGTTTATTTGCTCCCGCCCCTTCGTCTTCCGTTAGTACTCCCAATAGTAACGTCCCAAATGATACCTCAAATCAACATCCCGATGTTCATAGTTCGTCAGAGTCTAATCATAGTAAAAGTCACAACTCCAAATCTAGCTGTAGTAGTAGTAGTGGATCCAGTAAGAAGGATAAGAAAGAGAAGCGAGAGAAGGATAGGGAATCTAAATCCCATGTTCCATCGTCTAGTTCCGAGCCAAAAAGTACTGAAAATGTCTCAGAATCAGCTCCACCGCAAAAACCACCACCCCCTCCGTCAACCCATGTTAATGAAAGTGTCAGTACTGTAAGTACTAGCAAAAGGAAAGACAAAAACGGTGCATCAAAAACATCAGGGGAAACTGATCATTCTATGCACACTCCAAAGGAGTCTGCGAGTCATAATAAGCGACATAAAGATTCCGAGAAAGAGAAAGTTAAACGAAGACTAAGCTCTCACGATAATGAACAAGGTAAGATTAATTGATTTAGTGATAGGTTGTTGAAGATGTTAAAATATAAAATATTCCAAACAATTACAAAAATAGGAATTCAGGAATTGTATATGCTAACCTAAACTTTGTGCTTTGTATAACTTTTAGATCCTAAGAGAATTAAGACGGAACATGACAAAGATAAAAGTGACCACCATCATTCTCGCTCCAAAACCTCCACACCATCTTCTTGTGAGCGAAGAGAATCTCGTGAATCTACTGGTGCTTCGAAAGAGAAACATTCGGAAAAAAGTGAAACTAAGCCACAAGTCAGTGAGGTGGCCAGCACGTCAACTGAAGATGTGTCTCTGAAACTGAAAACAAAAAGTGAATCTAAAGATAAGGAGCATCATCATAAATCCAAGTCTTCTTCCACTTCCTCAACGTCGTCCAAACATCATGGACACCATAAAAGTAGTGACAAGACACATGGAAGTAGTCACACGAGTGGCATTTCACATAAGGATAAAGAAAAACCGAAGAAGGAAAAAGAAAGGGACTCGAGCAATGTTGGGGATGAGAACTCTATTCGTAGCTCCTCCAAAAGTGGTCATAGTCATCATGGGAGTAGTAGTAGTAGTAACACAAAAAGTTCAGGAAAAGAAAAAGAGAAGGACAGAAGTAAGACCCATGGATCTTCCAAAGGAGACGCCAAGGAAAAGGAACGGCACCAAAGCAGTGCAAGTGGTACGGATCAAATTCGTGATGAATCGGATGGTGAAAATGAGAGGAAACGTGGAAAGAGTGAAAATAGTGATAAAGTGAGAAATGAGAAAGCTGTGAACAAGCAAAAAGACATCAGTAAACGAGATAGACATAAGTCAGGAGACAGTTCTTCAGCACCTTGTGACAGTGAGTTGGGGAAAAATCGTAAAGGACAGAAGAAACGAAGACGGTTTAAAATCGATGATTCGGATTCTTCTGATTCTGATGGTAATATAATTTTCGATTCTTTTGTAATAGTATTTATTTATACAACTTTGATTGTATTGAGTTTTAAATTGTGTGTACCTTCTTCTGTTGTAGATGATGATGAGAAAAATACAAAACATCATTCGATCTTCGAAATCGAGATTGAACCAACATTTTTGTCCATGTATGATAAAGTGAAAGCTAGATCTAGTCGAGCCTGTAAAGTTACAACTGTGAAACCTGTCCTAGATGACCCGAAAAAGCCCGAAAAATGTTCTCAGGGGAAATTGAAAGACCCGAGGTAATTATTCTTTTTTATTTTTTGAATAGTAAAGCTAACCACGAACTGTTACGAACTAGACCCATTTCTGTGATATCTGTTATATGTCCGAGGCATTTTGTTTTTCTCACCTTTAGCTCAATGGGAAAAGCTAAACGTATTGACAAGAAACGATCCACTTCAGTTGATGAAAGGAAATCAGCCCTGAATACGTCGTCTGACGATAGTTCGCATTCACAACTTTCTGCTGATTCAGATGATGAGGCGCGTAACGCTCCGAAATCAGTTATCGAATCTAGTTTGAAAGTGTCTCGAAAAAGTTTGAAATCATCACAAAGAAGCGACAAAAGCCGTGGAAACAGCCGTTCTAAGGACGACAAGAAAAGTTCTTCCAAATCAGTTCGTCGGACTACGCTGCCTGCTGAATTTTCCCCAAGCTCGAATGATGAAGATACTACTGCTAAAGTGCCAACCAGCAGTAGAAAATCTAAGAAGACGAAATCAAATTCTAAACCAAGGTCGGGGTCATCCAAAGGTTTACGTTCGGATTCGTCTGACGATAGTATTTCTGAATTTGAAGATGAAAAGGCTAGATCTCATTTTACTGGACGCGATAACTCTCCAACTCAAAATAAAAAGCTGCAGACCAAGGATGTGTACTCGGACTCTGAAAGTAGTTCAAATAGTAGTTCTCAATCTCGTCGACAACTTTCTAAGAAGTCCAAAAAGGGGAAACAAAGAAGTATGAGTAAAGTTCTGTTTGAAGACTCAACGGAATCATCTGAATCAGAAAGTAGTCGAAGTGTTTTCAAGAAAGATGCAGTTCCAACCTTTAGTAAAAATAAACTGAAAGGCAAGGAGAACAAGTTGACTGCAAGTGTTAGTGTCAACAGCAGTCGTAAAAAGCATCATGGACATTCTTCAAGTGTTGTGAAAAGTAATAAGCCTCCAAAACGACCAAGAGAAGAACGGAATTTATCCAAACGGGAAAGCACCAGTAATATGGAACAGTTCTTATTTGGCTCAGTAACTGAATCCAGTTCGGAGGAACGCCCCAAAACACCAAGTATTTCGCCACATCCCTCGGTACCATCTAGTCCAAAGCATCATGTCAGCAGACCATCCAGTCCGAAACATCATGGAAGCAGACCATCCAGTCCTAAGCATCATGTGAGCAATGAAATTGCGAAAAAGCCAGTGAAAGAAAAGAAGAAGGATAGATCATTGAAGATTCATAGCAGTTCTGTGGAGGAACCAGAAGTAGCGGCTGCTGCCGCAGTCACTACCACAATCTCGACTGAGTCTAAAAGTAATAGTTCTCATGGAGAGAAGAGAAAGAAGAAGCATCATAAGGAGAAGCGTTCCAAACGGGAGGGTGAAAGCTCTTCATTAAAGAAAGTGTCCCCTGTGGCTGTGAAAGCAGAACCAATGGACTATAAGTCACTGTTCTCTCCTCCAGCTTCTCCTGACGGAAAACAGCAGGAAAAGAAGAGCAATCGTATGAAAAGGGAATCTTCTGCTGAGTCCTCTGCAGCTGTGGCTTTGAAAAAGACAGCACCGCCATCTCCAGTTTGTCCGGCAGTAGTGCAACCAACTATCATTTTGCCTACAGAGATGAAAATGGAAAGCGAGTTGGAAGTGGAGGCTCCAAAGAAAGTCACTGCTACAAATGATGCTGTTGAACTATGCGAAACTGCTATTAAAGAATCTGGCATGTTTTCAACGGATGATGAAGATGATGATGATAACAAACTCAAGATTGACATCAATGAAGTGATCATGGCATCCGCATCTTCAGATGATGCAGAAGACGAGGAGGAGAAGAAACGAAAATCGTTGTTTGAGCAAGATAAGGCTATTCAAAGTATCGTATGTTTCGACCAGAAGTTGCCCTCTCCTGTCCCAGTCCGTCCTGAAGAGGAAGAGGTCCTAGTGAAAGATGACTCTCCCAAGGATGAAACGGCAATTTCACAGGAAGAAACTGAAGGGGCTGTGGCTGCTTTGTTGGAAACACTGGAAGGCGATGATAGCAATGTTGTGGATGACAAGGGCCCTGGAAATGCTCCTAGAGGATTGCAGTCTCCTCCAACGTTGAGAATTATTGAAGAACCAGCAGATGTCAAAATATTGACCAGTGTTCCTGAGCAACCGAAGGGACCAAAAGTGGCTGATGAGCGTGCACCGTGGTTGGTGGAGGCAAGTCGAGCAGCCAAATCGCCAAAGCAATTGATAACCATGACAACTACGGTTGAAGATGTTAGTGGGGCTGCTAGTAGTGCGGAAATAGAGGCTGCTGTAGCTTCTTTGGGAGTGGACACAGACAAGAAAGAGGATGATGAATATAGTTGCACTAACAGTCTTCCGAAGACACCTGACATATGTAAGAACATATTGGAAGGGACGGCTGGGAGCAAACCTGTGAGTCGCCGCGGCTCTAGTCATGGATCACGAGCTGGTTCGGTGGACGCTGAGCAAGATCTATCGGCTGGCTTTTCTGCTGATGTGTACGAGTTTCATGACTCTGATGACGAAAGTTCGGCAAAACGTAGAAAAGCTGCAGTCAGTCCACCCAAGCTCTCACCGACTGGAACGAAATCTCCGGTTGTGTCTACAACACCAACTTTACTTGTGCCCGTCTGTATGCAATCTTCAGTCGCACCTCCGGTGCCAATTGTGGTTCCAACAGCATTTGTTCCACCTGTGACTACCGCTTCTATTAGTCCAAGACCTACTGTGGCCACCACAATATTGTCGCCAACTTCTTCAGGGATAATTCCACCGGTTATTTCAACAACGCCCGTTGTTTCTCTTGCTACAGAGCCCATGAAAACATCTCCCAGTCCTCATCACGTTCTTTCTGTCGCTATTCCTCCTGTGTCTATTGTGAGCACACCTTCTCCGTCCAAGGGACATGTGAAAGAGAAATCTGTGAGTCCGCGAGGCTGTGCGGCAAGTAAGAAGGCTGCATCTTTGTCTCGCACTACGGTGGATGATGCAATTGATGATGTGATCCGTAAAGCATCTGAAGATCCAGAGTCACTAGTGCTGCCTGCCGTGGCTATGCCAAATATATTGGGAGCTGTTGGTACAAGAAACTCAAGAAGCAGGAGTCGTGATACACCGGAAGAAGTGGGTTCTTCACCATTCGGGGGGAAACAAGGAGCAGGTCGAGGACAAGTGCGTGAACAGCAACAACAAGCTATTCCTCGACCTTTCTTGCAAAACGTGACAACTATAACGGAAAATGATGCTGCTATGAGGCAACTACAATCTCCTCAGGCGGCAATGGTTCCAACATCACGACCAGGGGAAGATCTCCATCGTAGTGCCAACTACAGGGGCCCACCCAATTTCCCTGTAGGTGCAAATATCACACCATTGATGGAATCAGCTAATTTGCCAAAGATATCCATTCCAAGTTCAACGACACAATTTCAAGTAAAAGAGGAAGGACTGCCTGCCATTTTAGCTCAGGAGCAGCAACAAAGAGCTCAACAGCATCAACAAAAGACCTTCTCTATGTATTCGGCTTCAGGTCAAAAAATTATTCACGGAAGCTCTGCAACTCCTCCAGCTCGCTCTCCTTTAACCGGTCATCCAAATCCAGCTCAGTTACTTATCCAGACTTCAAGCATTTCTCAGTCGATGTCTCCTAAATCCGTGACCATTATTTATACGTCATCACCGTTGCCAATGAGTCCTTCTGTTCGAAGCGGAACTCATATGCCACAAACTCAACCGCACAGTCCTGGCATTGTGACGAGCACGAGTGGACATTTAGTTCCTGTGGGATCACATCATTCTCCAACCACTCCGAGTAGATCTCCCATGGTTGTTAGTTCCATGGCATCAGGCCATCCTCACCATATGTCCTCTAGTCCGTATGCTGGCCCACCTGGAACATTTCCTGTCATTCGAGATCTCCATCATGACATAAGTGGATCATTGCCAAGAAACATACCGTCCCCATCTGTGAGCAAAAGCAGTGGTCCCATCCCAACAGACCTAGTGTACCAAATTCCAAAGGCAACAACTGTGACGAAAGTAGATCATAGCAATGCTTCCGGTGGTCCTGTAGAAGAACAACATGCTAGGGCTACTATGGTGTCTGTTGGAAGACCCATCACATCTGTGGGAAATTTGGTTTCTGTGAAAGTTGGTGCACCTGCTCCATCTGGAATGACACTGCAACAACAACGACAACATCAAGCTCAGACAGAATTGTTCAGACGAAGTGCCGAAGGTGCACTAGGAGGATTGATTCCGAAAGAAGAAGGTGTCATGGGTAAAACACAGGTGAGAATTTGGATGATGATGATACTTGTGTGTTAGTTGTAGGTTAGTTTAGCTAAATGAGTTTAATTTATTGTTTAAACATGTTTTAATGGCAAAATGTATTTATCTTATTGTTTAGGAATTTCAAAAACAGCCTGCCCGACTGGAATTGTGTATGCAACAACGGCTTGCGCCAAGTCCAAAGACAGGAAGAATGTTGCAGCAGCCAGATTCTCAACAATCTGTGAGTGGAGCTCCACGAATCATGATACAGCCTCATATGCCATACGAGAATGCAATGGTATGCTACGTAGCGATTTGAAGGGGTAGATGAATCATTTGTAACTGTAATTAGATTTAATATTAAATACCGTTATTTTTTACAGGGTGATGTAAGATCTGGTGGACCTCATATGGGAAGACCCTCATCGGAATACGTTTCTACTGCTGGCCATGTGTACCCACCACATTTCAGTCCACAAGCTGGAAATTTCTCACCTGGTCAACTGCCTGTTTTCAGTGTGAGAAATTCGTACACTCCAGACATGAAGCAGGATCCCAAAGGTTTCACAATCGGGGAGCAAAAGGGTGGTGCAACACTGATACCATTAGATCGTGAAAGAATGACCCCATCGACTTCAGCATCCATTGGAATGTCAGGGCGATTAGCTTCTCCTCGAGGTCAAGATGGCGGCACTGATTCACCTTTACTAGCTTCTTCCATCTACACCAATCAAAGAGCTGGGGGTTATGTTACATCCATGGCGCCGCATCTGGGGCAACCTCAACAACGGCAAACGTTTTTCAGTTCGTATTCAGAAATGATGGATGAACGGGACGCCGCTATGTACTCTACTTCATACGCCTACATACCCGGGAATCCCAATCCTGTGTTGGTGACTTCGGCGAATGATAGGGATCGGGAGCAACGAGAAGGAGAACAGCGTCACATAGTTGTTCCAGCGCCGTCTAGAAGAAGTGGAGGGAGTAGTCCTCCTCTTTCACATACGTATCGACAAGTTGTCCACACAAGTGTGGCAGAAGCACAAAATTTGGAAAGACTTCGACAAGTGGAAATGGCACGTCTGGGTAGCCCTGGCCCTGTGCCTGGACCACGTGATCAAGATCATTTACTGGTCCTCTTGCAGGTATGATATCAGCTGTAGTCTTGTAGTTGTGTAGTGTTGTGTAGTGCAATTTATAATTATTTGTTGACTGACTTCAAGCTTGATATTTTCCGTTTCCAGAAATTCCCTATTATGTGGCAAGGGCAGTTGGCTTTGAAGAATGATAGTGCAGCTTGTCAAATGCACTTTGTATCTGGAAACAAGCAAGTGGCGCGGGAGTCTTTGCCTTCGAATCCGGATGGTACAGTTCCACCGCTACGAATTATGCAAAGAATGAGACTAGAACAAACTCAGTTGGATGGTGTGTCAAAGAAAATGCAGGTAAGAAAGGGGATGTGTGCGTGTGCTTGGGATGAATAGTGAATTGTGAAGTGATTGGTGGAGATAACGTTTTTTTTTTTGATAGATGGAACTCGAACATTGCATCTTATTGGCTCTGCCGTGTGGTCGAGATCATATGGATGTGCTTCAACAAAGTAACAACTTACGAAATGGGTTTATAACCTATCTGCAGTTGAAGCAGGCAGCAGGAATTTTCAATACGACGGATCCAACCACCAAAGAGACGGTGTCAGTCATTCATATATTCCCGTCATGTGACTTTGCCAATGAAAACTTGGCTCGGATTGCGCCAGATTTGCTATCTGGAGTTGCGGATATAGCTCATCTTTTGATAGTCATTGCAACCGTGTGATTGGTTGTCACTACTGAAGCTACGATCTAACGGATTTATGAGAATATGAATTGATCAAATGGATAGAAAATTAAATGGAAGAAAGAAGGTTGAGATGAGGGATTTGTAAGCTGTTGTGAGTGACGAAATGATAAGTTTCTCAGTATTCTACATCTGGTATAGCCTGGGCTTGTGCATTTAAACTTTCATGCATAAAGTAAATAGTTTCCAGAATGGCATCTTGGCATTAACAAATTCCTTTCGCCAGCATGATTTGTTTGTGATAATTAGAGTAAGAGTTATGATTACGAATGTCTGTGACTTTCCGATTTATGCTTGAGTGGATTTAAAAATTACATTGCGTAGGAAACTGGTGTACATTGGCTCCTAAGAGGGTAAAGCGTGTATTCACGGTTTATCTTACATGAGTTTCTTATTTCTATGCATTTTTATTGCTTCCACATTTGTGAAAATTGTTATGTACTATAGATCATTTATATTAGCTGTAAAGTAATTAGTAAGGTAAGCCTGCAAATAGTTTTAACATGAAGAAAAGTACAATGTTGCTAACAAATATT
>Ga0066648_10001377_pt1 | contig 13386 bp, 15 predicted proteins | sample CryGeyCG12114_NA_FD_59537 | JGI IMG/M metagenome (GOLD analysis project Ga0066648, IMG submission 59537) | Groundwater microbial communities from aquifer - Crystal Geyser CG19_WC_8/21/14_NA | ecosystem: Environmental > Aquatic > Deep subsurface > Groundwater | place: USA: Utah: Grand County... | reverse complement strand
CACTCTACTCGACACAGCATCACTAAATAAAATATCAATTTTCTACTTCACTCCATTAAAATTCGGGTTTTATGGAAGCTACAATATTTACGTTTAACATTACAGAGGCTGGCAATCCAGCGGGTTCAAGTTCTTCCCGTGCCCGTATAGTCCCCCCGTTAAGTTCAACAACAGTAAGTGTTGTGCATTTTTTTCTAAAAATCAGGAAAATCCATGTTCATATTGTTGATTTCATTGTATTTAGGCGACAATGGATTCGACGCTTACTGATGAACAAATAATTCGCTGCCTTGCTCTGACTGGAATGGAAACTGAAAACCAAAAGTCTGAATCTTCTAAGACTAAGGAAGAAAGCTCGGTATTCTATAACTTAATTAAGTATACGATATTTTGGCAATCTTGGGATGAAAACCAAGTTGATATGCTCTATTCTATTGTTTAGGATTTGGACATACTGAAGCCAGAAGACGTAGATCAGTTTACCGAAACGGTGTTAGAGCAATGCTTATCTGTGCTTGACAAAATTCCTGAGAGTGTATTCAGAATAAGAGAATTGTTAGTTGCTGTTGGCCAAAGAAATGGCAAAGTTTGGATGGAAAAGACTCTTGATATTCTTTTAGAACAAGTAAATGACAATTTTTAAGGCTAAATCAAAAAAATTATGCGGTTTTATCAATAAACTTATCCAATGAATTTTTTTTTAGATTGTAGACGGTATCCGAAGTATAACTGCTGAGATGAATAGTAAAACTAACGCGTTACATTTCGCTGATTTTTTCATCACCTCAGCTTCTACTGCTCACAGAATTCACTTGTTTACTCTAATTTTTGAGGTAAGCCAGCTGTATAAACAATAGCATTGGGAGTTCGGAAAACAGTGTTACATTTTCAACGTGTATTGTCACGTTCATTCATAATCCAATGATTGTTTAGGATTTAAAGTCCGTGTGCGCAATCATGATTGAAAAATGGGAAGCGATTGATCCCGCTGTAGATTTATTGTCCGCTTACCAACTGTGCCTCATAAGGGAAAAAGGAGCTATCAAACCGGCAACCCCGAGCTGGGTGGCTCCAATCATGCTAATGCTTGATCTGTACGAAAAATCGGCAATTGCCGCCAGGCGACGACTGAAACTACTAGAGGTATGCCTTGCCGTACTATTGTTACACATACATTATTATATCTCAATTTGGAACCTATGAAGTCATATTTCGTACCCTTAAGTCATAATAGAACTTATGTTACCTATAATCTTCACCTTCTCATATTTTTAAATAATGCCATGATTTCTAGGAAACGGATCATACATGGAAATGGTTTGATATAAATTCTGGTAAATGGTGTGCATATTCAACTCAAAATAACTCAGTGATCGACAAGGCTTTCTGGAGAGGGGAGTCATCAGTTCGAATAAGTGCTGGTAGACGGCGGTATGTCATTAACTTCAATGCTATGATTCAACTTAATGAAGATACTAGCAATAGGAGACCCATCACACTGTGGCTGAAAAATATGAAAGAAGACATGGATTTATTGTTGCCCTTGCGCACTGCATCCGGAATCCCGTATTTTAATCCTGAGTCGAATGGTGCGGGTGTTTCTGATTCCGATGGGGATCTACTACCAGTTTTGATGCCTATTGCTAATGTTAATCAAGCTAACAATTCTACTCTTTCGTTGGAAGGTATCGGTAAAGAGAATAATAAGGGAGATTCGGCCAGTAAGAAAGTTGGGAAGAGTCAGTCCAGTAAACCAGAAAAGATAGAATCGGATACCGAGAACTCAGATATAAGAAAGAAAATACCTGTGTTAGAAGGACTGACATCTGAGAAAGTTTTTGAAATCATGAAGTAAGTTTACATCAGGTTACTTTACTTATCAAACCGTAATTTTATTGTATCCATAGTGGACTATAATTTTCAATTTTTTATTTCCTAGGTGTTGTGTATCTTGCTTGGCATATCCGGTGGAGCCTGAGACTCTCCATGCGGTTATGAGGTTGTGCCTTCGGTTGACCAGAGACTACGAATTTGCTGTGTTGTTTGCTCAGTTCGGTGGTGTTCATCTATTGTTACACATGAATGGAGACTCCGTGTTTCCTGGTTTTATCGGACTGTGTAATCTCATTATCCGTCATGTAATTGAAGACCCTTCATGTTTGAGATATGCTATTGAGAAAGTACGTTTATTATCACATTTTCTAAATGTTCATAGTCCATATGCAAACAGATGTTTTCAAATGTGCCAAACATTATGTGCTATTAAGATAAGTTTGTACGCGAGGAGTCTAGATGATTATCATATTTACAATTCATGTGTAACATTTATTGTTGTATTGCAATGTACAGATGATTCGAGCCAAAGCGCTCAGCACTGGTGCCTCAACTTGTAAGGAACTTCATTATTTACTAAGGGTTCTCGCTCCCATTGCTTGTAGATCTCCCAAATTGTTTGTTGAAGTCGCAAAAGATATTCTTCGAGTAGATATAGCTTTCGTCACCCGACGAGGTAAGTTACCAATTACACAGAGATGCTGTAACTTTTTCTGCTTTGTTTCTTATATTTGGCTATAAAACAATTTTTAAAAATTTTAGTCGATGAGGATATGAGGCTGATTGTAAAACCAATACCTTGCAAACCGGAAAATCTTAAAACTCACATGGGAGATACAGCTCGTTTAGTAATACAGCAATTGTTGGTAGCATTATCTTTGCACAATTTTGGTAGTGACGTCGACGTAGAAGCAACTCCACAAAAAAGGCAAATATTTTTTCCATCGACATCGAAAACACCATTGACCCCGATTATCCCCACCGAGACTGTGCCTGTACGACCACCATTTTTTACGTGTTACTTATACTTTTGATTGCATCTTTGTTTCTTTGCTTATCATCCATCATGTCTGTACTATTATTATGATGGCTTTTAGGCTGAACCTGAAGCTTCTTCTAGTAACAAAAATAAGAAATCTGCAGAGGATCAGAAAACAAAGTCATTGGTACCAATGCACGGCATTATCCAAATGCTGGCTGATTCCGTTCATTCTTACTCGTACTCATGCAAGATCATCGCAGAAACATACTTCCAACCCGGAACAAGTCCACAAGTTACCGAGGTAAAGTGCATCCTGTATTCATCAATATTCAAAAGAATTTAAAATAAATGGAAAATATTAATGGGTATATTTAATCTTGCTAATTTTTCTGTTGCTTTTAGGAATGCTCTGCCTTGTCATTTTTATTAGACCGAGTTCTTCCAACCAGTCATTTAGGATCTGAAAGAGATTATTCTAGTGCAGTAAAAAGTTTGATATCCGCTATGGCCGGCAGTAATCATCTTCCAGACGCACAAGCGTTAGTTATAACTGAGGTGAGTTATTTTCCTTGTGTTATTGTTGTATTCTACAGTATCTTATATTTATTATGTGTTAACCTTGATTTTCTCTATAGGTTAAAGCCGCTCTTCAACGAGCAATGGCATTACCGGAGTGTCTTGTCAAACATTTTAGATTACAAGCCTTGTCTGTACTTATATGCACTATGATAGAGTCTTGTCCCTCAACCCCACCAACACAAATGGTGTCTGTAACGAAACCAACTCAGCTATGGTAAGCTGATGTTTCGCATTAGTAACACCATGCAATATTTTGTCAGTTTACTCGTTGTTTTATTTTAAAAATATTTCAATTTCTAGCATGAACCCAGTTGTGCGACTTTTAATCCGCAAAAATGTTGTAATGGATCTTGCGAGGATCCCTCACGGACTGGACTTATCAAGTTCCCAAATGGCTGCTACTGTGAATGCTGCTTTAAAGCCACTTGAAGTCATCTCACGTGTGGTGAATCAGCCGATGCCCAGTAATCCCAATAGACCACGTCCAAAACAAGAGTCTACTGCACAAGACTCGGCTAACAACACACAAACTGGTAAATGAGAAGCCTTTTTTTCACTCCATTTGATTAGTTGGATTAATATAATAGCTGTTGACATTGACATGTTCTGTTCAGGTGCAACCAGTAACTCTGAAATGACTCATGCACAAGGAGAAGAGACAGCTGAGGATGCAGACAATACTGAACATGACATTTCAACTGCAGCTGAAAGTTTGTTGGATACTACATCAGAGAGTCATACTCACGAACTTGAAGCTGGTGGTGACCGAGATAATGCACTTGAAGAGCTCATAGATCACTTGCTCGAGCGGTAAGAGCGTTTTTTAATATTTAGAATTCTCTTAGTTTCATGCCCGTATGTTAATGGAGAAAATGAGCATTAAATTACTAAATACTAAATATCATCTACACATTTGCCCTTATTCAGGGATAATCCTCAAGCTGAGGACAGCATAATGACTGATAATTCGTCAAATAGGATGGATACGGATCATAACCAGCAAAGAAATTCTGAAGATTACACTTCTAATCAGGTAAATTGTCAAACCGAATGAAATCTCTCGAAATCGAATGTTTCACACAAGTTATATTAATTCGTCATATTCATGTCTTGACGTTAGTACGAAGAAACCCATGATCACGATACCAGTGACTCAGATTCTGACGCATCCGACCGTGAAGAAGAAGAAGGTGAAGATGATGGTTTGTGCCAACATGTCATGAACATTATATACTAATATTGTGTTCGCGGCTCCGGCCCGTACGACCTTGTCATTTGTTGTGTATTAAATGAGATGGTTGTTTCATAGGTAATGGTAATGAAGTGGGAGAAGACGAAGAGGATGATGAAGAGGATGACGATGAGGATGAAGATGGTGGGTCTAATTTTGATGATCGGGATCAAGAGTTTATGGACGAAGGATTCATGCGTTTTCCTGGTATGGATCGGGACGACGATTTTCTAATGGTCCAGTATGGCCAAGATTCCGAGAATAGTCCTGTATTTTTTACCAACAACACCAGTTACAATCTCAACATTGGCTTATTTGATGAGCCGTTGCTGCCCGATCATGCTATGATGGGTGAGTTTCTTATGCATGCTACTTTTTTGCGTTAGTTAAACTGTTATTGCATCGGGCTCACCGGGCCAGTGAGAAGTTTCGAACTGTTTTATTTTGCATTGAAAAACTTTTATTTGATGGCATGTTGTCAATCTATAGAAGGAGCAGTAGTTGCGAGTCACCCACTATTGACACCACCAGTTTCTGATCCACCTGTTACTGGCACTGTCACGCGTGGGCATCGGACTGGACGTCAAAGGAGATACCAGTATATTCAGTTCAATCCTCGGCATCCTAATCCACCTGCAATTCTTCAAAGGTACTAAATTTCTTTTGTATTTGTCTGTGAATTTAATATTTTAAATGGTTTTGCAATCATCGAATCAGTTTTCGTCATGCGTTCAATAGATTATTAGGACCTTCCACTGCCCAAGAGGTCATACAACTTACTACTGGTCAAGCATTGAACCAAGGTATACGAGATGCTAGGCTATTAGTTATGGACACATCAGCGGTAAGTAATAGTTGTACTTTCACTTTTCGTATAAATGTCAGCATGACATGGATTACAGAATATGCAACTTGATAATAGGACCCGACAATCACTCGTGGTGGAGCTGAAGGAAGAGTTAGTTCTCTTGCAAACTACACTGCCCTTCACTGGTGGTGCGAGGAAGCAAAACTTTTAGATGGTGAATCTATGCACGATTGTGTTGTCGGTATGCTACTTTCCTTTAATTTCGCAAACACGCTGAAGAAAGTCAGTAGTTAAGTCACTGCTTGTAAGGATTTGACAAAAAAATGTGTTTGTTTTTAGGCATAAAACGGGAAATAGTAAGAATTGTGGAAGCCGAACGAATGAATGCGTTCCAAGAAAGATGGGAAAAGAAATATAAAGAAGAAGTGGAAGCCCGTAAAAAGGCTGAAAAAGGTGTGTAAAGGATTTATAGTATAAATAATTTATTGAATTGTGTGGTCCACCATGTAGACTAGATGAAATTTGCCACCTAGTGACATTTAATAGTAAAGTAATGAGTTACAAAATGACAACTGATTTGTCGATCAAACTTATCCCATAGCTTGATAACGACTTATATCATATGCGACGTTGTTTTTAATGCATGATTTTAGCGGCGGCAACATCGCTTACCGTCACTACAAATGAATCAAGTGCTGATCAAAACATGTCCAACAATGTCTCAGAAAATAATGAGAACTCACCAGGTTAGTCGATCTCGAATTGTTGAGTTTCGTGAACTTGAGCTTGCATGATTCTGATGTGGTCCTAGTCTAGTGGTGTAATAATAAATACTTCTCTTGGAACGGTTGAGAATTTTGTAGATGCTTTGGAGGGCTAATAGTATTTCGTAGGGTGGTAGGGTTGTCAGATGGAATTCCTAATATTTTAAAATCTGTGTGTAACCATTACAGCTAGGGAAGCATTGATTCCCAGTACTGAAAGTCGTGAGAGTCGGTCAGCAGCTGCCCTTGGGATGCTTCAAAGCATTGCAGAAGCTACAGCACGTTCAAACATGCGTGCACCGCCTGTTGTAGATCGTGAAAATAATGCATCTCGGTCGACAGCTCAAGATCGAGAAAATCGACAGACAGGTGCTACAGCCACTGAAGATCGGATGGATGTAAGTATTTTTTATTAATTTTTGGTCTCTAAACCTCTACTACGTCCGAAATCAAGTTTTAGATTGCTTAAGTGGTCAAATTGAAATTCTGTTGTTTGGATCATTGCAGACAACATCAGCTCCTACTACTACATCCGCTAATGACGGTGGAATTGCTGTGACCGATTTTCTGACATTCTCTAGCATTCAACGACACTTGTTAAATACACATCCCTCTTTAGTTATTCCTGTAGAACCGCAAGCAGAAACAACCAGGGAAAGAGAAACCACGATTGAACCGCTGACGGCGGAAACACTGCAAATTCCAGAAAACCCATTGGGACAAATGGGATCCGTGACTATCGTTCAATCTACTCCGGCGCCTGAAGAGCCTGTGGCTGGTCCTTCGAGAACTAACGACGATTTTAGGGAAATATTGGGTGATTTGGAAGTACCTGAAGGTGTGGATCCATCCTTTTTGGCTGCATTACCCGAAGAGCTCCGACAAGAAGTTATTTCAGAACATCTAAGGTACAAGTCATAATTTTTTACGTGCTAATTTGACTATCAGGATCTGGTAAAAATGCATGCTACGTGTTTGCATCCATTTACAAAAAATTTTTTATTCTGCTCAGAGCTCAACGATTGCGCCAACGCACTGCTCCAGCTCCAACTACGTCTGTGTCTGAGGTAAATCCCGAATTTTTGGCTGCTCTTCCACCCAACATTCAGGAAGAGGTATTGGCACAACAACGTGCCGAGCAGCAACGTGCTATGGCTACAAATTCTAATCCCGAAGATCCAGTTGACACCGAAGAATTTTTCCGCAATCTGCAGCCATCCTTGAGACAAGCTGTAAGCATATTGTTTTTCGTTCTTGGTATAAGTTTTTCCGCTGCATTAGTGATGAAAATAATCTATGAGAAGTCAAATAAATCGGGCATGTTTGATCTAATTATAGATATTCCAAGATATGGATGACTCGCAATTGGCTGCACTTCCACCTGATCTGATGGCCGAAGCAACAAGTATGAGAAGAGAATGGGAAACGAGGAATAGATTTTACACTCATCCTCATGTGAATACTATATCTTCTATTCTGAGAAACAGTGGTAAGTCGGGTTGAAGCCTGTCTCGTTTTAGTCTACATGTCTTCATACCAAACTTACAATATTATTAGTGTTCCTGAGTGCTGCAATCTAACTACTATACTATGTATATAATAACTGCTATAGCAACTATTTACAATTTGTCTTGTTTACTAACAACCTATTACTGGCTACCATGATTTGTAGAATTTAGTCAGTTATGTTCTAGATTTGATGCGGAACAGACGTGTTTTGATTAGCTGCCATTAAATCGCTATATTGTTAATAACCATCGTGTTATTATTTTAAACATAGTCTAACCTAGCTTGCATTGAAGTAGTGGAGCCTCACAAACTCCTGCTAGTTTCATTAGAAATATTGAAACTACTGCTACTGGTCCAGCCGCTCAAAAGTTATTTAAGAAACTAAAATTAGTATAGAAGCGGATACATGTGCTATTTTCGGGATGTCCTGATTGCATATTGCATTGGAATATATATTATGAGTTTGTGTTGCTCTAGGTATTCGACAAGGCTCAAGATATGGATTTCACAATATTGCTCAAAGGCCGGTTTGGGGAAATTGGTCTCGACCACCTACATCCATGGCCCCAAATAATAGTGTAGTGAACGCTAAAATTAAAGGGAAGCAACTTGTTGATCATGAGACACTGTGTTGTCTATTGATATTACTATTCGTAGATGAGCCCCGACTTAACACCGGACGATTGCAAAGAGTTCTTAGAAATCTTTGCTATCATGGATTAACACGACAATGGGTTGTAAAGGTGATAACGAATTACATATATTATTTACTCCTTGTGCTTTTGTTTGTGATTCAAAATTATTGATTATAATGTCATCGAATAGGCTCTTCTTTCTGTGATGGAACGATCAAATGAATGTGTTAACACGGCGTTACCAGCATTACCATCTACCGGTAGTTCCGGATCTTCTACACCTATAGGGTCCAACCCGCGGAGGGAACCAGAACTTGTAGCTCAGCCTATAATAACTGGAGAAAAGAAGACGTCAACTAAGTCACCTTCATGGCTTAATATAACATTAGATGCTGCTCTTGGATGTCGTGCAAATGTCTTCCACATTACCAAAATAGCAGGACCGGGCAAGAAAAGCGGTAATGAGCACCGACACATTTCCATTCACCCTCAGGCTGTGACTCATATTTGCAGGTAATTGCACTACAGATCTTTTTCGCATAAGTCAAATTAATAATAAAGAGTAGTAAGTTAGGATTTCATGATTAATTGTTTTACTTTGTGAATTTAGACATATCCTGGATGTGTTAAGTAACCTCGCGAAAAGTTTCCCCTCTCAGTTTTTACCTACCAAAGGGCGACCCTCGTTACTTTGTACGGAGTCAAGTGCTAAACTATTCAATCTTGTTGAGCGGCGACCACCTACACCACCGCCTGACTCGAAAGCTTTAGGCTCTAAAACTAAATCCGTTGACGGTTCAATGGAATTTTGGGATCTGCTTATGAAATTAGATTTAGCCACATCTGGGAAAAAGGTTAGCTCCTGGAATAATTTTGTATTGTTTTTTTTATATCATCTTCTGTAAAATAATATTAAGTCTTGTCAACAGGGGAAAGGAATTATGAAGATTCACTCAAGTTCCGAAAAGGGTACCGACGGAATTCCCGCAGTTTCATTTGAAGCCTCTCCATTTGGGCAATTAATCATGATGTTGTCATACCCATTCATTCGACGAAGCTCGTTGTTAACTGACCGACTCCTTCGACTACTCTCTTTGATCTCATTAGGAATACCGGATACTTCGGGCTATGGAAGAAAAGTTCTTCTGGAAGAAACAGACTCGAGTGAAGATAGTGCCTTCCTCATTTCAGAGTCTCATCTAAGACTGATTGTAGAGGTCATTACGTCCAAAAATTGCTCTGAAGAGGGTCTCGAAGAGGCAACCTCCTTGTTGCTTAATTTATCCTATGGACCTCCTACCACTCGAGATAAAATCCTCGCACTTCTAACTGAAGGGGTGCGCGAATTAGGAACTGTTGTATGCACTCACATTGCCAGCTTAATGAATGAGTTGAAGTCGATGAACAAGGAAGGAATTATTGATATCAACATCAGAGAAAGTGGAGAAGACTCTAGTGGAAGCGCAGAACAAGACGGTTCTGATAAATTATTCAAAGGGACCCTTGTAGATCGTTTTACGAAGGAGACTGTTGTTGTGTCAGCTGGCTCAAAAGGGAAAGGTGCTTGTGAACTCCAACTGCCGTCAATGGCTATTCTCACCTCCAAGACATCTAACCAAGCATTTTTCCTTCGACTTCTGAAAGTGATTATCAGCTTGCGTGAAGCAATTCGTCTTGCGATCAAAAATTACAAGCAAGCTGGTGCTTCTATTGGTGCCCCAATTATGTCAAGTACTGTGCTCACTATGGATTCTGCTGCTCGTATGTTTGATAGTTCAACTTCAGGTCGTACGCTGGATGTATCTAGAGAAGAGGTCCCAGTTCCTATGGAGATTGATCTGGATGCACGAGTTGTTCTATCTGATTCTCGTGCTTCAGGAGAGTCTATAAATAATCTAGTTGCTGGAGAATCATCCAGTGAGAAAGATAAGGAGTCCAAAGGAGAAGAGTCCGGGTCTGACAAAAAAGATGACGGGGAGAAAGTTAAACCAGCTTTAGATGAAACTAAGTTACTTCCACCACTAAGCTCCCTACTTGATTTGACAGATCTGTGGGATACTTTGAGTAGGTGCTTGTCAGAGCTAGAACATACTGCAGACCATCATGCAGTGCTTGTCCTGCAGTCAGCCGTTGAAGCTTTCTTTCTGGTGCATGCGTCTTCATCAGATAGAGACGATAAAAAGCCGGTGATGCGAGAATCTAGAGAAGCCCAACTCGCTCATCTTCAACAAGACTTACCTCCGGTGTCCCCCGTGGCTGGTGATAGTTCTAGGAATAATGACGGTGAGCTAAGTGAAAGTCAAGGCTCGTCATTGGTGGAAGCCTCAGGAGGCTCATCTACTGTCATCTCTCCAGACACGGCTAAATTCTTAAAGTTTGCCGAAACTCATCGTACAGTACTGAATCAAATACTTCGTCAGTCCACCACGCATTTGGCAGACGGACCATTTTCTGTTTTAGTGGATCACACGAGAGTTTTGGACTTTGATGTGAAAAGGCGATACTTCCGAACGGAGCTGGAGCGGCTTGATGAGGGAGTTCGACGAGAGGATTTGGCTGTTAATGTTAGCCGATCTCATGTATTCGAAGATTCATTCAGGGAACTGCAACGTCGCTCTTCTGAAGAGTGGAAGAATCGGTTCTACATTGTCTTCGAAGGAGAAGAAGGTCAAGATGCCGGTGGTCTGTTAAGGGAGTGGTATGTGATAATATCTCGAGAAATCTTCAATCCAATGTACGCTTTATTCACAATCTCCCCTGGAGACCGAGTCACCTACATGATAAATCCATCATCCCACTTCAACCCTAATCATCTTTTCTACTTCAAGTTTGTTGGTCGCGTGATTGCAAAGGCAATTTATGATAACAAACTGCTTGAATGCTACTTTACACGATCCTTTTACAAGCATATATTAGGGAAGCATGTTAAGCACAGTGATATGGAGAGCGAAGACTACAGCTTTTATCAAGGCTTGGCGTTTCTTATGGAACACACTGTTAAAGATCTTGGATACGAGTTGACATTTAGTACTGAAGTTCAAGAGTTTGGGAAAACGGAGGTGAGGGATTTGATTCCTAATGGCAGGAATAGCACGGTGTCAGAGGAAAACAAAATGGAGTATATTCGACTTGTTTGCCAGATGAAAATGACTGGAGCCATCCGTAAACAGTAAGTTTTTCGTGACATTAATTGTGATGAGTAGAAATTTTCAATGTGAGTTATAAACGTTATTCTTCTTCTTGCAGGTTGAATGCGTTTTTGGAAGGTTTCTATGACATAATTCCCAAGCGACTGATTTCCATATTTAATGAGCAAGAGCTAGAATTGTTGATTTCTGGCTTACCAAACGTGGATATTGAGGATTTGAAATCTAACACCGAGTATCATAAATACCAGCCGAACTCGTTGCAGGTATGATTGCGGAATAACCGTAAATATCATTAAGCTTTTATCTTACCAATTTACGTGGATTAGTATAATATTCTTATAGCTTATTTCTAAAAAATACTAAATTTTAAATTCTTCATGGCAGATCCAATGGTTTTGGCGAGCTCTCAGATCTTTCGATCAAGCTGATCGAGCCAAGTTCCTCCAATTCGTGACTGGAACATCTAAAGTGCCTCTTCAAGGTTTTGGCGCCCTGGAAGGAATGAATGGTGTACAAAAGTTTCAAATTCATCGGGATGATCGCTCTACTGATCGTTTGCCCAGTGCTCATACTTGGTAAGTTGATTATTCTTTATAATGCTAGTATTTATGAAAATATTTGTTTTTAATATCTTGACCACGTAAATGGTCTTGATGAATAACTCATGTACTTTCTATGCTATATAGTTCTTTATCAATGGTCTTATTTTTTGTAGCTTTAATCAACTTGATTTGCCGGCGTACGAGACTTATGATAAACTGCGAACTTATCTCCTAAAGGCAATTCACGAATGTTCTGAAGGGTTCGGGTTTGCCTAAATTCGTCGTGATAAATAATCAAAGTACCTCTTTTACACATTACAAATGTTACTAAAAACACATGCATATTGTAGTATAAGGCGTAAGGTATCAGTTATGCAGTTTTGTGAATTGGAAAATGTGCATATTAGTTTGATTTGTCCTGATTTTACTGTATCTTGAAATTATAATTTGCTACCATTATCATTAAACTTTTGTTATGCTTGCATTACGAAGAGTGAATTGTACTCGAAAAATATTTGGTTTTGCTTATATTGGCCAACATGCCTTTGAGATTTTCTTTTTCATTTGAATCGTGTTTTCGTGTTGCGTTAAAACTTTGCTAATGCTCCACTTGAATAAGTCAAAACTGATCATCAAGACATTAATTTAGTTTAATTCCTGTTCTAATGATAGTCTTATTTGTGTATCATAAATTAGTTTTCTCCATGTTATGTATTTGATACATATTAAATGTTGTGTAACATGGCATTTGATAGATATTAATAATAAACTTGAATTTTCATTAGCTCGTCACGTTGTTATTCCCATCTAAGGTAAATTAAACACGAGAACACGACTCGTGTGTCATAAAAAAATATTCATGTCCACCTTCCCACCTTGCATATTTGATCCTCACCGGATAAATCAGTTCAGAAGTAATTAATTCTCACTTTTCTACCGTGCCTTTTACTCTGACATAATGAACTGACTGACTAAACTTCATATTATCGTATTGGATTTCGGTCCGTTCCATTTTCAACATGGCGGCCCTAAACCACTGTATCGTATTTACCTTCATGTGTACATTGAATTGATGCCACTAATTGAGTTTGAAATTTTGCCCGCGACTTTGTGATCCTTAAACAGTGATTTGTTTTGTTAAGTCAATAATCGATTTATTATCATAATAGTAACAGCCAGATTCATCATATCATTTGCGGAAAAGATGAAAATGAAAAGAAAAGTCTGGACTTGTTAGGATCTAAAAACCATCAAAAACTTTTCGGTCAGATAAAAAGTCTGTCTTTCAATCATATGTTTTTCCGTTCTGTGGATCTGGAATAATATGGCCACTCGAGGAGGGATTTTACTATTT
>Ga0066648_10001370_pt1 | contig 13425 bp, 4 predicted proteins | sample CryGeyCG12114_NA_FD_59537 | JGI IMG/M metagenome (GOLD analysis project Ga0066648, IMG submission 59537) | Groundwater microbial communities from aquifer - Crystal Geyser CG19_WC_8/21/14_NA | ecosystem: Environmental > Aquatic > Deep subsurface > Groundwater | place: USA: Utah: Grand County... | reverse complement strand
TTTTCTTGTCGTAAGTTACTGTTTACAGGCACAGGAAAAAAACCGTTCGTTTCGGCATCTTACAACAAACCAGGGCCTGTCGCAGAATAATGTGACGAGCATACAAAAGGACCGCCGTGGCTTTATGTGGTTCGGAACACAGGACGGACTCAATATTTATGACGGTTACAAGTTCACGGTTTACCGTAATGAACCACACAATCCAAAAAGTTTGGGCCATAATTATGTACATACCATTTTTGAAGACCGTAAAGGAAGATTGTGGATTGGTACCAATTATGGCGGACTTAGCCTGTATAATCCTGAAAGCGACAGCTTTACAAACTATACGCACAAACCCGGCGATGATGCGAGCATAAGCCATAATAATGTTACGTCTATTGCCGAGGACAAAAACGGCAACTTATGGATCGGTACCGGCGGCGGCGGGCTTAACTATTTTGACGTCAAGGCCAGAACGTTCAGGCATTTTATTCATCATGAATCGGAACCGACAAGCCTCAGCGACAATTTCGTCACCGATGTGCTTGTAACCAGCAACGGAGCCGTATGGGCCGGTACCAAGAAAAAAGGACTGGAACTGCTTGACGGCACCGGAAAAGGTTTTGTTCACTATAGACATCATCCCAAAGATCCCGGTTCGTTAAGCAAAAATGAACTGAACAGTATTTACGAAGACTCTGAACAAAACCTCTGGATTGCTACCGAAGGCGGAGGACTGAACCTGTTCAATAAGAACAAAGGAAATTTTACTGCTTACCGGCAAGATGAAGCAGATCCGAAAAGCATTTCGCATAACGATATTATATCCATGGCTCAGGATAAAAAAGGCCGGTTATGGGTCGGTACAAGAAACGGCGGGATCAGTATTCTTCAAAAAAACGGCACTTTCAAAAAGTATCTGTTTGACCGTGGCAACAACAGCGGACTGAACAACGGCTCCATTTATGCCCTGCATTGTGATAGTATCGGCACGATGTGGGTGGGGACTTACAGCGGAGGCGTGAACGTAATGGATTACGAACCTCTGAAGTTCAACCTTTACAGAAGTATTCCAAGCAAGCAGAACGGCCTTAACAACGACAACATACTTTCCGTTACCGAAGACAGCGATGGCAAACTGTGGCTGGGAACAGACGGTGGCGGCATCAACGTTTGGGACAGGAAATCGGACCGTTTCATTCATTACAAGCACGATCCGCAACGCAGCGAAAGCATTGCCAGCAACTTTATCATGTCCCTTTATGAAGACAAGGACAAAAAAATGTGGATCGGCAACTATAAAGGCGGCCTGAGCATTTTCAACAGGGAAAACGGCACTTTCCTGAACCTGAATAAAGAAAGCAGCATCCGGGATATTATTCCGTCCAATATCAATTCCATGATTGAAGAAGACAACGGTTTTATATGGATAGGCACTTCTGCCGGACTGATCAGATTTGACAAGAAGCAAGGAACGTACATTCTTTATAACAGCAATGCAGTAAAACCGGGACATATCAACAATGATATTATTAAGTCACTTTATATTGACCGCAAAAGGAATCTATGGATCGGAACAGAAGGCGGCGGACTGAACCTTTTCAATGAAAAACAAAATACTTTTACGCACTTTGTTAACAATGAAGACGATGAAAATTCGATCAGCAATAACCTTGTAAACTGTATTTATGAGGATAAAAGTGGAAACCTCTGGATTGGTACCAGCAACGGCCTCAATCTTTTCAATCCTAAAACTGGCAATTTCAGGAGTTACCGCCAGAAAGACGGACTTCCGAACAATGTGATTCAGGGTATTACCGAGGATGCGCACGGCACGCTCTGGATCAGCACTAATTATGGTTTGTCCAACTTCAATCCTGCAACAAGGACATTCCGGAACTTTGATAACAGTGACGGGCTTCAGGGTACTTCGTTCAACAGACTATCGGTATATAAAAATGAAGAAGGGTACATTTTCTTCGGAGGACAGAATGGCTTCAACTTTTTTCATCCTGACAGCATTCCTTACAACAATTTCATTCCGCCCGTTTACATTACAGACTTTCAGATCTTCAACCAATCGGTTTCACTGCATGACGCAGACTCTCCGCTGAAAAAGCATATAACGGCCACAAGGGAAATTACGGTTTCTTATAAGGACCTGATGCTTTCCTTTGAATTTACTGCACTGAATTACACCATTTCACGGAAGAACAAATACGCGTACAAACTGGAAGGATTTGACAAAGACTGGATTTATCCCGGAACAACACGCCGCGCCACTTACACCAATCTGGATCCGGGCGATTATGTTTTCAGGGTAAAAGCATCCAATAATGACGGAGTCTGGAATGAAACCGGAACTTCGGTAAAGCTGCACATCATTCCGCCGTTCTGGCAGACCTGGTGGTTCCGTGCCTCGATGCTGCTGCTGATTACCGCGCTGATGATCGGTATTTATCACACGAGAATGGAGGCAGTCAAAAAACAAAAACTCGAATTGCTCAGTCAGGTACAGGCAAGGACGAGAGAAGTGATCCGGCAAAAGCAGGTACTTGAAGAACAGGCAGAAAACCTTCACAAACTAAACAACGATCTTCAGAAAAAACACATTGAAGAGCAGCTCGCCAGAGAAGAAGCGGAAAGGGCAAATCAGGCCAAAAGCATTTTTCTGGCCACGATGAGCCATGAAATCCGAACACCCATGAACGGGATTCTGGGGATGGCTGCACTGCTGTCGCAAACAGCAATGAACGAAGAACAGGAAGAATACGCCGAAACCATTATGAGCTGCGGAGACGGGCTGCTAACGGTGATTAACGACATTCTTGACTTTTCCAAAATCGAGTCCGGCAATATGGAAATGGAGAACAAGCCTTTCGACCTGCATGAATGCATTGAGGAAGTGCTCGGGATATTTTCCGGAAAAGCCTCAGACCTCGGGCTTGACCTTGTTTATCAGATCGCTCCTGATGTTCCCGGCCAGATCATCGGCGATAACCTGCGTTTGCGGCAGGTGCTGATCAATCTGGTCGGAAATGCAGTAAAATTTACACAGCAGGGAGAAATTCTTGTAAGCGTTCACAATGCCGGCATTAAGGATAACGGCATGATCGAGCTGAAATTTCTGGTGCAGGATACCGGGATCGGGATTCCGCAGGACAAGCTGAACCTTTTGTTCAAGGCATTTTCACAAGTCGATTCTTCCCACACCCGCAAGTATGGCGGTACCGGGCTTGGGCTGGTGATCAGCCAGCGGCTTGTCCAGCTTATGGGCGGGCATATCCATGCAGAAAGCTGGGAAGGAAAAGGAACCGATTTTTATTTCAGCATACATACCAAAGCAAGTCAGCAGGCTATGCCGCAAACAGCCGAGAATGAAAGCCAGGATATTGAAGGAAAAATGGTTCTGGTTGTGGATGACAACAAAACCAATCTCAGGATTATAGAATCACAGCTCAGATACTGGAAACTGGTACCCGTATTGGCAGCTTCGGGCCAGGCTGCACTGGACCGGCTGGAACAGTACAAGAACATAGAACTGGTGATAACGGACCAGCACATGCCGGAAATGAACGGCCTTGAACTGGGCGAAAAAATCAAAACCAGATTTCCTCAGCTTCCTATTGTCCTGCTCAGCTCGGTTGGCGATGTGGTGCGTAAAAACAATTCGGACATATTCCGCTCCATACTTACGAAGCCCGTCAAACATCAGAAACTGGTAAAAGTGATCCGGAACGAACTTTCCAAACGCAATCAGGCAAATCAACAGGATTCTGCCAGTAAAAACCTGCTTTCCAACCATTTTGGCGAAGAATTCCCGCTTTCCATTCTGATTGCCGAAGATAATCCTATTAACGAAAAATTGTTCGTGACTGTGCTCCGCAAACTCGGATACACGGCGCAGGTTGTTCACAACGGCAGGGAAGCACTTGAGATTATTCAGCAACAGACTTTCGACCTGATTTTTATGGATGTACAGATGCCCGAAATGGATGGCCTGGAAGCAACTGCACTGATCAGGAAAGTGGATATGAAGCAGCCGTTTATTGTAGCTGTTACGGCCAACGCTATGCCCGAAGACAGGGAAATATGTATTAATGCCGGAATGGACGATTACATTTCCAAACCGCTGCGTTACGATGACGTGAAAGCAACCCTGCAGAGGGCTTTTACTATGAAACAGCCTTTGTACGAGTAACTTCCTTTTGCGTTTACGCATTTAACCGGTTTTTCGCTTTCCCGGCGCCATTCATTTATTCGGATATTTCTGTAAAAAACAGCCATAAACCGGATCACAGCCTGTCTGCAGGCATGATTTTGATTGCCCTTGTATCCATTCGACAAATGAAAACTTAAAAATCGGATCGATGAGTATTCAGGATGGAAGAAAACGCGTAATTATCACAAACGTTACACCACAGGTTGAAGGCGGCAAATATCCGGCTAAAAGAGCAATTGGGGAAAATGTCCTTTTATCTGCTGACATTTTCGGAGACGGACATGATGTAGTTGCTGCAAGTGCGATTTTCAGGCATGAAAGTGACGAGCAGTGGAGTAATATTCCCATGACTTATGTTATCAATGATTGCTGGGAAGCATCATGGACGCCGGACAAAACCGGTTTTTACGAGTACAGAATAACGGGCTGGATCGATCATTTTACAACCTGGAAAAAAGGTCTGGTTAAAAAATATGATGCTGGTCAGGATGTTTCCGTTGAGATCCTTATCGGTGCAGAGCTGCTTGAAGAAGCATCCGGAATGGTGAGTCCGGATAAAAAACCGGATTTTGACCGCTGGATCAGTGAACTTAAAGAGTCAAAAGACAAAGATGTCGAATATGCAATAAACCTGGCGATCAGCGATGAGCTTGCCACTGCAATGAACAGCATCCGCTTTACAGACCGGATCACGGTTTATGACCAGACGTTCAAACTGGAAGTAGAAAGAAAAAAAGCGGCATTCAGTTCATGGTATGAACTCTTTCCAAGATCTGCATCTTCCACACCCGACACACATGGCACATTCAAAGATGTTGCAAAGCTGCTCCCGCGAGTAGCGAAAATGGGTTTTGACACCTTGTATTTTCCGCCTGTGCATCCGATCGGCGAAATGAAACGCAAGGGTAAAAACAATACACTGACTCCTTCTCCAACTGATCCGGGCTCCCCGTGGGCAATCGGGAACAAACTAGGCGGACACAAGGCTATCCATCCTGAACTGGGTACTGTGGAAGACTTTGAGGAACTGGTTTCACAAGCCAAAGAACTTGATATCGAAATCGCCATGGATATAGCTTATCAATGTGCGCCAGACCATCCGTATGTAAAGGAACATCCGCAATGGTTTAAATGGAGGCCGGACGGAACGGTTCAATATGCGGAAAACCCGCCGAAAAGATATGAAGATATTCTTCCTTTCGATTTTGAAACCGAAGACTGGCAAAACCTGTGGCAGGAACTGAAAAGCGTCATAGATTTCTGGATTGAAAAAGGAGTCCGCGTGTTCCGGATTGATAACCCGCATACCAAAGCATTTGCTTTCTGGGAATGGATGATCGGCGAAGTCAGGAAAAAACATCCGGAAGTGCTCTTTCTGGCAGAAGCATTTACAAGGCCAAGAGTTATGGAACGTCTTGCCAAAATCGGCTTTAACCAATCGTACACTTACTTTACATGGCGTAACAGCAAATTCGAAATTGAGAAGTATATGCATGAACTGACGAAAACAGATCAGCAATACTATTTCAGGCCTAATTTCTGGCCAAACACACCGGATATCCTGCCGCATCATTTAGCCATTGGCGGTGAAAATGCACATGTCACAAGATTTCTGCTTGCTGCCACTCTTTCTTCTAGTTACGGTTTGTACGGACCGGTTTACGAATTCGGAGTCAATACCGCGCATCCGGGCAAGGAAGAATATACGGACAATGAAAAATATGAAATCAAGCACTGGGACTGGAACCGTTACAGCCGTACGGCAGAAATCATAACGCGCGTAAACAAAATCAGAAAAGACAATCCGGCATTGCAGACAACCTGGAACATTGAATTTTCAAACACTGACAATGACATGATCATGTGTTATACCAAAATCGATGAAGCCAGCAAGAATGCGCTGATCATTGTCATTAACCTGGATTTTTACAGTACCCAGGGTGCTTACATACAAGTACCGCTTGAAAAGTTCGGGATACATTATGATCAGCCGTACAGAGTAAGCGATATGCTTTCCGGTGAAAAATACAACTGGCAGGGTGAATACAATTTCGTACAGCTGAACCCATATGAAATGCCCGCACACATTTTAAAAATTGAACCATTGAATTGATACCTGCATGGAAAATAAGAACGGAGTACTCGAGAAAAATCTGCAATGGTACAAAGATGCCATTATTTACGAATTGCATATAAAAGCATTCAAAGACGGAAACTGTGACGGTATAGGCGATTTCCAGGGTTTGATGCAACAGCTTGATTATCTTCAGGATCTTGGCGTAACGGCCATCTGGCTGCTGCCTTTTTATCCTTCACCACTGCGGGACGACGGATATGATATTTCTGATTATTACACCATAAATCCTTCTTACGGCGACATTGACCAATTCAAGACTTTCCTGAAAGAAGCGCATAAGCGCGGCCTTAAGGTTATTACAGAACTTGTCATTAATCATACTTCCGATCAGCATCCGTGGTTTCAGCGTGCCCGAAAAGCACCGAAAGGATCTGATGAACGTAATTTTTATGTATGGACGGATGATCCGAAACAGTTCAAGGACGCGCGGATCATTTTCCAGGATTATGAAAAATCAAACTGGACCTGGGACAGTGAAGCGGACCAGTATTACTGGCACCGTTTCTTCCATCACCAGCCGGATCTGAACTATGACAGCCCACTTGTACAGGAGGAAATTTTCAAGATCCTTGATTTCTGGTGTAAAATGGGGGTTGACGGATTCCGTCTGGATGCCGTTCCGTATCTTTTTGAAAGAGACGGAACAAACTGCGAAAACCTGCCTGAAACTCATGAATACCTCAAGAAACTGAGAAAATATGTAGATGAGCGTTACCCCGGAACTTTGCTGCTGGCAGAAGCCAACATGTGGCCGGAAGATTCCGCTGCTTACTTTGGTGACGGTGACGAATGCCAGATGAATTACCATTTTCCGATTATGCCGCGCATGTTCATGTCGCTGCAGATGGAAGACCGTTATCCGATCACGGATATTTTTGACCAGACACCGGAAATCCCGGAAAACTGCCAGTGGGGAATATTCCTTCGGAACCATGACGAGCTTACGCTGGAAATGGTAACGGATGAAGAGCGTGACTACATGTATAAAGTTTACGTTAAAGATCCGAAGGCAAGAATAAACCTGGGTATCCGCCACCGCCTTGCTCCTTTGATGGAAAATAACCGAAAGAAAATTGAATTGCTGAATTCGCTGCTTTTCACTTTTCCCGGCACGCCGATCCTTTACTACGGTGACGAGATCGGAATGGGCGACAACTTTTACCTCGGCGACCGTGATGGCGTAAGAACACCGATGCAATGGAGCCCGGACAGAAATGCCGGATTTTCGCAGGCTAACCCGCAGCGGCTTTATCTTCCTCTGATCCTGGATCCGCAATACCATTACGAATCAGTTAACGTAGAACTTCAGACTAGGAATTCATCCTCATTGCTATGGTGGATGAAACGCGCGATCAATACGCGTAAAAAATATAAGGCGTTCAGTCGCGGCGATATAAAGTTCATTAGCTCTGAAAATTCGAAAGTACTTGCTTTTACACGTACTTTCGAGGATGAAACCATGCTGGTGATTGCTAATCTTTCACGCTTTCCGCAGCCGGTGGAGCTGGATATTGATCAGTACAAAGGTTATCAGCCTGTTGAAATTTTCAGTAAAAACAAGTTTCCTGCGATCAAGGACAGCACACCGTACTTCTTTACGCTGGAAGCATATGCATGTCAATGTTTTGTATTGCAGCAAACGCATCCTGAAATTGACAAGAATGAAGAACTGCCGCTTATCGAACTTGCAAAATGGGAAGATCTGCTTCTGCCGCATGTAATTGAAAATCTGGAAAACAAAATATTGCCGGCTTACCTGATGAAAATGAGATGGTTTGGCGGTAAAGGCAAAGGATTGGACAGCTTGCGAATTGTTTCGCATGCAACCATTCCACTTGGTGAAAATCTGCCCGGCTATATACTTCTGCTGGAAGCGACTTATCAGAACGATCTTCCGGAAATGTATCAGCTGCATGTAGCTTTTGGCAAGCAACCATTTTCTTTCCGTGTAAAAGAAGATTGTCCGCAGGCTGTTATTGCACAGATCAGGATTAATGAGGAAGAAGGTGTATTGTTTGATGCCATTTACGGACAGGAACTGCAGCTTGCTTTAATCAACAATATGGCTGCGAAAGAATCCGTGCATACCAAAGATGGGCATATTCAGTTTTCAGGAAATGAAGACCTTGAAAACCATATAAGGGATGCAGAAAAGATCAAACCGCGTGTAATGTCCGCAGAGCAAAGCAATACTTCCCTGGCATTTGACAGCAAATACTTCTTTAAGCTGTACCGTAAAGTTGACCGTGCCATAAACCCGGATCTTGAAATCACGCACTTCCTTACTCATGAAGCCAAATTCCCTAATATTCCGGCATTTGTAGGCTCTGTGGAATGGAAGCATCAGAAAGATTCCATGGTGCTGGGCATGATGCAGGAAATGGTTCCGAGCAGCACGGATGCATGGGCAAATATGCTGGACAGGCTGAATGATTTTAACGAAAAAATACTTTTAGGCAGCAACATTCAGCTGCCGGCTGAACTGGTCGGAACACTTACTGATCCGGTTGGTTATGAAGATATCCCCGAGGTACTTAAAGATTTGCTGGATGTTCCTACTGCTGAACAAATATCACTTTTGGGTGTAAGAACGGCCGAAATGCACCTTGCCCTTGCTTCCGGAACCCATTTGCCCGACTTCAAGCCGGAGGAATTCTCATTGCATTATCAACGGTCTGTTTACTCTTCTCTGCAATCGCTTGTACGAGTCGCTTTCCAAAGCCTGAACCGTAACAGTAAAAAGCTGACTCCGGAAGTAAAAGTGGAAGCCGACGAAATCCTGCAGATGAAAGAAGAAATCCTTACCGAGCTTAAAAAGGTGTATTCACACAAGATCGATACTTCCAAAATCCGTATTCATGGAGATTATCATCTTGGACAAGTACTGTTTACAGGAAAAGATTTTGTAATTCTCGACTTTGAAGGCGAGCCTGCAAGAAGTTACAGTGAGAGAAGATTGAAGCGTTCTGCGCTGCGCGATGTGGCGGGCATGCTCAGGTCTTTCCACTATGCAGCTTATGGAAGCCTTTATCTGGACAATCAGGTTCGTACGGAAGATATAGAAAAGCTCATTCCTTATGTAGAACAATGGTATCATTACATGAGCGGGATTTTCATGAAATCGTATCTTGAAACTGTAAAAGACAATCCGATCATTCCGCAGAAAAAAGAAGATCTTGGTATTCTCTTGCAGACCTTCTTGTTGCAAAAGGCTATTTATGAGCTTAATTATGAAGTAAATAACAGGCCGACATGGGTTATTGTGCCACTGAGAGGAATTAAAGCCATCATGAAAAAGGCAGAACCTGCGACCGTATAAAATTTTGACTATGACAGATCATAAAACGGAATCACCGGCAATACTGACCGATTTTGATATAAACCTGTTCAAATCAGGAATGCATTATCGGATATATAATAAACTCGGTTCTCATATTACTGAACAGAATGGCGTTAAAGGAACCAGTTTTGCAGTTTGGGCACCCAATGCAACTTATGTTTCGGTTGTCGGAAATTTCAACAGCTGGACTAGAGAAAGCACGCCTCTTCAGCCGCGCCCGGACCATTCGGGAATTTGGGAAGGTTTCATTCCGAATATTGGAAAAGGTGAATATTACAAGTATTTCATTCGTTCAAACAATGGATACGAAGTAGAAAAAGGCGACCCTTACGCATTTCAATGGGAAACGCCTCCGCATACGGCAACGGTAACCTGGGATCTGGATTATAACTGGAATGACAGTAACTGGATGCAAACCCGGAAAGCGACGCCTGCTATGAGCAAGCCGATCTCCGTTTACGAAATGCATATAGGTTCATGGCGGCGCGTGGATGGAGAAGACGGTCGTTTTATGACTTACCGCGAACTGGCAGCCGAGCTTCCCGGGTACTGTAATTACATGGGATTCACACATGTGGAGTTTATGCCCGTAATGGAACATCCCTTTTACGGATCATGGGGATATCAGCTTACAGGCTATTTTGCGCCTTCCAGCCGCTTTGGAACACCTCAGGACTTTATGTTTCTTGTAGATGCGCTGCATCAGGCGGGAATCGGGGTAATCCTTGACTGGGTTCCTTCCCACTTTCCAACAGACGAACACGGTCTGGGATATTTTGACGGTACGCATTTGTACGAACATGCAGATCCGAAAAAAGGATTTCATCCGGACTGGAAAAGCTTCATTTTTAATTTCGGAAGAAATGAAGTGAAATCATTCTTGATTTCGAATGCAATTTACTGGCTTGATAAATTTCACATTGATGCCTTGCGTGTGGATGCGGTTGCTTCCATGCTTTATCTTGATTATTCAAGAAATGAAGGTGAATGGATTCCGAACGAGTTTGGCGGCAGGGAAAATCTGGAAGCCATTGAGTTTATCAAAGCTTTTAACGATGCCGTTCATACGTACTTCCCGGATGTATTTACCGTAGCGGAGGAGTCCACAGCCTGGCCGGGCGTTACTAGCCCGACAGCAAACGGCGGACTTGGTTTCGACATGAAATGGATGATGGGCTGGATGCACGACACGCTTTCCTATTTTCAGCTTGATCCGGTTTACCGCACGCATCATCAGGGACAGCTTGCATTCAGCATCCATTATGCGTTTTCGGAAAAATTTACTTTGCCGCTTTCGCATGATGAAGTTGTATACGGCAAAAATTCGATGATCAATAAAATGCCGGGTGATAACTGGCAGCAGTTTGCCAACCTCAGGCTTTTATATGCTTACATGTTTGGTCATCCGGGTGCAAAGCTGTTGTTTATGGGTGCAGATTTTGCGCAGCGTCATGAATGGCGGCACGATTTCAGTCTGGACTGGTCAGAAAACAACAATCCTCTGCATACGGGCATTCAAAACGTACTTAAAGATCTGAATGCTTTATATAAAGAGCAGCCAGCGCTTTATGAAAACAACTTTTCTGCAGAAGGTTTTGAATGGATCGATAATCAGGATGCGACCAATTGTGTAATGAGCTGGATGCGAAAGGGAAAGCACGAAGAAGACAATCTGGTCTTTGTCGCAAATTTTACGCCTGTTGTCAGAAATAATTACCGGATCGGAGTGCCCAAACCGGGATATTACAAGGAAATTTTCAACAGTGATAATCTGAAATATGGCGGATCGGATTTGCTTCAATCCGGCGAACTGGAAACATATCCGGTTCCCAAACATGGAAAAATGCATTCCATTCCGCTGTTTTTACCTCCATTGGCCATTGTTGTACTGAAATATGTACGGGAATTTGAGTGGCTGTAAGTTATATGTTCACCTAAAATTAAATTGTTATGTCAGCAAGCCAGAAATATGCTTTGATAACCGGTGCAACGAGCGGTATAGGTTATGAACTTGCATTATTATTTGCAAAGAACCAGTATAATCTGGTTATCGTTTCACGTGATCAGCAACAGCTTGAAATAAAGGCTGAGGAATTCAGGCAACATGGAATCAATGTAATTCCGATTGCCAAAGATCTGTTTATCAAGGATGAAGCTTTTTCACTTTGTCAGGAAATCAGAAATCAGGGAATTGAAATCGAAGTTCTTGTAAATGATGCCGGACAGGGCGTTTACGGCTTGTTCAAAGATACCGAAATCGAAAGAGAACTGGATATTGTCAATCTGAACATCGCCTCCGTTATCATTCTTACCAAGTTTTTCCTGAGGGATATGATTAGCCGCAATTCCGGAAAAATCCTGAACGTAGCATCAATCGCCAGTAAAACACCTGGCCCGTGGCAATCCGTTTATCATGGAACCAAAGCATTTGTACTTTCTTTTTCCGAATCGATCCGGGAAGAAGTAAAAGAGTATGACATTACGGTAACTGCATTAATGCCGGGTGTAACAGATACCGATTTCTTCAATAAAGCGGATATGAATGAAAGCAAAGCGGTTCAGGATGAAAGTGATATGGCCGATCCGGCGGATGTTGCAAAAGATGGCTACGATGCGTTGATGTCTGGAAAAGATAAAGTGATTTCCGGGTTCAAGAACAAGGTCCAGATCGGAATGAGCAATATTTTGCCGGATACCGTTGTAGCGCACAACATGAATGAAATGCAAAAACCGGTTGATGCAAAATAATCAGAACGGAAATTAATGAAATCCCGGAAACAACATTTCCGGGATTTTTTATGTGCAGTAATTAAAAAACAATGCTGTCGAAATTTACAGAACAAGGAATATTGCTATTTATTAAAATTTAAAGTAAACAAGTATCCAGTAATTTGCACAGGCAAAAAAGTACAAGTTCCGGAATAATCCTGCTAGTATAAACAGTAAATCGCCTTTCAGTAATCAGAACCAGCCACAGAATAATTGAATCCCGCTATATGAATGAAATAAGCATAAATTATTGCTCCCAATAACACAAAGGTTATTTCGCAGAAACAATTAATTTATTTTATTTTCTATTATATCAGACTTACGTTATGATCAAAGCTTTGATTATTGATGACGAACTAAAGGCCAGAAATGTTCTCAGGCATTATTTAATAAATTATGTGAGAGAAGATTTTGAAATCAGAGATGCAGACTCGGTTAAGTCGGCACTGGCGGTACTTGAAACCTTTATGCCGGAAGTTGTTTTTCTGGATGTTGAAATGCCATTTCAGAATGGATTCGATTTCATTATTGCCAAAAAAGATCCGCCTTACGATATTGTATTTACGACAGCTTACAATCAGTATGCTATTCAGGCGATCCGTTTCAGTGCATTGGATTATTTGCTAAAGCCTGTCGATCCAGATGAATTGCAGTCAGCCGTGGAAAGGCATATTGAAAAGTCGCGCCTCAGATCAATTGAGCTGAATCAGGAATTGTATGACAATCTGGTCCAGAATATAGAAAAGAAAGATACAAGGGATTTTCGTCTTGCCGTTCCATCGAGTGAAGGTGTTTTCTTTTTTACGCTTGATGAAATTCTGCGCCTGGAGGCTGACAAAAATTATACAGCTATTCATCTTGTCGGGAAAAGGCCGTTTCTTTCCAGCAAGACGCTCAAACATTTTGATGAGATGCTCGGTGAATTCAACTTCATCCGCACGCATAAATCTCATCTCGTAAATCCCAAATACATTA
>Ga0066648_10001367_pt1 | contig 13434 bp, 13 predicted proteins | sample CryGeyCG12114_NA_FD_59537 | JGI IMG/M metagenome (GOLD analysis project Ga0066648, IMG submission 59537) | Groundwater microbial communities from aquifer - Crystal Geyser CG19_WC_8/21/14_NA | ecosystem: Environmental > Aquatic > Deep subsurface > Groundwater | place: USA: Utah: Grand County... | reverse complement strand
CGGAAAGATTTATACCAACGTATGAATCTTTCCGCGTGTAATGGGGATATGAAGTATGCGGTGGGGTGAGGGCGATCGGGTAGTAGAAGGCAGGGGGACTAGAAAAATCCTTAAAAAAGGCGTATACTACTCGGGTTATGCCAGAGGTTATTCGGGTTACTGGAGCGAGGGAACACAACCTTAAAAATATCGATGTGGAGATTCCACGCGATAAATTAGTTGTGATTACAGGCTTGTCTGGTTCGGGCAAGTCAAGCCTTGCTTTTGATACAATCTACGCGGAAGGACAGCGCCGCTACGTTGAAAGTCTTTCAAGTTATGCGCGCCAATTCCTCGGCCTTATGGAAAAGCCTGATGTTGAACACATTGAAGGCCTCAGTCCGGCAATCTCAATTGACCAAAAATCAACCAGCCGTAATCCACGCTCCACCGTTGCCACCGTAACGGAAGTATATGACTATCTTCGTCTGCTTTTCGCACGCATTGGTGTGCCGCACGATCCTATTACGGGCCGCGAAGTTACCCGTCGTACGCGAGACGACATTATTAACGAAATCATGAAGATCGAACCGGGTACGCGCGTTATGCTCCTTGCTCCGATCGCCAAAGATAAAAAGGGTGAGTTTGCGCACATTCCTGACCAATATGTTAAGGCCGGCTTTGCTCGTGCCCGCGTCGATGGTGTGGTGTATGCGCTTGACGAATGGCCTGATCTTAAAAAGAACGAACGCCACACAATCGACCTTGTGGTAGACCGTATCGTAATTGACGAAGAACAGCGCACTCGAGTGGCGCAATCAACCGAGCAGGCACTCGAAATTGGTAACGGAATTATTAACATTCTTCACGTTGATACCGATAAGCTTCAAACGATGAGCCAGCGCTACGCCAGTCTCGACAACCCTGATATCGAAATTCCAGAACTTGAGCCACGGTTATTCTCGTTCAACGCGCCACAAGGTGCCTGTCCTGTTTGTACTGGTCTTGGTACGCGAATGGAAGTTGACCCGGAACTTGTCTTTAATCCTAATCTTACAATTGCTGAAGGCGCTATCCGCCCGTACAACCGAATAAACATGGACAACTGGTACATGAAAAAGATGCGCGAAGTGAGTGAACGACATAAGTTTAGTTTGCAGGTGCCAGTCCGTGAATTAACGCCGGAAGTGCGCAAGATGGTGCTTTACGGAACGGGTAGTGATAAGTATAAGATTGGACTCAGCTTGGGCCGTAGCTACGACACAACCTATGAAGGTGTTATTCCTAACCTCGAACGCCGCTACCGCGAAACCGATAGCGAGTTTATGCGTAAAGACATCGAGCGCTTTATGCGTGAAATGCCATGCCACGAATGTAATGGTGCCCGCCTCAAGCCAATTGTTTTAGCCGTTACAGTTCACGGGTTTAATATTATGGAGATTTGTAACCTTAGCGTGAGTGATGCGCTTGATGTATTCAAAAATACTCTGCAAAAAGAAATGACCGATAACGAAAAGATGATTGCAAAGCAAATCTTTCGTGAGATTATTGCTCGCCTTGGCTTTATGAATGATGTGGGGCTGAATTACCTGAGCCTCTCTCGTGCTGCTAATACGTTGTCTGGTGGTGAGGCGCAGCGTATCCGTTTGGCAACGCAAATTGGCAGTAGCTTACAGGGTGTGCTGTACGTACTCGACGAACCTTCAATTGGGCTTCACCAGCGCGATAACGACAAGTTAATCAAGACGCTCCAAAACCTCCGTGATATTGGTAATACGGTGCTAGTGGTAGAGCACGACGAAGACACGATTCGCGCCGCCGATTACCTGCTCGACATCGGTCCTGGTGCCGGTGTTCACGGTGGGCAAGTAGTGGCAGCTGGTACGCCAGCCGAAGTAGCCGAAAATGAGAACAGCATTACAGGCCGCTACCTTAAGGGAACCGAAAGTATTCCGGTTCCAAGTAAGCGACGCAAGGTTACGAGTCGCGAACTCGTCGTGCGCGGCGCGCGCGAAAATAATCTCAAGAATATTGACGTAGCCTTTCCACTTGGGGTGCTGACTGTAGTGACGGGCGTGAGCGGGTCGGGTAAATCAAGCCTCGTTAACGATATTTTGGCCAAAGAACTTGCTGGCCGCCTTAACCGCGCACAAACGGTTCCGGGTCTTCATGACGGCATCGACGGCGTAGAAGAACTTGATAAGATTATTGTGATTGACCAATCCGCCATCGGTCGTACCCCACGCTCTAACCCGGCCACCTACACGGGTGTATTTACGCCAATCCGTGATTTATTTGCTGCCACAAATGAGGCGAATGTCCGTGGATACAAGTCGGGCCGATTTAGCTTTAACGTGAAGGGTGGACGCTGCGAAAACTGCCAAGGTGATGGCGTGATTAAAATCGAAATGCACTTTTTGCCTGACGTGTATGTAACATGCGAAGTGTGTCATGGTAAGCGCTACAACCGCGAAGCACTTGAAATTAAGTACAAGGACAAGACGATCAGCGATATTCTTGAAATGACTGTAGACGATGCTGCTAAGTTCTTTGAAAATGTTCCCTCGATTTCGCGGAAGATGGAAACGCTTGTACATGTTGGTCTCGGCTACATCAAACTCGGTCAATCTGCTACAACGTTTAGTGGTGGTGAGGCACAGCGTATTAAACTTGCAACCGAACTAAGCCGCCGACCAACTGGTAAAACCATGTATGTGCTTGACGAACCAACAACTGGACTTCACTCTGCTGACGTTAAAAAGTTACTTGAAGTGCTACAAGAACTTGTAAAGGGTGGTAACACGATGGTGATTATTGAGCACAACCTGGATGTGATTAAGTGCGCCGACTATATTGTGGACATGGGCCCTGAAGGTGGCCAAGGCGGTGGAAAGATTCTTGTAACAGGTACGCCTGAACAAATCGTGAAACATCCGGATTCGTTTACCGGCAAGTATCTTAAACCGTTACTTTGATTTACGGAAGAGAGCACGGAATTCGCGTTTAAAGCCTCGGATAAATGATTCGCGGCGACTCTTGTTGAGAAAGATGTGGAGTGCTGGCGGTAAAATCGAGATGATTACGACGATCGCTATAAGCGGCAGGAGGATTTGGTCAATTTCGATACCGACTGCTTCAAACCATCGTCCAAGGAAGAATCCGAGAAGTGTAACGCCAACGGTCCAAATAAAGCCGCCGATAACGTTGAATCCGAAAAAGCGTCGATACGGCATTTCACCGGCGCCAGCAACAATTGGCGCAAAGGTACGAACAACGGGGATGAAGCGTGCGAAAATAATTGATTTGCCACCGTGTCGCTCGTAAAAGTGCTGGGCGCGTTCAATATACTCACGTTTAAATACACGGGCATCTTGCTTCGCAAATATCCGTGGCCCTGCTTTTTTACCAAAAAGGTAGCCAACCGAGTCACCGGCTACGGCTGCAATAAAGAACAACAAAATAGCAAAGCCGATATTAACATTTAATACACCACTGTTAATTAAGAAGCCTGTGGCAAAAAGAAGACTATCTCCGGGTAAAAAGAAGCCAACCAGTAAGCCTGATTCGGCAAAAATTACGGCCGCTACTCCAAAGATGCTTACAAAAATAATAAAGTCGAGAAGATCTACGCCGGGTATCATTACCCTAAGTGTAGCATGCTGCCCCTGTTTTGTGGTATAATACTACCTAGCATTTTTGGAATTTTAAACGCGCGTATAAAGCCGCAAGGAGACAGAAGGAATAGCCATGGCAGAAAAAATTACACTAAACTTACAGGCTCGTACAGTAAGTGGTAAACAGATTAAGGGCTTGCGCCGCGAAGGCTTTGTTCCTGGTGTTGTTTACGGTTCTGACACCGAGGCTACAAACGTTCAGGCTCTCTACAACGAAATGGAAAAGGTCGTCAACCGTGCTGGTAAACACCACATCGTTGAAGTAAATATTGATGGCAAAAACAAAACTGTTTTAATCAAAACAATCGATATCGACCCTGTAAAGCACCGCGTCCGCCACGTTGCTTTCCACGCCGTTAACCGCAACGAAAAGGTAACGACATCAATTCCAGTTGTCTTAACCGGTGAAGGTGAAAGCCCAGCCGAGCGCGCTGGCCTCGTTGTGCTTCAGGCAATCGATAACCTCGAAGTCCAGGCATTGCCAGCTGACCTTCCAGACAGCCTACAGGTTTCCGTAGAAGGGCTGACCGAGCCAGGTGACCGCCTGACCGTTGGTGATATCGCACTCCCTAAGGGTGTTGAATATACTCACGCCGAAGACGTTCTTGAGCTCGTTGTCGCAAACGTTTACGAGCCAAGCGCCCTCCAAGCAGCTAATGATGCCGCTGGTGGCGACGCTGTCGATGAGTCTGAAGTTGAATCAGACAACGGAAGTGACACTGACTTTGACGCACAGGACGGTGAAAGCCAACCTGGTGGTAAGGGCCAAGACGAGCCTAAGCAGTCAAACGTTGACGCCAACAAAGCGTAACATCTCTACTTTAAAAAGAGTCTGTCATATGACAGACTCTTTTGTTATGCAGGGCTTGGCCCATCGTCTTCAATCTCCGGCGGATCGACCATATAGGTAGGAGTGCTCCCGTTACCAATTATATCGTCGAGACTATATGAAATATCATAGGGGACAAACCAAAAGATCGCCCTACGGCTAATCCGTTGCAGACGCGATGGAGCAGTATAGGTAAAGCCTTCATTATCGGTTTCGCTTACGCGTAGTTCTTTGCGCCACTCTTTAAAATCTTTTCGTTGTTGGCGGCGGTTGGGTAATTCCATGATTGTTAACTATACCCCTGCTATTGATTATCTACAATCGAGCGGTAATCCCAGTAGCTCACTCCCTGTGTACCTTCGGTTTTATAGTTCCAGTAAAATGAACCGGCAAATTGGGCGTATTGTTCTTTTTGAAATTTAAAATGAGCGTATTGCAATTGATCAGCGTCATTTTTTGGTAGGGTTCCGATGGTTTCGCCACTAATGACGCCACTCCATTCGCCAATAATAATCGGATGTAAGCGCGAGATTCTTTTTAGCATCCGAACGCGCCGAGTCATTTTACGGTAATACCAATCAAGTGAATGCGATTTAGCTCGAAGTGTAGCCATGTGGTACAAATGTACATCCATGACGGCGCGCTCACGTCCGAGTAGTGAGAAGGCAAAAATCCGCGGCGACCAGGCGTCGCTGTATACAATCTTTACTTCACTTGGGAGTGTGCGATCGAGCAGTCGATACGCACGTCGATAGTAACTGCGCAGGGCAAACTGGAACGCTGCTGAGTTTGGCTCATTGATTATCTCAATACCCCAAAGAGCAGGGTGAGAGCCATAGCGTTTAGCAAATGCCTCTACCGCGTGTAACGATTGTATCCTGAAGTTTTTATTATGCTGCCATTCGGCCCGCCCAATCTGACCGCTATGGTCGTTCCCGTTTTGTGAACCCGGTAAGCCATGAATATCCAGCAATACTCGTATGGTATATTTTTGTGCCATGTCAAAGGCCCAGTCGAGATATTCAGCACCAGGCGCATACGGCACGTCGCCATCTAACAGCCAGTAGCCGACTGGAATACGGACGGCGGTAATCTCGTGCGCTGCCAGCCAAGCAAAGTCTAACTCGGTAATAAATGTTTTTCGATGACGATTCAATTTTATAAGAGCATCCGGTGTATTCATAAATGTATACTCATCTTCGGCGTTTGTTCCGGCAAAAACTGAGGGCGTCATCCATTTTTCAAGGACGAGCCAGCCGCCGAGATTTACGCCGTTAAGATTTGAATGCTGCATAGTGCTATTTAACCATAGAACTACCAAAAAGGAGGGCTAGGGAGAAATTTGAAAGAAGTAGTATAATATATCCTGATGCAAAAAATCCTTCTCTATTATAAATTCACTCCGATCGACGATCCGGAGGCCGTGCGGCTGTGGCAAAAAGCGCTGTGTGAGCGCCTTAACCTCAAAGGCCGAATTCTTATAAGTAAACATGGCATTAACGGGACGGTTGGCGGTGAACTGGCTGATGTAAAAGCCTACGTTAAAGAAACGAAGACCTATACTGGCTTTAAAGAAATGGCCTTCAAGTGGAGCGATGGTACGCGTGATCATTTTCCTCGTCTCAGCATTAAGGTGCGCGATGAAATTGTCGCCTTTGGCGCTGGTAATGAACTCCAGGTAGATGAGAACGGCGTAAAAAACGGCGGTACGCATTTAAAGCCTGAGCAAGTTCATGAGCTCGTGCGCGAACGGGGCGAAGACGTCGTCTTTTTTGATGGCCGTAATGCCTACGAAGCAGAAGTTGGAAAGTTTAAAAATGCCGTTGTTCCAGACACTCGCACAAGTCGAGACTTTATTAAAGAACTCGAAAGCGGCAAGTATGATGACATTAAAGATAAGCCGGTTGTGACGTACTGTACAGGTGGGATTCGCTGCGAAATTCTCAGCAGCCTTATGAAGAACCGTGGCTTTAAAGACGTCTACCAAATTGATGGTGGCATTGTAAAGTACGGTGAAACGTATGGCGACGAAGGCCTCTGGGAAGGTTCTCTCTATGTGTTCGACGATCGAATGGGTCTAAAATTTAGCGACAAGGCAAAAGATATCGGCGAGTGTATTCACTGCCAGGCTAAAACGAGTAACTATGAAAACTGTGCTCTCAAAAGTTGTAATGACTTAGTGCTCATCTGCGAAAACTGTAAACAAGATGAGACGAAGCTATTTCATAGTGAAGCGTGTCGAACCGCGCTTGTTTAGTGTGCGCCTGTATTGTATTCAATTTTGCGCGGTAAGAAAAAGCTCAGTGCGAAGGTGATGCCAACGAGTATGACGGCATAGAGCATAGTGGCGGCAAATGCGAACACAAAGTTGTCGCTGACGGCTTTGCGCGTGGCATCTGAAATCTCATTACTGATTGACGCAGGCAAGTCGCCGTTTTTTTGACTCTGCTCGATAGCACGGCAGCTGTCGGGAGTAGCGCTGATGTCTTTGCTTTTTGCACGATCGACATAACAGGTTCGTACCATGGTCGTTGCTCCGTCGACGAAATTGTCTTGTAGGTTGGCACTCGCGAATGCCGAGCGGACCTGATTACTATGTGCATCAAAGCTTGTGGCGGCATTGCCTGAAAGCGCGCCGAAGAATATTACGCCGACGATCGCGATACCGATCGCGCCGCCGACTTGCTGGATAGCGCTCAGTGTACCGCTAGCAGAACCGGCGTGAGCCGAATCGACATCCTTGAGGGTAACGGTGAACATGAGTCCCATAACTGATCCCATACCAAGGCCAAGGACGAGGAGGCCGGGAACTAGTTGCCATGGCTGGGTGTCGAGGCCTGATAGGGTTAATGCGCCGATAATGAGTCCGAACCCAATCGCCATAATAATAGAGCCGATGGTCATGACGTAGCGCCCGAGTCGGGGTACGAGCCTCGGTGCGAGGAATCCGATCGCGAGTGAAATACCGACGGCGGTTGGAATGCCCGTAAGGGCAGCCTTGATGACACTGTAGCCAAGTCCAATCTGCAGGATGAGTGTAAAAGTAAAGAAGAAACCGAGCATGATCATTTGAAAAATGACATTGGTAATAGCACCAATCCGGAACGAACTAATATTGAATAGACCTGGGACGACCAGGGGCGAGTTATCGCGTTTTTCCTTCGCGATCTGCCATCTCCAGAAGGCGATGAATACCGGGATACTGGCGGCCATCATAAGGAAGACCCATCGCGGCCAATCAAGCTCACGGCCCTGGATAAGTGGGAAGATCAGCATGCTCAGCGCAATGATGATTAGGAAGGTACCAATGACATCTAGTTTGAGCGGGTGAGGTGATTTGCCGTCAGGAAGGTAACGGAGACCGGCAATGATTGCAAATATACCAACAGGAATATTAATGAGGAAGATCGGCCGCCAATCGAGACCCCAGATGTTAGCGTGAATTAATATCCCACCGATTACCGGTCCAAGCGATGCGGCGAGTCCCGCCATCGCGCCGAAGATTCCCATGACGGCACCGCGCCTGGCTGGTGGATACATCACCTGCACCAGGCTCATTACCTGTGGTGCCATGAGTGCTGCGGTTGCACCTTGGAGCAGGCGAGCAGTGATTAGTATCTCGATGTTGCCGGCGATGCCGCTAATGAGTGATGCGACAGTGAACCCAACTACGCCGGTAAGAAACAATTTTTTGTATCCGAATACGTCGCCCAGGCGCCCACCGGTAATTAGAAGTACGGCGAAGGCCAATGCATAGCCTGCGCTGAGCCACTGGATATTTGCGTAGGTAGCGCCGAGGTCGGACTGAATGGAAGGGATCGCGATATTAACGATCGTGTTGTCGAGCAAGTCCATGATGAAGGCAAGCGCCACAATTACGAGAGCGATTGTGCGCTGGCGATCAGTAAACTTACTGGCATGATGAGCAGCGGAATGGGCAGCGTGAGCGATGATATAACTCCTTGTTTATTTGATTGAAAACTTGTGGTTGATTATAGCAGTAAGCAGTGGGCAATGAAATGATAATCGATCAAGCTGCTTGATTGATTTCACTGCCAGTGCTGCCAAGCCACACCGTACTACCAGCATCCCTTTCCACGGAGCGCGTAAACTGGGCTCGAGTTTCGTCGGCAGAAATATTGAGCAAAGCCAATGCTTCATAACCGAGGTGCATTATTGTCGCCCCTCTCCGAAGATTAAACTCATGTTCGTATTGAGTGTCATTAAGAACGGTCTCAAGTCCTCGGTTGGCAACTTTTGCCAATGCCTTTCTTGGTATACGGCCATCCTCTATTTCTTCTAATAATTTAGGTGCTTCGTTGGCAATAAATTGAGCGTAAGGTTCTCCGTAAATATCCTCAACAATTTTTAGTTCGTCGGTATATATTGATTGCTCTTCTGCATAATGCGGATCTACTCGATCTCGAAAAACATTTTCCTTATGATACTGCGCATGAAGTAACTCATGAAGCATGAGAATTCCACGCCATCGCGGTGTCAATCTATGGGGTGGAACCATAATACTGGTCGTATCTTCTGTATATGAATATCGTGCGTGATCAATCCATCCTTTAAAGAAGGGATGAAGTTGAGCATCGGCATGAAAGAGTGTAACAAAGCCTACTTTATTGTTTGCACGTCGAATTCCAGGTTGTCCACCATCGTCGGAAACAACGGGCTCAGCTGGTTTAACGGATGAATAAAGAAAATCAATGCCGTTGATAACCATTGGCTTTAGGGGATCTGACACTTCCTTGTGAAGGGCAAGGAGAGAATTAATCCACATCGTTTCACAAATTTTCCGTTTCTCAAATGAGACGGTTTCGGCATGTGTAGATGCAGTCATATTTACTATATCTTAAACATATTTATATATAAAAGCAATTGCCTGTCTATACAGCAGTATCAGTAGCGTGTTCACAGCTAAAGCAGTATAATTACTAGAGTGAAGATTGAAAAACAAAATGGTCAAAGCGTTTTCGGACGCGACGCCTTATTGGAGAAATTAAAGACGCTCCCCAAAAGCCCAGGGGTGTACTTTCATAAGGCAATTGATGGTGAAATTATTTACGTAGGGAAGGCCGCAGTACTGCGAAATCGCGTACGGCAGTACTTTCAGTCAACGCGTGATATGGACATTAAAACGCGTGCGCTTGTGGCAGAAATTTACGATACCGATTGGGTAGAGACTGACAGCGAAATAGACGCTCTGTTCTTAGAAAGCGAAATGATTAAGCGCTATAAACCGCGTTTTAATATTTTGCTCCGTGATGACAAAAGCCAGATTTACGTTCGCATTAATATGAAGGACGAGTGGCCGTACGTCAGCTTTACGCGACTTCCTGCCGATGATGGTGCCGATTATTTTGGTCCGTACTATAGTGGAACCGGCATGAAGCAGGCGCTGCGTTATTTGCGCCGGGCATTTCCGTATTACACACGACCGGTTACGCCAGGTAAACGCGACCTTGATACTCACCTAGGACTGAGCCCGCAGCACTCAATGAGTAGCGCTGATTACAAGGCGAGCCTGCGTAAACTGATTCGATACATTCGTGGTGGTAAGCGAGAAATCATGCGCGAGATTGAGCACGACATGAAAGATGCGGCGAAGCGCCAAGACTTTGAAGAAGCGGCGCGCCAGCGAAACCGTTTGCAAAGCTTGCGCGACCTCCAAACGCGAATTATGTTTGGTGACAAAGAATTCCTGGACCTTAGTAAAGATTTTGCTCTCGCCGACCTTACGGCACTGCTTCATCTGATTAAGACTCCGCAGCGTATTGAAGGTTACGATATCTCGCACATGAGTGGCACGAACGTGGTGGCAAGTATGGTGGTATTTAGTAACGGGGTAAGCGACCGGAGTAACTATCGTAAGTTCAAAACCAAAAAGGAGCATAACAACGATTTCTACAACATGAATGAAACGATAATGCGGCGTCTTAGCGAAAAAAACATTAAAGCATGGGGCAAGCCTGACCTTATGCTCATCGATGGCGGTAAAGGCCAACTAGATGCTGCCCTTAAAGCTCGTGACGCGAGCCAGTATCGTGATATTCCCTTTATTGGGCTAGCAAAGCGCGAAGAACAAATCGTGATTGATAAGGTGCGCTCTCGCGTAACGGTTGATCAAGAAATGCTCAATAAGCTGCGCGGCTATGTAACTGAGAGCGCCGACTTTATTCTGATTAACCTGCCGCACTCTACGCACATCATTAAGCTGCTCCAACGCATCCGCGATGAGTCGCACCGGTTTGCCGTTAGTTACCATACGGTACTAAAGCGAGCAGGTGCTACAAAAAATGCGCTCGAAGATATTCCAGGGATTGGACCGGCTACGCGTAAAAAATTACTCCGGACCTTTGGAAGCCTCAAGGGTGTTATGGAAGCAAACGAAGAAGACGTGGCGGCAGCCATTGGGGCTGCTAAAGCAAAGTTGGTTGCGGGAATAAAAAGTGGTACTGTAGAAAACAATGATAAAACCGCTGGGGAATAAATTTTTTGCAGAGAACCGTTCACGACTAAGTAGGGTACTTGGTGGTGGCCTAATTGTCGCGACGGCATACACAGCATTGCAGCGTGGTAATGATGCGGCATTTGGTTTTGAGCAAGAGGCGAACTTTTGGTACCTTACTGGCATTGAACATCCCGATTGGTGGGTGATTATTGATGGAACGAGTGGAAAGACCACGCTTGTTCAGCCAGCGGTCAGCGATGTACATGAGTTGTTTGACGGTAGCCTTAGCCAAGAGGAGGCACTTGAAATTAGTGGTGCGCATGATGTTATTGACCGTGATGCCGCCCTCATGCAGTTACGAACCTATGCGCGAACCCGAGGCCTTGTCTACACACCAGGCAACCTACCGGGTTCGCGCGAATCACTTGGTTTTTATGCGAATCCAGCCCAGCGTGAACTCCGGGCCACGCTCCGACGAATTTTTACCACAGTCGAAGACTGCCGCAGGGAAATGGCCAAGCTCCGCGCTATTAAGCGACCAGAAGAGATTACCGTAATTCGGTCGGCGATCGATCTTACGTCTACCGCCTTCTCGGATGTCCGTGCCAAGTTTGGGAATTACAAGCACGAGTATGAGATTGAAGCTGAATTTACCCACGCGTTTCGCTCACACGGTGCGGCCGGTCATGCATATGATCCGATTGTAGCAAGTGGCGCTAATGCCTGTACGCTTCACTACCATGCCAACCGTGATGCCGTTCGAGCGCATGGCGGTGTTCTTATCGATATTGGTGCTCGACTGCATGGCTACGCCGCTGACATTACACGAACGTATGATGCTGATCCATCAAAACGCCTGGGTGAAGTCCACAAGGCGGTGCAGAACGCCCATGCGCAAGTTATCGAATTACTAAAGCCGGGATTAGATCTGCGTGAATATATGGCCAGCGTGGAAGGAATCATGAGTGACGCGCTTGATAGCCTTGACCTATTAATGACGAGCGAAGATTATAGCCGGTACTTCCCGCATTCTATAAGCCATGGACTTGGTATTGATGTACATGACTCACTCGGTAGTCCACAAGTACTTGAACCGGGGATGATCCTTACGGTGGAACCGGGCGTGTATATTCCCGAAGAAAGCATTGGTGTCCGGATTGAGGATGATATTCTTATCACCGAAAACGGCCACGAAAATCTCAGTGCTTCCTTGTCGACTGATTTATAATCTCGACAGGCGTAAGCGGGACAGGTACAATAAGGGCAAATGGGAAATCTATAGGTTATGGCGCGCTACGGTTTATCGCTCGTTGTTCGGTGGCTTGTTAACTCACTCGGTCTGTATATTGCGATTGCAGCAATCGGTCGGGTTGAGCACCTATCGGAGCAAACAGCACCAAACTCAATCTGGGTTGTACTGATTGCTGGCCTTGTCTTTTCTATTGTTAACTCGCTTCTTCGCCCGATCGCGATTATTGTCAGTTTACCGGCAATCCTCCTGACACTTGGCCTATTTACCTTTGTAGTGAATGGCTTTATCGTCTGGTTTTCGCTCCTGCTTGTACCGGGAATTAGCCTTAGTTTTTGGAATTCTATCCTCGCGGGCATAATTCTTGGTATAATTAATTATGTAATAAGTAGCCTTATTGAATTCCGAGCAAGCTCGGTAGAAAAGCGCAATGGCTTTAAGGCTAAGTAACCATAATTATGAATATAGACTTTATCTTACAAATCATCATCATCGTCACTGGTGTTTTGATTATTGCTTCTGTTTTGCTTCAGGCACGTGGCGCAAGCCTCGGTGCTGGATTTGGTAGCTCTGGAGAATTTTTTACGACCCGCCGTGGTATCGATAAAAACCTCTACGACACCACAATCGTACTTGCGATAATCTTTATCTTGAGTCTACTGGCCGGAATACTGATTAGTTAAGGCGAACGCTTAATTAGCCAGTCACCGCTATGCAGTCAAACAACTCCAACAAAAGAATAAAAAAAACTATTAATCGACGCGTTAAAGCTGCTCGACGCTCTCTTACTCGTATTGGTACGCGAAGCATCGGCCACACGCAGAGCTACTTATTTGCACGAACGGCAAATCTGCGCAATGTGCAGCAGCGTGTTATCCTGTGGACCGTTTTAGTGTTTGTTCTTATTAGTGCTGCAGCACTACAAATTGTTGCTAACCGAGGAGCATCCACGAGGATAGCAGCCGCTACGGGAGGCACGTATGTAGAAGGGGCGACTGGGTCGCTTGAAACGCTTAATCCAATTCTCGCCAGTTCTGGTAGTGAAACAGCAGCGAGTCACCTGCTCTTTACGGGCTTATTTGATTACGACCAAACCGGTAGTATCCGCCCGGCGCTGGCTTCGTCAATTGAAACCACGGATGCGAAAACATTTGTCGTGCATTTACGCGAAGGGGTAACGTGGAGTGACGGTAAAGCTTTTACGAGTGCCGATGTACTGTATACTGTCGGTTTAATTCAAAACGCG
>Ga0066648_10001366_pt1 | contig 13436 bp, 12 predicted proteins | sample CryGeyCG12114_NA_FD_59537 | JGI IMG/M metagenome (GOLD analysis project Ga0066648, IMG submission 59537) | Groundwater microbial communities from aquifer - Crystal Geyser CG19_WC_8/21/14_NA | ecosystem: Environmental > Aquatic > Deep subsurface > Groundwater | place: USA: Utah: Grand County... | reverse complement strand
ATACTCGGAGTCAAGAAGTAACTTCTCGGGGCCCAAAACTAACCACGACTGAGTTTCAACGCCTCAACGAGAGTCCACAACACCGCCTTCTCATTTTCAATGTCTTTGGAAGAGAAGGACGCAACCTACACAGCCCTCTGCTTGTCGTTCCAACAGATGACATAAGCCCCACGCAGCTACAGCTCGACTTATACGAAGTAAACAGGACTCTTAATAAGAGCGACGAATTTGAGGAACGAGTGCCTCTACTTGCTGAACTCCTCCACACCAGACTTAGCCCTATGGATTACGCGATATCTAACAGCGGACCGCTGCTGTTCGAGGTCGAGACTGATCCGTGGGGTGATCTTTGGAAACTTCTCCACAACTTCGCTGGCGTAGACGATTTTATGCACCCAAGCGATCATCGTCGCCGGCCTAGCAACTACAGAGTGACAGTTCAGGAGCTTCACCAGCGCCTTGTTGAAAAGCATGCGCGGATTTCGATTGAGCCGGCAGTCTTCAGTCATTCAAGCGATGAGGAAGCGTAGGAGTTGCGTAGCCTACTCCGCTGTGTTGGAGAGACTTGACTGGGGTGGCTTCTGTTGGCTTTTAGAATAGCGCAACCGCATTTTCTTTTCCACTTCCCTTGAGCGTCTGGTAACAGTGGCTTAGCATTCAGATATAGTATGGATTATAATACTTACTTGTCCCTTGTGTTGAAGTACATCAAACTCGTCTTTAGTTCGCTTCCATTCTACTGCACTTTCGCCCTTTCTCCAATCACGTCTTCCTATAAACTAGCTCACTCTAAATTCTCTGTTGCTGCGTCTTCTAGGAGCCTCTTCGCAGCTATGCTTCACACCCTAGCCCTTTCACTCCTTTGCGTCCTGGCGTCTTCAAAAAGCGACTCGCAACGTATACGCACAAATCTTCCGTTGATGTACATATTAACAGAAATTCGGACCGAGAGATGGTCGATGATTCCATGGTACAAAAGGTCTGAATGTGGACCTTGAGACCTAGTTATGATGTCCAAGGAAGTCACACGATGATACGCTGATCCCATGTTCATCTACGATGGTGTAGGTTGAGACATAGGCTCACATACCACAAAATGTCTCCCATCGTGCTCTCTCTCTCCCCCCCCTCTCTCTATATATACATCCAATACTATCGCACGAATTGCTCGACGTAAGGGCTATTACGACTTGTCCACTTCTGTATCACAACCCTCATGTAAAAAACACGTAGCAATGGGAGGCTTACGCTCGACCAATGACTTGCATCAATTGCATCTACCATCCAGGTTTCACGACAACCACTCTCCCACTACAACTCTCCCACTACAATCTTAACTGCATCTGCCGCATCCAGCTTGACCACCGTTTCCATGTCGATCTTCAACAGACTATTTCACCCCACCGGGAAGATCATCATGATCGGGGATGTTTGTCTCGTCCGACATCGTCGTCTCCACCTGCTTCGCGAGCCAGTTCTGCCTCGGTTTCCCTCATCGTATCTACTTCAAGGTCTCGCTATCGTTGTGTGTCCGCCTGAACCGCATATCCATAACGCGCCCCTGCTTCTAATCCCTGTGCGATTTGTAACCTCACACGATACTCCAACAATATCTCCTCCGAAAGGTCGCTCAGCGGAAACGTCTGGACTGGCGTGTTGCAAATTGGGAACGGCACTTAGGCTAACTTGGTGTAGCCAGTTTTCTTTTAGTGCACGTGCTGAGCCACGAGACCAAACAGGCTTCGTGGCATGTGTGCTTACACTCGGTAATCTGAAGAGTGTGTCCGTCGTCGCTGTTGAGATATGTTGGGAAAGATTTGTCCGTCATGAGGAAGAGGCCGTTTGCGAGGTTGCGCTATTCCAAGCGACGAGTTCGTCGATCGTAGTGTCAGTGTTGAGCGTTGTTGGTGCGAGATATCCCGTAGACTCCATTTTTTAAGCCGATTTCTGTCAGCTTATGCGACGCACAGACATTCCGTGGTGTCGATGCGGACTTCGGGGACGAGCCTCACTTCTTAGTCGTCACTACGCAGTCGTTTCTTCGCCTTATGTTCAACGTCATGGGTGCTAGCCTGTCGCTTTCTTGACACAACAGCGCACGCCTCTGGCGAAAAAGCCCGCGCTGTATTCGCCATGTGCTCATCGATTGATTCGAGGTAAGAGGTAAGAGAGGACTCGTAGTGGCGGGTATTTGATGGGGGTAGAACAATCTTGAAGTCGATGCCAGTGTCCCCAACGAGAATCTTCATTGCTGAAACAAGTCGCACTGTGTCATTCTGGTTGACCAGATGCATATCGGCCTGTTTATCTGTTGATATGAACAGTCCTGCAGCGCATGTGCTTCGGATGCGCAAAGTCTGGTCATTGGTGTCGAGGAAGATGATGAAATGATGGGGAGCGACGCCCTCTACTTGAGGCAGTCGGTAGTTATTGGACCGTGACGCTCCAAAGGATAGGCATCGGCGAGCAAGGACTGCGGCAAATGTGAACCGAACAGTCCTAACGCGGGAAGCATTATGGCCGTCCACCCAGGCGTGACGACAATTGGCCCGGATGAGGGTAGTGGAATGCGCGGTGGAGGTTAGAGGGATCAATTCGACGAACAAGGGAGCGGCGTTTTCTCGATTGATAGGCATCTTTGATGTTTTTGGTTGGGAGGGTTTAGAGCCGGATATATATGGCGGACAACGGATCTGCTTCAACGGTGTCTTAGGTAGGGGTGAAACATTGCGATGTCTTCGCAGCACCGACATCCACTCAGTGCGCGGGCGAGGACCTATGCGTGCCACGGTGCCGCGACATGTTTCACAGAGCACTGCGAGTTCGTAGACATTAGCCAGCTTCTGCTGGTGCTTGTGGTGTTTCGTTCCGCAGAGGTAGGTCGCGGTGTAGACGTCCACCGAGCCGAGAGCGAGGCTGTGCAAGATCAGAGCCCATATCGAGCCCCATTTCCGGCGCGAGTGGGCGCGGGAGTATGTGAAAGATCTGTTCCGAAGTCATGCCTGAGGCTGATGCTGAAGGATGACATGCCGCCACGATAGCGTTGTAGAGACTCTGCAGACTGTCATGCTTAAAGGCCTGTAGTCGATGGTCCAGAGGCTTGTCGTCCCATATGCCGCGAGCCTGTGCGAGGCGTAGCTCAGCATCAGGTCCCTTTCGCTTCCGGGGTGGCGCTCCAAGAATGGTGCCAATATCCTCAACAGTCCCAAAATATAGTGGACACGCCCGGAGTATGATGAACGAATCGTGATCGGTGGTGTACAACGCGTACTTCGAGTCTGAGGCAACCTGTATGCAGTAGAGGGGTGTCTGGGCGTGCGGTGGATTAAGCTGAAAGTCGCAAGCTAGATAACGACTCCGATGAGAGCTTTGGTAGTATTTGGTCTGTGCATGCTCACTCCAGGCGTGTCGCATGTACACCAGCGACGGAACTGATGCTCTGTCCAACCGTAAGCCTACAAATTTTCAATTTCAAGGCGGCTTACCTTAGCCCGTCTGATGCTGGGCCTCGCGACTTAGGGTCGAATGTCTGCCGGCTCCAGCTATTTCGGCTTGGCAGGAATTGAAAGAACCCTGACTGTTGTGCTACGGCAATTTCGTTCAAGGCTAAGGCGTCAATTTCGTTCGCGGGGATCCAGCGTTCGTTGGTACCATCGTGAGTCCTGTCAAGCACGCGTTGCGCTACGTAGGCGCTGAGCTGTGGTTGCCAGAAATGGCGCGGTGAGGTTGGTATGTCGCGAAGCCTAGGAGAAGGGGAATTTCGCGGGTCTTTGTGGCTCTTCTTCTTCTCCTTCGCGCGTTCCAGTTCGTCCATGTTGAGGTTGCAAGGGAATGTGGTGGTCGTTGGGCGGAGATGGATATCCATGGATGGACTGAGGGCGATATCGCTGACTAAGTGGTGGGGCCGACTGACCGACCATCACCATCGCTGACTCGTCACTCAATCCACAACTATCCTCGAGATGGCGACCCCAGCCACTGCAGCGGTTAGTCCTTCAAACGACGATTCCACTCTTCGCGACCTCTTCCAAGAAATCTGCAAGCCCGACTGCGCCGACCGCGGCGCACGGCTCCAAGTCTTTTGCGAGTGCCTCTGGGACAGGCTCGACACCAATCCGCCGCCCGCAGATATCCTTCTGAACAATTTGGCCACCATCCTCGAGAACAAGAACGACCTTCTCCTCGCCCAGCTCGTCATCCCTGACCTCCGATCTGCCGCTGATCTACCTGATGCGCCGTGGAAGAAGAGCATTATACAGGGACTTCGGCTGAGACAACCGTCACTCAATTCCGTGCAACAGAAGCTGCAAATGCCTGATATGGAAGGAAGCCGTCATTTCAAGGAGGAGAAGCAGGTGCTGCAGGATGCTGAAGTGTATCGTGCGAGCATTCTTCTCGCCGGCGATGGGCATACAAGCGACGAGCAAAGGCAGAAGATACAGCAGTGGCTTTCGGAATTTCCCAAGGACGATACCTGACGACCAGTCATGCATGCTCGATGGAAACCATGGACTACAAATATTTGGCTTGACGATCCTTCCCACTGCAGCCGCTACCGTCGATCCTCCGCAGCGTACGATCTGTACAGATGCAAGACACGGTACATTGAGCCCGACGAGCGGCTGACAAATCATTTGAGAAAACGCGAACTGCATTCCAACTGTAAAGTGTGTAGGAGAAGGATAAAAGCGGGCGACTTCTCGAACTATCTCAAGGTACCTATCATCCAGCTGTGACCTCAGAAGCACGATGAGCACGAAGCAGGGCTCTCTAGTGTGTGGTGGATAGCAAGTCTCACGTCCGAGGAGGAGAGTATACTCGACTAGTATTTATGTTACACAAACAAAGGCTATGAATATTGGACTGGTGCATTTGCGAACAGGCTAGACTGAGTGAAGAGACACCACACGGCACTAACGATAATATTGCCGGTTCCTCCGCTGACGAAGCGCCTACAGCTCTCAATTACAAGACAGTATTGGGTTGCAGTTATAGTTACGAGCTCAGTTGAAACTAAGCATCCATTCAATAACCTTAATTGCCGCTACCACGAATAACATACATTAGAGCCTGCATCGACCTCTCAAATGGGCCTGTGTACAGAGCTGTACGGTGAATTATCCATTCCTCGCACGATCCTTCTCATTCTTCTTCTGTTGCCGGGCGATCTTCTTCTGCTCCTTCTTCCAGTAGGCTCTCGCCTGGGGCGACATGTCCTGTGTTGTCGGAGTCGTAGCTTCTGAGATGGCAACTGTGCAGTATTCGCACTGCTCAAGTTTGCTGCAAATGACACCAACTGGGTGCTGCTGAATTGGGGCCTTCATCTTGCGACTCGTCGTTGGTAGATGGGATAATGCGGTGGACGAAAAAGGCGTGTTGTATCGACTGGAAAGCAGGGGCAGGGTGGGTAGTCTGAGAGCTTGTAGGTGATTGATGTAGGAGGATACATGGGCGACGAGGAAGTTGAAGTACTTTATCGATGCTTGCTCACCTTTGCAGTCTGAGACATTCGCGCAAAGTCTAGTTACTAAAATTAAAGACCTTGAACACTAAGTCTTAGACAGAAAATGAGACAACTAGGAGGTGCTCGAACTAGGTGTGCAAACAATTGTCATGACAATAAGGAGTGGGCACCATGACGCTCGCGCTACAGTTCCTTGTAGAGGCATCCGTGCACCTGCTGAAGTGTTATCTAGCATTCAGCAGGTTGGCGTATATCATTTGGCAGACGCGCAAACGGTCACGTGTCGAGGAAGTAAGTGAAGAGCTCCCACAGCTCATCCCACGTGTCACCCCTGTCAAAGAGGAGTAGGCAACGAGCGGACATGATGTAATCGCCTACGACGACTCCAGACGACAAATAGTCGCCAACAAGAGCCATCTCCAAGTCCACCGTCTAGTACAAAGGAGGATCATTGCAATGCAACGCCAGATCGTCCGGTCACTGTGAAATCGGCCGAAGGCACAAATAGAGGGGTCCATGCATGCCGTGATCTTGAGATTCATTTAGATGTCTGAACTGTGCCGAAGACAGTCTGGGACCACGCCTAATTAGCTTCGACACTCCTTGCATAAGCGTAAACAGCAAATACGAGTGTGGTAGCTAGTAGCTGGTGGATATGACTGAGCGGCCTTAACGTCGACTTTGGTGGCTCTACTTCCTCGCGCGTCCATTGGTAGGGGTAATAGATAAAATCCGCTTCTGGTGTTTATCTGACAGAACGGCATCGAGGCCAAAGACCTGGCATTTATTGGTCAGCTCTGGCATTTCAAACAACATGTACTCGTCTCACCTTGCCGCACACCGGCCTATCACTCCGTAGAAAATACAATTATAGAAGACCCGCATCTCCTTGAGCCCCTTTGCCAACTTTCTTTCCGATTCTGCAGACAGGTTGGTCGAGGTGGCCAGAAGACGTAGCCTTTCTTTGACCGCACGCGCCGTTGTTGTACGGAGCTTAGTTGGCTGATGTGGCCGCTTGCACAGACGAGGCTGTTCCCTCTGTTCGACCCTTGCATACATCTCTTGGATCTAGGTCGCCCTCCATGGGTTTACGGTATAGATATAGATTGTATTCCGGCTGATCGAAGTCGGCTTCGAATTCGAGCGCGGTGTAAATGGCGTTTGGATGTGCTTTTCAGGTATGAAGAAGAAGTCTTTGATGCGGGCGGGGTTTGGCAGATTGGAGGAGTACTCGTAAACGAGACAATCGAAGCTGGAGAGGCGGGATAGATTAGTTTAATGGTCATGAGGAGGCGGCAAGAGACTCACCGTTCCGTAGCAGGAAAATAGTATCTGCGCGACGCCATATCATTGCCAGCTATCGCAAAGTTCTTGAGGTTGCCCTTCCTGCAGTCTTTGGCGTCGAGCTTGCGCTGGATTGACACCTGACGTTGACCATTGATGACGAGCTTGAAATTAGCAAGTCGAGGCGCAACGCCGATGAAGTCGAATTGACGTGGGATACTGGGCGTCTTCGACGACGCTTGCGCACAGCGCGAAAGATGGCCATGGTGCCCACGACGGTATAAGGACGTCCACTAGGTTCGTGGTGAGCAGCCTCCAACCCTGGGATGGGTACTGTGTCCATAGGTCGATGTAGTCTTCGGCAAAAACTGCGCACCTCCACACCCTTCGCGGGGCTTTGGAACGATGCAGGAAAGTCAGCATGTCGGCGTTTAGAGCCTTGGCGCGCACATCCCATCCACTCCCGAGGTCCGTTGTGGTAGCAGTGTTAGCCATAGTACGTTGACCACAACATAGCATTTCTCTATGGGTTCTGAAGCGTCCGAGGTCGCCACCTGGGCAATACACTCAGGACGACTTGTATCGCAAGAACCCGTCCTTCGCTGCGGAGAAGCGTATCCTTCGCGGTGCTGAACTGTATCGAGCTCGGCTATCCAGGTACCGACCGAACAGTAAGCGGAAATGCCCGTTCCACCATTTCTTGGAAGCTTAGAGTTGAAGCGACCAAACGAACACCTTACGCACTAACAGCGAATTATTTCGACTCTCCTAACGTCGTTGGGTCTTTGCGTAACGATAGTGGAAAGAGAAGTTTTAAATCACGGGTATGCTAGAGGTCTGGCGGTGGAATGATACGAATTCGCGTCACAGCTGAGGCTTTTCTATACCTATAACAATATCATAGATCAACACCATGCGTCCACCTTTGGCGTTGAGTATCAAATGAGCTCCAGCGTCGCGAACAGCCGTTCCGTCCGCCCAATGATACGATTCATGGCCCACATCCTGCATAGCGCATGTCCTTTTAGTCCCCGAGCTCTACAGCGCAACATAGCCGTTCGTATACGCATGTGGCGAGCGTGTAATAGAGTATGTCCTGCTCGATGGCAGTACCCGGCCCTCCGTAGAGGGAGTAGTCGACGGAGGTTTGCAATGCGATCAGCTGCATCGCGTAGATTTGGGAAGGCCGAACCGTGCATTCCTTTCACACCGTTCACTTCCGTCAGGCTGAACCCACATTGGCGCGCAGCCTGACGATACCGGGAAGCTGTGTCTAGCCAGTGCTCGCTCTCGTGCTCCCGGAATATCTCGATCACGACTCTTGACTGCGTCGATCGTGCAGTCCATAGGAACCGTGTCCATGAGTGGAGGAAGTCGTGCACCTCCGTGGCCTGAAGTCTCGCCGGTAGCCCCACGCAGATGACGCAGCTGTATTGCTCTAGTTTTGGGGGTATAGGCAATTGCAGGGTTGTCCTTGAGTCGTGGATGTTGTCAAAGTGTAGAGATGACTGCGTTCCTGGATAGTAGGCCTCCACATAGCCCGAACCGTTCCTCATAAGCGATCTTGTTGTTTCTTCCAATATCATGTCGTCATATGATGTGATGAGTAGGATGCCGTCATTCTCGTTGAGAGAGGCGCCGCACAGTACTGGCAAGAGGTGCGTTTCCCAAACAGACATGACTGGATTTGTGGACTGCGATCGGTGGTGTTGTGGTGTCAAATTGGTGAAAGCGCTGGTAGATAGAAGGCACTGAGAGGCTCAGTGGCCAACTGTTGGCAATTAAACCTAAAAGAGATGTCTCAGACCGCTTGCTTCTAACGAGCACTAACCTGAAAGCCTGGGTAACGCAGAAGATGTCTATGAGTTGTCTCACGGGTCTCGGCGACTGCGTATCGAAATTGTAGACTGATATACTCTAGTGGGCTGATACAGCTGGACAAGCCCGGTTTAATAAATGTCTTTAATGGGCAAACATCAACTCTAAGAGAGACATGGAGAAACATCTAGAGACACGACAAAGACAACAACGTGCCTGGTCTCATAGGAGCAAACTGAACCACTGGTTTATTAGTCTTGTGAATGTCCCACCTGCATAAGTCCCCAGACGAAAAAGTCCAACCAACCCCAACATGCAGGAACACAACCATCACCAAGATTTGGAGCTGCTCCTGTCACTTGGCATCTGGCCCGGTCAGCCACAACAAGCCGTCATAGTGTTGTCTGACCCTACATTAATGGTCCCAACCTTTGTTGGATTGCTAGCCGACATGGGTCACACGGTCGTACTTCCACGGCTGTCTCTGGCGGGAGCTGGCTGCTACAGCGACGACCCTACAACCATCGTCATCGAAACCTCGCCAAACATCCCGTACTTCTCTAAGAACGATTGGCAGAACCTTGAAGCGACAGCACTTCGACCATTGGGTATAGCGGTGTTCGATCACATCATCTGTGCAGGACACTGGACAAAGGGTAATCTTTTTCTTGTCGTCGACCAGTGGACAGCTGCGTTGCGAGAGGGCAGGACCGACCGGTTGACATTCGAGATGCTTCGTGCGAGCACCACCTCTTGGACGGAAGCAGTTGCCGAATACTCACAGCTGCTGAACTGCGAGACACGCCGTGTTAACGGTATCGCCATCGACCCTACAGGCACCACATGCGTGGGTTCCTTCGTTCGAGCCGGCACCCTTCGAGCTGAATTTGCGGCGTTGTTTGGCGCGCGCTACAAGGAAGAGATCAGCTATCTACTGCGAAGGGCTCAGCAGCTTGGAGCTGTTGAAGGAGAGGATGCCGACGCCGCGTTCGCTGCAGACGATAGACTCTTCGCGACGGCGGTGACGACACAACCATCGGAGACACATATCGAGACCTTTGGCATGGAAAGTGAGGCGATTAACGAGGAATAGGAGCAAGGACAAGCGCGTACTGGACGGGATTGAGAGTCGGATGTGTTGGTGAGGCGCTTTATGTTCGCGGCCTAGGTAGGCGACATGCGCCAGCGATTTTTGCAGTTCCCAGCTTTACATAGCGTGATTACAAGACGCTTCGATTTATAGTACTGCTATACGTGATTGCTGTGCTGATGAAGACCAAAACTTGTTCGACTAGCTGCGACGGAAGAGGTTGCTTAGGCATCCGGACGGAGGAGAGAACAGGGGTGCATGTGCCCGTGCGCGCGTCGATCGGAGTGGATGCGGCGATGCGGCGATGCGGCGATCATACCTACATAGGTCTCTCACGTGAACACGCGCGCACGCGCCTTCCTTGTGCGACCTATCATGTCGATCTTACCCAGCGGCGAACAAGCAAAGCAAACATCTTATCGTGTCGCTGGTCAGCTACGACACGCTTCGCCGTGTTCGCGAACGTGGGCAGTCACCCCCAGTAGACATGCTGTCGCCTAACACTGAGGCAGCAGCTCCCGCTGAAGACCATGACACTCTCGAAGATCTCGGAAGCCTGGAGCCTCAACAAAAAGTTCAGAGAATGTACACCTTGTGCAAGCAAATTGTGGGCATGATTGACGAGAAGCACCAACATGTGCTGGAGGGAAGGAGAACCCACACTTCGAAACGCCAAAGCCTTCGGCTGAAAGCCCATGTCCAGCCCGCTGGCCCATCCTCGTCTCTACCAGTCATCGACCCCGCCCTAAAACGCCTCTTCGCCGCTTTTCACGAGTTGGGCCAGGACCTAGGCTACCTACCGCCCTCCTCTCGTAGCCTAGGAACGTCGAACGCCGCTCCACTACCGCAAACCCTCCTCGTAAACGGCGAAGACACACCCGAGCACCCGTCACCCGCGACCGAGCACCCTAGCCAGGCTGACGAGGTCTTCGAACCGACGGAAACCCACAAATCCACAGCGGCTCAACCGAACACTAGCAAAGACCCTCCCGGCCCAACCGGTTCAGAAGGTGCGACCAGCCTCGGTGACAACGAAATATGGCGATCGGCGGCATCAGATGCCGACTTGCCTTTGCTTGGAGAGGAGCCAGAGCCTAGGACAAGGGGCGCAACGCCAGGAGGTGACGATGCTGCAACAGCTTCTCCTTCCGTTCCAGGGATCGTGAACGAACAGGTCCAGAATTGTCATACAGCAGATCTCCAGGCTAGCATGATGGAGACCTTGGAGGAGTGTGCGACACAGTGCGCCAACTTCGACACTGTAGGAATATGTCGGGTCAAGGTTGACGATCTACCGAGTTTTGCGCTGGAAAGCGGAACACTTCTTGACAAGAGCGACATCTACCTCCAAAACATCAAGTACTCAAATGAACCAGGCGACATACCCCGAGTCGATGCACTACCCAATACGCCGCAAGGGAAGAATGCACGACAGAACGCCCAAACCTCTTCGACGCATTACTCGTTACCCACGTTCACCCAAGGACAAGGCGAGAAGATTTGGACAGCACAAGAGTTACGGGACATGTTCGAGAATGTCGCAGACAAGGCGGGCAAGCAAAGCTGGCACTATTACATCGGACCACCAACTATGTTGCAAGATTACACCGTATTACTCGACTCTGGCCCTCGGATGAACGATGCCCTGTCTGGGACGATTCCTGGGATCAATCAAAGCTACCTCTACATCAGCGACGCTACCTTCCCTACTGCTACAGCGATGCACAAGGAGGATGGCCAATGGGCATCTGTTAACCTTGTTCGGGCTGGAGGTCCGAAAATCTGGCTCACTGTTCATGTGAATGATAGTGAAGTGCTAGAAAGCAAGCTTCGGGATCGCTATCCGTCAGCGTACGGAGGTTGCTCCCAGGCAGTCCGACATCTCAATGTTCTAATCCCGCCAAGCCAGTTAGAAGAATGGAAAATTGGCTACACCATCACTGTTTGCAACCCATCAGAGTTGGTATTCACGAAAGAAAATGCTTACCATCAGGTCCTCAATCCAACGAACAATTTCGCCGAAGCTGTCAACTTCATGTTCTCTACTACGCCGATTCTACCACGCAGCTACATCTTTTGCACAAGTAAGCAGAATTGCGGACTACCTAGGGACGACAAGTTCTTTCTCCAGAAAAATTCTTTCCGAGATCAAGCTCTGTGCTGTACATCCGGCGAGACAGACCACGAAGTCGAGTTCCGTGACAACAACGGCGCTCTAGTCGCGACGAAGCGCAAGGTTTCCACGAAAGACAAATCCAAGAAGACTCCGTCGAAACGCTCAAAAACCTCCTTCACATCGGTCTCAAGATCAGCCAGAAATTTGAGAAGTAGAGAGGTTGAGGATTCGAGCGACGAATGCGGGAACAGCGATGATGCAGCTTGGCTTGCACGAGTAAAAGCATTGGACTTGCGACTACAAGTGGACCTCTCCAACGGCGTGAGCAAAAGCAACAAAGGTGTCCTTATGGCCATATCTACCATGAGCAAGGAAGTGTTCGGACGCTGCTACAACGTAGTCACCGCCTGGCGAACACAATCCTGCAACACCACCCCAGCTTTCAGCATAGCTAAGACCGTTGATGTCGCAAGGCGAGCCGCAATGTTTGACAGCATCATCACAAGGGCTTCCCGACACACAGACCTCGGCCAGTGTGTGTCCCGGATGAACGCTTACTACTACGCAGAAGCCATAAGCGCACTCAAAGGAAGTCGGGATCGTCTGAGCGAAGACCAGTTAACAACTTTGCTAAGTGCATCCGGGGAGATAGACCTGACGTCACCGCAGAAACGCAAGGTTCTCGGTAACACTATTACCCGTCGGTCTAAATGGCTCGCCATATGCGGCACGTACGGACCTGGTATGCTTCCTCTCATACCTTTCCGCTCTAACAGCCTCTACCACATCTCCAGTGACATCTGCACCAAACTCTCTGCCCAGCAAATTACAGAATTTCACCAGTACCTATCCAAGTCCGACCAGCTGCAGGGTCTAGTCACGCGTCTCGCCGAGCTGGGTAGTCTCGTTGCACGGCTGCTGCTCAATGAGAGGGAGATTGAGTTCCAGTTTGAATATGAAAACCATCATTTTCCAAACTCAACACTCGGGTGCTACCCAGACCTGAGTGGGTACTCGTGTGAAGAGCTATTCCGCTTGTTTGAAGAAGCAAAGTATCCCGTACAGAATACCCTTGACGCTACTCCCTGTTCAGTACCAGGCACCCTGACGCCGTCCTTGCCGATCGATCCGACTGAGGCTCTGCAAGATATCCCATGCGACGGATGTGCGCGAGTTCAGGGCTGTGCTTGTATAGCAAACCTTCCGCGAAATGCGTATCGTATCACCTCGTGCTCGACTCGGATGGATGATCAGATAACGAACCGAACGGCCATTGTGGCCTTTGGGTCATCGTCAGGTGAGATAGTTTTTCAAGCTGGGCAGCTCATTGCCGAAGTTGTTGGGGAGCTTGTTCCTTTGGACACGGTCGACGACAAGTCAGAGCTACTTCCAATTTATGCCCCCAGAAAGTCGTCTGAAGAACTGAGGACTGTGGTGTACCTCCGCATTCAGACGAGGGGTAATTTGATGCGGCTGGTCAACCATGATTGTCGGAAGCCCAACGCCGAAATGATCTCTATGGTGGTGGCGGGAAGACTTCGTCTTATGCTCCGCGCTAAAGTTGACATCATTGCTGGCATGGAGGTGACAGCCGACTATCCGGAGAGGCACCCGAATTGGAAATGTACTTGTGACCCACGACTGCTATCCTATTGTGGAGCAGT
>Ga0066648_10001365_pt1 | contig 13467 bp, 8 predicted proteins | sample CryGeyCG12114_NA_FD_59537 | JGI IMG/M metagenome (GOLD analysis project Ga0066648, IMG submission 59537) | Groundwater microbial communities from aquifer - Crystal Geyser CG19_WC_8/21/14_NA | ecosystem: Environmental > Aquatic > Deep subsurface > Groundwater | place: USA: Utah: Grand County... | reverse complement strand
AGAAATAAACGTGTTTCTATTATCTTCTAAGCAACCGCCTCTATACAAAATGTTACCTTGCATAAGTAAGCAAGCATACATTAACTTGTCTAGCATATCAGAGAAACTTGGTTTTACTAATTGGGAATAAACCATCAATAAATCTAATGTATTAGGGATGTCTTTAGTCATTTGCAAAACTTTCTCAATTGTTGAAGAACTGCGATTAGGAAATGTATTTAATAAAATTCCCTTTATGGAATCAGTTTCAACTTTTTTTTTATAATCCTGATTACTTGCCAATTCTTTTACGCGGCACAAAAAATGAAATTCTTCATTATTTAAATCTAATTCTGAAAGACGAGTATCTATCTTCGAAATTTGAGAATGAAAGTTCAATGCAAAGTAGGGCTCCAGAAACTCTTTGGTTAGTAACATTGTAAAAAGTGATGATAAACTACTTTGATTAAGTCTGTTCTTAATCTCTTGATTTACTATCTCCGAGTAATGAGCATACAGAGCGGTTAATCCTCTTCTGAAATCAAGCCAACTGTTAACAGATTCTCCCTTAATCTTCTGTAAAGAGCCGAGTGCTCTATAAAAACTTATATAAAAAGGATTATTGCAGAAACTGAATGCATTAGCTTCTTTTTTAAATAATAAGTTTGAAAGCTCTTTTAGGCTTGCTTCGACATTTCCCCAGAGACTATTAATTGCTGCTATTATTATTGATACTGTTAACTTAAATATCTCACTATCAATTCTGTTTTCAATTATTTCATTAGATAATTTAAAAAGTTTCTCACTTTCATATAAATGATCCAGACTCGTTTGTTTATTAGTACTTGCAAAGCCTTTTTGCATTTCGATTAATCCTAGATTGAAATATGCCTCTGAAGCTATTTCTGTTTCATCATCTTTAAGATGACCAATAAATATATTTGATATCTCCTGTTCGCCTTCGGAATAGAAAAAGAACAACTCTTTAAGTCTTTGCAACCTTAAAAATAAATCATCATCGTCTGCCCATTCATCTATCAATAAACTTAATGCTTGTCGTACCTTAATCCTTTTTAGGAAAACACAATTAATAAAAACTTCTAAAGCTCTCTTTCTAATATAACTGTTTTCTGATGGATCTACTATGATTTCCTTTAAAAGAAGGTATAATTGTTGATCATTCAGTTCATCTATAGTTGCAACAATTTCTATATCAAAAAATGTAATTTTTTCGCTTACAGTTAAACTTTTGAACTTTGATATATTAGTGGTATCGAACATTAAAAAACATAGCTGTTTTCGGGAGTTATGAATTGGTTGACAGCAACATTACTTAATCTTCTTTCGGCTGTTCCAATTAAGATTTGTAAATGACTACCAAAACGCTCGTTAATGCTTTTTAAAACTTGTGATAAACCTTCTAAATAATTGGCATCTCCTTCCTCTTTTCCTGGGCTATCGATGATTAATAGACGAGGATGGCGACCAAAATTATATTCGATATCTAACTGGATTAAACTTAGGTAAAAGGCTATTTTAACCCTTAGTTGTTCCCCTTCTGCTATATTGTCAAACAGTATAAAATCTCCGTCTTGCTTATACTGTATATCAAAATTATCAGAAATATTTATCTCAGTAATCGAGTTAAGGCCAAATTCATGTATCTCCACAAGCATTAATTCTGATAATCTTTTCAGTACTTTTTCTGCAAGCTGAAAACGTGTATTATTCAACTTAGTGATTGCAGTAGTTAGAAGTTCAATTTTCAGATCATAGTTAACCTCAGAGGAAGCAGTTGTGTTTTCTAATTCTTTAATTTTAAATTCAATAATTGCTTTTTCTCCTATCAGTTGTTCTCTTTCATAGTCAATTGGCTTTACTTTTTCTCGTTCAGAGTTAATAACATTTTCTACTTCCTTCAACCTGATATTTAAACCAACTGTATCCTTTATATTAATCTTTTGATTGTCGGCTGTAGCAATTTGCGAGGTAATTGCATTGATTTGATCCAGTTGTTTTGCCATTACTTCATCAAGCATTCTAATGTCCTTAATAATCTCGGTATTTGCCTTTTTAAGGTTATTAATCTTTTCATCAAAAACTTCATTATCTAATTGGTTCTCCTCATCGTCTATCAGCTCGGTACACAAAGAGCATCTTCTTTCTTCTATTTCCAATCTCTTTTTGTCATCAGGAACTGAATGATTACAACTTGGGCAATGTTTAATATCTAAGTTTGAAAAAAACCTTCCAATTTCCAAATATTCTTCTAAATCCAAAACCCTTTTTCGATTTTTTTCTAGTTCTTTTTGTAAAAGACTTTTTGCCCTTTGATTTGTTGACAGTTGCTGGTCTACTAATCTTAATTTGTCTTTTGAACTTCGGATTTGATTTTCAAGTTGTATAGACTTTTCATTTTCGCTTTTAATTTCTTCTATAAGGAGGTTATATTCCTGATATAAGGAGTTGATATTTATTTTTTCTTTGCTTTCTTGCTTGTTTTGATTGAGTTCGTTATTAATTTCTAACAGCCTTGCATCTAAAGCCGCTTTGTCTTGCAACTGTTTTTTAGCTTGCCTGAAAATAGCTGAATTCTGTTTAGCTTTCTCATCATTCAACATATCTCTTTTAACGCTCAGTTGATTGATAGGGTAAGTTAATTCTAGTCCTAATAACATTTGAAAAACCTTTTTACCTTGACTGCCATACATTTCATTACTATCCTTTGATTCAAGGAGAATAGATTTAAAATATGTGCTCCAACTTGCCCCTACTTCCAGTAATTCATTACTGTTTTTCCTCGGATGTTTTTGTGTCCACCTTAAAGAATAATAGGAAAATTGTTTGAAAAAAAATTCCTCAATCAGATTCTGATATTCACTTTCCCCTGATGCTTCAAAAATAGGTTCATTCTCAATTTGATTGATTGCATCTACGTTATTCATTCGACCATTAAATAGGGACCCAACAAGCGTCCTCCTTTCTGTGTTTAAGTAGATTGTGAATTCTTTGTCACTTATACTAAAATTTAGAATAATATGTGTTAACCACTTTTTGATATTTTGTTTGATAGAGTTACTTCCCGTAAGAGCATATTTTATTATTTTTAAAATACTTGATTTTCCTTTAAAGTTGTCAGCAATCCAGATATTTACCCCGTTAGCTATTTCCTGTTGATAGTTTATTATTCTTCCTGAATAATCTTGTTCTTGCTCGGTTATTTTTTTACCGTAAAAAGTAATTTGGTTAATTAAAAGCTTCTTTCCTGTCGATAAAGGTGTATCCTTATTATATGCTTCTCTTAAGTCCAAAAGTTCTTCTACTTCGCTTAAATGTAAAGTATCCCCAAACTGTGTATGAAGTTCCGTTATAAACTTCTTTAAATCAAATGTCATAATTGCTCGTTATAAATATTATTGAATTCTTCAACTACTAATCCTTTAATGCTCCCAATGTAACTTTTATAAGAGGTATCTCTGTATTCGTCTATTTGATATTGTGCAACCTTTAATTGGGTAGCGGACATATCCCCGAAATATTTTTTTATCAATGTACACCTATCAACATACCATGTTAAAGCTGGCAAGGAAGAAATATTTATTCCCATTTTATTTACTGCTAAGTCAGTAATAAAATATAGCTTATCAACAGTCTTCAAATCCGAGCTCTTTTTACTGCTAAAATCTATGAAGCCAATACTTTTCAAAAAGCTAATTACGTCGTCAATATCTTCATATGCTCCAAAAAAGAATCTTTCCATCTCTAGTCTTCTTAAAACCGGTTCATTGTTTTGAAAAATATTTTTTACAACATGCTTAATTTCTTCTTTTTTTAACTCATCTTTTCTTACGATGTTCAGTAATTCAAAGGCCAAATAGTCTGGATTTCGAACTAAAAAATCAATTTTTTGAATTCTCATTTCGCTTCTGAATACCTTTTTCAATAAGGGCTTATTAGGCTCAAGAAAATCTTCTGAAAAAAAGTATAATATTAGAAAAATTCTAATTCTATCCTTATAACTTCTTATTTTTTCAACTTCGTCCATCTTTTTGTCAGATTACTATTAACACTTACTTATTTCATTAAATAAAATTCTCAACTATTTACAACTCATCTTTTTATTTTCTTCCTCGCTGATTCGGGCTTAAACATCCCCCTCGTATACTTATCATACAACTCAAATAAAAACTCTATTCGCTTGGTTTCGTTGATGAAGGGTTGGGGGCGGTAGCAGAGGTCTACGGCTTTGTCTAATGCCTGGTGGGCTTTTACTAATACCGGTGGCATTGTGTTGGGGTCGTATAGATCTGCAAGACTTGCGTTGGGAAATTGTGCCCGTGCATCTAATACATTTTGTGCGGCGGCTTCTACGGCTTGTACCTGTTTTTCATTTGGGTTTTCTGGAAAAGGGAAGTTGTGATAGACTTGGGGAGAATAACTATAGTCGGACTTCATTCTTCCACATACATACCTTGTCCATACCATATGCATTGATGATTGCATTACTCCAACTAAGTAGAAAGAAGCATTAGAAATTACTTGCAGCTTATTACTGCATATTTCATTAGCGGTTAAAAAACCAATAGGGATATATTCTCTGTTAATGGAAGACACTTCAGGAATAACCAGGTAATTTGTAGTAGGCTGTCGGTCTTGTGTAAAAAGATGCGGAAACTTTGCAAATGTTTTTACAGAAGGAGTAGGACTTTCAAGTCTTGAAATCTTTACCTTTTCAACCCTTTCTAAAATTAAGGGCATTGCCTTTAACTCTGAAGGCGGGATATCTTTTAACCACAAGCAGTAACGAGGTTTGTTGTTTATAAATTCGTACGCTCCATAAAATGGCTTTATCCATTTCGCATGCTCAATGTTTTTACTAATTAGCTCACTTGCTTCTTCATCAGTTAAAAGTAAATGCCCCCCATCTGTTGGCTGACTACCTTTTATCATTTCAGGAAAGCTATGTATAGGCTTACCTCGTGATTCTATAAAAATGTCTTTTGCTTCAGCCAAATAAGGATTGATATTCTTCACTTTTATTTCGTGCGGTTCCCTTCGAATATCCTGATATTCAAATATGAATTTACTATCTGTATCAAAGTTTGCAAAACCGATAATTACAACATGGACAGCAGCATTACCTCTTGCCTCATTTCGCCAACTAAATGTTCTATGGGCGAAATGGATCTTAATGTTATAATTTAAAATAAGCTCCTTCCACAGGATGCTAACCTGTTCACCCATAACAATAGAATTAGTACTAACGAAGGCTGTTTTAGTTTGCTGCACATTGCTCTCTTGTATAAGAGTGCGACGCAACGACTGCTCAATCGAAGTATATTCCGCCTGGTCCAAAAGATTATACTCCTTCATATACTTGGCAGCCTGAATGTACCATGCACTAACATAATCCAACCTACCTGCTCGTTTGGCATCTCCAAAGACCATTTCCATATCTTTCATTTGGTCTTCATTTCTCCATTGATGCCCTATAAACGGCGGATTACCTAATATATAATCATACTTCGGCTGTCCTTTCTCGAAGGGCAATGGGTCGATGAGACTTTGCCAATCGGTTCGCAATGCATTGCCGTGTTTTATAGTGGCGCTTTTGCGTAGGGGCAGGCGTACATAATACTCGCCAAAGGTGTTGCTTACGAGTTGGTTCATCTGGTGGTCGGCAAGCCACATGGCTACCTGCGCTATTTGTGCGGGAAACTCTTCGTACTCTATGCCGTAAAACTTGTCTACATCGCACTGTACCAGGTAGCCTACATCCATCTTTGCTTCACGCAGCACTTCTTCGCGGTAGCCTTCGAGCTTGAGCCTTTGTTTGATGATTTCTATCTCGAGCAGGCGCAGTTCGCGGTAGGCAATGATTAAGAAGTTGCCGCAACCGCAGGCAGGGTCTAAAAAGCGAAGGCTGCTGATTTTGTCGTGAAACTTTTGCAGCTTCGCCTTGCTGTCTTTTATGCCGTTGTATTCGGTGTATAGTTCGTCGAGGAACAGGGGCTTAATGAGCTTGAGGATATTCTTTTCGCTGGTATAGTGTGCGCCTAAGTTTCGTCGTGCCTTTGCATCCATCACGCTTTGAAACAGGGAGCCGAAGATGGCGGGAGAGATTTTGCCCCAGTCGAGCAGACAGCAATCCATCAGTATCTTTCGCATCTGGCTGTCAAAAGCAGCGGTGGGCAAATGTTCTTCGAACAGTTTACCATTTACATAAGGGAAGGCATTGAGGCTTTCGTTGATGTTGCGGAGGCGCTTTTCTTTGGGCGTGTTGAGTACCTCGAAGAGTTGCGCAAGGGTTGCGGCAAGGTCGCTTCCATCTTCTTCGGTTGTGAGGTCGAGGTAATCGTAAAAAATGCCTTTCTCAAAAATGTTGGTATCGTCGGCAAACAATAAGAACACGAGGCGAACGAGGTATAGCTCAAGGGCATGACCTTCGTAACCGATGTCTTTTAGTTTGTCGTGCAGGCGTCCCATTAGTTCGGCAGCTTCTATGTTGACCGGGTCCTGCTCTTTGTAGGTTCGCTTTTGGTAACCGGCAATGAAGCCGAAAAGGTGTACATGGTCTACGAGTCCAGATAGCTTGAATTCGTATTGCTGGTTGTCTTCGAGGTCGTATAGTTTGAAGCGTTCAAAATCGCTTACAAGTATGTACCGGGGAAGTTCTTTTTCGGTTAATCCGGGAAAGTAGTCTTTGGCTTGTTTGTAGGCTTTTTCGAGGTCTTTGCCGCGGCTTTTGTGTTCGATGAGAATGACGCCTTTCCAGAGTAAATCAATAAACCCCCTCACCCCCGGCCCTCTCCCCTCAGGGGCGAGGGAGGAAGAAGTTACGGTGTGCTCGAACGTTGCCACTCTACGGCGGCTAATACCGAAGACGTTGAAGAAATCATCCCAGAAACTTTTTGCTTCGGCATCTTCGCTTACTTCGTCTTTCCATTCTTGTGTAAATTGTAGCGCTCTGCTTTTTATCTCGTTCCAGCTTAGGGGCATTCAATTGTTGGTTGTTAGCCAAATATAACTGAAAGGTTTTATTGTAACTGTAGCAAGGAGATAAAAGAGAAAACTATTTCAAATTCCTATCCTGGAAAATCCAACAATTCTTTAGGTAACACTTCAAGTACCTCAGCCAGTTTCGACAAATGACTTATGCTTGTATTAATTTCTCCTCGTTCTATTCTTCCAACCTGGCTTAATTCAAAACCTGCCTTCCACGCCAGTTCTTCCTGGCTCAGGTTTTTGAGTTTTCGAAGCTCACGAAGCCGTAAACCGAACCTTTTTAAAAACTCATCGTCCCTAAAGTATTTCACCAAACAAAATGACGCGAGTAAAATTTGTTAGATTAGAGCAAATTTGCGTTATTTGCATTCCCCCCGTTTTAGAAGTGAATAGGCGAGAAAAAACAATTGAATTAAAAACTTCTAATATGAAACAATTTAATGTAAATGGAATTTTAGTAAATGCTATTAGCTTTAACAAAAAGGGGATTGTTATTGACTTTAAAGAAGCCAAGCGACTTTTAACTACGTATCAGCTGCTAAGTTTTATTATTTGCGATCCTACCTCTGATGAAGTATTAAGTGTAGTCAATTTTGAATGTTTTAAATCTGAGGTTGACGCTAAATTCCTAATAGTTAGTAAAAAAACAGAGGGAATACAAGATGCAAGGAATTTAGAATGTGATCTTTACGATGTTGGTTTTGATTGCATATCCTCTATAAAGGCACATCTTATAAGACTAGGCGGATTTATTGACTACAATATATCAGAAGTTTCTGCAAGTGTAGGTTACAACCAAGCCAAAGATGTATCAAGCATGTTGCTTAATGACGAAGGAGAAATAGTTGTTGCAAGATCCTACGGAAGAGACGAAGATCTCGAGTCTCTGTTATGCAATAACAACATTAAAGTTGACGATTTATTGTCTATCCTAAAAGGACTAGAAAATATTGTCCTGCTTAAATATGAAATCGAATAGACTCTCCCCGCAATTTAAAAATACTCGTTTCATCAATATGTAAAGGAAGCAACTGAAATGTAGTTCCTGTTCTTCCATATTTAATGGAAAAACAGGAACTACATTTTTTATGTTTACATAGAAAAAGGTAATGCATTCGTTGCACCACCCACAAAAAATTTGTACGCAATCCAAAAAATAATGGAAACAATTCTAATATTAATAATATTTATAGTGGTAATTATTATCATAGCTCTGATAATCATATTTAGAAACAAATCAACTAATCAACTGCCACAGTTACAAGAAAGAGTAGCTGAAGTCCAGTTGTCGCTTTCTAAAATTGAAGCCAATTTAAAAGAAGATTTCCGTATGAACCGGGAAGAAAATGCCTGCTCAAGTAAGGATAACCGTTTGGAGCTTAGTACTACATTAAAAGACTTTAAAACTGATTTGGCCGAAACAATTAAAAATATTGCAGAACAAAATCATACTGCAATTAAAGAAATAAATAAAACGCTGGCAGAAAAATTGGATGCCCTTATAACAAAGGTTGAGGAAAATAATAAAACAAATAGGGATGCACTTACAATCAATCTGAAAGATTTCACTTTAGAGCAGCGTACTAAGTTTGACGAACTAAAGCAAGAACAAAAGGACTTAACACGCCGGACAGTTGAGCAATTAGAAAAAATTACAGGTAAGGTAGAAGAAAAGCTTTCTGGGCTAAACATACAAGCGAAAAACGATAATTCGCTAATGAGAGAAGCATTAATAAATTCTTTTAAAGGCTTCCAGGAAACATTCGATAAAAACGTAGCATCCTTCAACGACTTGCAGAAGGAAAAGTTTGGACTGATGGAAGTCAACCAAAAAGAACTGATCAAACATACAGAAACTAAACTGGATGTTATCAGGGCAACGGTAGAGGAGAAATTAGAAAAAACACTGAGTGAACGATTAGGTCAAAGTTTTGAAACCGTTGGTAAACATTTGATTGAAGTACAGAAAGGTTTGGGAGAAATGCAAACACTTGCCCAGGACGTAGGCGGGTTGAAAAAAGTTTTAACTAATGTAAAAATGCGCGGCGGTTATGGGGAGGTACAATTGCACATGTTATTGGAAAACATTCTGGCTCCACAGCAATATGAGGCTAATGTGATTACAAAGAAGGGTAGCACAAAAACTGTTGAGTTTGCTGTAAAGTTTCCAAACAAAGAAGGTGAAAGAGAATTTGTCTGGCTTCCAATAGATGCAAAGTTTCCGAAGGAATCTTACGAAAAACTACAAACAGCCTATGATACAGGGGATTTAGAGCTTATAGAAAACGCACAAAAGAACCTGGAAGACGTTATTAAAAGAATGGCAAAAGACATATGTAGTAAGTATCTTGATGCTCCAAATACAACCGATTTTGGTATTATGTTTCTACCCTTTGAAGGTTTATTTGCAGAGGTTGTTAGAAAAGCAAGTTTACTAGAAGAGATACAACGTGATTGCAAAATAATAATTACCGGCCCTACGACCCTTGCTGTCATTCTCAATAGTTTACAAATGGGCTTTAGAACACTTGCGATACAAAAAAGGAGCAGTGAAGTATGGCAGATACTAAGCGCAGTCAAAAAAGAATTTAATCAGTTTGGTGGCTTATTAGACAAAGCGCAGAAAAATATACGGACTGGTTTGGGTCAGTTGGACGATGTTGTTGGAGTACGAACCAGAGCCATTCAAAGAGAGCTTAAAGGGGTAGAAACGCTGAAGGATGCAGATGAAAATATCGAAATCTCTGAGGTTATAGATCCTGAATTACTTTTTGGAGAAGATAAAAATTAACAGGTGGCCTGCCGGTGCTTTGCAGGGTTATCATTGTTGTCTTTTTTTTTAGAGTCATTACTGTCAAATTTGGATTATTTATGTTGAAGAAAGCTTTACTGAATTTCTATCATTATACAAAAAATAAAACAACAAAATGAACTTTATACTTTTTGCTTTAATGCCTATCGCGTGGTTGATGGTCTGCATCATTATGAATTGCAATAGTTACAAGGATTACCGATCAGTTTACAAAATGTTACCATTTAAAACATTTTACAGAAGTGGCAATCTTGTATATTCGCGAGGGTTTTATGAAAAAGACAACGGTTTCGCATGGTTTCTCAATAGTAATACTTTTGCCCTAACAAAAGGAACTTTCCTACACAATGCGTTTTACACTTGGTGCGATCCATTTTCTGCTTATTGGATACGAAAGTTCCAAGGGTGGTTTAAGGAAAATGTAAATCCTGATAATTTGCCTGAGCATTGCCCGCCATCTAATTACCCAGCAAAGATGAAGGCTGAGCATGAGTTTTCATCTGTTTATTCGTATGATGCTTACTTACGCAGATATTATGCTGAAGTTGCATTACGAACTTTAGTAAATAAAGATGCCCCTACTCAGGAAATTGTAAAAAATGTGGTGGAACTGGCAACTAAGCTGGTTGCCGAACTTCGGTTTAAAGAAAAAATGGAAAATTAGAATAAAAAGTATTTTGGTAGTACAGAAACTCAAATCTCAATTTCTCTGGAACCTGTTTTTCATTCTTCTCTCACAGGATACATTCCTGTTTTCCAACGATAGTACAGATAATATGACAGGGTGCTAAAAGAATATCTCCTACCTAGGTATAATTTCTTAGCACCCTCTTATTCCAGTTTTTTACGCTGTTCAGGTCCGTTTAATATGCTGTTCAAAGAGGTTCTACCATTGCGGCAAGAAGTAATCAATAATAACCTCAATTCCTGCATCTTCACAATGTGTCATAGCCTTGAATTTTTTTAATCAAGTATTTTTGGCAGTAACCTAAACTCCTTTGTAGTTGACGAAGTAGGCCTACAGCCTAGATGACTTGTTCTCCGTTTCGATTTAACGCTTTCTTCCAATCCGTTACAAACCAGATGGGCAAAATGAACTGCCCTCATTGTTTAACTTATCCAAACCAATGAAAATATTATAATTTTTGGGTGGGCTAACGCGCGGAAAAAAAATAAAAAATTTTTTGAGAACCTTTGGCACGACCGGGACCTAATGGTACCTTTTACGGGGGCGCTGAAAGCGGATTGACAAGTATTTATAAGGCAGGCAAAAACTTTCATAATGTAAAAGCATCCTTTTAATATAAATTGTATACACTGGCTGCCTTGTGACCAAAACCCACTCACTGTCTTTGACAGTGATCCGGCCACAGGTATCTCATCTTATAGACGGCTCCTATGAACTGTTCCGGGCACTTTTATGGTTAGAGCAGATTTAATATGGGCAAGGACAAACTATTCAGAGCCGTAGTTGGAGTACTGAATGGGGTATTGAAAAATCGAAAAAGGTGCTACTCACCTCTGTGTCGCAACAGATCACGTTATTAAATCATTTCGTGATGAAGTCTGCGGCGATTATAAGACCGGGGAAGGGACCCAGCCGTCCATACTTGAACAATTCCATCCTCTGAAATAAGCATTGGCGTAAATGGTTGTTGTGGTGTGGCCAGTGAATAAGCTGAAGGCGGATGACGGCGTTTGCAGCTCACTTTGCTGCCGCCAATCCTCAAGTTCTTAAAGGGTGTATCTGGACCCCTGATAACGAGATGTAAACAAGCTGCAATGGCGTGTGCCTACATCAGCTTTCACTGAATTCGTTTCACTGGTGATCAGCCGGCTTTGCTTAATGTGCGAACGCAGTCGCGACAAAAGTTATTTACGTTGTTTAGGTTGCCTTGCTACTCGCACAGTCATTAAGGCACTTCCTTTTGGCAACGAGAACCACATAAATGCTTTGCATATTGATTGCCGCTTCAATTCAATAAAAGATAGGGTTAATCAATTTGCTTTGCCCCTTGTATTGCAATTAGCGAAGTTGCAAGCTGGCAACTAATATACTCTTGATAATTTATTAAATCCTGAATTCTTAATTTTAGAGTACACCCTAAAACAGGAAGAATAAAATTCAAAAAAAAGAGCGTTTTAGTAGAATTGTGCTTCTTTTATTCCTAATTTTAGGGTGGGAAACATACTAACTCAAAAATATGAATAAAAAGGTTCTTTATTGCCGTTGCAGTTCTTTAGACCAAAAAACGGATCGTCAAAAAATAAATGAGAAAGAATATGACATTGTTTTAGAAGACAAAGTAAGTGGTGCAGTACCATTTTTTGAACGGGAGGGAGGAATAGATATAAAGAAATTGGTAGATAATAAAATTATTTCATCTCTGCATGTATGGACAATTGATAGACTTGGCAGAAACCTTCGTGATATACTTAATACAATCCATTATTTTACGGAACGCACTATAGCAATTCATTTTGTTAGTCAAGGCTTACAAACACTGGATGAAAATGGCAAAGAGAATAGTATTGCTAAATTGATGATATCGGTATTAGGAATAGTCAGCGAAATGGAAAGAAACCAAAGTAAAGAGCGCCAATTAGAAGGTATCAAATTAGCTAAACTAAAAGGCAATGTTTACAAAGGTCGGAAGGAAGGTAGCCAAGAAGATCTATTGAAATTTCTTAGTAAGGAAAAAAATAAGAAAGCATTAGACTACTTTAAAAAGGGATATAAGTCGGTTGAAATTTCGAAACTTTTAGATATTAATATCAATACTCTGACAAAAATTAAGAAACTTTCTAAAGTTAATTAAAAAGCTATTTTGTCATAACAAAAACTGGTGTTAATATAGAACCATCTAAAATAACTGTATAGCTGAAATAATTTTGTCTTTAGAACTAAAGTGCGGGAACAAATATTCAATGCACAAAATGCAGCAAAACGTCAACCAGATGAAGGTTTGTAATTATTAATAACAGTTGGCTTATAAGAATATGCAGTAGTTTTTTTATCGGGACAGATTAAGGAATAAGCATTAGAAGCAGTTTCAAGGCTCCGTTTAAAGGAAGTCGACTACACACATTCAAGAAATCTAGCCGGACACAAGTATGAACCATTGATAATGCTTACTTTGAAGAAGTAAAAAATACAATAAATCGGAGAGTAACATAGTGTGTTCATGTGGTAGAACTAAAAAAAAGAGTATTTACTGAAAACTGGGAAGTTCAACTGGAGCGCCTTTATGTTTGCATAACCAGTAAGACACACCCAACGATTGCAACAACATAAGAGCGGATAAAAAAACAAACAAGGTCACAAGATGTCAGTTAATATAATTCAAAAGTATGGAATATACCTTCAACCCAGTTTCTATGAACACCTAAATTCAAAACCAATGTACCGTGAGGAAGCCTGGCAATGGAGGAAAAACTTGCGTGGGACTTACGAAAACAAGGTTAGGCAGTTCTGTTTAACTAAAGAAAAACTGTCAAAAACAGGGATGTAACTAACATCTTTGAAATGGTCACCTTACCCCATTTATTTCTTTTATTATACGACCCCCATAAATTACTTTTTCTGGTTTTTACGTTAAATTAAACGTACGAAACATAGCTTTATTTAATCATCCTTTTTATATAACTCCTTAAATAGCAATGAATATTTA
>Ga0066648_10001362_pt1 | contig 13484 bp, 16 predicted proteins | sample CryGeyCG12114_NA_FD_59537 | JGI IMG/M metagenome (GOLD analysis project Ga0066648, IMG submission 59537) | Groundwater microbial communities from aquifer - Crystal Geyser CG19_WC_8/21/14_NA | ecosystem: Environmental > Aquatic > Deep subsurface > Groundwater | place: USA: Utah: Grand County... | reverse complement strand
GCTCAGCTGGTTAGAGCACCTGCCTTTTAAGCAGGGTGTCGTGGGTTCAAGCCCCACTGGTCCCTCCATATAAAATACACCTTCCGATTAGTCGCTACTGAAGGTGTATTTTATTTGGAAGTAGTCGTGATATAGACTGTCATATACATTGACAAATCTTATTACTTATGCTAAAATATAGATATAATGCGTTCATTCGAATCTAACCCATCAATGCGCGATATTCTTCACGATGACAAGGTGAAGGATAATGTTCAACGCATGTACGAAATCGGTACAAAGCACTATCACGAATCTGCATTCGCCGTGTACGATGATCCTGACGACGGAGAAGTAGTCTCTGATCTTTTAGTGCCTGAACTACAAGAAACCGAATTTGAAGCAGCTGCGCTTGAGCATAGTTCAGTCGACATGGCGCCCCTACTCTATCGAGATCTCGACGAAGACGATCCTGATCGGCCCAAAATTCCAGATTTCTTACCAGATACCGAGATGTTCGACTACTCTCATCTCGATGACATGACGCGCAGTCGGCTCGAAAAAATCCTTAATTCCCCCAAGTTAAACGATAAGCAAAAAGAGGATGCTGTAAATAGGATTGTCAGCTCTAAGTACGACGAGGAACTGGGCTACTATTCATTCCGTGAAGATATTGCATTGATAGCGCACAATCATCCTCAATCCCCACACTTACAAAGCTCACCTCGTAACTTGGTTCGTCCATCACCGACAGACATGCATACATTTGAAAGGACTAAGAAATACGGTATCACCCCTACTCTCGTAAGTGCAATTGTTGCGAGCGACGGTACTGATCACCGCATGATTCTTATTGGATCAAAGGCAGGCATGGATCAAAACCCGTACGGCTATGAAGATGCCGTCGAGATGCATAACTATCATCCCCGCAAAACACTAGGCAGCCTAGCGCTAAATGGCTATAAATATACCATCCTTGAAATGACGTCGGATGGCGCAACCACGAATGCTTCTTTAAAAGATTTAGATAGTTTTTTTCAAGACTAATTCATTCCTCGCTGACGGTGAGAATAGGAAGGAGGCTTATAAGCTAAGCCTCCTTTTGTGTCATTACTTCTTCTTACCGCTTGCGATTGCAATCTTCTTTGGTTCCGGTAACGGAGTGAGTGGCACGGTTACTTTTAGGACACCATCGTCGAGATGAGCGGCAATAGCGCCTTCATCGGCACGTTCCGGTAATGTTATTTGGCGATAAAAGCTATTACTGCTTTCGCGAACAACATACTTCTTGTCTTTATCCTCCTCAACCTCATGGCGTTCAGCCTGAATGATGAGGTTACCGTTCTCTACCCGAATATCCACATCGTTCTCATTAAAATTAGGCAGGTGGGCCTCTACGGTAAGTGCGTTGTCTTTGGTGTAAACATCAGTCGTTGGGATGTTAGCTCCTTTAAACGGTGCTAGTAAGTCGTCTCCAAAGAACTGTTGTTGTAATGCGCTCAGCTGCGCAAATGGATCATAACGCATAAGTTGACTCATAGAATTCTCCTTTCGTTAAAAATTAGTATTTGAAACGGCGAGAGAAGCATGATCGCTTCTACACAATCATAATAAAAAATTAGCACTCGCATGTCAAGAGTGCTAATTATTGTTTTATTTACAATTACTTCTTAGGCTCTTCAAGCTTCTTTTTTGACGCTTTACCAAATGCAACTTCGAGTACGGCAACACCGATGATGGCCGTAACAATGAGGCCGACATTATTTGTAATTACCCCAAAACTGCCGGTAAGTGAAGCTGGCGTTGATGGCGAGGCAATAATAAAAACTAATGCCGCAAAGGCAAACACCACGCTGTTAATAATGCGTGGAATAAGTATCCGGTGGCGTCCTTTCACGAATACTAGCAAAACGAGCGCCGGTAGTACAACGAGCCCTGCTGGCACATAGCTTACGTATTGTTGGATGTATGGTGCGCTTACCGCAATCAGTGTCGCCGACATGTAATTACTGATCAGTAAGCCGCCCGCAAGCCCCAATACCGGCACACCAAATCTCTTACCGAATAACAATCCGATCACCAATAGGCAGGCAGCGAGTACAAGTAACGTAATCATATCTCTTATGGTAAATCAAAAGAGGCTGTTTTGCCTAGTGTTATTCCACTTTGGGCGGCTGTACCCCCGGCGACTTCTAGTACATAGCGAGCAGGTTTTGGTGACGAATATGTTTTTGGATAGGTTTGCGGCGTAAGGTCATGCTCTATGTACACCACCTTTTTAGCTTCATCTAGCCAAATAATATCGAGATCAAATTTCATATCTTTCATCCACATTGATTGCGGCCCATCGCTTGGAAAAATAAATAGCATTCCTTCACTATTTTTGAGCCCCGTCACGCCACTAAGCCCCTTCTCCCTCTCTACTTCCGTACGTGCAACATTTACTCGAAACGCGGCCGCGCCAATTGTGATGGTCGACTGCGGGCGCGAAAAGTGCCCGGCAATAAGCCAGGCACCATATGAAATCATTCCAAGAACAATGACGGCGAGGCCCCATCCTGTCACCACCCTCCATCGTTCCATAGTCTAAGCGCCGACTTTGTCTTTTTTATTGCGACGCTTCGCGTTTTGCTCAACGTAATCAATAATCGCGCTCGCCACATTACGGCCAGTCACTTTTTCGATACCAAAGCCTGGACTCGCATTCACTTCAAGAATCAATGGCCCGCGTTCGCTTCGCATAAGGTCAACTCCGGCAACATTCAAGCCCATGGCTTTTGCGGCACGAATAGCGGCCTTCTTTTCTTCATCAGTAAGCTTAATAGTCGTACCCTCGCCACCCTTGTGAAGGTTAGAGCGGAAGTCATCATCAAGACTCTGGCGCTTCATACTCGCAATAACACGGCCACCAACTACGAAGGCACGAATGTCCGTTCCGGCTGATTCTTTTACAAATTCCTGAAGGAGAATGTTCGTTCCATCTTCGTTCTGCAAGTAAAATGCCTGAAGCACTGATTTTGCTGCTTTTTTGGTTTCCGCCAACACCACACCGTTACCATGAGTACCGCGTGCAAGTTTGATAATCACCGGCATACCACCGATACTCTCTAAAAGCGCGTCAATATCGGCCGTGTTGCGACTAAAGACGGTTTTAGGAATACCAACACCAGCCCGAGCTAATAGCTGTAGACTGCGAAGCTTATCGCGAGAGCGGTTGATAGCAATTGAGCTTGAAAGCGTAAAGACACCTTCCATTTCGAGTTGACGTACGATAGCCGTACCATAACGCGTCATGTTGCTAGCGATACGCGGGATGATTGCATCAAACTTGCCAATATCTTCACCACGGTAGCTTACGCGTGGGCTATTTTTTTCGATCGTTGCATAACAATCGCGATATTTAACAATTCGCACTTCGTGGCCGCGCTTAACGGCTTCCTCTTTGAGTCGCTGAGTGGAATAATTACCTGGACCATTTGATAAAATTGCAATTTTCATAATTAACTCCTTACTACTTTCCACCACCATCGTTATCTAGCTCTTCATTCAATGAAACATCAACGAGCATTCCATAGGCTCTTAGGAATCGGCGGCCAATTAACACTTGGGTTTGCATATCACGCCGATCAGACAATCCTGTACGGATAATATACCGTTCACCAGCTATGTCAACCTCTGTTTCAATGATATAGCGCTTAACGCGATGACCTGTAGAACTTCGAATATACGTTCGCTTATAATCAGTCGTCTCGATAATCTCATTGGTGGAGGTAAATGGCTGGAAACGCAGCACCCTTACACCGTCGGCACGGCGGTAAGATTTAATAAATACACAGTGGATTGCACCCGAGTACGCCCCTGTGTCTACCTTCGCTATCACCTTACCAGCATGAAGACTCGGAAACAGGACCTGCTCAAAGCCACCAACAACCTTAGACCGCGTATCACGCTTGGCGTGCTTATCGGTTAAGTAGGCGTCGATTTCATCTGCTAATATCGGTACAATATCTACCATTTCACCATCACGGCAACCGTAAAATAACTTTAGTACTGGTGATGTATTATATTCAATAAACCAATGGTTTCCTTCTTTAGGTGCACGGGTAAAATCATTAATAAAGATATCAACGGCTACAAACGCAGATTCAAGGCCATTGGCAAGTTCTTCGGCTATCTTTATATAGCTAGGATGGATTTGGCCTAACACGTTATACACAGAACATCCGCCTTTAATCATTGTCGATCGGTTAAGTTCTAGTACTTCACCGTCCGCAAGAATACGGGAATCGTTAAAATAAGCCTCATCAATAAGTTTGCTTGTAAGTTGAGGATATACGACATGCTCAAATACGAGTTTTTTGCGCGCTTCGTTTTCTAATTCAAGGAGCTGAGCTACCGTGGAACGGCCATCACCAATTACACGGGCGGTACGGCGTAGCAATGCAGCGATCGCCTTGCCTTTTACAATCGCGAACCGTACTTCCTCGCCTTCAACCTGCTCTTGGATAATAACCCCCTGATTTATTGTTCGGGCATGTTCAATCGCAGCCGTGAGCTCATCTTGATTTGTTATATTCAAAGTTAGGCCCTTAGAGAGCGATGAATTAGATGGTTTAACAATTAACTTTTTGTAGTGCGCTAGCAAGTCTGCCGCTTCATTGGTACTTAGCTTTTCACCTTCATCAATAAATCGCGTGTGCGGAATCTGCACATGGAGTTTTTCAGCTAATTCATAGGCCTTTTCTTTTTGAATAGACGTCAATTTAGCCTCTCGGTTAGCAAAAGGATACGTTATATTTGACGCAAATGTATGCCATGTTTCACCATTCGGTGCTGTATAGGTAACAAAACGTTTGCGATTGACGATATCAACAGCCACTTCATAGCCACGAGACTTAAATTCTCGGGCAAAAAATTTGTAGGTTGCAAAGTCGTCGTCGGCAATATTACTCATTTTTATCTCCATCATTATCTATTGTAGCCGTTTCAAGCAATAGGCGTTGATCGTCACTATTTGCGGGGTTAGCTCTACCCATGAGGACGAACATAAATTTTAATTCATCGCCTTGGATTGATTCAAGGTACTGCCACATGTCGCGTGCACCATTGTAATAAGAAATGTCTTTAAAAAGCGGAAGACTATCCGTGCCACGATAAATACGCATTGTTGCCCCGTACGACGCATTCTGTGATTTGGTAATTGCTTCATCAGTTAATTTGCTACCAGCCTTGAGGCTACTAAGTGCGCTAAGCCGCCATTTAATCTCAAATGTGTCCCGAAAATCTTTTTTCTCAAAGTTTGCAAGTCCGATCGTTATGTAATGATTAATACCAGATTCATGGTATTCTCCCTTTAACGCCTGTTGCATTATGACACCAAGTCCCTCTTCGTTATTCATATAACCAGGAAGGCCCAGCTCGAGAGGCTTAAGGTCAGTCGACGCTCCCTGAATTGCCCGGAGCATATGAACACCCATTTCGTGAACCACAAGCCCACGCATAGCCGCCTGGCTAATTGATCGCTCAAGCGGAATAACAATCCGTTTTTCACTCGCTTTAACGTTTACCGATTGCGCTTGTTCAATATCAATACGCCAATCTTCGGCAGCTTCACCAAATTCATCGTGGAGGATTGATTCAAACACTGCTTGTGCTGCTTCTGCGTTAAAAGATTCAACATCTTCGGGCACATGCGAAAGCATCGAGCCGTATAAGCTATCAACAACGCCGTGCATCCATTCAATTGTTTCTGTAGATGGACGAAAACGCTCATCCTGCGTTTCGGTGTCAACGTCGCCGAGCAAGTCCATAAGTTCATTTTTAACGTCCAATGCCCGTCCGGCCAGATCTTTTTTGGCGATGCGGCCAACTTTTTCACTCAAGAGTGAGCGATATACAGATTCTTCAGGCTCACCATATAGTTCGTGATTAAGCATAATATATTCGCTCGTTAGTTCTTCATTTACTTTGGTTGATATAGCCTTGATATCACGCGCCAACTCTAACATACGGTTTAACTTAATATATTGTTTGATAAACACACTGTACGTGGATTTGTATTTTTGATTAAGAATGGAATGGTTAATAATCCGTTCACCTAACTGAGCAATCTTTTCTGCATTGCCTTCGTAATCGTTTGATTCCAGCTTAGGGTAGTGATTATCAGGATTATGAATATCACCATTTAAAAATTTCTGCTTTTGCTCGCTTCCATTATCCGGTACAAAGTCATCAATGAGTTTTGGTTCAATTTTAACAATATCAACAAAAAGCTCATCCACTGAAGGTGAGTTTAGCTGCTCCATACCCATGGTCATTTGGGGTTGTAGAAGTTGCTTATTCATTTGGTTTATATTAGCATAAAAATTACGTTTAGTCAATATGCTCGTGGTATTTTCACCCCTGTTTTTGGCGCACCATAATAATTTGCGGAGCACCGAAAAAACGGCCCACTAGGCGCTTTGTTTTAACAAATCCATACTGTTCATATAAGGCAATTGCGCGTGCGTTATATTTAAGTACTTTTAGCTCTAACCTAAAGCCATCAAAATGCGTAAGCATATGTATGAATAATTTTTTACCTACTCCCTGCCCTTGATAGCCGGGCTCTACAAATAGTCCTCGCAGTAGTGCGGTATCTTCGCTTATTTGTTTTGAACAGTGATAGCCCACAATGTGACCATCTTTTTCTGCAATATAGAATGCCCATGAAGGGTGGACGATCCGAATTGAAGCGACTTTTTTATACGCCATTCTGTTTTTTAACGTCGGAGCATACCTGCGTTTAAATCGTGCAAAGGAGCGTGAGGGAATAATAGAGTCATACCCTGAATTATGAGCAAGCGAGGACACACTAAAAAGAGCATCGACGTCGTCTACTATAGCCTTTCGAATTGTCACCTTGGTCATATAAATATCATACAGTACTTGTCTTTGACCTCTCGCCTTCGGATGTGTTATAACTTAAGCAAGAGCTTTTTAAGCCAGGGGTGAAAAAACATAATGGAAGCAAACCTATACATACTGCTTAGCGTCGCGTTTGCCGGCGTTATTCACAGTGGGTTTAGCCTGGGGGCGAGTATGCTGGCTCTCCTCAGTGGGCACTCGCTCAGTCGTAAGCGTTCCCATATGCGCCTCCTTGGGTTGACGGGGGGATTTGTTGCTGGGTCATTCGCCATGATACTACTCCTCCTACTCGCCATCACGTACACGGGTCTTCTTGTAGTGGCCTCCGATCATCCGGTAACGTACCTTATTCTTGGCACACTCTTAGACCTGAGCGGACTATGGGTTATGTTCTTTTACTACCGAAGGGGGCGCGAAGGAACAGCGCTGTGGATTCCACGATCGTTTGCCCGCTACTTAAGTGAACGTACTGCTCACACTAAAAGTAGTGCCGAAAGTTTTGTGTTGGGTGCGGCAAGTGTTGTGTATGAACTCCCTATTACAATCTGGCTATTGCTTACTGCATCTTTAAGCGTCACGCAGCTTGGTTCTGTTTTACAAATTCCCGCGTTAGCCGGCTATAGTCTTATTGCCGTCATTGCCCTCCTCGTTGTGTTTATTCTTATTGGTGGTGGCCATACCGGTGCGTCACTTACTCGATTCCGGGCGCGCTATAAGCGTTTTTTACAAATCCTCATTGGCCTATCGATGATTGCCCTTGGAGCATCACTCTTTTGGAATAATTATTATAACGTAATGGCTGATACGGGGATGTGGCTATGGTAACGCACGTTATTAAGCGGGCTGGGCATAGCGAACCATACGTTGAATCCAAGCTGCACGACTCCGTAGAGCAGGCGGCGTTAAGCGTGCGCGCCCTTGAAGGCGAAGCGGAGCTACTAGCTGAGCGCGTTAGCTCCGCCGTAACAGATTGGATCCACGACAAAGCTGAAGTAACGAGCCGTGATGTCCGCGAAATTGCCCGGCGCCTACTCGACGAGTTGCACGCCGAAACAGCCTATGCCTACGACACGCACGATTTAAGTTTGTAAAACTTGCATTTACGGATTCTCAATTCACGTTTACCTGGCTATAATAAGGGTAGGTTGAATTAAAATCTAAATTTTAAATAAGAATCCTTATGCTACGAAATAAATACGATTACGACATTTTCATTCTCGGGGGCGGCACGGCCGGTACTCGGGCGGCGCTTCAGTTGGCGGCGGCTGGTAAGCGAGTCGGTTTGAGCGAGCCCAGTGAACTTGGCGGCTACGAAGCGCTTGAGGGATACGGCGAGCGTGCCTCACTCCTTCAAGCCGCTGACCTGTACGCGCGTATTAAAACGGCTACCACTATGGGTATTCGCGGCGGCAGCGTCGGGTACAACTACCCTACTCTTCGCCAATGGAATGGGCAAAATCGAAGCGCCAATGATAGCCATCATATAAAAACAGTACTCACAAATGCCGGCGTATCGCTCTATAAATCCTCCGCGCGTTTTATTAGCCCACACGAAGTCGCCCTTGGCCGTCAACACGTTTCTAGTAGCCATTTCCTTATTTGTACCGGCAGCACCGTAACAATACCGTCGTCCGTAAGTGGTCTTTCGAGCGTCGCTTATCTGACACCAAAGACTGCGGCTGACCTGCTAAAACCACCTAAGTCGATCTTTATTATTGGTGGTGGCAAAACCGGTGTCGAATTTGCTAGTTTATTCAGCAGCTTCGGCTCATCTGTATATATTGCCGAGATTGCACCACGCCTATTACCAGAGGAAGACCTCGAAGCGGGCGAAGCGGTCAAAAAAGAGCTTACCGCTCATGGTAGCGAAGTATTATCGAGCACTCGGGTAACGAGCGTTTCAAAAGATGGCCTCCTTCACCGCGTTACATACCTTCGCGGCGACGTTGAACACGTGGTAAAAGTTGAGCATGTTATGCTAGCAGGCGGCCGCGCGCCTAACCTCGATCTTGGCCTTGAAAATGCAGAAGTAGATTATTCACCACTGGGTATTAGCGTTAGCCCTAGCCTTCAAACCTCCGCTAAGCATATTTACGCCGCCGGGAGCGTAACAGGTAATGTCCATGGAGCAGAGGGTGCTGTACTCGAAGCCGAACAGGCAGTCTTTAACCTGCTCCGGCGTGATAAGGTTTCGGCTACGTACAACGCGTTACCTCTCGTAATCTACGCCCAGCCAATAGTTGCACGTGTAGGTGTAAATGAGGGTGAAGCGCTTCGTAAAGACATCGCTATCTCTAGCGCGACAGTAGAGTTACGTCAAACAGTTACTGGTCGGGCTCATCAGGATAATGGACTCGTAAAGTTATTCGCTGATCGTAAAGGCACTCTCATTGGAGCGGTTATGATTGGGCAAAATGCAGCCGATGGAATAAATAGTGCAGTTCTTGCCATTGAATCTGGCATGACCGTGGAAAAATTAGCTCGTATTCCCCTAGCCCATGGTAGCCTGGGTGAAGCACTTACAGCAGCGGCCCGACAACTCGTTGTTGTTTAGCGTAAGTTGCCGCTAAACTTTGAGATTTCTGGAATCTGGGCATCGAATAGAGCTTTAAGTGTTGTTGGACTAGCGTTGAGCGTTCCCTTTTGCTTACAGCTTGATGTCCACAAAGAACTAACAATTGTTGTATCTCGTTCAAGGGCGAAGGTGTATAAACGGCCGCTGGCACATACGCCACGCGTATCCGTGTCGCTCGTTTTGCGCGATGCATTCATATTGGCAGTATCAAGGGCGTAAACAAACTGCTCATACGCCGAAGTAGAGTTATTATAGACTTTCTTATCGACAACAGAGCCATCGTAGCCACTGTAAAGTGTTACCGAACGGCTGGTTGGCGTAACATCAACTTCGTAGGTTCGAGCGTTTTCACTCGCAACGATTGGTCCGCGAACGGTCATTTGTACGCCGCGATCAGTGCTTGTATTAATAAGCGGGTTTGTTAATTCGGTTTGAGAAGGTTTGGCGTTAAAGAATAAGCCCCGAATAATAAGAAAAACAATAAAGACAGCGAGAACAACGCCACCAATGACGGCGACGTTACGAATAATCCGACGAGTATTCTCACTCTTCATAAGCTTATTATATAACAAATGCTATTAAGAGTAAATAGTCTTTTTAGTTTAGGCGAGAGTCTCGTCAACTAACCGCAAGAGTTCAGTGGGTGAGAGACTAGCTTTTAGCACATATTTAACCGCACCGAGCCTGAGCATTTCATCAACAATGGGCTGATCCGAGATATTACTTGTTACTACAATTTTAGTGTTTGGGTAGTCATTAACATCAATATTCTCGAGAAATTCTTTGCCGCTGAGACGAGGCATAAAGTAATCAAGAAGGATAAGGTCCGGGACACTTACCTTTAGGCTGTCAATTGCCTCAAGTCCATCACTAGCAATCCGCACATTATATCCTTGGCTCCGGAGGATCATAGCGAGAGAATCTTGCAACAGCTTTTCATCCTCCACTATAAGAATACTGGCTGCTGATTCTTCCAATGAAGCCTTGTTCATAGTTGTAAGCTTATCACAAATTCACTTCCCTTACCCGGCTCGCTTCGTACCCTGATAGTACCCTTATGAAGCCTGACGATCCGGCGCACCCAATAGAGGCCTAACCCCGTACCCGACACGGTGTCGGACAAGGCATTACTGACACGGCTGAATTTATCAAAAATTAGTTTATGATTCTGTTTAGCAATCCCAACACCTTCATCTCGTACACGAATTAATGCTCGAGTTTTTGTGCGGGCCGTACTGACAGTTATTTGCCTGCCTTCTGGGGTATACTTACTTGCATTTTCAATAAGGTTATCAAGGGCCAGCCTCATTTCATGTTGGTCTATTGAAACGCTTACGTCAGCGCCAGGTTGGAACACAAGTTTTTGACGTTTTGATTCCACGGTTGGTCGGAGGACCTTTACGCGGTCGGCGGCAAAAGCATCAAGGTCGACAGAGGATAGATTTAAACTATAGCGCGATGAATCGAGCTGCGCGGTTTTCAATAATTCATCAATCACATCAAGCTCCCGTTGATTGCTCTCGTACGCACGCTGCAATAGATCTAATTGAGTACTCGGCACGTCACCGGCAAAGCCTTCGGTAATCATCCCGATATACTGCTTTACAGCCGTTGCCGGCGTACGGAGCTGGTGACTCGCGATCGAAATAAACTCATCCTTGGCTTGGTTAAGTTTAATCAGTTGACGTTTTTGATCGGCAAGTAGAATGATCTCTTGGCGGTTAATTTCATCTTGCGCTAATATAGTTTTCATTTCGTTTTGAAAACGCTGGCGTTCCAAGGCGTAGCGCAGCGATTTAGCAAGTGTATTGGCATCAATTGTGCCTTTAATCAGGTAGTCCTGAGCGCCATGGTGCATAGCGGTAATAGCCAGCGCCTCATCATTTGTTCCGGTCATGAAGATTACTGGTAATTCGCTATCCGCTTGAGACAGAGCCGTGAGTGTATCAACGCCACGGGAGTCGGGTAATGTTAAATCTGAGAGAACAATATCAACACCGTCTTTGGTGCGAAGTAGCTCTAATGCATGGCTTACCCGCTCTACATGGGTAATTTCATATTCCGTCGTAGGATCATCAACATCCCGAAGTGTTTCAACGATCAAACGTGCATCCCCAGGATTATCCTCGATTAAAAGAATATTAGTCACAAGCGTTTTTATCCTGTGATTGATCCGAATTTGAACGATGTACCAGGCAGCTGCACTACTGATAGCCAAAAATTTTCGATCGTTTTAATAACATGAATTAACTGCTCAAAATCTACTGGCTTTACGACGTAGCAATTTGCTTGCAGCTCATATGCCTGAACAATGTCCGACTCTTCGCGCGAGCTTGCCATCATAACAACAGGAATTGTGCGTAATTCCTCACTACTCTTCACCGCCTCAAGTACTTCCATGCCATTGAGTTTAGGTAGGTATAAATCAAGTAGCACTAAACCTGGAATAATACCGTGGGGGTTTTGCGCCGGATCGTTTCGCAAAAAGTCGAGAGCCGATTGTCCGTCATTCACAACGTGGAGGGTGTTGTAAACTTTAGCATCCTTAAGAGCCTCACGCACCAGTACTACGTCTGCCTCGTTGTCCTCAACCAGTAAAATATCTACATTATTCATTATTTAATTGCTCGCTTTCCCTACCGCTTAATGGGAATACTAAACTTGAATGTTGAGCCCTTACCAGGCTCGCTCTCCACCCAGATCCTACCACCGTGCCGCTCTACAATTCGTGAGCAAATAGCTAGGCCTATACCCGTGCCACTATATTCACTTCGTGTGTGAAGACGCTGGAACACTACAAAGATCCGTTCAAAATGCTGCTTATCAATTCCGATCCCATTGTCCGTAACTTCAAAAGTATAGGCGTCGCGACCTCGTTTCGCAGTAATAGATATTACAGGTTTAATTGATTTCTGGGTGTACTTAATAGCATTGCCAACTAGGTTCTGAAGAAGCTGAATCATCTGTGAAGGATCTACCGGCAAGGTAGGGAGTGGGGCTACCGTTACCTCGGCACCGGTTTCGCGAATGCTAATCTTTAAATTTTCAAGTGCTCGGCGTGCAACTTCATTCATATCACTTAAGCGGTAGCGGTCATCAGCATTAGAAATACGGGAGAGCGTAAGTAAGTCATAAATTAACGCCTGCATCCGCTCTGCTCCTTCGGTTGCAAATCCCAGGAAGGTGCGACCATCCTCATCAAGGGTATGAGCATAGCGCTTATCGAGAAGCTGTAGATAACTTGCAATCATCCGGAGCGGCTCTTGTAAGTCATGGCTTGCGGCAAAGGTGAACTGTTCGAGTTCGCCATTAAATTCTTCGAGCTCTCGCGTTTTCTCTAACAATCGGTGCTCGGCAAGCGCGCGCTCAGTGACATCTAGCTGCATTCCCATAAAATGCGTAATTGTTCCCGCGGCGTTCTTAATCGGAGAAATCAATAGGTCGTTATAAAACTCTCGGCCATCTTTTGTATAGTTTTTGATAACCGTACGGGCATGGTCCCCCTTTTTAACTGCTTTACGAAGTATCGTAATGGCCGCGGCTTCGGTATCATGGCCCTGTAAAAAGCGGCAATTTTTTCCGATTACTTCCGCCATTTCATAGCCAGTAAGGTCACAAAAAGCTTGGTTTGCATACACAATAGGGTTATCTGGTAAAGAATTGTCCGTGATGATCAACGGACCGCGAGACGCTTCGAACGTACTTTTCAGCGTTTCCACTGAAATATTATTGAGCGGGTGGGTAGTGTCGAGCGCCTCACTCATACATCAATGATACGCTATCAGGAGAAAAACAGCTACAATATATGGTTATGATGCACCGAACCAGTAAAGAAGGTTTGGTGAACTCATGGTACCCGGCGTGATGCTTGATGGATACGTAGATGAAGCAAATAGTTGCAGACATCGTGGAATACCGACGTGCATAATTCCTGAGCTTGGCGTATTACTATTAGCGCGGAGAATTGTAAGGTTGGCGCCTTTTATATACATTCCGACATAGATAATTTGCCCAGGTGTTGTTG